>ERZ1023974.247-NODE-247-length-14249-cov-9.161688_pt1 | contig 14249 bp, 13 predicted proteins | sample MGYA00380432_ERZ1023974 | MGnify/ENA primary metagenome ERZ1023974 (study PRJEB33179, sample SAMN07449058) | human gut metagenome | biome: Human-gut; feature: Human associated habitat; material: Faeces | host: Homo sapiens | place: India:Kasaragod | collected...
CGTTGTTTTTTTGGATATGTTTGTGAATGTACAATGGCATTATCCTGGTTCGGAACACGGTCCGGTTATTTTACCTTTTCGTCAAGGCCAGATGGATATTATGTCTCTTATCCCAGATACCGACAAAATTATCAAAGGTAATTGCCATATCCTTATGGACAGGAGCAGCTACTTCTTCAGCTTGTAATTCTTTTGCCTGAAGTTGTAGTCTGAATTTATCTAGTTCCTTCATAGCGGCTCTTTTGGATTTAGCTACGATGCGTTTACTTTTACGGATTTTGTTGCCGTCCTTATCTTGACCTATATAGACCCGAAGCTCCCAATGACCATTTCCTCGATTGATTACAGTAGCCAACAATTACACCTCCTAAAAAAGAGGCTCACTTAGAGAGCCTCTTTGATATGCTACGATACTATAAATTGTATTTTTATTACCATTTTATTCATAAATCATTGTCCCTTTTTATTTTCCATAAAATCCCTTAACCATGCGGTTTATAGGCCCTTTAAAGCTTGTATTCCATAAATGTAGAGCTTGTATTCAGGGTCAAACTGCACCCCTCCTGCACCCCTTTTGAAGAAAAATCACTAAAAATCAGCGAAAATGTACAGTAAAACAATTACTCAGAAAATCAATAAAAGGCGGAAAAAGCTAGATTTTATCTGCTTTTCCGCCTATTGTTAACCATTATAAAAGGCCGTGAGGCCTTATTTTACCAGTATTTCAAGAAAATTCTTCGAAAACCTTTACAAACCGCATGAATACTGATAAAATGAACAAGTAAAAGTTCATGCGGGTGTAATTCAGTGGTAGAATACGAGCTTCCCAAGCTTGGTACGAGGGTTCGATCCCCTTCATCCGCTCCAGAATAAAAAAAGGGCTGTCGCATGTGCGACAGCCTTTTTTGTAGGGGCGCCCACGTGGGGCGCCCGCTCACACAAATCCGGTTCGCAAGTATTATCACTTTAAATTTAAAGCAACCTCTCCGGCCTTTCAGGCCACCTCCCCTATTAAGGGAGGCAAGAGCTAGTAGCCAGCTACTAGCCACGAGCCACTAACTACGAGCCACTTTCCCTACTTAGCCGGCATAGCCGCCTTTTACGCCTTCACGGGCATCTTTTTCCCAATCTTCGAAATGTTCTTTGGCAGCCTTGCCGATCTGTTCGTCGTTGTTGTAATCGCCGAGTTCGGTCTGTACTTCATCTTCCTTGGCTTCGGAAGCGTTGACGGCTGCTGCGAAATCACGGCCGTATTGGCGGCATGTTTCCTGGGTTGCCTGGTCCGGGTTCCACTGGCAGCGCAGGCCGTCGTTGACGACGTCTAAGCCGGCACCCTGGAGGAGAGCTGTAATCTGTTTGACAGCTTCACCGCTCCAGCCGTAGCTGCCGAAAGCAGCGGCTTTCTTATTCTTGAATTTCAGGCCGCGGATCATTTCCATGATGCCGCCGATGGAGAAGAGGAAGCCATAGTTGATGGTCGGCGAGCCGACGAGGATGGCTTTCGATTTGAAGACTTCCGTAACGATGTCGTTCTTGTCATCGACAGCGGAGTTGAAGAGTTTCACTGTCAGCGTCGGATCCGTTTCGCGCAGGCCTTCGGCGATGCATTCAGCCATGCGGCGCGTGGAATTCCACATCGTATCGTAAATGATGGTGATCTGGTTTTCCTGATAAGCTTTGGCCCAATCCTGGTATTTGGCTACGATTTTCAGGGGATCTTTGCGCCAGATGACACCGTGGCTCGGGCAAATCATGCTGACCGGGACACCCATCTTGAGGATTTCATCGATTTTCCGCGTAACCATGGGGCTGTAGAGGTTGAGGATATTGGCATAGTATTTCATGGCTTCCTGATAGAGTTCTGCCTGGTCTACGCAGTCATTGTACATTCTTTCGCTGGCATAGTGCTGACCGAAACCGTCGTTGCTGAAGAGGATGTTTTCGCCGGGCATATAAGTGAACATCGTATCCGGCCAATGGAGCATAGCGGCTTCGATGAAGACGAGCTGGCTGTCGCCAAGGTCCAGGGTATCGCCGGTCTTGACGTTGACGAAGTTCCAATCCTGGTGATAGAGGCCGCGCAGGATGGCTTCCCCTTTCTTGGTGCAGTAAATCGGCGTATCCGGGATTTCCCGCATCAGTGCCGGCAAAGCGCCGCTGTGGTCGTTTTCATTGTGGTTCATGACGATATAGTCGATGTCTTTGAGGTCGATTTCCTTCTTCAGGTTAGCGACGAATTCGTCGTCAAAGGGTTTCCAGACCGTATCCATGAGGACCGTCTTTTTATCGCGGATCAAGTAGGAGTTATACGAAGAGCCCTTTTCTGTCGAATATTCATGGCCGTGGAATTCGTTCAATTCCCAGTCTATTTTACCTACCCAAGTCACTTTTTCTGTAATTTTTTTACCCATGATGATCGTCTCCTTTTCAATTATCTCTATATGATGAAATTATTCTAACGTAAGCAGCAATGCCATTTTAAAGGGTCCATCGGCAGTGATGGCATGGCGGCCGTTCTTGGCAAAAGCAAAGTTTTCGCCGACCTTGATTTCATGATCTTCACCTTCATAGCGAATGACGGCTTTGCCTTCCAGGGCAAAAATCAAGGCTTCGCCGGGAGCAGCGTGTTCCGAAAGGCCTGTGCCGGCGCCGAAGCTCATGACGACGAATTTGACTTTAGGCGACTGAATAATGTCGCGGTTGATGATCTTACCATCCTGATAAGGCACGAGGCCTGCCAAAGAGAAAATCTTGCCTGCATCGATGTTCATAAGGAATTCCTCCTCTACTGTAAGTTCCGTATAGACCGCCCCATCGCGGCTCTTCATGCCAACGGGTACGGACGGCGGTGCGATGATGGCCTGACCAGCCACCAGATTATGTTCTTCCCCCGGCCAGTGAACGGTCAGCGTACCGTCAGCGACATAGAGGACTTTCGCCTGCCTGTAGATTTCCGGACTGATGTCCGTACCGGCAGCCAGGGAAAAGTAAAAGACTTGATACTGGGCTTCATTGACCAGTTCTTTAGAAATCGTACAGCCGGCCACTGGGGCATTATCACGGCTGATAGAAAAGATATGGCCTTTCGTTTCTTTCATTCCACTCACCTCGTTTTTTCTTTCCCTTCGATGTGTTAAGTATACGTTTTTTTCATCATTATAGCTGTTGTAATTACAACAGACAATAGAATTTCTCAATTATAAAAAAAATAGGCGTCGCATTAAGCGATGCCTATTTTTAGCAGCCAGCAGTCAGCGGTTAGCAGATAGCTTTAAATCAACCTCTCAGACCGCCTTCGGCGGCCAGCTCCCCTATTATGGGAGCCTTGAGGCCGGCCTCTGCGAGCTGCTAGCCACTAAAAAAAGACCTGCCGTGTATGCGGTAGGTCTTTTTTTCATCCTCACTGGATTTCAATGGTGTTGGTCGGTTGTGCCTGTTGGGCATCTTTCGGGAGAGTTACGGTCAGGACGCCATCTTTGAAAGCAGCCTGGATACCTTCTTTCTGAATGCCTGTGACAGGGAACTGACGGCAGAAGGACGAACTCGAACGTTCTTTGCAGATGTAGTTGTGCTGTTCGTCTTGCGAATCCTTCTGTTCGTTGTGGCTGGCAGCCAAAGTCAGGACGTTGTTGTCGTAGCTCAGATGGATGTCTTCTTTCTGGACGCCCGGCAGATCAGCGGTCATAACCTATTCGCTGCCTTTCTGTTCAATTTTTACTTTCGGCATCGTGCTGTAGAATTCACTCGGCCACATGAAGCGATTGAAGAAGTTATCAAAAACATCGGGAACGGAAAATTCATTATCAACAACTGGGAATAAGCTATTCATAAGTCATGCCTTCTTTTTACGTAAGTTTGAACACCATATATCAAACATTGAATACAAGGGAGTTTGGCGGGCCGCCGCCACTGCTGTCCGTTCTGGCAACCGCCTTGCACCTCCCGTTGGTCGGTACCTGGCGGGCCAGAAAGGCTTTGGGACGGTCCCTGCGTTTCGGAAAAGTTCTGGCATTTAGCGGGCCGCCTTTTGGGACGGCCCCTACGTTTCGGGAACGTTCTGGCATTTGGCGGGCCGCCCTTCGGGACGGCCCCTACGTTTCGGGACTTTAATGGGCATCTTTAGGGATGCCCATATACAAATTATTTTACTTCAATGCGGTGGGCTTCAGCCACTTTCTTCGGATCTTCTTTCGGCAGGGTTACGGTCAGGACGCCGTCTTTAAAGGCTGCCTGGATGCCATCTTTCTGGATGTTGCGGACCGTGAACTGACGGCAGAACGTATGGCTGCTACGTTCTTTGCGGATATATTTCTTCTTATCGTCTTTTTCATCTTTCTTTTCTTCGTGTTTAGCCGTCAAAGTCAGGATGTCATCGTTGTAGCTGACGTTGATGTCTTCTTTGGCAATGCCCGGCAGGTCCGTCGTCAGGATGTAGGCCTTATCGGTATCTTCGATATCTACCTGCGGGACGCGGTAGTTGCCTTCTGTCGGATTTTCAAAGCTGTTGAAGAAGTTGTCAAAAATCGTATCAGGGAATACAAAATCACTGTTCGTTACAACTGGAAATAAACCTTTCATCATAATCATTACCCTCTTTCAACACATCGTTCATTGTTGCTATGAGTGAACCTTCTTTTCAGTTCTGTTCTTTTGACCTTTTTGCTTATCTCTCTGTAACCTCTTCCTGATTACAGCTATATCATAGACCCTATTAGCACTCTTGTCAAGTGAGTGCTAATAAAAAATTTCAAAAAAAGTGCTGTCGCGTAAACGGCAGCACTTTTTAGTGGTTAGCAGCTAGCCGTTAGGGGCTAGTAAAAGAAACCTCTCCGCCCTTTCAGGCCACCTCCCCTGTTAAGGAGGCAAAGAACGCGTTCTGCATTCTGCGGCCTGCGAACGGCGAACGGCGGGCGCCCTATATGGGCGCCCATCAATCACTTATCCTGCGGGACGAGTTGTTTGCCCGGTTTTACGAAGATCCAGGCTACGATGGCGATGATGCCGAACAGGGACGTAGCCATGAAGGCGTTGTTCCAGCCGTAGTTGGTGACGAAGAAGGCCGTGACGATAGGAGCCAGGACGCCGCCGATGTTGCCCCAGAGGTTAATCCAGCCAGAAACGGAACCGGTGTATTTACCACCCAGGGAGATGACGGAAGACCAGCTGGCGCTCATAGCAAATCCCAAGGCACCGAGGGAAACGGACATCCAGAAGATGTTCATGGCCAGGTCAGCCGTATGGGATGCGATGTACAGGCCGAGGGATGTAACGGCGACGCCGGCCATAGCCGTGACGGTGCGTATCTTATACTGCATTTCGCTGTGGATGCCATTGGCAATCTTGTCGGAAACGAAGCCGGCCAGGAAGACCATAGCCATCAGTGCAATCCAAGGACAGGAGGCCCAGAAGCCCATGGATTTCAAGGACATGTTGTGAACTTCAGTCAGGTACATGGGCAGCCATGCCAGGAAGACGTACATGATGTAGTCGACGACCATGAACTGGATGCCGACAGCCCAGAACTGGGTCGAGCGGAGGAACTTATGCCAGGGAGCGACGGCTTTCTTCAGGGAATCAGCCGAACGGCCTTCGTTGATGTATGCTGCTTCTTCAGCATTGACATAGGGACTGTCTGCCGGATTGTCGCAGGCGAAGCGGTGCCAGACCCAGGCCAGGGCGACGCCGACGAGACCGAAGATGAGGAAGACAGCGTGCCAGCCGAAGAGGCCCATGAGGGCGACCGTTGCGACCGGGCCGACGACGGGGCCGAAGAAGGTTCCTAACAGGATGGACGAGCTAGCCTTGCCTTTTTCGTGTTTATTGAACCACGTAAAGGTAGCGGCACCTAAGGACGGGAAGACAGGGCCTTCGCCGAGGCCGAAAGCCAGACGGACAGCGGCGAAGCTGATCTTGCCTTTAGCTAAAGCTGTCAAAGCCGTGAAGACGGACCACCAGAGGATGGCGAAAGCCCCGGTCTTGCGCATGCCGAACTTTTCAGCCAGGATACCGCCAGGGACCTGCATCAAAGCGTAGCTGGCGAAGAAACAGGTCTGAATGAAGCCCATGTCGATTTTCGTGAAGCCGAATTCCTGCATGATGACCGGCGTCGCGACGGAAAGATTGACGCGGTCCATGTAAGCGACGAAGCTGATTAAGAAGATTAAAAACGCGATTTTCCATCGGAAATTTGTCATCGTGCCAGCAGCAGCCCGCGTTCCAACTGCAGCGGTCATAATCTTACCCATTGCTTTTTCCATAGCCAATACCTCTTTACATGAATACCAAAATACCCAAGAAATAATTTGATAATGAATACTGTACGAGTCACACTCAGGGGATATAAAAAACCCCTGCTGCTCTATAAGAGCAACAGGGGCGATGATTCGCACCACCCTGTCATTATACTCAACGTCTTTGACAGACATCCTATAACGCGGGATTGCGTCTGTACCTCAATTCCCTAGAAAAATAGTCGGTACAGAAACTCCCGGGCGAAGTCGGACGATTGCACCTCGCCGGATTCACAGCACCGCCGGCTCTCTGAAGAGGATCATGATTCGTCTTTTACCCGTTCATCGTCATTATATCCGCACTGCTTTCACAGTGCTCTGTTTGTGTGATGTGCCTATTATCCCTGAAAAGAGGCTGGTTGTCAAGGTGTTTTATTAATATTTTTAAATTTTATTTCGTTAAACGTTATATTTTCAATGTAGTTAAACGTTTTTATTACCGATTTGCCAGAAAGACTTTATTTTTTGTAAAGCATGCGTACCGAATTGAGGACACAAAGGGCGGCGACGCCGGAATCGGCAAAGACGGCAGCCCACATGGAAGCATAGCCGGCAAACCCGGCAATCATGACGACGCCTTTGACGCCTAAGGCAAAGACAACGTTTTCCATGGCAATCTTCATGGTTTCCCGGGACAGGTGGAGTGCTGCCGGTACGGCGCTGACCCGGGACTGCATGAAGACGACGTCAGCCGCTTCGACGGCTGCATCGGCACCACTGCCCATAGCAGCGCCGACATCGGCACCGGCCAGGACAGGTGCATCGTTGATGCCGTCGCCGACGAAGAGGACCGGCCCGTATTGCTTACGCAGGGCATCCATCTGATTGACTTTATCCTGCGGCAGCAGCTTGCCCCGGACGTCGTCTATGCCCGTCTTAGAGGCGATATAATCTGCGGCTTTCTGAGAATCACCGGTAAGCATGGCCGTCGTGATGCCCATGCGGGAAATAGCCTTGACGGCGTCGACAGCGTCTTCTTTGATGGTGTCCGAAATGACCAAGCGGCCGGCATAGGCTCCGTCGATGGCGACGTACAGCTCCGAACCGTACTCGACGTCGTCCATGGCCGGCAGGACGATGTGGCAGGTATCCATGAGCTGGCGGTTGCCGCAGAGGACGCTATGGCTGCCGACCTGGGCTTTCAGGCCCTGCCCGGCGATTTCTTCCATTTCCGACGGCTCGTTCAGGCTCAGGCCCTGTTCACAGGCCTGGGCGACGACACTGCGGGCAATGGGATGGTTCGACGCCTGTTCTGCCGACGCGCAGAGGCAGAGGACGTCATCGGCACTGCGGTTATCGGCCGGAACGACCTGGTGGACGACGAAGTTACCTTTGGTAATGGTACCGGTCTTATCGAAGACGACGGCGCCGATGTGCTTCATCTGTTCCATGGCAATACCGCCCTTGAAGAGGATGCCCTGTTTCGACGCCGCACCGATACCGGCGAAGAAGCTCAGGGGTACGCTGAGGACCAGGGCGCAGGGGCAGCTGATGACTAGAAAAGTCAAAGCCGTATAAATCCAGTAGTGCCACTGACCGGTCACCAGGGACGGGATGATGGCCGTAGCCGCGGCGATGGCGACGACAGCTGGTGTATAGATGCGGGAAAAGCGCGTAATGAAACGGTCGATTTTCGGCTTACGCGCCGCTGCCCGTTCGACGGATTCCAAAATCTTCGTGACCATCGATTCTGCCAGGGGCTTGGTCACTTTGACGTGGAGGACGCCAGACGTATTGATGCTACCCGACAGGACTTCCGAGCCTTCCCGGCAGATGACCGGAACCGGTTCCCCTGTCAGGGCCGACGTATCGATGAGGCTTTCGCCGGTCATGACGACACCGTCCAAGGGGATGCGGTCACCGACGCGGACGACGACGACATCACCAGCAGCAGCGTCCTTGGCCGGGATGGTGACCGTCGAGCCATCGGCCGTTACGCGATGGACGACTTCCGGGCGCATATCGATGGCGGCGGCCACCTGCTTGCGGCTGCGGTTGACGGCCCGGTCTTCCATGGCTTCGCCGATGCGGCTGAAGAGCATGACGGCGACGGCTTCTGGATAGTCACCGATGGCAAAGGCGCCGATGGTAGCCACGGCCATGAGGAAATTTTCATCGAAAGGCTGGCGCTTCATGATGTTTTCTCCAGCTTCCCGCAGGACGCCGTAGCCTAAGAGCAGATAGGCGATGATATAGGCAGGAAGGGAAAAATCATCGGGAATGATGCCGGTCAGGTAGGTGACTAAAAAGAGCACAGTCCCGGCGACGAGGGTCCACAAGGGACTTTCTTCGTCATCATCGTCGTCACCGCAGCAGCAGCCGCAAGTACCGACAGCATCCAATTTGACGGCTGCGTCTTCGTCGTGATGGCCGTTGCAGCAGGAACAGCCCTGGTCTTTCAAAAATTCTTCTGCCATAGATATGCCTCCTTCAGGGACTCATTTTTTATTTGCCTTCATGATACCATTAAAGTTAAATATGTTCAAGTGTTCATGTGTTATCTTCATATACTTTTTGGGCATACCCTGACCGATTTGCTGTTTATCCGGGCCTGTGCGATAATAAGGTATACTTGATTATTCAAAGAGGGGTTGATAATTATGAAAATTATGATTACCGGCATCGGCGGCGTCGGGGGATATATCGCGTCCGTCCTCTGTGCCAATTATGATGACGTAACACTCATTGCCCGGCGGAAGCGCAAAGAATCGCTCCAGACAAAGGGCCTCGTCGTCCACAGCGACTTCTTCGGCAACCACACGGCCCATCCGGCCGTCACGGACGATCCCGCCTCGGCAGGCATCCAGGACGTCATCTTCGTCTGCGTCAAGAATTATTCCCTGGAAGCGACTCTGACGGCGGTCCTGCCCTGCATCGGCGACGATACGATCGTCGTCCCCGTCCTCAACGGCTTCACCTATCACGATACGGCAGCGGCCCTCATGAAGCGCGGAAAAATCGTCGATTCGGCCATCTACATCACGTCATCTTATAAAGAAGACTACTCCATCCGCCAGGAAGGGCGCTTTGCCCGTATCTACATCGGTTCGGACGACGCCGATGCGACGAAGAAAGTCTACGGCATCCTCAACCATCCAGGCCTGACCTGCTGCATCGCCGAGAACATCACCGTCGAAATCTGGCGCAAATTCATCCTCAACTGCGCCTATAACGTCCTGACGGCGTACTATCGGACATCCATCGGCGGCGCCCTCTCCCAGCCCCATGGCAGGGAAGAATTCCGGTCTCTCCTGCAGGAAGCCTATGACGTCGGCAAGGCCGCCGGCGTCCCCCTGCCCGACGACGTCGTCGACGACCAGTACGACCGCATCTTAGGCAGCGACGACATGGATGCCACGAGCTCCCTCAAGCGGGACATCGCCGCCGGCCACCAGAGCGAGCTGGATACCTTCAGCGGCGCCCTCATCCGCCTGGCTCACCAGTACGGCGTGCCCGTGCCCATGTCGGAGAAATGTTACCGGGCGTTGGTGTAGGGGCGCCCATACGAGCGCCGCAGGCCGCAGTTCGCAATCCGCAGGCCGCAGTGTAAAGCCCCGTTAAGTGACTCAGGGGTTCGTGGTTAGGGGCTGGCTTACGCATTACTGTAGCAAGGCCCCTCAGTCCGCCTGGAGCGGTCAGCTCCCCTTCTCAGGGGAGCCACTACAAACTGCAAATTACAAACACGAAAAAGAGAGGCTGTCGCATTGGCGACAGCCTCTCTTTGTAAGCGGTTTTATCTCATACTGTTTTATACTATTTCTATACGTGTTTCAAAAGGAGGAGAGTTCTGTTAGGAAACTCTTTGATTATCTGAGGATGGCGCCAGAGATAACCATCTGCTGTACCTGGTTGGTGCCTTCGTAGATCTGAGTGATCTTAGCATCGCGCATGTAGCGTTCAACCGGATATTCGCGAGTGAAGCCATAGCCGCCGAATACCTGGACAGCATCGGTGGTGACCTGCATAGCTACGTCAGAAGCATATTTCTTAGCGATAGCTGCGTCTACGGAGTAGGATTTAACGTCAGGCTGAGCCATTTTCCAAGCTGCTTTGTAGACAGCGAGGCGAGCCGTTTCGATTTTGAGTTTCATGTCAGCGAGCATGAAGCTGATAGCCTGGAATTTAGCGATCGGTTTGCCGAACTGTGTACGTTCTTTAGCATACTGAACAGCTGCATTGTAAGCACCTTCAGCAATGCCGAGAGCCTGTGCGCCAACGCCAACACGGCCGCCGTCGAGGGTCATCATAGCGATCTTGAAGCCTTCGCCTTCTTTGCCGAGGAGGTTTTCAGCCGGAACTTTTACGTTCTGGAATACGAGTTCACGCTGTACGGAAGCGCGGATACCCATTTTAACTTCTTCTTTGCCATACGTGAAGCCTTCCATGCCTTTTTCGAGGATGAAAGCGCTCATGCCTTTAGCGCCTTTGGATTTGTCCGTGGAAGCGAATACAACAGTAACATCAGCTTCGCCGCCGTTGGTGTTGAAGACTTTGGAGCCGTTCAAGGTGTAGCTGCCATCTTCGTTTTTCGTAGCGACTGTAGAGCCGTTCAAAGCGTCGGTACCAGCATTCGGTTCAGTGAGGCCGAAAGCGCCGAGTTTTGTGCCTTCTGCGAGGGGTTTGAGGAATTTAGCTTTCTGTTAAGCTGTGGCAAATTTCGAGATCGGCGAGGAGCAGAGCATAGTGTGTACTTCAAAGCTGAGTGCGATGGAGGGGTCAACTTTAGCTACTTCTTCGCAAGCAACTGCGAGGCTGAGGAAGTCAGCACCTACGCCGCCGTTTTCTTCTTCCCAAGGAATACCGAGAAGGCCGAGAGTACCCATTTCGTCGAGGATAGCGCGGTCAAAGACTTCTTTTTCGTCGCGATCTTTGACAGTGGGAGCTAATTTTTTTTCTGCAAAATCTTTTGCGAGATTTGCGATATCTTGCTGTAATTCAGAAAGTTTGAATTCCATGATTGAGTTTCCTCCTAAAAGATTGTATATATGGTTTTTATTTAAAAACGGCAGAGCCGTCTTTAAAGCGTCATGAACAGCCCACAGCCCGCACAACGCGGGCTGCAAGCTGCCATACTGTCTGCCGGAGCAGGCAATCTATCCTGTAGCAGGCACCTTTCGGAGTCCCGCCCAGATGGCTGATGGATCAGGCGATTCTTAGAGAATTTCCGAGAAAGCCTGGATACGGGTGCGGAGCTGTTCGAGCGACGGAGATTCGATGTCGAGGTCGAGGACGGTGTAACGGACACCAGCTGCTTCGAATTCCGGTTTGTAAATCGGATAGTCGAATTCTTCCGGATCGCAGAAGCGCATCATGCAGATGACGACAGCGTCAGCATTGTATTTCTTGGTCATGTCGATGAGCATCTGGCCACGCGGTTTGTCTTCGTTCAAAGCGAGCGGGCAGCCATCGAAGTCCTGCCACTGCTGAGCGAGCTGTTCGAGGGGATCGATGCCGGACGGTACGTCTGTACGGAACTGGCGGGATTCCTGAGCGAGGTCGTCAGCGACGACAGCGATGTTGAATTCGCTGAAGATGTCGAGGAATTCATCCGGTTCTGCCATGATACCGGAGAGGATGACTTTTTTGCCATTCCACGGCTGTACCGGTTCTTTCTTGACAGCGTCGATGAGTTCGCGGACCAAAGCGGTGTGTTCAGCTTTGTCCATGAACCAGCGGGCTTTGATGACGTCATGGCGTTTGACCGGAGTGAAGATCTGCGGGTACTGAGCAGCTACGTCGCAGAATTCACGCATAACCTGACGGTTTTCGTTGTATACTTTGATAGCTTCCTGGATAGCCAGGTCGGAGATTTTTACGTTAAGGATACGTTCCAATTCAGTGCGGACATGTTCGTATTCAGCTTTGAGGAAGTCGACAGCCGGGCGGATCTTACGGTTCTGAGGCTGTGTGAAGACGATGACCGGAGCTTTGCCGTGCCATTTCTGGCTCATGCAGCGGAGGGTATCGCAGGGAACGGAGAAGATGACAGCGTCGAGGCAGTCATACGTGCCGTTGAGCTGGAGTTCCATGTCAGCCTGCATCAAGGAACAAGCGAACGGAGGAAGGTATGTACGAGCTGCGGAAATCTGCGGGTTCTGGGAACCGAACATGCCTACCGGGAGGTAGCCTGCAGCGTATACGATTTCTTCCGGAGCGTAGTAAGGCATCATGCCTACGAGGCCTTTGCCCTGTTTTTTATAATTCAAAACCGTCTTCTGGGGATGGTTGGATACTTCCTGTAATTTGCTGATAAGTTCGTCGATCTGACTCATTAGTGGTTTCCTCCTTCATTGGCTTTTTTGTCTGCCATCATTTCTGCCAAAGCTTCTACACGGGTATCGAACTGTGCTTCCGAGAAGTTACGAGCATCGGTCTGGTCGCCGTCGAAAATGACATACGGTACGCCGAGGTTCTTCTGGACGCGCTGGCCACCTTCGTTGTTGAGGAGGCTCATGTTCTTGCAGGAACGGTTCTGATGCATGATCAAGCCGTCGCATTTGCCGTCGCGGACAACTTTTTCAAGAACAGCGCCGCGCTGTTCGAGGCAGCAGTTGATGTATGTACGGGAATAAGCTTCTGCCATGGATTCGAGGTCGCCCGGTTCGTAGGAAACGTCCCACATGCCAGGATAAGCGGAACCAGTCATGAGAGCGCCCTGACCCTTGAGTTCTTTGAAGGTGTGGCCGAGAGCAATCCAGACAGCGATACCTTCCCAGGTAACACGGGATTTTTCGTTTTCACCGAAAGCCCATTTCTTATTAGCTACTTTTTCGTCCAATTCTTTGAGGAATTTATTGAACGTGATTTCCGAGTAGTTCAAGGAGCGGGCAGCAACGGCGAGGCCCATGTAGTTGAAGAGGTCGAAGCCGTTGAGCGGCGACGGTTTGTACTGGAAGTACGTAGCGATTTTGTTCCAGGCAGCGATGGAGCGCTGTGTCTGTTTCTGTACTTCGAAGAATTTGTCATAGTCGAAGGGACGGCCGCAGAGGTCTTCGAGCTGTTTGATAGCGTGTTTGAATTCGCCGACGATGTACTGTTTAGCGTGTTTCGTAACAGGGAATTCATGGTTGAACGGTACGTCGATGTTGATGAGAGGTACGTTCAATTCTTTAGCCAAGTTTTCATACCATTTGAGCAAGGTATTGCAGATGTTGTTGCAAGTGAGGACAACATCCGGAAGGGGAATCGGAGAAGCCGGGGAGTTTTTGAGGACTTCCGGCGTTTCGCCTGTCAGAGCCTGCTGCTTGAGGAGTTCCATGTAGCCCATGTTGACGCGGCAGTAGGAACAGATGTCCTGGTTGTAACCTTTGCTTTCAGCAACTTCGAGCATGGCCGGAGCACCGTGACGGGCACCGATACCAGCTGCGTGAGTTTCCGGATAGACGATGGCGATGTCCATAGCCGTGCAGAATTCCGGAGGAGCGACAGAAGCGGACCAGCAAACGAGGCGGCCTTCTTTTTTCGCTTTACGTGCGTCTTCATCGACTTTCGGCAAGAAGTAACCAAGGGCTTCCTTGGAGCTCATGCTTTCAATATCTACTGTTTTTTCTTCACTCATGATTTTGTTCTCTCCTTTGACTTATTTCTTGATTTTATCATAAGCAATCAAAGCAGCTCCGAGAGCACCCACCGCTTGGGGATGCAGAGCGACTCTGACAGGAATACCTAATTCTTTCGATACGGCATCGACGACGCCGGGATCGCGGGAGCCACCGCCGGTCATGGTCAGGTCTTCACCGACACCGACGCGGCGCACGAGAGCGCAGGCTTTGGCGGCGATGGACTGATGGACACCGGCTACGATATCTTCTTTCGGGACATTCTTGGAAAGAAGGGAAATGACTTCCGATTCAGCAAAAACCTGCCAGGTACTGCTTTCGGCAGCGGGATGCTTCGATTTGAAGTACCAGTCCCCCATTTCAGACATGGGGATTTCCAGTACCTTCGACATGACGTCGA
>ERZ1023974.252-NODE-252-length-13651-cov-57.276478_pt1 | contig 13651 bp, 16 predicted proteins | sample MGYA00380432_ERZ1023974 | MGnify/ENA primary metagenome ERZ1023974 (study PRJEB33179, sample SAMN07449058) | human gut metagenome | biome: Human-gut; feature: Human associated habitat; material: Faeces | host: Homo sapiens | place: India:Kasaragod | collected...
TACACAGCCTACAACTACACAACAGCAGACCACCACAACACAGCCAACTTATACTCAGCCGCAATCAATACATTGCTCATCCCAGACAGTCGGAAGCTCTACATACACAAATTGCTACTAACGACAACCAGCTTGCATAGATGATATAATATTCTCGTCTAAGTCATTAATTACAAGGAACGCTCAAGGTAACAGTGCAAAATATTGCACAGTAAAGCCTATAGAAACGGCACTGTGCAATACCCATGAGGGCTTTACGCTTGAGTGTGTATTAATGGCTTAGACACCAATGCACGGTGTCGTTTTTATTTTTTATACACACCGTATACAAGATAAGGGGTACAGATGAAAAGCCACATCAGCAACAGTCGCCAGCAGCAAGACAACAACTTCCTTGGATTACGGCACCAATCCAAAACAGATAGAGCCAAGGAGCTATTTATTAGGACAACTAAAATTGCCATCGTAATTATTGTTCTAGCCGCTGACATTGTCTTTGGTCTGAGTAAATTGCAGAAAGACAAGCCTCAAGCCACCACTCCACACTACGACGCCAACATTACACAAGAGCCATCAAATAGCAACCAGAAAACAGAGAATGATAGCAAGCCAAATACAGGTAGTTCAACGAAATACAATCCAAGCAGCGACGAAGGTACACAAAGCCAACGACAGACCCGTAACTCAACCACAACCAATAACACTGTCACAACTAATAGCAGTACTACAACACAGACAGACAGTCACGACCCTAGCAAATGTCAATCATATTTAGATACCTCTAATAATCTTAAGTCCGTTGCCGACACTAAGTATGGCGAGCTCCAAACCATGATGAGTAGTCGATTAGATTATGGCACCATCTACGAGAATAACGGACGCAATGCAGCAATAGCAGACCAAGCATACAAGCTACAAGAAGCCAAGATAAACGCCAAGCAGAAAGAATGGGAAGATAGTTTATCAGCTCGCAACAAAGCCTACGAGAAGTACCAATCCTGCATGGCTAGCCTATAAATATCATTCACTATTTACAGTAGTAGCTTGACTACCAAGCAAGTCAAAATGTGCCATAGCTTACAGCAGTAATTTAGCTACAAAGCAAATTAAAAATACTTGGAGTTATTGCCCAGAGTTACCGCTTGTTTTATCATGTTGTTTAGAACAATGAACAACAAACATACTAACTTAAAAACAGACAGGGATGTATTTTTAAATTACGTCGCCAATAGCCCAGAGTTTATCGAGATAAAAAATAAGATACCCAATGATGTATTCATGGTACTAGATAGACTAATGGGCAGGATACAAGACCCGACAGCACTACTGGCAAAGAGCTATTTGCTAGAGCCAATGAAATAAGTCAGAAGCTCAAGATTAAACCATCCGTTGCACTTGACCTACTGCTAGGCAATTATGGGTTGCATAAAACGCCAAAGATTAGGTTTTGCCAACACGATCAAAGCACTACCAGCCATGATAGCGACGAGCCACAAATAAATAGCTATCAGGACGCACTAGACGCCGCAGGAGGCGTTGTGGGCGACAAAACGATAGATTTACTCATCTAAGCCGCAAAGGGCTGATTTTATCCACCTAGAGATATACGCTAATACTACCAAACAAGACATCAACAATATCTGGTCATACATAAAGGAGCTGCAAAAAGACTATTTAGTTGGCAACACTCGCGCCGACAAGTCGCAATATCCAGAACTAGTCTATTGCATTTATCGCCAGAGAGTATTAACCAATCGTAAACTTACAGATATATTCGATGACTACTTGCAGGACAAATTAGATGGCTATCATCATGTATCTAAAGTAATAGGTTACTCTGATTTTAGGAAATATTACGCAAATATTGTAAAGGGGAGATTAATGGGCAATTAGCCTCCCCTGCTATTGCGACGCTCTTGTCGATAAGATGAGAGCATGAACAACGGTATACAGGCTATCGATAAGAACAAAGAGCAGGTTCAACCTGTAACCGTTAAGCGTGCAAGGGCTATACTAGGTAATAAATACAATTATGTGCCAGATGATGTAATAGTTGATATGATATGTAGCTTACAGCGGCTAGCTAACAGCATGATTAGAAATGAAGTTCCAAAAAATCAATCAGGCATAGTACTATATATGCATGAGCGATTATACAAAAAGATATGCACTAGGCTATTTAAGAGTATCCACCAAAGTTCAAGCGGATGGAATATCACTAACCAACCAGAAAGAGCAAATTCAAAACTTTGCGCACAATAATAACGTAGAGATTATAGGTTGATACAAAGACCCTGACGTATCAGCCAAGACAGCCAACCGACCAGGGCTAATGCAGATGTTACACGATGCCCAATCATATAAAGGCAAGGTAGACTATGTCATCGTTTACGATATGTCCAAAATGACACGCAACATGTCATCGTATTATTCTGCAATATTGCCGATATTAGATGGATGTGGCATTAAAGCGGTTGACACCAGACTACCACTAGAAGCCACACCTGAAGCCAATTTTAAGAGGGCTAAGCATGCTAACTGCTCAATACAACAACGAAAAGAAGTCGTCAGTAGTTAAAGATAATATGCGGGCAGCCGCCATGGACGGGCGATGGGTAACCACGCCGCTGCTTGACTTTAAGACTAAGAATGTAGATACAGATAGCCATTTAAGTAATAGCAAGCGAAAGACCTATAGTGTACTAATAGAAGACCACACAGACAACATATCGGATAGCGTAAGAACTCTACTCGAAAGATACTCAAAGGCGATGTTGCTGTTCGTGGCTTAACAGATATAGCACAGAACATGAGCGTCAAAGGAAAGCAAGGTAAGATTATATCCTACAACACCGTCCACAGCATTCTATCCAACGCAGCATACTGTGGCTACGTCTGTACAAAACTAACTGATTACACCATGCACAAAGGAAAGTTTGACGGTTTGATTAGTAGAGATATGTACGAGAGAAATCAAAGACTACTAAACCAACAGGGTAGACATAGCAAAATATCGAAGTCACCCACTACAATAGCAAGAACTTTATAAAAATGACAACTACCCGTTAAAGGGCGTAGTTAGGCGCCAAATATGCGGTACACCATTGCGAGGCAACGCACCTACTAGTGGTTCTGGAATACCATCACCAAGATATAGTTGCAACACCAAGGGGCATGGTTCGCTTGTTATTGATGAAGTGCACAATCTGTTTGTAGAGTTACTAGAAATTATAATCCCAGAAGCCGAAACACTAACCCTGTTCAAAACAATCGTAAAGGAAACTTTACACAAAGAGCGCATGTCATTAGGCAAGAAAATTGTCGACCTAGAGGCGCAAATCTCAAAGATAGAGGATAGGAAAAATCTAGCGATAGCAAGTTTTTTGGACGATAAGCTTACATCGGACGAAAAAGACAGCATGGTTAAAAAATGCAATAGCGACTTGATTGTGCTACAGCTTGAGCTAGACGAGCTAAAGAGTAAATACTCTTCGTCCGAGGCTTCAATAGAGTACGTATGCAACTTTATATCTATACCTGCAAAGCTGTGGCGGGATGATCAGTTTGGAACCAAAGTAGCTCTGGAAAAGGCAATATTCCCAGATGGGCTAACCTTTGATATAAAGTCGAAAAAATTTGGAACGGAGAATATTAGCCCGCTCTACTCTGTTATTTAAACAAAAAAGAGTCAAAATGACTCTAATAATTCCGTCTGGTACACCCGATAGGATTCGAACCTACGACACCTGGTACCGGAAACCAGTGCTCTAATCCACTGAGCTACGGGTGCTTGGTTATATTATACTACATCGCTAGAATAACCGCCTCATCTCGTGCGCTTCGCTGATATCGCCTAATTCTCGCTATGTTGTTGAGCGATTTTCCTAGATAGTCTAGTATAAAGCAAGGAGTTTGCATGAAAGAATCTAACGAAATAGTCAAATTGGTTAATCGGCACTGAAACACAGCGAGTGATGACGAACGCGATGCATTAATAAAACTAATGACGACGTTTGAGTCGCCTGAATGGTCTAAATATATGTTTAAGGCTGAGAAAAACGATATTATCGGTAGCGAGCAATTAATGCAGCACTATGACGACATAATGGATAGCTCAGCTCGTGGCATAGCTGATCACGACGGCACAGTAAAAGTCAATCTTGACAAGAATTATTACCAAGAAAAACTGTCAGCTTTGACAGATTACATAGCGGCATACTTGGACGACACCAAGTAACTACCGCCCGTTACAACGTTACGCCGAGATTATAGATTCCCTGTATAATTACAATAGTGCAATACACTTGAAAACACTGATTTAAAAATGTATAATTACTGCAAGAGTTCAGTCTATGGATTCAGGGGCTAGCGCCTTTCTGCTAGAGCTTGTCGCTTAGCGACAATTTACAAAGGAGATCATAATGGTCAACAAGGACTTCGACCATCTCGAAATCAGCATTCCCCACACTAGCAGGAACGATTCACGTCTGCACGTGACATCTCAACCAATGAATTCACAGGGGAAAGCAATTGGTCCAGCTACGCATAGTAGTAGTTTAGGTGCCATCGCCATTGGATATGCCGCACATCAAGATTACTACGACTCAAAGAAGTGATCTCTAACGTCCTTGCCTAACAGCAGGGACTTTTTAATGAAGAAAGAAGGAGAATTGATGACAGGTAAAGAAATTGCCGATGGATATTGCAAAACAATAGTCGACAAAATGGCAAATCACACAGCCGACGAAGCAATAGCTTTAATTAACAGCGTAGGTGGGTATATGAAGTCTCAGCTAAAACCCAACCTCGGGAAAACGGCATTGATTCAAATTATCTCAAATACCGATTCCCCCGAGTGGGAATTAGCCAAAGTGTGCAATCTATTGGGTATATCAGATATCGGCACAGATAAATATACATGGGATACTATGCCGGATTTAGATCAAAAATAGCTAGAACTTCTGAGCCATCCTACTTGTCCAGCAGCTTAAATTACATATTAATAGTTCCCTTTCACAAAGGGAGCTGGCGCCCGTCTAACGCAAAAGATGTGATGGTACATGTTATAGCTCCCTTTCGCAAAGGGAGCTGGCGCCCGAATTTACAACTGAATACGTGGGGTGCGGTTATAGCTCCCTTTCGCAAAGGGAGCTGGCGCCCGTTAGGGCGACTGAGGGTTCGTAGAAAATGCTCCTTTACGAAAAAAGCGATAAAGCGCAATCTATTCAATCGCGGTGATTTCGCCGTTTTTAGGTAGAACATACGCTGATTGCGGCTACCACGGAATTTCAGAGTGAGGTCGCGTTCGGGTAGAATAAATGGCCCGTCAATTAGAATGTCCAGCGATTTCGTAAACTCCCACATATCCAGCTCGGCCCACTCGCGCTGATATTTAATGTTTTTGTAAGTAAAGCCGCTGAAGGACAAGATATTCCAGCTCAATTCTTTGCGAGCCCAGTCGGCAATTTCCTTGCAAGCTTTCGCCTGTAGCATCGGCTCACCACCACTAAAAACGATGCCAGTCTGTCCGCACAGCTTGCGTAACCGATCCTTTACCCAGTCAATTTTTACCACTATTCCCGCCTGATCTGACCAGGATTCCGGATTGTGCCAGCCTGGGCAGGTGCGGTAGCATATAGTTAAATTTTAAGAAAAAGTGAATAAAACCCACCCAGTAAACCCACCCGATGGCTTCGCCATCTGCCCTCCCTTGATAGGGAGGGACTTATAAATTCAGCTTGCCCGCCGCCTGACGGGGCAAGCCTTAAGTTAAGTTGTTACGCCTCGTAGTAACTACTGCCACTGCTTGCCTACCACTTATGATAAAACATCTACATTAAACGAAATAACTCGTTTAACGAACATCAAGGAGTAATCATATCATGGAGTACACAGTCACAAAACGACGACTTCACTACCAAAGTCAGTGGCGACTACAGTAAAGACGGAGAGGAAAGGACTGACTTTCTGATTTTCGGCAGAAAAACTGGAGAGCATGCCCATGTATCCGTAGATGCCAATGGCAAAATGACTATATGGCATGACCTACGATAAATAATTAGGCCTTGGCATGTCTATAAACTGCTAATAAAATATTATAAAATACGGGCAATCTAATCATGACAAAACAAGAAGTGTACGACAAAATAGCTAAAATGCGCAAACAATGCGCAGATGACGATGAATTTATAGTCAGACTGGTATCCTTTATTGCACTGAATGATTTAGACGACAATAATGAGGCTATATCGACAATGCTAGATTTAGCAGTAGAATATAATGACAATATTACATCTGCAGAACAAAAACAGCGCATTAAGTTAGCTATCACATACCTGCTAGATGCATTATCTAATAATTGATTAACAATTGATGTAAACCGCACCTAGCATCAACCGAGTCACCAGCTTGCCCGCCGCCTGACGGGGCGGGACTTTTGGCTACTCAATCGCGGTAATCTCGCCGTCTTTCAGATGGAGCATGCGTTGGTTGCGGCTGCCACGAAACTTCAACGTTAGATCACGCTCAGGTAGAATAAACGGCCCATCAATCAGAATATCCAAGGACTTAACAAAATCCCACATAGCAGGCTCAGCCCACTCACGCTGGTATTTGATGTTTTCATAAGTAAATCCACTAAAGGATAGTGTATTCCAACCCATCTCCCGACGCGCCCAATCAGCAAGCTCTTTACAAGCCCGCGCCTGCAACATCGGTTCACCACCGCTGAAGGTAATGCCAGTTTGACCACGGAGCTTGCGCAACTGATCCTTCACCCAATCAATTTTAACCACCGTACCAGCTTGATCCGACCAAGACTCCGGATTGTGACAGCCTGGGCAAGCTCGATAACAACCCTGACACCAAACTACCGCCCTAAGTCCTGGCCCATCCACAATAGAGTCGCTCTGGATTGGGCCAGCTAACAAGATTTCATCATCGTTAATATCAATTGCCATTGATATTATTATACCTTACTAAGCCTACGTGGTTGAGCAGCTTTAGCTAGCTCGCGTTCGGCTTTCTGGCTTTTAGTATAGACACCCGTGATACTGGTTGACACGCCGTGCTTGACGCGCGCTTTCTCTTCGGCGCGTTTAGCGTCATTCCAATTCTCTAGTGAACCTACTAGATAGCCAGTAATACGACGCAGACGCTCGAAGCCGACAGGGCCATCCGTTTCCTCACGGCCACAGCTTGGACAAGTTGTACCACTGATAATACCGCTAAAGCCGCAAACTGGGTCACGATCCACTGGGTGATTAACTGAGCCATAGCCAATGCCTTTTTCCTTCATGTGACGAATCACAGCCTCGAATGCCTCGATATTCTGGCTCGGATCACCGTCTAACTCGATATAGGTAATATGACCAGACTTACATAGCGCATGAAAAGGCGCTTCCTTGTCAATCTTATCAAATGCACTAATGTGGAAATAGACTGGCACGTGGAATGAATTAGTATAGAATTCGCGATCTGTTACACCCTTAATCTTACCATATTTCTTCTGATCCATACGGGTAAAGCGTCCCGATAGACCTTCGGCTGGGGTTGCAAATACACCGTAGTTCATATTGTATTTTTTACTGTACTCTTCACAGCGATCTGCCATATGCTTTACAATCTCTAGACCCTTCTGCTCCATCTCATCTGATTCGCCGTGATGATGCCCTGTCATAGCAACCAAGGTTTCTGCAAGGCCGATAAAGCCAATCGATAGTGAGCCGTGCTTGATCACGCTTTCTAGCTCGTCATCTAGGCCCAGCTTTTCACTGCCCATCCAATTACCTTCACCCATCAAGAATGGGAAGTTACGCACTAGCTTATGCGCTTGGAACTGATAGCGATCCCATAACTGATCCGCCACCATGTCCATTAGCTTGTCCAGCTCTTTATAGAAACCCTTCCAATCTGGCTTTTGGCGCTTACCTAGGCAAATGCCGTGCTTAATACCAAGACGTGGCAGATTAATTGATGTGAACGAGCAATTGCCACGGCGCACTGATGTGCCATTCGATTCTGGAAAGATCGATTCAAACACCCGTGTACGGCAACCCATAGTGGCAATTTCCGTATGATAATCACCGGGCTTGTAGTACTTTAGATTAAATGGCGCATCGATAAATACAAAATTCGGAAATAGACGCTCTGACGAGACTTTCATTGCTAGTTTAAACAAATCGTAGTTCGGATCCTCAGGGTTATAGTTTACGCCCTCCTTTACCTTGAATACGCCAATTGGGAAAATAGGCGTCTCGTGTCGGCCTAAACCCGCTTCGGTTGCCTTTAACCATTGTTCAATCACCAGTCGGCCAGCCTCTGATATATCGGTACCAAAATTCAACGACGTAAACGGCACCTGTGCACCAGCACGTGAATGCATGGTGTTTAGATTATGCACTAGCCCCTCCATGGCTTGGTAGGTCTGGCTGATTGTATCAGCCTTCGCTTCTTTAAACACCTTATCTGGAATATCATCAACAGTCTGCGGGTAATCTAGCTTCGCTAGATCTTCATCAGTGATTTTGTAGTCATTATTAGTATAATCATTGTACCGCTTGAGCTCTTGTTTTACATTTTTGCGATAGGTCTTATTCACACCTGGGGCCATGGCGTAATCAAAGTTCGGGATAGCTTGACCGCCATGCTGCTCGTTCTGGTTGGATTGCAGAATAATAGCACACAGCGCCGCGTAGCTACCAATACTATTAGGAGTACGCAGATAGCCATGACCAGTCGAGAAACCACCATTTTTAAATAGTTCTAGTGGGTCAGTCTGACAGCAAGTCAATGTACCGGTAGCATAAAAATCTAGATCGTGGATATGGATGTCACCATTATCGTGTGCTTTGGCGTGTTCTGGCTTCAACAAGAATGTCTTGGCGTACTCCTTTGATCCTGCCTGACCGAACTGGAGCATCTTGCCCATGGCAGTATCGCCGTCGACATTAGCATTCTCGCGCTTAATATCACTCGAGTCCTTAGCCAGTGAGCCCACTATGGTTTTGTATGACGAAATTAGTTTATCCTCATTGAACTTATGCGCACGTTTATTACTTTTTTTAGAATCTTTCGAAACTTCGTCGCGTTGCATAGTCGACACTGACATCTTCCTTATACCCTCCGATCAACTTGATATTATGTCAATTTTGTTTTACCAATACACTACTGCTTGTGTATTGTTTTTAGTCTAATACACCATACATAGTGGTGTCAATAAGCTCTAGCATGTAATATTTGCAACGCTAACAGGGGTAGCATAGTGTTTGTAGCTTTAATTAAAACACTATATCTGCAATAATAAGACTAACCATGAATAAAGGACTAGAAATTAAGAATCTTAGCGTTGCAACAACGGAGGGTAAAACCATTTTTAGCAATGTATCAGTAAGGTTCGATGACAACAAAAACTACGCCTTGGTTGGTCGCAACGGTAGTGGTAAGAGCACACTAGTTAACGCCATTATGGGTCATCCGCATTATCAAGTCACTGGCGGACAAATACTATTAGACGGCAAAGACATTACCAATCTATCGCCCGACGAGCGCGCAAAGCGCAGACTTTTCTTAGCTATGCAGTACCCCGCCGAAATCCCTGGCGTCAGCTACGCCAACTTTCTACGCACCGCACTAGGACGATTAACCGGCAATCAGTTTAATTTCCTAGAAGTATTAGAGCAACTACAACGCGAGGCTAAGGCGTTAGGTTTTAAAGATTTTGATTATAATCGCGATCTCAATGTTGGATTTAGTGGTGGCGAGAAGAAGAAATCAGAAATTCTACAGATGCTAATTTTAAAGCCCCGCTTTGCGTTTTTAGACGAGCCTGATTCTGGCTTAGATAAAATCAGTGTCAAGCGACTAAGCGAGCGGCTGGCGCAACTAGATTTTCCAACTTCCTTTATCGTCATCTCGCACCACGACAAACTACTAGAAGCAATCAAGCCTGAATCTATTTATGATATGGAACAGCTCGAAGGGTTAGCAGGAGGCGCCGACCTTGACAAAGATTAAATTTCCCAATGGACTAAGCGAGGATATCGTTCGCCGCATTAGTGCCGCCAAACACGAACCAGACTGGATGCTACAAGTGCGCCTAGATGCATATCATCAGTTCATTAATATGCCGATGCCTAAGTTCGGGCCCAAATTAGATATTGATTTCGATAGTATCTGCTATTACGCCACTCCAACTGACCAGCCGACTGACCGTTGGGATGACTTACCGCGCGATATTAAAAATACTTATGACCAAATTGGCTTACCTGAAGCCGAGAAGCGCTACTTAGCTGGTGTTGGTGCTCAATACGATTCCGGTGTAGTCTACCAAAATCTCAAGGCTGAATGGGAGAACTTGGGCGTAATCTTTCTCGACACTGATACTGGGCTACAGAAATACCCCGATCTATTCAAAAGGTTCTTCGGTAAAGTTATCCCTGCCCGTGACAATAAATTCGCTGCACTCAACACTGCAGTCTGGAGTGGCGGCAGTTTTATCTACGTGCCACCACATGTCCAGTTAACTATTCCATTGCAAGCATATTTTCGCATCAACATTGCAAACCTAGGTCAGTTTGAACGCACGTTAATCATTGCCGACGAGAATGCTGAAGTGCAATATGTCGAAGGGTGCACTGCTCCAATTTATTCGACAGACAGCCTACATGCGGCTGTGGTCGAAGTAGTTGCCATGCCAGGCAGCCGCGTCCGCTACACCACCATCCAAAACTGGTCTACCAACGTTATCAATCTAACTACCCAGCGCATGCTGGTTCAGAAAGATGCTGTTGGTGAATGGATTGACGGTAATATTGGCAGCAAGATTACCATGAAATATCCCTCGGTCATCTTAGCTGGCGAAGGTGCTCGCGGCGACATCTTGTCCATGGCAGTTGCCAAGGGTACACAAAATCAGGATAACGGCGGCAAGGCTATTCACTTAGCACCCAACACCTCATCTACAATTGTCTCAAAATCTATCTCGCTAGATGGCGGTGTCTGCAGTTATCGCGGCAAGATTAAAATTGCGCCAAATGCAGCCAATGCAAAAACTTCAACTAAATGCGATGCTTTATTGATGGACTCCACTAGCGTCAGCAACACTTTCCCGACTAATGATATTCATCGTAGCGACGCTGAAATCGCGCACGAAGCAACCGTCAGCAAGGTCAGCGAAGAACAGCTGTTTTATATGATGAGTCGTGGGCTAAGCGAAGATGAAGCAACCGGCATGATTGTTAATGGCTTCATGGAGCCGATCGTTAAGAATCTACCCATGGAATACGCCGTTGAGCTTAATCGCCTAATTGACATGTCAATGGAGGGTAGCGTCGGATGAGCAAACAAATCCATCAAACTATTACGGGCGAGCTTAGCAAAAAATACCTGATTGAGACTGACCAAGATTGCAGTTTTGACTTATGCTTTATTCATGATAAGCCTAATACTTCATCGAATATTTCTATCCTGATCTTAGCCAGTGGTCAAGCTCATATCAGCGTCAATGCAACTATTGTTATCAAAAGTAGTGCACCGGGTACTAACGCCTGGCTAGATATCAAAGTCATTACACGCGACCAGGCAATCGTAACGGCGGCTCCTAATCTAGAAATACATAGCGACGCGGTCAAAGCCGGCCATTCCTTATCTACTAAACGGGTTAGCGAGGACCAGTTATTCTATTTGGCTAGCCGCGGCATTAATCGCACCGTCGCAGAACAATTAGTACTCAACGCCATCGCCGAACCATACCGAAATAAAGGAATAAAACTAATATGAACCGTGATGATTTTCCAGTACTCAGAAATAATCCAGAGTTAATTTATCTAGATAGTGCTAATACAACTCTGAAGTCTCAATGTGTAATCGACGCAGTTAACAGCTATTACACTACTTACTCTGCCAACATTGGCCGCACTAGTTACAGATTATCTGAAATAGCAACTGACGCATACGAAGGCGCTCGCGCTAAAGTAGCAGATTTTATCGACGCCAGTCCATGCGAGATAATGTTTACCCAGTCTAGCAGCTATGCTATTAATCAAATTGCCAGAGGCATCCAACACATGTTGCGCCCTGGTGACGAAATTCTATTAACCTGCCACGAGCATAACTCAAATCTACTAATTTGGTATCAACTAGCACGCGAGATTGGCATCAAAATTCGTTTTGTCGAAGACTTAACGGCGAAAGACGATCTATCTAGAATCAAGCTATTCTCGTATTCGCTAGTTAGCAATACAACAGGCACACTGTATAATTACACTAATTTAGTTCACAAGCTTAAAGAGCAGGGAGTTATGATAGCAGTAGACATCAGCCAAGCTGTCGCTCATCTACCCCTGTCTGTTCACAAGCTATCCTGTGATTTTGCCGTATTCTCAGCACATAAGATGTATGGACCCAGTGGCGTTGGAGTGCTGTATATTCGCCGCGATTTACAAGATCAGATTGAACCTCTAGTCTATGGCAGCCAAACTTTTGCCAATCTCGATATAGCTAACAACCAATTCACCCTACTTAGCTCCCCTGCGAAGTTCGAACCCGGTACACAAAATATAGAAGGTGTAATTGGCCTAGGTGCTGCCGTTGATTATTTAATTTCGTCTACTAAAGGCGATAAAGGTAAATTTAAGCAGCTAAACACCCAATTCTACAAACATGAGAAACAGCTTGTTCAGCACTACCATCAGAAAGCCAATGAGTTAGATCTAACTAGTTATATATTTGAAAATGCACCAGTAGACATCGGCGTTGCAACATTGTCGCATCCAAATATACACCCCCATGACATTGCACTGCTGATGGACGAGCGTTACCACGTTGCCGTTCGAGCCGGCAAAGCCTGCGCAGACCTAGTAGCCGATAGCGCGCATGAACGTCGCGGTTTCATCCGCGCCAGCTTTGGCATATACACTACTAGCAGCGATATAGACAAGCTCTTGATGGCCTATCGGAGGATTATCGATGAGCTTGGATAAATTTTTATTAGATGACATTATCTACCACTACAAGCACCCTAAGTATCGTGGATCACTACCTAGTTCAGTCCGTGCTCAAGCTAGCAATACTTCATGTGGTGACGAAATCGATCTATATATCCAGATTAAAAATAATAAGATAGTTGACGCCAGATTTAGTGGCCAAATGTGTGCAATCGCAAATTACGGCGCCGAACTGCTATGTGCCTACATTATCAATCAAGATTTAGCCGATATGAAAAACCTTAAAAATTCAAATCTCCTAAAAACAGAGCAGGGGTCTTCCCTGCTCTGCAATCCTATTCGCCTCAAGTGTTTTGAATTAGCTCAACATGCACTAGCGAATCTCAATTACTGACCTTGTGCATATTTACGACTGCGGATATAGGCGGTAGTAGCAACAACTAATCCAGTTATCATGACAATTGATCCAACAGCTTGACCTGCACCAGTTTGCGCAATTACCTTTGGGCTTTCAGGTACAGCTTGATCGCTAGTATTTGTCGGTTGGTTTGGCGTAGTAGTTTGATTTTCCGTCTTATCAGGCACCTCTACCTTCTCTTCAGTGTTAGTTGGTGGGGTTGTCGGCGGAGTTGTCGGCGTACAATCTTTATCAACAGTAGTCGTGGTTTGGTTGTTATCGTTATTGTCTTCGGTGTTATCCTGATCGG
>ERZ1023974.270-NODE-270-length-12610-cov-30.361450_pt1 | contig 12610 bp, 9 predicted proteins | sample MGYA00380432_ERZ1023974 | MGnify/ENA primary metagenome ERZ1023974 (study PRJEB33179, sample SAMN07449058) | human gut metagenome | biome: Human-gut; feature: Human associated habitat; material: Faeces | host: Homo sapiens | place: India:Kasaragod | collected...
ACATGGGAAAACAACTCGAACAACTTTTACAACAAGTAACAACGCTTCGCCAGGATATCGCCTCTTCGAGGCCCATGCAAACCAAGGGTTGCTGCAAGGGAAACAACTATGAACAACGCTTCGCCTTGGACACGTTTCCTGCTGGTTGTCCTGGCGAAGCGTTGTATTTTGTTGTTTACCTTGCAGCAAGATTGTAAACACGCAAAGCGTGTAGGTTGTTACTAGTTGTAAAAGTTGTATTTGTTGTTTTCCCTAATTCAGCAGGATTTTTGTCCCCGCGAAGCGTTGTTACTTGTTGCAGATGTAGTTTTTCCTTATCATCAGAGTGGGGCGAAACCGAAAAGTAGGTGAAAAAATCGGATTTTCCATACATTCTTGGAATTATATTGGTAACTTTGCCCCGCATTAGCGTTGTGGAAGTTGTGCGGAAATGGCATGGAAGTTGCATGGAAGCGCAATGGAAGTTGTGCGGAAGCGCAATTGATTCTGTGGGCTGGCGTCTTAGAACCCGATAGAAACGAACGCTATGGCCCGATTGAAAACACTATAGATAAAAAACACTATAGATAAGGAGAGAATGATGGAAGAGAGGGATGAGAAGAAAGGAAGGAAAGAGATGGAAGAGGGGAATGAGAAAGAGATGGAAGAGAAAAATGACGGGCAACGGAAGAAGGCCATTGACCGCGTGACGATAGGCGGCAGCATAGTCAATGGCGTGCTGCTGGTCTTCAAGTTTGTGGCAGGCGTGCTGGGCGGTTCGGCTGCTATGATAGCCGATGCCGTCCACTCGTTGAGCGACTTCGTGACCGACCTTGTCGTGCTGGTCTTCATCCGGTTGAGCGATAAGCCGCAGGACAAGAGCCACGACTTTGGCCACGGCAAGTATGAGACCCTCGCCACGGCCCTGATCGGCGGCATGCTGCTGGCCGTGGGCGTGATGATCTGTGTGGAAGGCGTGAGCAAGATCTGGGACGCGCTCCATGGCGTGGTGCTGCCGCAGCCCGGGTGGATAGCCCTCGTGGCCGCCCTGCTGAGCGTGGTCTCCAAGGAGTGGTGCTACCGCTTCACGGTCCGTGTGGGCCGACGCTATCAGTCGTCGGTAGTCGTGGCCAATGCCTGGCACCATCGTTCCGACGCCCTCTCCTCCGTGGGCACGAGCGTGGGTATCGGCGGCGCCATCCTCCTGGGCGACCAATGGACCATCCTCGACCCCCTGACGGCCGTGGCCGTGAGTGGCTTCATCGTCTGGGAGGCCGTGAGGCTCATTCGCGAGTCGGTCGGCGACCTGCTGGAGGCCAGCCTGCCCGACGAGGTGGAGCAAGAGATCTCGCGCCTCGTCTGCGAGGAACCGGGCGTGAGCGGACTCCACAACCTCCGCACGCGCCGCATAGGCGACCACTACGCCATCGAAATGCACGTCCGCATGCCGGGCGCCATGACGCTCTACGAGGCCCATCGCCACGCCACGGCCATCGAACAGAATATCAAGCACGCCTTCGGATCCTCCACCCATGTCATCGTCCACCTCGAACCGCTCAAGGAAAATGGGGCGTATGTGGAGCCGTGAGTGTCGGGCGGGAGACTGACGTATGGGAGGCCTTGACGCCAGCAATCGGCCCTCAACGAACTGTAGAACCGAAAAAACTCAGAGGCGTGCAATATTTTTCTGCCTCGTCCGTTCTTCCTATTAGGACAGTACGTTTGGCGGCATTGAAACTGCACGTGTCGCAGCCTATTGAGACTGGCCGTGTGACGGCTTATGGAGACCGTGCGCAAGGCAGCAGAAGGGGCGGCCTCAGTCGCAAGTAGCGACCGACGGCCTGCCTAAGATAGGAGAAACGCCAGTCGCAAGTAGCGACCGACGGCCTCTCGTAGAAATGATGAAACGACTGCCCCCATGCAAGACCCGCGGGCCGAGGGGCAGCCATCACAAAACAGACGACGAATGAAATCAGACAATATGGGAAACCGCCGCTTCAAGGACCTCCTGGAGGCATCCATGAAGTCGAAGGACACGGAGGAATGGCTCGACGTCCATTTCACGCGCCCCATCGGCCTCTTCTTCGCCCTCATCTGGGAGCGACTGGGCGTCCATCCCAACACCATCACCATCATCTCCATCTTCCTCGGCCTGGCCGCGGGATGGATGTTCCACTACACGGACACGGTCCACAACCTCATGGGCGTCGTGCTGCTGATGCTGGCCAACTTCTGCGACTCCACGGACGGCCAGTTGGCGCGCCTGACGGGTCAGAAGACCATGATCGGCCGATGCCTCGACGGATTTGCGGGCGACGTGTGGTTTTTCGCTATCTATCTGGCCCTCGTCTTCCGCCTTTGGCCGCAGCCCCTGCCCGGTCTCGAAACCCGTTGGGGCGTCTGTGCCCTGGCCGCCTGTGCCGTGGCGGGCCTGCTGAGCCATTCCCCCCAAAGTTCCCTCGCCGACTACTACCGCCAGATCCACCTCTTCTTCCTCAAGGGTCGCGAGGGGTCGGAGCTCGACAGTAGCATCCACGAGAGCCAGGAGCTCGCCCGGTTGCCCCGTCGTGGTGCCTTCTGGGCCCGCGCCTTCCACTACAACTACCGCAACTACTGCCGCAGCCAGGAGCGCCGCACGCCCCAGTTTCAGGCCCTCATGGACCGTCTCCGCACCACCTACGGCTCGCCCGCCTTGGCCCCGCAGCCCTGGAAGGACGCCTTCCTTCAGGGGAGCCGCCCGCTCATGTGGATGACCAACTTCCTGACCTTCAACTCGCGCGCCATCCTCATCTACGCCACCTGCCTGCTCGACTGCCCGTGGGTCTATCTCTTCATGGAGATCGTGGTCTATAACCTCATCTATGTCTCCATGCACACGCGCCACGAGAACCTCTGCGCCCACATGGCCGCCTGCCTCGAAACGGCTGCTCCCACGACCGCCAGTCCGGGCTTCTGCGAGACCGACGACGACCTCGTGGCCCACGAGGCTGCTTCCTGCGACACCCAGGCCGACATCGAGCCGTAGGGCGTGGAGAGAAAAAACTGCCAGGGGGGACCGAGTCCGCTTCCTGCGAGCCACAAGCGCTCTGAACTTTATCAGACACCAAGAGGAGGGGCAATCGTGCGCTGAAACATTGAAACAATTGAAACATTGAAACAATTGAAAACAATTGAAAACAATTGGAACAACTGGAACGATTGGAACGACAGGAGCGATTGGAAAGACAGGAACAATTGCAACGACAGGAGCGATTGGGACGACAGGAATGATTGGAACAACTGGAACAACTGGAACAATTGGAACAACTGGAACGGAAGTCCTCCAAGCCTCCATGCAGCTTCTAGCTATTTGGAATATTGGAATACTGGAATACAGGAAATACTGGAATACAGGAAATATAGAAATATAGAAAGATGACAGGAGAGATCAAGGGATACCTGCTCGACTATGGCGGCACGCTCGACACGGCTGGCTGCCATTGGGGCAAATTCATCTGGCATGGCTACGAGCGATGTCATGTAGGCGTGGCGTGGGACGACTTTCGCGAGGCCTACGTCCATACGGAGCGTGCCCTGGGCCAGGGCGGGATCATCCTCCCGACCATGACCTTTCGCGAGACGCTTGCCACGAAGATCGGGATGCAGATCGGTCGTCTGCGGGAGCGCGAGGCCCTGTCCTCGGACAGCGACACGCGGGCCTTGGAGGAACGCCTCCTGCTCGACCTCTATGGCGAGGTGTTGCGACAGATGGAGGCCAACCGCCCCGTGCTGGCCCAGTTGGCCGCCCGCGCGCCCCTGGCCCTCGTGAGCAACTTCTATGGCAACCTGCCTACCGTGGTGGAGGAGATGGGCTTAGGCTCCTATTTCCAGACCTTGGTGGAGAGTGCCGCCGAGGGCATACGCAAGCCCGACGCCCGCCTCTTCGAGATCGCTCTCGATCGGCTCGGGCTCCAGCCCCAGGAGACCATGGTCGTGGGCGACAGTCTGAAGAACGACATCCTGCCGGCCCACTCCCTGGGTTGCGCCTCGGCCTGGCTCCAGGGCGAGGGATGGAACAACGACCAGCACGAGCCGCCTGCCGAGACCCACGTGATCACGTCGCTCGACCAGCTGCTCCAGCTCGCGTGAATCCAAGCGAGGAGAGGGTGGGGGAATCCTCAGGAAGACCTCAAAAGGGAGAAATCCTCAGGGAGGCCTCAAGGGAGAAAAATCCCCGTTGGAGCCGCCCAAAAAAATGGTGAGAAAGAAACCAACAAACAAATAAAAGAACTAACATAAAAGAGTAGTAATGAAACAAGAAGTGAAACCCGCCGAGGGCAAACTCGGCATCATGGTTGTAGGTTGCGGCGCCGTCGCCACGACCTTTATGACGGGAGTGCTGATGGTTCGTAAGGGCCTCTCCAAGCCTGTGGGATCCATGACCCAGTACGACAAGATCCGTGTCGGACGTGGCGCGGAGAAGAAGTACCTGCACTATGGCGATATCGTGCCGCTGGCCAAGCTCGACGACATCGTCTTCGGCACGTGGGACGCCTATCCCCAGAACGCCTACCAGGCTGCCGTCTATGCCGAGGTGCTCAAGGCCAAGGATATCGAGCCCGTGCGCGACGAGCTGGAGAAGATCGTGCCCATGAAGGCCGCCTTCGACCCCAACTACGCCAAGCGCATCACGGGCGACAACGTCAAGCAGGGACTCACGCGATGGGAGATGGTGGAGGCCCTGCGCCAGGACATCCGCGACTTCAAGCAGCAGAACGACTGCGCCCGCGTCGTCGTGATCTGGGCCGCTTCGACCGAGATCTACGTGCCCTACGACGAGGCCCACCACGCCACGCTCGCCAGCCTGGAGCAGGCCATGAAGGCCGACGACCGCGACCATGTCGCTCCCTCCATGTGCTACGCCTACGCGGCCCTGGCCGAGGGTGCTCCCTTCATCATGGGTGCCCCCAACACGACGGTAGATATCCCCGCCATGTGGGAGATGGCCGAGAAGACGAAGATGCCGATCGCGGGCAAGGACTTCAAGACCGGACAGACTCTCGTCAAGAGCGGATTCGCCCCGATCCTCAAGGTGCGCAACCTCGGACTCGCCGGCTGGTTCTCCACCAACATCCTGGGCAACCGCGACGGCCTTGTGCTCGACGAGCCCGCCAACTTCCACACCAAGGAGGTCAGCAAGCTCTCCACGCTCGAGACCATCTGCCGCGCCGAGGACCAGCCCGACCTCTATGGCAACATCTACCACAAGGTGCGCATCAACTACTACCCGCCGCGTAACGACAACAAGGAGGGATGGGACAACATCGACATCTTCGGATGGATGGGCTATCCGATGCAGATCAAGATCAACTTCCTCTGCCGCGACTCCATCCTCGCCGCCCCCTTGCTGCTCGACCTGACGCTCCTGAGCGACCTCGCCGCACGTGCCGGCCGCTACGGCATCCAGCGCTTCCTGAGCTTCTTCCTCAAGGCGCCTATGCACGACTTCACCAAGGGCGAGCAGGCCGTCAACAACCTCTTCGACCAGTATGTCATGCTGAAGAACGCCATCCGCGAAATGGGTGGCTATGAAGCCGATGAGGAGATCGACTAAGACCTTCGCGCTCGCACTCACGATGCTCTGGACGACGGCCCTCGCGGCCCTCGCCCAGAGCGTCCGTGGCGTGGTGGTGGATGCCGTCACGCTCGACACCCTCGCCCATGCCACCCTCCAGTATGCCGACCAGCCGACGCCCTTCTCGGCCGACGCCCAGGGCCGCTTCTCCCTGCCCAGGCGCGAGGGCCACGTCCTGCGCGTCTCCTCCGTCGGCTACCGCACGGAGCGCGTCCGCATCACGAGCCGCACCTCCTCGCGCGACCTCATCATCCGCCTCACGCCCTCCGACACCCAGCTGGCCGAGGTCTCCGTCAAGGCCAAGCGCAAGAAGGGCTACAAGCGCAAGGGCAACCCCGCCGTGGAGCTCATGCGCCGCGTCATAGCCGCCAAGGAGCGCACCAACCTCGAGCGCCACGACTTCTACCAGTACGACAAGTACCAGAAGATCACCATGGCCATCAACAACATCACGCCCGAGGAACTGCAGGGAAGCCTCTTCGCCTCCTCGCCCTGGCTGCTCGGACAGGTGGAGGTCTCGGAGTACAACAACCAGTTTGTCCTCCCCATCTCGGTCGATGAGACGGCCTCGACCCATCTCTACCGTCGCCACCCCGCCACCACGCGCGACCTCGTGCGCGGACAGACCACGCGCGGCATCTCCAAACTCATACAGACGGGCGACGTCTTCAACACCATGGCCAAGGACATCTTCTGCGACATCGACCTCTACGACGACCAGGTCACGTTCCTGCAGAAGCGATTCCCCTCGCCCATAGGATCTACAGCCATCAGTTTCTACCATTTCTATATCGAGGATACCGTGGCCGTGGCGGGCGACAGTTGCATCCGCCTCCAGTTTATGCCGGCCAACAACCAGGACTTCGGCTTCCGCGGCGAGCTCTACGTCCTCAACGACTCCTCGCTCCACGTCCGCCGATGCGTCATGCAGATGCCCCACGGCACGGGCGTCAACTTCGTCCAGTCGATCCGCTTCGAGCAGGAGTTTGAGCGGCTGCCCAATGGCGACTGGGCCCTGACCACGGACAACATGGTGGCCGAGCTCCAGCTGACGAGCCTGATCCAGCGCGCCATGGTCGTGCGCACCACGCGCCTCGACAACTATGCCTTCGACCCCATCGACGACCGCCTCTTCCGCGGCCATACCACGACCGTCTATGAGCCGCAGGCCAAGACGCGCGACGAGGCTTTCTGGGCCGAAAACCGACGCGCGCCCCTGACGCATGGCGAGGCCAACATGGAGCAGTTTATCCAGCAGATGCGCAAGACGAGCCGCTTCAAGTGGGTCATGGTCGGCGTCAAGGCCGTGGCCGAAAACTTCATCGAGACGGCCTCGGAGGGACGCAGCAAGATCGACATCGGACCGATCAACACCCTCATCTCGCGCAACTTCGTCGATGGCATCCGCCTCAGGGCCTCGGCCCGCTCCACGGCCCAGCTCTCCCCCCATTGGTTTGGCGAGGGCTACTACGCCTACGGCACGAAGTCGGGCCACCACTACTATGACGGCAAACTGACCTACTCGTTCAACAAGCCGAAATACCAGCCCAACGAGTTTCCCGTGCGCACGATCAGCCTCGAATCGACCAAGGACGTGGAGTCGCCCTCCGACCGCTACCTGGAGCACAACAAGGACAATATCTTCATGTCCGTGAAGCCGCAGAAGGCCGAGCAGATGTATTTCTTCAACCGCCAGGCGCTCAACTTCACGTGGGAGACGGACTACGGACTGGCCTCGTCCCTGCAGCTCAAGACCGAGGCCGACCGCCCCACGGGCACGCTCTCCTTCCTCGCACTCGACGGCACGCCCGTCTCCCGCATCCGCACCACGGAGATCACGGCCTCGCTCGACTACCGCCCGGGCCAGAGCTACGTCAACACGAAGCAGCATCGCATAGAGGTCAACCTCGACGCGCCCCAGTTCACGCTCCGCCACACCATGGGCCTGCAGGGATTCCTGGGCGGGCAGTATCGCTACAACACCACGGAGTTCAAGGCCTACAAGCGACTGTGGCTCGCCTCGTGGGGACATTTCGACATGCGCCTCATGGCGGGGGCGGCCTGGAACCGCGCGCCCTACTTCATGCTCTGTCTGCCGGCCGTCAACACGTCGCTCTTCGAGCACCAGGGGTCGTTCAACCTCATGGAGGACATGGAGTTCATCAACGACCGCTACCTCCAGTTCAACCTCGCCTGGGATCTGGCGGGCAAACTCTTCAACCGCGTCCCGCTCCTGCGCCGACTGAAGCTCCGCGAGTATGTGGCCTTCAAGGGCCTCTGGGGCCACCTGACGTCGAAGAACAACCCCACGCTCCCCGAAAACCGTCTGCGCACGGACCTATGGCAGTTGCCCGAGGGGTCGCACATCATGACCAACGAGCCCTACCTCGAACTGGTCGTGGGCATCCACAACATCTTCCAAATGTTTGAGATCGACTACGTCCGACGCCTCACCTACACGGCCTATCCGGGCATCTCCAAGGGGGGCATCCGCCTCGGCTTCAACCTCGTCTTCTGACGCGGGGCACAATTCCTGCTGAGTAAGGGAAAACAACAAATACAACCTTTACAACAAGTAACAACGCTTTCGGTAAGCCATGAGCAAAACCGAGCTCGCTCGAGTTTTGCCATGGCGAGAAAGGGTGCCATGAAATGGAACAGCTTCGCCAGGACAACCAGCAGGAAACGGGTCCAAGGCGAAGCGTTGTTCATAGTTGTTTCCCTTGCAGCAACCCTTGGTTTGCATGGGCCTCGAAGAGGCGATATCCTGGCGAAGCGTTGTTTATTGTTGTAAAGGTTGTTCAAGTTGTTTTCCTTTATGTACACGTATTGTTGACAGGCGATATCCTGACGAAGCGTTGTTTATAATTGTAAAAGTTGTTCAAGTTGTTTTTCTATATGTCCCCTTGATGCGCTTTTACTGCTTCAAGCAGCCGATGGGGACGACATAGACGCCATCCTTTCGCTGGTAGGCATAGTCGCCCACGGCCGTGAGCACCATGAGAAAGGATGGGGCTTTCATCTTTGTGGTGTCGATCTTGGAGGCGAGTTCCGTGAGGGTGCCTACGCCCTTCTCTATGGCCTGGTCCCCACCCAGCTTGATCTCCACCAGCCCGTACGACCCGTTGCGCAGGTGGACGACGGCATCACACTCCAGCCCCTGCTTGTCGCGGTAGTGATAGACGCTTCCGTCTATGGCGTCGGCATAGACGCGGAGGTCGCGGACGCACATCGTCTCGAAGAGCAGGCCGAAAGTCTCGAGGTCGTTCATCAGGTCGTCGGGACCCAGTCCGAGGGCAGCCGCGGCGATCGAGGGATCGACGAAATAGCGGGTCTCGGCAGACCGGATGGCCGTCTTGCTTCGGAGGTTGGGGTTCCAGGCTGGCATATTCTCGACGACGAATATCTTCTTTAGCGCACTAATATAGTTTTGTATCGTCTTGTCGGAGAGCGTGTCGTCGTCGTTCACCTTCATGTCCTGTCGGATAGCGTTGATGCTCACCTGGCCGCCTTGCGAGCGGGCGTAGGACCGCAGCAGGAGTTTGGTGCGCTCGCTACTCCTTACCGTCTCATCGACCCTCGAGACGTCCGACCTCACCACGGCGTCATAGTAGTTGTAGGCCAAATGGAGGGCCGCGCGCTCCGACTTGCCTATGGCGCTTGGCCAGCCTCCGCGACAGACGAGGAAGGCCACGTCGGCCAGTTGCAGACGGTTGCGGCCCACCACCTCCTTGCAGCCCTTGAAGAGCTGCTCCAGGCTCACCTCTCCCGTAGATTCTTCCGACTCCCATAGCGACATCGGGCGCATCGTCACCCAGGCAAAACGTTCCGTGCCCGTGTGGTGGATCTTGTCGGTCGAGGCGGGCACGGCCGACCCCGTGAGGATAAACTGCCCCTCCTCGCCTCTGTGGTCCACCTCGAAGCGGATGGCGTCCCATACCTGCGGGATGATCTGCCACTCGTCTATCAGCCGTGGCGCCTCGCCCTGGAGGAGGAACTTGACCTGCAGGTCGGCCATCTCCCGATACATGCCCTGCTTCTCGGGGTCGGCCACGTAGAGCACGCTCTTGGCCTGCTGCTCGGCCGTCGTGGTCTTGCCACACCATTTGGGCCCTTCTATCAAGACGGCTCCTGTCTCTTCCAGCCTGTCCCTCAATAGGATATCTGCTATCCTGCTTTTGTATTGCTTCATCTTTTCAGTCTTTGATTCTGCCGCAAAGATACAAAGAAAATCTCGAACTACCTAATTTGACCCTATTTTATTACCTAATTTGGCCATAATCCGCTTCCTCATTTGGCCCTGATTCGTTTCCTCATTTGGACATAAACCGTTTCCTCATTTGGCCATAATTCATTTCCTCATTTGGCCAACCATTTCTCTTGCGAATTTTAAGAAAACAACAAATACAACTTTTACAACAATTTACAACCTACACGCTTTGCGTGTATTACAATCTTGCTGCAAGGTAAACAACAAAATACAAGGCTTCGCGGGGATATAATTCCTGCTAAGATAGGGAAAACAACAAATATAACTTTTACAACAATTTTACAACTTTACAAGCTTTGCGTGTATTACAATCCTGCTGCAAGGTAAACAGCATGATACAACTTTTTCGGTAAGCCATGAGCAGAACTGAGCTTGCTCAAGTTATGCCATGGCGAAGCGTTGTATTTTGTTGTTTCCCTACAAGCAGCCCTTGGTCTGCATGGGCCTCGAAGAGGCGATGTCCTGGCGAAGCGTTGTTACTTGTTGTAAAAGTTGTTCAAGTTGTTTTCCCATGTGTCCACGTTTTGTTAAAAGGACGTGTTGTTACTTGTTGTAAAATGTGTTCAAGTTGTTTTCCTTCGTGTCCACGTGTTGACGTCAGGCGAATGTCCCGCGAAGCCTTTGGCATGAAAAAGCCCGCCAATAACGGGGTATTGACGGGCTTCCGATAGAGGATAGGATGGGCCGAGGGTGGCCCGCGTAGATGAGGCTGGGGTGAGGGCCGCGCCTGCACTATGGTGGTGGGGGAGGACCAGCACGGTAGCGGTTGGGCCTCGTGGGTAGGTTGGACCTCGCGGGTAGGCTGGACCTCGTGGCGAGGCGGGCGGCCGTGGGGTGGTTGACCCTCGTCGGGAGGGTGGGGCGCTCAGATGGCTGCGATGCAACTCGTGACGCCCAGGCTGGTGGCGATGGCCGTGAGGATGGCGATGGCCGTCTGGATGATAAACTTCCAGGTCTCTTTCTTGTTTGCTGACATGATAGGGGATGATTTTTTGAATCGTTGATGAAAATGATGAATAGTCGTTATGCGCCGCTTGTGGCGGGAGGAGAGAGATCCCCCGGGCCTGCTTTCGTGAGGCCGTAGGCCCGGGGGAGGGAGGGTTAGTCGCCGAGGGTTCCGCCTCCGCCCTGGTCGGTATTTCCGCCTTGGTCGGTATTGCCGCCCTGGTCGGTGCCTCCGCCCGTGCTGGCCGTCTTGAAGGAGGCCGTGAGCGAGAGGTCGGCGTTGACGGTCAGGGTGCGTACGGACTGCGTGTTGCCGTCGCTCCACTTGTCGAAGGCGAAGCCCGTCTTCGGCGTGGCGCGGATCGTGGCCTGGGCGCCCTCGTCGTAAGTGCCGCCGCCCGAGACCGTGCCCTGGCCGGGGTTGGCCGAGGTGAGGGTGATGGTGTGGCGCCGCTTCGTGCCTCCGGCCGAGGAGCCTCCGCCGTCCTGGGTGGGCGGGGCCTGGAATTCGTCGCCGTGCGGCAGACGGATGATGTTGTCCTCACCCATATACTTGTGGAGCACCTGGTTGATGTTGGAGAGGCCCATCTGTCGCTTCATGCGCTGCACCAACTGGTAGTCTGCCGTGCCCTTCTCGCCCGTGGTCTCCGAGGGGCGGTTGGCGTTGAGCCAGGCCGTGCTGACCACCTGGCGTGCGGCAAACTTCGCCTGCTGCGCTTTCTGCTTCTCCGTGGGCGGTCCCTGGTAGGGGTTGACGATCTTGGCCAGGTGGATCTGGTTGCTCGAACGGTTGGTGGCGAAGTAGTCGCTCGACTTGTTGCCATACTTGCCGCTGATGCCCTTGATGACATCGATAGGAATGATTTTTGCCATAGTTTCTTCTTCTGATTTTAATGGTGATACATGTGCTTCCGCCTGGGTTCTGCCGTCGGCCCGTCGGCCTTCGTCCGTCAGGCTTTGCCCGTCAGCCTTCGCTCGTCAGCCTTCGTCCCGTCGGCCTTTGCTCGTCAGCCGTCCCGGCCCTTGTTCCCTCCCGCTTCGCCTTGGCCTTCGGCGATGGTTGGAGGGGTGTGGATGGTGTGGCCTTGGCTTCGCTCGTTCTTCGGGACGGCTTCGGGTTTGCTTTGGGATGCGCGCTCTCCCTCTGCTCGTCCTTGGCGGCTGGGATTCTTGGTCTCACGCCTGGCGGTAAGCGTTTCCGAGTGCAAAGTTATAGCTTCTCTCCTTCCCCGTTGTGCGATAGGATGCGCTGCCGTGCGAACCCGTGCGATAATGTGTGATGAAATGTAATGGGGGTGGAAAAGCGGCCTGCTGAGTGCTCTACCAACGAGTATGTTTTCCTGCTGAGTAAGGGAAAACAACTTGAACAACCTTTACAAGGAGATAAAACGCTTCGTGTCGGTTGAAGCGGGCTGAAAGCCCAAAAAGCTCCTAGCCCAGGGCATCGCCCTGGGGATAATAGCAATCAACAAGACGCCCTGTAAGGGCAAAAGAATTGTTTATAGCCTGCTTCTTTAACGCTTTTGCCCTTTCAGGGCGACAGGTTGGCGTTCATAATTACCCAGGGCGATGCCCTGGGCTAGGAACTTTTGCCCTTTCAGGGCGTATTGGATAATTTCAAGCGTACAGGTAAATATTGTATTGGTTGTTTTCTTCACTTGTCCTAACGTCGTCATGGACAATCAGCAGGAAACGTTTCCAAGGCGAAGCGTTCTTCATAGTTGTTTCCCTTGCAGCAACCCTTGGTTTGCATGGGCCTCGAAGAGGCGATGTCCTGGCGAAGCGTTGTTCATAGTTGTTTC
>ERZ1023974.278-NODE-278-length-12220-cov-7.157748_pt1 | contig 12220 bp, 10 predicted proteins | sample MGYA00380432_ERZ1023974 | MGnify/ENA primary metagenome ERZ1023974 (study PRJEB33179, sample SAMN07449058) | human gut metagenome | biome: Human-gut; feature: Human associated habitat; material: Faeces | host: Homo sapiens | place: India:Kasaragod | collected...
TTGGTCTGGGGGGCGCAGGGATTCGATGGGGCTGTCGATGGCTTCCAGCCAGGCCGGCATGGTGACGAAATCATTGGGCTCATCAGACTGATAGCTGTCGTAGAATCAGCCGAAGAGGACGATGATGGCCATATACATAAGATAAATATCCATATTGACGGATTTGGCCGTCATATATTTCTTCTTGAACTGGTCGTTGCTGATGTGGAAAGGCGAATCGACGGCTGCCGGCAGGAGATACAGCGTATCGGCATCGGTCACGAGGACGCACTTGACGTGGCGGGCATAGATTTCTACCTGGCCGGCAATGTCTTCGTCTTCCCAATACAAGGGCACATCGAGTTTATGGACTTCGCCACTTGCGGACAGGCGGGCATAAATATCGAAGGCGGCCATCATTTTCTTGTTATCCAGCATGGACTGTCACCTCTATTTCCATATTACTGATCGTATAATCCAGGATATCTACGGTCCCTTCCGTCTCGACAGCCTGCAGGCACTCCAGCTGCGGACAGTATTCGGGAATGGCCGCATAGACCGATTCCGTTCCGGCCAGGTCGGCACTCAGATGAAGGACCTGGCGGCGATGGATGAGCATCCAGAAGATATAGAACTGCTTTTTCCGGCACATCTCAGGCGCTACGTCTTCCAGATACTGGCAGAACGCCTCCAGCGTCGTCGCCGTCCGGCCGCCGAGAAAGGCCAGCAGGGCCTGGACGATGGCGGCATAATGGCTCTGGATGTTGACCAGCTTGTCACCGCTCACTTCCGTATCGTCGACGTCGGGGAAATCTTCCTGCCGGCTCTCCCGTTCCAGTCGTTCCAGTTGCTGGGGCATGAAGATGTCCAGCAGCGACCAGACGCGACACTGCTGCAGTTCCAGGAAGGGTTCGACCAGGCGCCGGGCTGCCGTCACCGGCAAGGGCGACGAAAAGAGGCGGCTCGTGATTTCCTGTTCGTAATTGAAGCTGTCGATACCGGTGAAATACAGGGACTCTTCGGCGGCTTCCAAGGCCGACGTCCCCAAGTCGATGCCAGCCTTGAGTAGACTGCGGTGCAGGCTGTGGACGTATTCCAGGCGCCGTTCGACTTCCAGGATATTGTCATAAGCCCGCCGTTCCGGGTCCTTATCGGCGTTGTTGCGTATCCGGTCCCGCGTCTCGATGACGAAGGCCTTCAGCTCTTTGAAGGCGTCTTCTTCGCTTTTCAGGCGCTGGTTGAGGTCGTCGACGATTTTCCGGTACCGCGCCAGCGTCTCTTCGGAAACGATATTGCGGTGGATTTCCTGACGGATACGGGCCATGCGGCTGCGCAGGGTCTCTACGTCGAGGCGCATTTCTTCGATCTGCCGCAGGGCCAGGACGAACTGTCCTTTTTCCAGCTGTTTGCGCAGGATGAGCTGATTGATGGACAACTGATATTCGTTGAAATATTCTTTCGTCGCAAAAATGAGCTCCAGGCCCTGTTCATCGAGAACGTAATACTGCTCATTCGAGTGGATGTCGGCCCGGTCCGCTTTCAGGTAGGAATAGCGGGCCTGCACTTCTTTTCCCTGGTCCCAGTCGAAAAAGACTTCTTCGTTGCGCTTGCCCGTCGGCGGTCGGAAGACGGCGACGATGTCCCGGGCCAGCTGTTCATAGCCCTTAGCATCGTCAAAGAGGAGCCCTTTCGTCTGATCTGCCAGGAAGACCGACAGATTGCGGATACCTGCCTCTTTCTTGCCATCGAGCATCTGTTCAAAGAAAAAAAGCAGCGTCATCAGGCCCAGTTCCATGCCTGACCGTTCCTGGCCCTGAGCGTTTTTGAAACGACGCCGGCCCAAGCGGTACAAAGGTGCCATGAGCAAGATGCGCTGCATTCGTTCAGAAAAATGTTCTAATTCCATGTAATGTCTCCTTTAATGCCCTGATGAGGTCTCTTTCGGTCAGGGCTTCCTGGGGGTAATAACAGCCTCTGTCCAGGATGTCCCGGAACACACGGGCCGAGCTTTCGCCGACGGCAGCGGCAAAAGGCGGCCACACCGATTCTTCGCGCTGCTGATTCTCTTTGCCCTGCGGAGCCTCATAAGCCATAAAGGCTTCATAAAAAGGGACGGCCAGACGGACTTCCACCGTTTCCGCCCTGGCTGCAGCCTGCCAGATGCGCAGGCCCTCCCAGTCGAAGTCGCCGAAGTACCAGACGACGTGACGGGCGCCGGGACAACCGCACTGCTGAGGAAGCAGGTCCAGATTGGCAGCGATTCTCCAACCACCGCCAAAGATGAGCGACGTCAGCCGGCTCTCTGCCAGATGCGGCACGAGGCGGCCATAAGGAGCCTTATTTTCGACGACCAGATGATGGCAGACAGGCTGCTGCAAATAATCTGGATGGACAGCCATCATGAGCGGATCCGGCTGGTCGCAGATACCTAAATCAGCTGTCGTCAGGCCCACTCGTTTCAACAAAGCCGCGCCCGGGCCGAGGAGATATTTCTCATCGGCAAAAATATCCCACGAACGCTGCTGCAGCGAGGCCCTTCCCCCTGTGCCCCGAGCCAGCCAGGCACTCAATCTTTCGATATATGGCAAATCGGCCTGCCAAACGTTCAACGGCTGTTCATAGTAGAAGGAAAAATCGAGTTTTTCCGACAAGGCCCGGCGGATGGCTTCGGCCTGGATCACCGGCACCGACGCAAAGAGCCGGGCCGGCACCCGCTTGAGCCGCCGCGGCAGGCCGCTGAAATCGACACCGCCAGCGCGGACCGCCGTCAGGCTGCCGTCGTCCAGCAGGGCGGCTACAGCCGGGCGGAAGCGGTCATAATCCCAAGAAGCAAAGGCAGCCTGCAGGACGTCGAGGTCTACCATCTTCTTCGGGTAATCCTGTAAGAACCGGCGCATAGCCGCTATATCCGTATCCACGAGCCTCTCTCCTTTGCCATCATCTATCGTATTTTTCATTATAGCATAATTTTTATAGCAAAAACTATGGTTTTACTCAATCAGGCCCGCGGCGCCAGGTGCTGCTTCTGTTCGTACATCTTGGTGTCGGCCCGGTTGAAGACGGCCCGGTAAGCCGTGTCGCGTGTCTTGTCGTAGACGGCGATGCCTACGGAAGCGGCGAGCTGCGCCCACGGCTGGGCGGCGCTCAGGTCGCGGATGTGTTCAAAGGCACGGACTTTCTCGAACAAGGCGTCCCGATGAGCATAGTCCTCGCCTTCGAGGATGACGACGAATTCGTCGCCGCCGATGCGGTAGACCGGGCTGTGCTTGTAGATATGGCAGACGGCCTGGCACAGGCGCTGCAAGGCGATGTTCCCCTTTTCGTGGCCAAAACGGTCGTTGACGTCCTTGAGCTGGTTCAAGTCGACCATGACCACGGCAAAGGCAGCCTGGCCGGCGGCGATTTTCTGGTTGAGGTCGTAGACCTTCCTGTCGTAGGCGGCGACGTTCTTGACGGCCGTCAGTTCATCCTGATAGGCCTGTTTCTGCATGGCGCCGACGTATTTGCGCATCCGCTCCATCGTATCATTCATGTGACCGGCAAGCCGCCCGATTTCATCTTGAGCCGTACTGTCCAGGGGCTGGTCATATTCGCCGCGGCCCAGGCGGCAGGCAGCTTCACTGATGTCATGCAGGGGCCGGACGATGCGGTCGGCTGCCCGGATAGCCAGTAGCGTCGACAACAGGCCGATGACGACAGTCACAATCAAAACCAGGAAGGTCATGAACTGACGGCCGGCGTAGATTTCCCGTTCCGGTGCTGTCACGCCCAGTTTCATGCCATTCTTCAAGGTCGTAAATCCCATAGCCATGGGGACACCCTGATAATAGTAATGAATCAGGAAGGAAACCGTGGCCGACTGTTCCAGCAGGTCGCCATGGCTGACGATATCGAAGCGCGGCTTGAACTCGTAGGCCACCTCCCTGCCTCGGGATGGAAATAAAAAGTCTGCCAGTCCTTGAAGAGGAAGCCGTATCCGCTGTCATAGACCTTCATATTGCCGACGAGGTCGCAGAGCATGTTGAAGTCGATATCGACGCCGATGACGGCGACGAACTGGCCTTGGACGAAGACGGGCATGACGTAGCTGATCATGCGGACGCCATTATTGTCATTGACGTAAGGCGGCGTCCACAAGGCCCTCTTCTCACGCAAGGGCTGATAATACCAGTTCGTCTGGCCCGCGTCGGCTTCCCCGTACGCCTCGACGGAGGTAATGGTCTGGGACACAAAATCATGACGCGCATCCTGGCGGGTATACCAGAAGCCGTCCGGCCCGCCGGCCAGGTTTTCATTATAATGGAGGTAATAGCCCTGGACACCGTCGATACCGGTGACTGCATTATAAAAAGACCGTCTAAGCATGGCTTCCAGCCGGTCGCGGTTGGCCTCGTCACGCAAGTCTTTCGGGTCCTTGATTTCATGTTCGATAGTGTGGCCGATGTAGTGGACGATGTCTTCGGACTGCATGAAAATCGGGTTCAGCGTCACACTGGCGTGGACGGCCCGGCCGTTGAGGGTCTTGGCGGCGATTTCCGTCTCGCTGCGGTCGATGAGGAAGACGCAGAGGCTGCCGAAGATCAGGGTCAGCGTCAGGGAGACGCCACAGATGACGGTCAAAAAGCGGGACCGTATGGTTTGCATCATGAAAGGGCCCCTCCTTTATGCAGCTGACAAGCCGGGCAGCAGAGCGCCGGCCGCACACAGGCCAGGGCCAATTTCCGACCACTCCGGGGAACGGCGATGTACGTGACCTCTTTCCACGTATAGCCTGCATCCGCTCCTTTCTGGCGGAAGCGGAAGCAATCCGACTGGTCCCCTTGGGATAATTTCCTTTTGAGCGCCGTATAATCGGTGAAATCCAGGAAGCGCTGGCAGTCATCGGGATGGATATAGCTCCGGGCATAGTGATGAAGGAACTGGCGCATGAAGAGGCATTTCTCCATGAGTTCCCCGGCTACGGCATGGCGCGAGAACAAGGGGATCCCGGCTGATTTGTCCAAGTCGATGAGGTAGATGACATCGTACAGGCGGTAGAGCTCATGAATGTGGACGTTCAGCGCCTCCTGCTCCTGGATGTGTTCGTCCAGGGTCAGGTTGTGCAGGGACACGGTCAGCATCCAGCACGACGGCATGGAGGCAACGAGTTCCGCCGTGAACTGGACGTAGTAGCCCTTTTCCGACTGGAAGATCGTTTCCAAATGACCGCTCTGCTTGAGGCCTTCCATGAGGTCCCGGAAATGGGCATAAAGCCGTGTTCCAGGCCGGTTGATGCGCAGTTCGGCACTGAGGGCCGTAATGCGGCCGAAACTGGCCAGCTGATCCCGATAGGCCTGATTGAGATAGACGTGATGGAATGCTTGGCCGTCGTATTCGACCAGGGCCAGGGACTGATGGGTCCGGCGGATGGCGGCGCTGGTTTTCTCGTAATAAGCTCGGCTGGCCGCATCTTCGAAAGACCGGTACTGGCCTTCCAGATAGGAAAATAAATCGTTCCAGAGCATGGGCTTACTGAAGAAATAGCCCTGGAGCTTCTCGCAGCCTACAGAGGCCAGGAAATCGACGTGTTTCTGCGTCTCTACGCCTTCGGCCAGGCGCTGGCTGCCGATTTCCTTGATCATGTCGACGGTATTGCCGATGATGGAACGGGCCTTGTCCGTCGACGACGAGAGGAAATGCGTATCCAGCTTGATGATATTGAAGTCATAATCCTTGAGGACGTTGAGCGACGAATAGCCGCTGCCAAAATCGTCCATGAGAATTTGGTAGCCAGCCTGGAGGAAGCGTCCCAGGGCCTCTTTGATGACTTCTTTATCGTGGACCAGCATGGTCTCCGTGATTTCCAGATGGATGAGGTCCCGCGGCAGGCCATATGTCCGGACCGTATCTTCGACGACCTGGAAGATGTCGCAGAGGAAAAAGTCCAGACGCGACAAATTGAAGGATACCGGGACGACGGGAAGCTGCTGATCCAGGCGGCGGCGCAGGGCCTGGCAGGTCTGGCGCAGGATGTAGCAGTCGAGTTTATAGATGTCGTGGTTCTTTTCCAGGATGGGAATGAAGCGGGCCGGCGACAGGAAGCCGACGACGGGGTCATTCCAGCGGGCCAGGGCTTCCATGCCGCAGACGGCACCGGTCAGGGTGCGGATGACAGGCTGATAATAGACCTGGATCCAGCCGTGCTCAATAGCGTCATCACAGTGTCCGGCAATGTAGTTGTTGACCGTAATCAGCTTCTGCAGGTCCTGGGTATATTCCAAGACGGAGACGCCCACTTCATCGCGGATGTGCTGGCAGGAGATTTTGGCATAATCCACGGCCAGACCCGGGTCGACGACCTGATTTTCAGGAAAATGGTAGACGCCGGCCTTGATTTCCAGCTGGTACTTGCGATAGACCTGGCAGATGGATTCATGAAGTGTTTCCAGCTTTTCCCGCACAGACCCTTCCGGCGTGAGCAGCTGGAAGTGGTCATTGCGGCGACGCGACAAGAAGCCCTGCGGGAAGGTTTCCCGAATCATGGTGGCCAGGCCTTTCAGGCAGTCATCGCCGACGGCGACGCCATAGCGGATATTGACGAGCTTGAAGTTGATGACGTTGAAATAGACCAGGCAGTATCCCGACAGGAACTGACCGGATTCCATGAGGTCCCGGACATACTGGAGGAAGCGCCGGTTCCCGGGCAGGCCGGTCATGTTGTCGATGTCGCTGGTCAGGTATTTGCGGTCGTAATCGGCGATAAAGACGTAATAGACCTCACCCACGCCAGGCAGGGTGACTTTGCGGCTGAAGTGTTCTGCATAGCGTACGGTACCGTCACAGGCGATGACGCGGTAGCGGGCATAACTGGTCTGGCAGACGTCGCTCGCCGTCTGCTGGCGGATATTCTGTTCTACCAGTTCCCGGTCCCGCAGGTCGACCATGCCGCGGAAGCTGTGATGGACGTAGTCGGCCAGTTCTTCGTAAGAAGCGCAGCCAAAAAAGCCGATGACATAGTCACTGGCATAGAGCAGTGTTTCCCCTTCATCGGCTTTATAAATAAAGATTCCCCCGGCCAGGCTCTGGGGGATGCAGGCCGTCAAAGCGGCCTGGTCCTTCCCGTTCATTTGATGTTCCATGCGTCCATCTCCCGTCGTAATATATTTTATATTTCGTATATACCATCCGTATATTTCTGTATATATTTCTATTTCATTATATTACAAGCCTGACAGGAGTACAAGCGCCTAGTCGGCACCGGCCAGAGCCAGCAGGGCTTCAATGGGTGTCATCTTGCCCGTATCGGTCGTGCGGGACACGGCCGTCCGCACCAGGCCGGTCCGGGCATCGTACCATATTTCGTCATACGTGAGGGCAAAGTCATATTCTTTTCCCTTGAGGCGCCGCGCCTGGAACTGGCGGAGCAGGACCTCGCTGCAGCCGTTCTGCCGGGCCTGGCGCAGGGCTTCTCCCAGGGACTGTTCCCTGCGGGCAAAGACAGGATGCAGGCGGTAGCCGAGCTGGTCGTCGGCAGCCCGTTCCAGATAGGGCGTATCGGCCTGCAGGGCCTCGTCGAGGGTCAGGGACAAGGGCGGGACCCAGACCGGTGAGCCGAAAGGCCGGCCGCCATCGTCTGGCACAGCATGGCCCAGATAGGTTTCATAAGCCGTCTTGGCATCGTAATAACGGCGCAGAGCGGTGTCGGCATATCCGGCTATATCATGGGCAAAGCGGCGCGTCGTCGGCGCTGCCTGCCAGACCGTCTTGTCCGGGAACTGTTCATACGTGCGGGAAACGGCCTGTACGGCCTTTTCTACGGGATCGCCCTCCATGACGATGCGGTCCAGCCGGATGCGCCGGCCGTAAGCCTCATTAAAGGCGTCATTGCCGACAGCCGGAGCGCCGAAGGTCACGACCTGGAGCTGCAACGCACCCTGGTCGGCCAGGCGGGCCGCCGCCAGGACGGCGACGGCTCCGCCCAGGCTGTGACCGGTCAAGGTCAGCCATTTCGGTGCATGGGCATCGGCAGCCAGCACCTGGCCTACGGTCTGGCCGCCATAGGGCGCTGCCAGAAGGGTCGTCGTGTAGTGGTCAAAGCCGGCATGGACGCGGCGGACGCCGTCCTTTCTAGCGGTTTTCCCGGCCGTGCCGCCGTAGGCGACGGAATGGAGGTTCAAATCGGACTTGATATCGGCCAGGCTGGCCGTTCCGGTCACGGCCAGGAGCGTATCGTCCCCTTTCCGGGCCAGGTGGAACTTGGCTTCCGATTTATCATCCTTCTGGACCTGGCTGTCGATGTGCCAGCCTCGGCGCACCAGCTCCTGCCGGGCTGCCAGACCGGGCCTGTCGCCGTAAGAAGCCATGGCCATCCAGGCACAGAGGGCTTCCTGCCGGGCCTGTTCATAAGCGGCACGCGGCGAATCGGCAAAGACAGAAAAAGCTGTTGTCACGCAAAAAAAGCACGTGAAAACAGCTTTGTAACAAGAAGTGAACATAGGCTTTCCCCTTTCCAGCCCATCAGGGCTCGTAGGACAAAATGGAAAAGACTTCCCGGTTCGGATGGTGTGATTCTTCAAAATAGAGAGTCCGCTTCAGCTCCCGTTCCCATTCGGCTTTGCGCTTCTTGTCCTTGAGCAGGGCCAGGACGTCGGGATGGGCTTCGATGAGGATATCCCCTTTGATGTGGCGGACCTGGACCATATGGCGCAGGCGGCGGATGATCTGGATGGCCACGGTTTCCGGCGAATAGAGATAGCCTGAACCGCCGCAGACGTCACACGGGCTGAACTGGACCTGGTACAGGCTCTGGCGGGCCTTCTTGCGGGTGATTTCCACCAGGTTCAGGGCCGTCATGCCCAGGACGCGGGTCTTGGTGCAGTCCTGCGCCGTTTCCCGGGTCAGGATCTGGAGGATTTCGTCGCGTTTCGTCGGCTGGGCCATGTCGATGAAATCGATGATGATGATGCCGCCAATATCGCGCAGGCGCAGCTGGCGGGCGATTTCCACGGCCGCTTCCTTGTTGACGTGGAAAATCGTGTCCTGCAGGGTCGAACCGTTACCGGTGTACTTGCTGCTGTTGACGTCGATGACCGTCAGGGCTTCCGTGTGGTCGATGACCAGATTACCCCCTGACGGCAGGGGCACGATGCGCGACATGAGGTGGGTCAGGCTCTCTTCGATGGCGTACTGTTCAAAGATGGGCACCGTCCCTTCGTAGAGGCGGACGCGGCTGCGCCAGGCCGGGTCGGGAAAGACCTGGCAGATGCGTTCATAAGCTTCGCGGCTGTCGACGACGACTTGTTTGACGTCGGCCGTGAAATGGTCGCGGATCATGCGCATGACCAGGTCGGCTTCGCGGTATAAGAGGGTCGGCTTGCGGGACCGCTTATACCGCTGGAGGATGCTGTCCCACGTCCCCAGGAGATACTGCAGGTCCTTGAGGAGCTCTTCCCGGGAAACGCCCTTGGCGACGGTCCGGATGATGAGGCCCATACCGTCGGGCTTGATTTCCGATACGATGCGGCGCAGGCGGTTTCGTTCTTCTTCATCGCGGATTTTCTTGGACACGCCGATGTAATCGACAGTCGGCATGAGGACGGCGTAGCGGCCGGCCAGGCTCATATTGGCCGTGACTTTCGGCCCCTTCATGCCCTGTTCGTCCTTGATGACCTGGACCAGGACGGACTGGCCCACGGAGAGGTGCATCTGCTGGATTTCTTCCTTCGACGCCGCCCGCGGGAACATGTCGCCCATATAGATGAAGGCGTTCCTGCGGCGGCCGATGTTGACAAAGGCAGCCTGCAGGGACGGCAGGATGTTCTGAATCGTCCCTTTATAGATATGGTTGACAATGTGCATGTCGTCATTGCGTTCGACAGCGAAATCACGAAGACGACCATCCTCCAGGATAGCCATGCGCGTTTCTTCTGGCATGACATTGCCTACGATTGTTTTCATCTTCTCATTCCTCCTGTGCGGGCAAATTGGTAATCGCAGACAGGCTATTTAACTAACAAGACGGCGAAATAACCCGTTTCTTTGGCGTCAGCCGCTTTTTCATAGACCCGTTCTCCCGGCAGGCCGCAGCGTTCGATCATCGACGCCTTGTCGAGGAGCTGCAGGTCCCGCAGTTCCTCCTGGATTGGTGCCAGCCGTCCCGAGGGCTTCATGATGACCTTGCTGCCTTCCAGGGCCAGCAGTTCTTTGCGGTGTGCATTGTTTCCGGGGATGACGATGAGGGCTTCATCCTTTTCGCACAGCGGCTGCTGGAGCTTGGCGGCGACGGCGCAGAAACTGGGCACGCCGGGCACGATTTCCGTGTCGTAGCCGGCCTCATGGACGAGGCGGTGGACGTAGATGCTGGTCGCGTAGACCGTCGGGCAGCCCAAGGTGATGAGGCAGACGTCGCGGCCCTGGTCGAGTTCGTCCTGCAGGCGGCGCGCCGCTTTCTCATGGGCTCCCTGGAGGACCTGGTCGTCGCGGGTCATGGGGAAATCCATGGCGATGACCATTTTATCTTCTAAGGAAACGCCGCAGCCGTCCAGGGCCTTCAAGAGGATGCCCTGGGCCGTGACGACGCCGGTCCGGCTCTGGGGCACGGCCAGGACGGGACAGGTCCTGATGATTTTCAGCGCCTTCAGGGTCAGCAGTTCCGGGTCGCCCGGGCCGACGCCGACGCAATAGAGTGTACCTTTCATGATCATCCCTCAAATAACGAATATTTCTGACCGTTTTCCTTGCGGACGAAAATACCCGTCCGCCGGGCCAGCATCATGTCCGTGTGGATGGGCAGGCCGAATTGGCTGCCCAGGATTTCCCAGACCTGGGACGGCTTGATGGCCCCTTCGCCGGTCTGATAGATGCCGACAGTCAGATAGACATTGCCGTCCTTCACATGGCCGTGGACGGCTTCGACGACGTGCTGCTTGACGTCGATGGTACGCACGCGGTGCTTGCCCTTGTGGGACACCTTTTCATAGAGGACGCTGGCTGCGTCATTGAATTTCGCCAAAATCTGGTTGAGTCCGTCCTGGCTGAGGTCTTCCGTCAGCGGGCCGCGCAGGGTATAGACGGCGTAATTGGCAATGGCCATCAGCTTCGGTGCCTTGGCATCGACGTATTTGCCATCGAGGACGGCAAAGCCCTGGGGCGACATGGCGTTCATGCGCGCCATGACGTCGGCGACGGGCAGCTTTTCAGCCAGTTCCATGTCGAGGTATTCCACATCGGCCGAGACACCGACGCCCAGGGCCGAGGCGAAGCTGAGCTTCATATGCGGATTGAAGCCTTCAGAATAACAGATAGGCAGTTTGGCCCGGATGATGACGTAGCGCACGGCCCGGGCAAAATCCAGGTGCGACAGGAATTGCAGGGCCCCATCTTTCTTAACAGCTAAACGTAGTCTTTCCATGGTCGTCCCCTTCCTTTCTGTCGATGATGGATACGCCCAGATTCGGGCAGACACCGCAGCCCGTACAGGGCAGGCGGCGGCAGTCGTGAGTCAGTTCAGCTCGAGAGGCCTTCTGCCATTCGCGCTTCAAATAGGCCTTGGCGGCGCCGTTGCTGAGATGGTCCCAGGGCAGGGCTTCGTCGAGGCTGCGCGTCCGGGCGGCATAGTAATCGGGGTCGATGCCGGCCAGGTCGAAGGCTTTCATCCACATATCGTAATCGAACATTTCCGTCCAGCCGTCGAACTTGCAGCCCAGTTTCCAGGCTTCGTAGAGGACTTTGCCCATGCGGCGGTCGCCGCGGGCGAAGGTCGCTTCCAGGCGGCCCGTCTTGGCATCGTGGTAATGGTAGGAAATGTGTTTGTCGTTGATGAGACCCTTGATGTACTGCTGTTTCCGTTCGATTTCTTCAATCGGCAGCTGGCCGAACCACTGGAAGGCCGTGTGCGACTTGGGTACGAAGCTCGATACGGAGACCGTGACCTTGCCGTTGTTCTTGTGGGTCACTTTGCGGTAGAGATTGAGGACCTTGTAGGCCAGGTCGGCGATACCGGCCAGATCTTCGTCCGTTTCTGTCGGCAAGCCCATCATGAAATAGAGCTTGACCGTGGACCAGCCGTTTTCAAAGGCATTTTCACAGGCTGCCAGCAAATCTTCTTCCGTAACGCCCTTGTTGATGACATCGCGCAGGCGCTGGGTCCCGGCTTCGGGCGCAAAGGTCAGGCCGCTCTTGCGGACCTGTTGGACCTTCTTGGCGATATCGAGGGACACGCTGTCGACCCGGCGCGACGGCAGCCTGACGCTGACGTTCTGGC
>ERZ1023974.281-NODE-281-length-11877-cov-8.288868_pt1 | contig 11877 bp, 7 predicted proteins | sample MGYA00380432_ERZ1023974 | MGnify/ENA primary metagenome ERZ1023974 (study PRJEB33179, sample SAMN07449058) | human gut metagenome | biome: Human-gut; feature: Human associated habitat; material: Faeces | host: Homo sapiens | place: India:Kasaragod | collected...
TCTTTCTTGGATTTCCAGTTGAAGTTGTTTATTTTTCGGTAGGCTTAACTGCAGCGGTAGTTGTAGTAGTTTTATCTCTTTTCGTTGTTGTTTCAAATTCAATTTTATTATCGGCAGAATTTTCAGAGGAATTGTTCTGTGCCTGTTTTGTTGATGAAATTGTTTTTTCAGTAGTAGTTAGAATGGTAGTATGTTCTTTAGTAACATATTCACCATTCTTTTTTGTGACTGCTTTGCCTTTATCATCAGTCACGATTTCAGCAAATACAGATGTGCTTTTATTTTCTGTCACAGGCTGATAATAATGCGTTGTACCTTGCTCATCAGTAACAGCAGTTGTAGAGGGCAACTGAATGTTGCCCTCCTTATTGACTGAACAGGAAACGAAAATACTGACTATAACAACGATTATTGAAATAATAAGTAATTGCTTTTTCATATTACCATCCATTACTGCCGTCAACAATATTGTCATCAGGCTTAATATCGTTGATGCTTGTTGTGATAACATCAACTGTTTTGAATTCTTCAATATAAGCAGTTGGCTTTAAATATAATTCTTTCATCATTATGCCTCCTTGGCAAGTAAATTTTTAACAGCATTTTTTGTGCTTAAATCAATCTCATCATCAGCTAAAACAAGGTCGGCAACACTCTTAAATGAAGCCTTTTGAAGATTTGAATAAAAATACATTCCGTCTATGCAGACATATGCTCTTGCCGTTATTTCTCTGCTCTGATAAGAATCAGGAATGTTTGCAATAACAAGATTGAATGATGTATTGTCACCGTTTGTTACACGATTATTTGCAACAAGCCGCTTAACATTCTTGTTATCCACAGTGTCTATAGAAAGATTTTCTGCACCTTTCTGACTGTAAATAAATCCGTATTCAATATTGCTTGCAAGCTCTTCAACTTCAGGTATTGCAGTCCAGTCAAAACCAAATCTCAAGCCGGCAACGGATGTGCAGATTGATTTACCTTTAGCGTGTGTGTTAATACCCTCCGCTAAATCTTTGTTATTTTCATCAACAGCACGGCTGTCACTTGGGACAAAATTCAATCCATCAGGATAATAAATCCATTCTTTTTTTGCCCATTGTTCAGCAAAAGAGCCTGTAGGAGCAACAACAGTATATTTTCCGTTTATGTTGCTTTCTAGATTGGTGCCTACCTTTAAACTATCTGATAAATATAATGTAAAATTATCTTTTTCAGGAAAATAGAAATAGCCGCTTATATTTTCAAGATTTGGTGCAAAAAGGAAGTCAAGCTTATCGCAAGCTTTAAAGTTTGAGCGTTTGTAATTGAATTTTGTTGCTGAAGGTGCGTAAATATATTCAATGACAGGTTTCTTACCGTTTTTAATTTGCTGCAATCCCACATCGTCAAAATCAAATGCAGGAACTTGTTTTAACTTTGGCGCATATATATTCTTTAGTGAAAATGCATTGATAAATTCAGCATCAATTGTACTTTCAATACTTTCTGCATTTTCAATGTTCACAGTTTCTATATACTCACCCGTGAAATCACCGCCGCCAAGTGTTTTGCACATCGGCAGGTTTATTGTTTTTGAAAATGCATCTTTAAATGCGCAGCCCCAAAGCTTTGTGCAATTTGGTAAATCTATAATTTCAAATGGTGCTTCTGCAAAACCGTTAGATCCAACTTCTGTAATTTTAGAAAAATCCATATCCTGCGGTAATGAAACACATCCGCCAAAAGCATATTCTCCTATTTTGTAAACATTCGGGATATATACACTTTCAAGCAAAGTACATCCTCTGAAAGCACCATTAAGATCTTTCAGTTTAGGTAAAGATGCTGTTTTTACGGGCGTAGACTCAAATGCTCTGTTTATATATGTTAAATTTGGAAAATCAGCCTCGGTTATACCTGTCCCGGAAAGACATTGTATTTCGGCAGTTTTAAGGTTATCCTTAAAAGAAAGAGTATTTATCATACTGCAATTATAAAATGCTTCTTCGCCAAGATAAGTTATATTCGGCATATATTCTTCATTAAGAGAAAAACAGTTTTTAAACACTGCCGAATTCCAACAGCTTTCAACTCCTTCTGCCACAATTCGCTGCAGTGAACTGTTTTCAAAGGCATTGTTCTCTAATTCATCTATTGTTTTTGGTAATTCTATATTAACAATATCACTGTTTTTAAAACAGTTTTCTCCGATAGCAGTAGGTGTTATTCCTTTAATAGTATCAGGCACTTTGATAGCAACATATTTACCGTTATATGATGTTATTGTTCCGTCATCAGTAATTTCAAAATCATTTTCATCTGCATTTTTAAATATTTGATAACTTGCAGAAGTATATTGGCTGTGAAGTGAACTGCCAACGACTGGAAAGGCAGCGGCAATTATAGTTGCGTGAGTATCAATTGTAATCGGACCTGAATATTTTGTTCCGTTTGATGCACTTGGTAAAGTATTATCGGTAGTATAAATGATTTTTGTGTTAAGTCTGTCTGCAGATGTCAATTCCACTTTGATAGTGTCATCATATTGTCCGCCCTCATAATTAAATGTGACGGGGCTTTTTCTATCGCCATCAATAAGATTAAAATAATTAAGTAGCCCTGCACCTGCCCACAATTTGTCTGCAGGTTTGTTTGTATTGAATGCAGAAGCCTTGATTTTTTCATATACTTCATCTGGAGTCAGTGTGTTATTTTGCATAAGAACAATTGCAGCAGCCGCTGAAACAAAAGGAGCAGAGGCTGATGTGCCTGTAAAACTTTTTGTATATCCGCCACCAAGTTTAGATGTGTATACATTCATCCCGGGAGCAGCTATGTCAACAGTAGTTCCGTAATTTGAAAAAGAACATTTTACCCCATTTGGGTCAAAGGCAGAAACAGCAAAAACATTTTCATCATTTGCAGGTGTGCTGTCTGCAGTATCAAGATTTTCATTTCCTGCACTTGCAATTAAAGCAATTCCGCTTTTTTTCAGTTTTTCAAGCAATTGCGTTTCGGTTGGGAGAGGTTTTCCATATCCGCCAAAACTCATATTGATTACATCAGGCTTCTCATTCATATTAAGTATATATTCATAAGTGCATATAAGAGATGAAGTATACACATGCCCGTCCGCACTGCCTGCTTTAAAGCCCTGAATTTTCACATTATCGGTAGTAGCCTGTGCAATGATTCCTGCACAGCTTGTTCCGTGACCTTGGTCATCCATTTCATCATTTTGATTACCTGATGTGCTGAAATTAATGTTTGTTCGTAAAACTCTTGACTTAAGAAGAGAATGTGTATAATCAATACCAGAATCAATAATTCCGACAGTTACATCGGATAACTTTTTATTTTTAAAATATTTAACAGTTGTATCTGATTCTGTAAATGTGTACGCCCATTTTTCATCATTAGAAAAATTTGCATATGAAGTGGCATTGAGATTATATATTCTGTCATTAGATACAGTTAAGCCTTGCTTTTTATATTGCTCTAATGCTTTGTCAGCAGCTTCGCTGTCATCAAATTGAATAAAAGCATAACCTAAACCGTAAACCTCATCAACAGAATCATATGTGTTGATTTTTGATTTTGTTTCAACAATCAGTCTGTTTTCAACTGTTATACTTTCCGAATCCGAATTATCTAATTTTTCTTCGTATTCAGTATTATATTCATCTGTCATTTTAATAATATTTTCACTAACAGTCAGTGCGTTATTTTGCTTTATTTCTGCTGCAATTACACTTTGACAGGGATATATTACAGATGTAAACATTGTTAATGTCAGTATTATACTGATGATTTTTTTCATAACTCATTACCACTTTCTAACTGATACAGATATGCCTTCGGGCATATCTGTATCATAAATTTTAATCAATAGATTCTGAAACCTTATATGGTGTATTTTGCTCGTTTACAGAATACTTTGTTACAGAAGATGTATTTTTATCAATAGCAGATTGAATGTAATTAAATCCATATCCGTTATCAACAACATCTTTTTGCTTGTGTAAAGTTTCATCCCAATAGGATTTTGCATCTGCATCTAAGGTGCTTCTTAAACCAAGACTGAGGGTATCTAATCCTGTTGAAATTTCACCGAAGTATTTTGCTGTTGAGCGATTTTCTTTAATCAGGTTATTTGTGCTGTTTACTAATTGAGGTACAAAGGAATCGCTTATAACCTGATCAGGCGCATTAAATCCGGTCTTTGTTATGTTATTTACAGGATCATTACCGCAATAATTGAAGAGATTTGAATTATATACGCTGCTCATATCTTCTGTTAAGGTAATAGGGTAGCTGGCATTGATAAATCTGCACCAATCCGGCGAATAATATCTTTTATTTCCGTAATATATAACTGTTTCGATATCGTAAATGTATCCTTTGAAACCTTGTTCAACACTTACAAATATTCCACTTAAATACATTGCTATAACAAGAGTACAGGCGAATGCCGCAATTAAATCAATCCACCATGTTCCTGTTTGCTGGCCTTTATATTCATTTAATATATCTTGGACAAATGTGCCCATATAATTTGGCGTCATATTTCCATAAGCATCATATGACATAGAAATAATTACTTTTTCACTTGGATCATATATTTCAGTAATATTGCCTTGACCATCTTTTACAAAAGTGTAATTTGCAGACTGATCCCAATCTAACTTTTTTATTGCATCGTTGATTTCTATTGAAGTATTTTTATCAGAAGGTTCACCCTCATTTGCAACAACGCAAACACCAACTATATCATTGTTGCTGTAGATTACCTTGACAGTTTTATCATAATAAAGAACTTTTTCGCCAGTGTTTGAAGGAGACTGTGAATCATTTTCAGTTGGTTCTCCATAGAACTGAGCCCTGTAACCGGTGATAATATCACCATCCCAAATATATTCTATTCTTGATGTAGGCACAGTATCTTGTATGTCTTGATAATAGGTTTTAGAAGTTCTTTTACCATCGCCATCATATGTATATTTGTAAATTCTGTTGCCATCTTTGAAAGAGGTTAACAAGTCACCATTCCAAGTCATTGTACCTGAAATAGAGGAATAATCCATACCATTTCCTGCATAATCCAACGGATTTCCTGCTTTATCATAAGTAATTGTTTTACCATTATAACTTGTAAGATAATCTGTCATGCCGTTTGATTTATATGTAAGATTTGTGGTTGTTCCATTTGATTTTGGATTAAAAGACAATTTATCAGTGCTGTAATCATATGAGTAATCACTGCTGGTTAGATTTTCATAAGCAATTTTTTTGGAAATGTTTCCGCCTTCATTATAATAATATCTTATTGCAGTTCCATCCTCAAAATTAACTTCCAAAGAAATCTGTCCGCCTTCGTCATACTGATAATACCTTGCTAAATCACCTATATTATATGTATATGAGTTTTTATTTGCCGGAGCAAGAGGAATTTCGCTTGTGGATTTTTTGAATACTGATGTTACTCTGCCTACATTATCGTATTTATAACTCCATTCTGCTGATATACGGGTATTTTCGTATTTTTCAGGAAGAATTTTATTAGAACGTTTTGAAAGTTCAGTGCTGTAATGTGAAACCAAATTGGTTTGTCTGTTGTTTTTACCCTCAACATATTCTGTATTTGATGTTAATTTGTAATGCGTATTCTTATCAGTGGTACCCTTATTTTCCACAGATGTACTCATCGTTCTGTCAAAAGTATCTAAAACAGTTTCAGCTTTTACTGTAGGCCCTTGAGCAGCAGAAACTATATATGAATCTTTGATTGTGGTTTTTGTTTTATCTCTTGATTCAGATGAAGATTGTAAGTATGAAAACGATGTGCCAAAGAGATTTATTCTACTGCCTGTATTAGAATAAATTGTTGAGCCGTTTTTCTTTACAGTAGAGCCTTTTTTTGTGTAAGTTGTAACGGTATTTGAAACCTCATCGGTCATCTCTGCAACAGATCCGTCACTGTTATACTTATATGAGTAAACATAGGTTTCTTTTTCATCACCTGATTTACCATTATCATAGATAGTTTTTGTTATATTGTCTCCGGAATATTCATAGACAATGCTTGCACCATTACCAAAAATCACTTTGCCAACATTATCAAGATCATATTCATATGACATTGAGTAATCAACATTCGCATTTTCTTCTGCAGATTCCTTAACAATTACATTTTCAATTTTACCATTTTTGTTATATGTGTACTCATAAAGACAACCATTATGATAAATTGAAGAAATTCGGTCATTATCATCATAAGAATATTCAACAGTCTGATTAATGGTATCGCCTTCAGCAGTTGTGATTGCCTGCTGAACAGAAGTCAATGCACCTATACCACTATAAGCATACTGTGTGTTTTTTGAAGGATCGGTGTTTTTACCTTTTGATGTAAGCAAACCACTGCCGCAATCATAATTATAATAGGTTGTTTTTCCGGCTTCTTCAACTGAGGTTTTATAATGCGTATTCTCATCATATTCGTAATGTTTTCCAAGAGTTTTGTTGTCACTACTTCTCTTTTTGATTATATCTGTAATCTGACCATATTCATTTCTGACAATATCATATTTAGGAAGACCCGGTTCAGGAACAACAGGAGGGGCATTATCTATAGTTGCTACATACATTTTTAAATCGTCAAAATAGCACTCTCCCGGCATATTTTGACTATTAATTTCAATTTTCACTTTAGAAATAGTCTCCGGAATATTAATAACACATTTTGATGTTTGCCAGTTATTTACGATATTGTAATCAAAATATGTTTCACCTACAGGTTTACCGCTCGCTGCACCGTAAACTCTTACAGAATAATATCTATTATTTTCATTTGAATTATCTCCGTCATTCTTAAAAGGTAGTGCTTGCTTACAATAAGCTGAGCAGGCAAGGACATATGATTCTCCCGGAGTTACATTTACTGTTTGAGTAGCTCCTCTCCCTAATATACTATCAGATGTAAATGCCATAACCTTATTGGCTGTGCTGCCATTTTCTTTTATTGGTGCATTGTCAGTTATGGTCGATGTTTCAGTAAGTGCCCAATTATCTGCTTTTTCAAAATCACCATTTGAAATTATATTTTTTGAAGAAGCATCTTCGTATATTAAGTGCTGCAATTTTTTATTTGTATAATTTAAATAGTATTCTTGCCCATTATAATCTTTATAGTGTATAAGATTTGAATCCTGATCATAGTGCATAATTTTTTCGGATTTATTTAATATATCCGAGAAAACACGATTATATGTATTGTCCATAGGTGAATTGATTTCCACTTCATTAGAAACAACACCATTTGTTTTCAAAGTGTACTTAGAAAGAACATTTGATTTAGCAATACCATTTTGGTAATTTAATGTTAAATCTATTCCAGCACTGTTAGAAGAACTATTTTCATATGCAGTAACATTGAGAATTCTGCCGTTTTCATTATAAGAATATGATACATAGTATCCGTCAGGATAAGTAACTTTATTCAACCTGTGATTTTCATCATAAGAATACAAAACAGCAATGTTCTTGCCATTTACTTTGGCAGGCTGTTCTGAGCCGTTTGAAATATAATAAACGGTGATTGAAGTTAATAAACCATTCTCATAATTGTATCTGTATTTTCTATTAGAGCCATCGGTAATATATGAAATATTTTCTCCGTCATAGGTGATTTCAACTTTATTTACATATTGCTTTTTATTTTCATCCTTACCTTCTGTGAAAATATATTCAATTTTTGTAACATAACCATTAGAACCAATTTTTGAAAAATGGTAAGTAGTATTATCCTTTTCACTTTGTATTTTTATTCTTCCATAATCAGTTCTCTCACTGGAATCTGAAGATAAAATATATTTATCACCTGAACTATTTGAGCCGACAAAATTATTACCGCTGCTGTGTATGAAGAATATATATTCACCTTCGCAGTTTTTCCAATAATATTCTCCGTTTTCAAATTGAAGAATGCTATAATAATTTGTACGAGTGTTAATACCGTCAGATGGATTATTGTCAATTGCCGCAGGATTAATTATTGTTTGAATATTAACCTGTGCAAGTTCATCATATACGCTTAAATCATTTCTGACAATCAGTGGAGAGCAGGTGTAATCATTAACATATAATGTTCCGGCTCTGTCCAAATCTACAGTCTCCGACTCTATTGTTTTATCAACATCACCAATTTCACGATAGTATATACCTAACACTATTGACTTAACCTCAATTGATGTATCTCCATATTTAGGCTCAAGGGCTATTCCTGTATTTTTGTATAGTCCCAATGAACTATAGTGTGCATATGATGTTATATCTAATTGACACTCTTCATTATTGCTTGTAGCTATATGTTTGTCTATAATCACATTATTTTCTGTTAACAGTGGTGCATTTTCAATTTGAGTCAGTTCGTTTTTTAGTTTTCTAACTTCAATGAAGTTTTTATTATTTTTTGTATCGACATTTCCTGTAAATACCGTTAATGTTGCATTGTTTATAAATACTTGTTTATCGGTTATAATACTTGGTTTAACATATATACAACTTCTAATACCATTTTCAGTTTTATTTGAACTGGCAATACGCATCGGATTTTTATCTATGCCGTTAGAAAATAAAGTTAAAGTTTCGCTTTCATAAAAACCTGTTTCGGTAGGATTAGAAACTGAATATGCAGCAATTTCACTTACTGCATTTTCTGCATCCGAAATAGTATCAATGTTATTATCTATTTCTGATATTTCCTGCCATTGACCATTAACATTATTGTGAATAGGAACGGCAGCTGATACTTGATAATATCCGCCGTCCTCTGTCATATATGTTTTTGAATTTTCCGTACGCTTACTTTCAATTTCATATTTGATTGAAACTTCGTCAGCAGAAAATTCATAATCATTTTCAAACTCTTCCATTGCATAGGTAGTAGCAGGTATTACTGTTATTGCCATTACCACTGCAAGAAAAACTGAAAGGGATTTTTTTAATTTCTTTTTCATTAGAAATCCTCCTTTTTATATCTTTTTTATTTGAATTTTATTGTGATTTAACCTCCATTTCTCATTTTCATTATTGCACATTGTCATTTTATACCTTAAATTATATATGAATATAAATTCAACATTTTAACAGAACTGCATTATTTTTTCTACGAAATTGCACATCTTAAACGAAATTTATATTTGACAGAAGAAAAGCACACAGGCAAAACCTGTGTGCTTTATGTGTTATACATTGATTATTATGATTTTGGAAAGATAATGGATATATTGAAGGTTTTATCTTTTTCATTATAATACCATTCGATATCTCCATCGTATTTTTTTAATGCCTTGCTTATACTTTTAAAGCCATATCCGTGTAATCCTTGGTCTTTTTTTGTGGATACCAATTTACCATTTTTTAGGGTCGGTGGAATATCACAAGAGTTAGATAAATCGACCGTCATCATACTGCCGAAACTGTTAATTGCCAAAGATATTTCCTTAGTTGATGATTTTTTAGTAGCATCAACCGCATTATCAAGAAGATTATTAAAAATAGATGTTAAATCATTGTCAGCTATAAAGCTCAAATCTGATGAATGTATATCTGTTTTTAATTGAATATTTTGCTTTGAAGAAACATATTTATATTTATCTATTATCAAATCAAGCAGTTTATTTGAGGTTTTACCTATTTTATTGCTGTCTGATAAATCATTTGATAAGTTTGATATATATTTTTTCGCTTTTTCTGAATCTTCAGATAAATTATAAATATTTCCAAGATGCTTTTGCATATCGTGAACAAAAATCTGCAATTCTTCATTTTGATGTTCAAGCAGTTCAAAATATGTATTTTCTATATCCTGTTTTTGTTGTATAGCCCTTAATTCTAATAATTCACTTTTTCTTTTTGCAGATTGCTGTTGCAAAATACATGTTACTATTATTACAAAAATTAGGATTATAGATGATACTGCAATTACAATATGACTTTGAGTTGTTAAATCATTTTGATAAGATATAATGACAAAGACAACTATAACAATTAACAGCACTATGGGGTAAATATAAAATTCAAAATCAAATTTTTCATTAGATTTAAAACTGTTTATTATATGACTTACAATCTTGAGTGTAAAGAAAAGAAGAGATTTACTAAAAACAATAAGTAGTGAATAAAAGGAAATGTCATTAATAAAAGCACGTGAATTGGCTCCCGTTGCTGCAGATATTAAATCTATAACTACGATTTCAGAAACTGTTATTAAGCAGGCGAACATTATTGAATAAAAAATTGAGGTTGGAATCTTTTGCTTATATAAAAAAAGTGAAAAAAAGAAATGAAATATCAATAATACAATATTATTAATGATAACATTATAATTAAAAGCAAGATTAATACCGCACATCATCAAATATCCGATAATTATAATGGAAATTCTTTTCAGTTTACCTTTAGATTCCTGAGATATACTTTCATAAAAATAGAACGCTATTAAAGCTTCTATTATCTGCAAACAGATATTCAGTAATTCTGATATCATTATTTTCTCCTTTTTAAATAATCCCAGAAAATTTTTCTAAAATCTTTTTGGTTGCGATAGGCAATAGGAATTATTTTTCCGTTTTTTAGAGTTACTTCATTCCTTTTGTATTTGTCCACGTATTCCATATTGAGAATAAAACTTTTATGTGGTCTGCTGAAACAGACATTTGTAAGTTTATGTTCCCAATAATCAAGATTTTCTGATGACTCATAATTATTATTTTCAGTAAATATTATTGTCTTATGATCGCCAATTTCAATATACATAATTTCGTTTGCTCTAATCTTTACAGCAGTACCTGAAAATTTGAGAAAAAAGCTTATTTCGTCTTCATTAATCAATTCAACGGCCTTATCAATACCACCATATAATCGCATATTATCAATAGGTTTTTTGATAAATCTCAATGCAAATAAATCCATTGCATCATCTATGTATTTTTCATATGCGGTAATAAAAAATACGACAACATTTTTATTCTTTTCTTTCAAAGATTTAGCAATGTCGAGACCTGACACATTATCAATTTCAATATCAAGGAAAGCTATATTATATGCATTTGGAGAATGAATTGCCAGCATGCCGTTTGCAAATGTATCAATATGGTATGTGATACTATGGTCATAGCAATAATCACTAAGACATTTTTGTATTTGCTCTATGTATTTTTGTTCATCATCACAAATTAAAGCATTGATAACCATAATTCACCTCATAATAAAAAAGTTCAGGTTTCCCTGAACATAATATAACATATTATTTTTTATTTTTCAATTCTACATTAGTTTCGTAAAATGCAAGAACCATTTGATGTATTATGATTTGTTGTTCTTCATCCATATGTTTGATTAAATCTACAGTATTTTCGAGAACAGTTCTATGATTTGTTCCGCAAATTAACTCACACGGACATATATCTAACGCATCACACAATTTTCGCAGTGTCTTATAAGAAAGTTTGTTATTGCCGCACTCAATATTAGACATTTGATTTCGTGAAATACCAATTAATTCAGCCAATTTTTCTTGTGTAAGATTAGCTGATTCACGGAAATGTTTAATTCTTTCTGCTATTAAATCATCTTCTAAAAGTAACATTCTATCACCCTTGTTAATCATAGCATTAGTTGATATTTTCGTACACAAAGTATAATTATGAAATGCAAAATTAAACTTGTCACAAGCAATATATTTTTTACATTTCACAATTTCACTTGGAATATCGTGCAAATTTGTAAAATAAATTCTGAAACTTTTTTATATTATTGAAGTATTAATAGATAAAAAGTAAAATGTGGCTTATAAGGAGGTGAATTTGTATGAATAATACAATAAAAAAG
>ERZ1023974.283-NODE-283-length-11834-cov-9.280329_pt1 | contig 11834 bp, 10 predicted proteins | sample MGYA00380432_ERZ1023974 | MGnify/ENA primary metagenome ERZ1023974 (study PRJEB33179, sample SAMN07449058) | human gut metagenome | biome: Human-gut; feature: Human associated habitat; material: Faeces | host: Homo sapiens | place: India:Kasaragod | collected...
CCTTAGAATTATTATCTGGATCAAGTTTTATTTTCTTTTGATTTAGTTTATTAATTTCCTTTTTGATAACATCATTTTTATGATTAATTGTTTCGATATCTAAATTAGAACTTAAATATAAATCTACTAATCTTTTTTCCTGTAATTTTAATTTTTCGATTGCTTTTTCTATATCTTTTACATCATCACTTTTGGAAGAATTACAAGTTATAATTTCATTATCCATAGAAAGCATAAATAGTGTTAATTCTTCTAATACTTGTTTTAATTTTGTTTCTATTTTTTCAGTATTATAATGAAGTCCAAATCCACTACAATTATGATTTTTACATCTTAAATGGTAATAAACTTTTTGCTTTCCGTTAGGATATTTAAAAGATTCTGATGATGACATTATCTCACCACAAATAGGGCATTTTACTAAACCAGAAAACAAATGAATATATTCTCCATAGTTAGAATGTTTGTTTTTTACTAAAACATTTCTAGTAGCATTCCATGTTACTTCATCAATAATTGGTTCACAATAATTTTCAACTCTTAAAATATCTTGTGGCTTTCTTTTATATTTTCCGTATTCAAAAACTCCAATATAAATAGAATTAGAAAGTATTTTATAAACTCTATCAGATTTCCATTTTCCTTGCTTTAGATATGCATTATTATCTTTCATAATAGTAGCAATACCTCTTGTAGAATTGCCTTGTTTGCATAATTCAAATATTTCTTTTACAACTTCTGCTTCGATAGGTTCTACTTCTAAATGACCAGTTTCCTTATTTCTAATATAACCATAAGGTGCTTTGCTAGGATGAATACGTTCTAATGCCATTTCTTCCATAGCACGTTTAGTTCTTGCTCCAATCTCTTTTCTTTCTCTTTGACCAAATACTAAATTCATTCCAAAAATCATTTCACCATTAGCAGTAGACACATCATAAGGTTCGAGTATAAGTTCTATTTTAACATCATGTTCCTCACAATAATTAAGTAGCCAAAAACCATCATAATTATTACGAGTAAGTCTATCAACTTTAATTGCAACTAATTTATCAATCTTTTTAGATTTAATATCTTTTAATAATCTTTGCATTTCGGGTCTCATCAAATCTTTTCCAGAATGTCCAGCATCATTATAAACATCAACAATATTATATTCATTCTTTTCACAATATTCTTTAATCATTCTAAGTTGTGAATCAATAGAATAACCATTATCTCTTTGGTCATCAGTAGATACTCTTACGTAAATACCACATCTCATAGTTTTCCTCCTTTCATTAAATTTCGAGAAATATTAAAATACTTCTCATATGTTTCCTCACTCAAACACTAAATATCAGACACTAAATTGAAAATTTTTAATATTTTTTATTAATTTTTTCAATTAGAGTGAGTTTTACGAAGTTAAATTTAATATATTTCTCTATATGTTTCCTCACAAATAAGCAAAATGTATAGTCTAAAATTAAAATTTTTTTAAAAATTGTGTAATTTCTTTAATATTGTACTTTTGATTATGTTCTTTAATATAAAATGGCTTATTTGATATTTCATTAACTTTGTATTCAAGTATTGTAAGAGTAGTAGGATATGTAACTTGGTATTCAGTAGGTATTACTACTTGTAGGTTGGTGTGCAAGATAGTTTTAATCTGTCCTAATTTAACTGTATATTCAAAGTCTTTTAAAATGCCAGTTAAATCTTTATTAGGTTTTAGATTTTCAATTACTTTAAATTCAAGCATGAAAAAAGTCCTCCTTTCTAGAAAGAGAACTTTTAAAGTTTTATATAAAATAAAAACTTACAAACTTTTAAGTCCGTAAGTTGATTTCAAATGGAGCGGATGATGGGAATCGAACCCACGTAGTCAGCTTGGAAGGCTGAGGTTCTACCATTAAACTACATCCGCATTCAGTAGACAATATTAATTATACTAAATTTATAAATATTGTCAATGTTTTTTGCTAATTTTTTTATTATTTTAATTTTTCTCCCCTAAATGTTCCCATTTTATCTCTGTAATAACATACACCATATGGTGATTTCAATAATGGAATGATGGATGGATCATAATTACAAATAGTATTAAGGTCATAAATGCCAGAGTTTTTAACATCCTTGATATATTCATCGCTTTCCTCTCCTTGAAAGAATCTCCAGCCACTATCTGGATATTTTGGATTTGGTTTTTCTCTATACATATACCCTATCTTGAAGCCTTCTACCGTTATTTTATCTGTTGCTATACATCCACTAGGACCATCCCATTCTAATAGTGGTTTAATATCTTTTCCCTTTAACTTTAATTTTTTCATACTATTTCTCCTTTAAATTATTAAAGCATCCTAAGGGATGCTTTATTTTATTTATTAATATCTATTAATGAATAATATAAAACTAAGTATATTATAACACCTAATGGTATTAATAAAAGAATAATTTGTGATAATATTTGCATTGTTAATACTTCAATAACAAAATTTATTATATAAATAAATAATATTACTAAACTGATTAATGTTATAGATAAAGTGATTATTATATTTTCTTTTCTTTTTTCAAGACTCTTTCCTGCTTCTTTTAGGAAATTTTTATTAGACGTTTTAGAAGCAAAATATAATAGTAGCGCTACTAGTAGTATTATTGGGAAAATACATACTAATATTGAAATTAATCCTTTAAATCCGATTAATAATACTTTATCTCTAAAATTTGTACTTACAAGGAAAAATAAGAATACTAAGATGTATGGTATAGATAGAGTGAAATAGAATTGTTTATCTAGTTTTTTATTTTCACAATAGTTCCATGCCAATTTATTATCAACATTACCAACTATTTTCATGACTGCGATTATTATTAATAATATTATTTCAGTATTGATATTTTCTATTATCCAATTTTGATTGAACCCTATTTTTATCCAAATAGAAATAAGTGATGTTGTGGTTAATAAGTTTAGAGTTGTTTTCTTATAACTATCTAATTTCATTTCTATTTCATCTTTATATCTAGGTTCTTTTTTTCTCTTACTTCTTGGTTCAAGAATGATATATCCAATATATATGACTAAAGATATTAATATAACTACTGGACAAGCTAGTGTTGCCAGTGTAATAAAATTATGTAAAGATATACTTCCTATATATTTCATAAAATTATTATTTGTAACCATAATATATAAGATAAATACTAATGGGAAGAATAATCCTATTAATACAGATACTAATCTCTCATGTGTCATTCTTAGTCTTCTAAAGTGAAATAATGGAAAGCCATTATCTACATTTGAAAACATTCCAACTATTGCGATTATGATGAGACTAATCATCTCCATTGCAATATCACTAAATTTCCAATCAATGTTATTAATCATTGTTGTCCATATTGATAGAAATAATAGAATTACTATTAGATTTAATGTCATTCTTCTATATTTTTGTAATCCAATTGTTTTTTTATCAATACCCTGTTCCCTTTTTTCTTTTTTATTCATACACTCCTCCTACTATATACCTATATTTAACCAAAAAAATGGAAAAATAACAATAGTTGAACCTTATTTTGTTAAATTAATTAGCTAGCAATGATAGGTTTATTTTTCCCTTTTCAACATTAATACTATCTACATAACAATCTACAATATCTCCTACACTAAAGAGCTCTGATGGGTGTTTAATGTAGTTTTTACTTAGTTTAGAAATATGAGCAAGTCCATCATCGTGTAATCCTATGTCTATAAATAGCCCAAAATCAACTACGTTTCTAACTGTACCTTGTAGTTTATCCCCGACATGTAAATCTTCGATATGTAAGACATCACTTCTTAAAATTGGTTTAGGCATTTCATCTCTTGGATCTCTTTCAGGAGATGCTAGTGAATCTATAATATCTTTTAATGTGTATTTATCTATTCCTAGTTTTTTACTATATTCATCGATATCTATATTTAGAGAGCTTTTTAGTTTTTCACTACCAATATCATTAACACTGAAGCCCATAATATCTAATAATTTTTTGGCGGCATCATAACTTTCTGGGTGGATACTTGTTCTATCTAAAGGATTTTTTCCATCTATTATTCTCATAAAACCAATTGCTTGTTCATACACTTTAGGAGTCATAGATTTTAGTTTCTTTACATCTTCTCTTGTTTCAAATTTTCCAAGTTTATCACGACTATTTAATATTTCGTCTATTGATTTTTTATTAAGGCCAGATACATATGTTAAAAGTGAACGACTTGCGGTATTAATGTTTACACCTACGGAATTTACAGCTTTACTTACAACAAAGTCGAGAGATTCATCAAGTTTTTTAGGTGTTACATCATGTTGATATAGACCTACTCCAATACTTTTTGGATCTATTTTTACAAGTTCAGAAAGACTATCTTGTAATCTTCTACCAATACTTATAGCACTTCTTTTTTCAACAGTTAAATCTGGAAACTCTGAAATAGCTAATTTACTTGCTGAATAAACTGAAGCTCCTGCTTCACTTACTATTATATATTCTACTTTTCTTTTACAGTCTTTTATAGTATCCGCTATGAACGCTTCACTTTCTCTTGAGGCTGTTCCATTACCTATAGCGATAACATCAACATTATATTTATTAATCAATTCTAGTACTTTCTTTTTACTTTCTTCAATTTTATTATGTGGTTCAGTTGGATAAATTACGGCAATTTCTAATGGCTTTCCAGTTTTATCAAGAACAGCAAGTTTACAACCAGTTCTAAAGGCTGGATCATATCCTAGGACTACTTTTTCTTTGATTGGTGGTGTTAGAAGTAAATGTTCTACATTACTTGAAAAATTATCGATAGCGGTGATTTCAGCTTTTTCTTTTAAGTCAGCTCTTATTTCTCTTTCTGCACTTGGTAAAATTAATCTTTTTAGAGAATCTTTTATACTTTCTTTTACAATTTCAGTTACGTAAGATTCTTTATTTTTAATAATTCTTTTTTCTAGATATTCAATTATTTTATCATTATCATAATCAATATTAACTGAGATTACACCCTCTTTTTCTGCTCTATTAATAGCCATAATACGGTGAGGTTTAATATATTTAACTGTTTCACTATATTCGTAATACATTTCGTAGGTATTTTTTTCGTCAACAGCATTCTTCTTTTTCTTAGTTATTACTGTTCCATTTTTATAAATAAAGTCTCTAATAAATTTTCTATAGCTGGCATTATCACTAATCCACTCAGCTATTATGTAACTGGCATTTTTTATTGCCTCTTCTGGTGTTTTTACTTTATCATTTATAAATTTAGAGGTTAAGGTATTTAAATCACCCTTTGTGGGAAAGGACATTATTATTTTGGCAAGTGGTTCTAACCCTAAAGCTATTGCTTCTGTTGCTTTTGTCTTTTTCTTTTCTTTAAATGGTCTATATAGATCCTCTACTTCTACTAAACGACTACATTTCATGATGTTTTCTCTTAATTCTTCAGTTAACATTTGTTTTTCATCTATTAATCTAATAACATCTTCTTTACGTGCTAATAAATTTAGTTGATATTCATAAACCTCATTGATTTTTCTAATTTGTTCTTCATCTAGAGCATTTGTTTTTTCCTTTCTATAACGCGCTATGAAAGGGATAGTGTTCCCCTCTTTTAAAAGCTCTAAAACTGTTTCTACCTGTTTTTTTGTAATTCCTTGTTCTTGCGCTATTTCTTCTATTATTACTTCGTTCATTTTATCCTCCATGTATTTTCAGTAAAAAAGAAAAGCTTATACTTTTCTATTGTTATTTTCCTAAACGTAATACTTCAAATTTAACATTTGAGTGTATTCCATAACTTAATCTGGCATATTCTTGACTTTCTACTACTAAATCAAATAAATATTTCTTGTTAATTCCGATATTTGATCCTGCCCGATCTAAAACGATTGCATTATAAATTCCATCTTTGGGATCCGTTATTTTAATTACGGAATATAGTGGAAATGATTTATCTGATGCTAAAATTCTAAGTTCACCATATTGTTTATCGTGATAAGTTTTGCCGTTAATTCTTAAGTTATACCCCGATGATGTTTTTCCTTGTTGCTCTACATCACTACTACAACAGTCTCGCCCATAGGCGGTCATATTTCCTGTTAGTACTGTTCCAACGCGAATCTCATTATCATTTTCACTTGTTTTAGGTATAACATTTTCTTGGACTATTTCTTTAGAATTATCAGTTGTGACTTCTTTTTTGGTATTTATTTCTATTTTTGGTGAGTCATCTGTTTTTACTTTTTCTTCGTCTGCTGTTACCTTTTCAGTGTCTTTATCAGTTGGTGTTACAACGTTTAATTTAGTGGTATTTATAGACTTTAAATCATTTGTTATTACGGCCTTATAAGTATTATTAGTTTGTCTACCTATATGATAGATGAGAGAAACTATTATTAAAAATAAAAATATATTTGTTATGTTAATTATTTTTTTCATACTATTCTACTTGTGAACTGATTGAACAGTCATAACCGCTCTTTTCCATTTTTGTTTTGATATCATAAATATTTTTCTGATAGTTGAACTCAGGTGCTGTTCCACTTGCTTCAACATATTTTGACATAGCTGATTTATCTATATCTTTATGAGTATAACTTTCACTAATTGTTAAAATACCTAATGATAGACTACAACTTGTATTTATGCCAGTAACATCAAGGGATGTTGCAGAAGCCATATCACATGCTGCCTTTTTAGTAGCAAGATATGTTTCATTGGTACTTTCTATTGTTGTAACTAAATTAGAAGTAATTAATTTCTTATTGGTGAATTTGAAGTCTATTTCATAGTATGTATTTGTTTCATCACTATCTTTTTCAAAACTACATGTTAGTATTCCGTTTTCGATTTCTTTAGTACTTGTGCCAGTAGAACCTGTGTTTTGTTTTTTTGATTCTACATACATTGAAATTTCAGGTAAAAAGAACACAAATGCTAGTATAGCAATTAGGAATATAAAGGCTAAAATGTATTTGAAATTGCCTCCTTTTTTAGGTGGAGTTTGATTATTAGTGGCCTGTTGTTGTGGTTGAAGTATTTCTGGTTGGTTTATGGTTGGTGGAACATTACTAGTAACAGACTGATTTTGAATAGATTCATTTGTGGTACTATTTGTTGATAATGTTTCAATATTGTTTCCTAAATTATTATTTGGCTCATTCATAGTTTTCTCCTTATCTTAATGAATTAATTCTTTCTTGATAATCGTCTCCAGAAAGAATGTAACTTCCTGATACTAACTGAGATGCCTCTATACAATTTTTCTTTGTTTCATCATTAATTCCACCATCAACACTGATAATCGCTTTAGATTTATGTTCCTGGATTAATTTACTGATTTCTTTAATTTTATTTTTAGTTTTTGGTAAGAAGGCTTGTCCGCCTTTTCCTGGTTCAACACTCATAACTAAGATTAAATCTACTAAAGGAAGATATGGAACTAATTCTTTAACCTTTGTTTCTGGATTAATTGCGATTCCTGCTTTAATGGCATATTTTTTTATTAGTTTTAAATTTTGTTCAACGTTTTCACTTTCCACGTGAATAGTTATATATTCAGCGTTTAAATTAGCATATTTAGTAATTAGTTTACTTGCATCTTCTACCATTAAATGAACATCTAATCTTTTAGATGTATATTTATATATTTTTCGCATTTCCTTAAATGGCATAGTCCTTCCTGGAACAAATATTCCATCCATAACATCTACATGGATATAATCGGTGTCTGTTTCATTTAATAGTTTTAAATCGCGAGCTGGGTTCATACTACTTAAAAATGATGTAGAAATTAACATTTTATCGCCTCTTTTCTATAAATTTAAGATAATCTTCATATCGTGATTTCAATATTTCGTTATTATCAACTGCTTTTCTTATGGAACATTCCTGTTCCTTAGTATGAGTACAACTTGTGTATTCACATTGATAATTTTTGAACTCTTTAAAGGTATTTTCTATTTCTTTTCTTGATGAATCTTCAAACTCTAGTGAAGAAAAGCCTGGAGTATCTAAAACCATTCCATTTTGAACATTAAATAAGCTTACTACTCTTGTCGTGAGTTTCCCCCTTCCTAAGGATTTTGAAATTTCTCCTGTTTCAAGATTTAAATCAGGGATTATTTTATTTATTAAAGTTGACTTTCCTGCACCTGTTTGACCGGTAAACACACTAACTTTTCCTTCCAACAGTTGTTTTAAGGACTCAATGTCTTTATTAGATATTACTTTATAGCCAATATTTTCATAGTATTTTAAAATAGGTTTTAATTTTTCTAATTCATCCTGTGGGGTAATGTCTTCTTTTGTTACACATATTATAGATTCTATATTATGTAACTCCATGGTTGTTAAAAATCTATCTAACAGGTTTGTTGAAAAAGCAGGACTTACAAGACTAGTAACAATTATTGCTTGATCTATATTACTTACTGGTGGTCTTTTAAACTCGTTTTTTCGAGGAAGGATTTCTTCAATAGTTTTATTTTCTTTTGAGAATATGCAGTAATCACCGACTAGAGGAACTATATTTTTGTTTCTTATTTTTCCTCTACAATGACATGCATAATTTTCGTTGTCGCAATTAACAATATGTGTTTGTCTTATAATTTTTACTATTTGTCCTTCCATAAAAAACCTTTCTTATATTAATTTGTTGTGCTGCTATCACTTGGCTTTTGTGTTGTTGTATCTGTTTTTTCTTTATATCCTGTTGGACATGTCTCATCTTTTCCTACTGTTTTTGTTTTAGTAGAATCTGTTGTTGAAACACATGTTTTTGTTTCGGTTACTACTTGTGATTTTTTACCGATTGTTATTGTTACACTATCATCATTTTTAACAGTAGCACCTTTTGGTCGTGTTTGACTAATTACTTTTCCAACTTGACTTTCATCGGCTGTTTCTTGATAATTAACATTTAGAGTAACACAATTGTTATTGCACCAAGCTGAGACAGTTTCTTGAGTTTGATTCTGCCAATCAGGGAATACTACTGGATTTAGTATTTTAAATATGATAGAGTCACCCTTTTTAATTTCAGAACCTTCAGATAGTGATTGTTCAATTACTACATCCTGTCCTATATATTTACAAGTTGTATTATCTGGATCAACCTTTGTCAAGGTCACTTTCAAACCATATCCTTGTAAGACACTCATACTATCATTATAATTTTTTTCTACATAGTTTTCTAAAGTATATGTTTTTACACCAGCAGATTTATAAATTGTTATCTTAGTTCCTTTTTTGATACTTCTACCAGCTTCAGGATCAGTTTTTACAACTCTATTTTTCTTGACATTTTCATCTGTAACTGTTTTTATTTTAGTATTAACTTCAAAGCCTTTATCTTGTAGTGCTTTTTCGGCTTTACTTACTGTCATATTTTTAACGTCTGGTACTTCTATAGCCTTTGTTACTGTTAATTTAGGAATAACTAAGGCCACTACTATTAAGATTAGTAATATTCCTGTAAAGATTATTCCTAGAATTATTATTATTTTTTTACTCTTCTTATCTTCTGTATCCTCTATTTTCTCGGCTATTTTTTCTTCGTCTTCCTTTACCTCTTCTAGTTTTTTAATTGTTTTAGTATTTTCTTCATGTTCAGGATATGGATAACGATATTTTTCTTCATTTATTCTGTCATCGTCTAATACTGTTAAAAGATCATCATGCATCGCTCTAGAATCACTATATCTATTTTTAGGATTTTTAGCTGTTGCCTTGATGATAACGTTTTCCACACTCATTGGAATACTAGGATTATCTTCTCTTAAATCAGGAAGTGGTTCTTTCATTTGTTTTAAGGCTATTTCGACAGCATTTTCTCCCTTGAATGGAAGACTACCGGTTAATAACTCATAAAAAATTATTCCCATTGAATAGATATCACTTTTTATTGTTGATCCTTTACCAGCAGCTTGTTCTGGTGGAAGATAATGAACTGAACCCATTACTGAATTTGTTTGAGTCAATTGAGTGGAATTAAGAGCCATAGCTATTCCGAAGTCTGTAATTTTTATTTGTCCATCATCTTGAATCATAATATTTTGAGGTTTTAGGTCTCTATGGATGATATAACTATCATGGGCATGGGCCATTCCCTCAGTTATTTGAAGCATAATATCAATGGCTTCGCTTAAAGTTAAGCTACCTCTTCTTTTTAGTAGTTGTTTTAATGTTTGACCCTCAATGTATTCCATAACGATATAGTATATTCCGTTATCTTCACCTACATCATACATTTCAACAATATTAGGATGAGAAAGAGATGAAGCAGACAAAGCCTCACGTTGAAATCTTCTAACGAATTTTTCATCATTAGATAGATCACCTCTTAATACTTTTATTGCTACATTTCTATCTAAAATTGTATCATAGCCTAAATATACATTCGCCATTCCACCTTCGCCAATACTACGAACTATTTCATAGCGATCATTTATTTTTTGCCCCTTTGTTATCACTATAATTCACCTTCTTCACGTACTAAGTATGCAATTGAAATATTATCTGTTCCCCCTCTGTTGTTAGCTTTAATAATAAGTTTTTCAACCTTTTCTTTTGGTCCACTATCTCCTAGTAGTACTCGTTCTATTTGGTCATTTTCTAACATGTTTGTTAGGCCATCACTACATAGAAGTATTTCATCTATTTCCATATCACAGTCAAAAACATCTATTTCAACTGGATCATTAGCACCAAGTGCTTTCATTAAAACGTTTTTCTTAGGATGTTCTTTAGCCTCTTCTTTAGTTAATTCTCCGGCACTTACTAATAAATTAACAAGTGTGTGGTCATATGTTACTTTATGCAACTTATTATCTTTCATAACATATCCAGATGAATCGCCTACATTACCAAATAAAATGTAGTCTTCGGTAATAATTGCTAAAACTAGAGTTGTTCCCATTCCCTTACTTTCAGGGTGTGTTTTTTCATGCTGAAAAATTAGAGAGTTTATTTCATTTGTACTATTTCTAATCCATTCAACAGCATCTACTTTTGATAAATTTAGAAATGTTTCCTGGAAGTGTTTTCCTAGATATCCGATGGCTATACTACTAGCTACTTCTCCGGCAGAATGTCCACCCATTCCATCGGCAATGGCCATCAAACATTCATTATTTTTATTTTTTACAATTATGACGCTATCTTCGTTATGATCACGAACTTTACCAGCATCAGTTAAATAAAAAGATTTCATAGTTCCTCCTTTTTGCTTCGAAGTTGTCCGCATGCAGCACTAATCTTTGAACCAAATTCTCTTCTTATTGTTACATTAACATTATTTTTCTTTAGTATATCATAAAATTTCATAATTTGAAACATATTACTACGTTCATACTCTATATTTTCTGTTTCATTATAAGGAATGAGATTGACATAACAATTAATATTTTTTAACAAGTTACTCAATTCCTTAGCACATTCTTCAGTATCATTAACATTTTTCAACATAATATATTCAAAAGTTACTCTTCTATTCGTTTTGGAAACATATTCCTTTACTGATTTAATCAATTTTTCTAGAGGATAAGCTTTATTTATAGGCATAATGCTAGTTCTTAGTTTATCGTTTGGAGCATGAAGACTAATAGCTAAGTTTACTTGTAAATTTAAATTTTTAAATTCTTCTATTTTGGGAATAATTCCAGATGTAGAAACGGTTATGTGTCTGCTTCCAATAGCTAAACCTTTAGGATCATTAATTATTTTTATGAATTTTATGATTTCCTCATAATTCTCAAATGGTTCACCACTTCGCATTAAGACTACATGAGTTATTGATTCATATAGGG
>ERZ1023974.289-NODE-289-length-11450-cov-9.754190_pt1 | contig 11450 bp, 13 predicted proteins | sample MGYA00380432_ERZ1023974 | MGnify/ENA primary metagenome ERZ1023974 (study PRJEB33179, sample SAMN07449058) | human gut metagenome | biome: Human-gut; feature: Human associated habitat; material: Faeces | host: Homo sapiens | place: India:Kasaragod | collected...
CTAATATATGGTACTCAACATCTTTAGTATTTTCTTCCTCTCCTTCTAATAGACAAAGGGGTGGAAATAATACACACCAAAAGTTTTCTCCTAGTCCATCTCCTAATGTTACTACTAATGATTCATAGTTTCCTTCTTTGTAAATGACATTTTTATATTCTTTTTCAGGAAAATAATTCATTCCATAATTTATTCTGAAAGTTGTTTGTGAATTTTCTTTTTTTAAGGTATTATTAATATTTTTTTCAAATAACAAGAGATTGTTTTCTAGAGCTGTTCTTGAAGAGGTTAAAGTTGTCTCATTTTTTAGAACTTTACTTATATCTTTTTCCAAATTATCTCTTACTTTTACTTTTAGTGCCTGATCTTCTTGGCTGTTACTATTAGCTATAACACGAAATCTTATTGCTTCTTTTGGAATTATGGTCTTTTCACAATTAATATCACTTACCAAAGAAACTATTGTAATGGTCATCAATAATAATATAAATTTTTTCATTAAAAATCCACCCTTCACATATATAAAGGGCGGATGCATATTTTTTATTCACTTTTTATTTGCTTTTGATAGATTAATATCATTCTATCTCTTCCTTGCATATCTTTTAATACTTCTATTTTTATATTTTCTAGAAAGTAGTTAGCCATATTAATGATTCCAGGAGCCTGGTACTGTCCTATTTCCAAGGCTATTAAAAAAGGAGTAGCTAAGTGATTTTTTATGTCTTTAAATATCTTTCTATAACAGTCAAGACCATCTTTTCCACCATAGAGAGCAATATGGGGTTCATTGTTTTTCACAATGTCTTCTATTTCTTCATCATCACAAATGTATGGCGGATTACTAATTATTACGTTATATTTATCCTTTATATTAGAAAATACATCACTTTGAACAAAGTTCACTTCGACATTTAAATTAGAAGCATTTTTTCTAGCTACTTCTAAGGCCTCTTTTGATATGTCAAGCAATGTAACATTACTATTTGGAAAATGTTTTTTCAAGGTTATACCAATTACGCCACTTCCACAGCCAATATCTAGTATTTTTAGATTATTAGGGTCAAAGTGGCCTGTGATATAATTAATGGTATTTTCTACTAACTCTTCTGTTTCAAAGCGAGGAATTAATACGTTGTTATTTACACTATATTCGTTTCCATAAAAGTTAACATTTCCTATAACATATTGTAATGGTTGATTATTTTCTAGCGCTAATATTTCTTTTTTGTAAAGTACTACTTTTTCTTTTGGTACTTCTTCTTCTAGATATAGTAATAATTCTAAGGGATTTTTATTTAAAATACTTGCTAGTAGGAGTTTTGCATGATCTTTATGAACATGCTGTTTTCCATAAACAAGTAATTCGTCAACTGTCATTATTCTTCTCCAGCTAGTTTTCTCTTTTGATCTTCAGTAATTAATGCCTCAATTATATCATCCAATTCACCATTCATAACACGATCAAGATTTTTAGTAGTATATCCTATTCTATGGTCTGTAACTCTATTTTGTGGATAGTTATATGTTCTTATTTTTTCTGCTCTATCTCCTGTACCAATTTTACTTTTTCTCTCAGCTCCGCTTTCTTCTTCTTTACGACGAACTTCCATTTCATATAATCTTGCTTTTAAGACTTTCATTGCTTGTTCTTTATTTTGAATTTGACTTCTTTCATTTTGACATGTAACAACGGTATTGGTTGGAAGATGGGTAATTCTTACAGCAGAATCAGTGGTATTTACACCTTGACCTCCACAACCACTTGAACGATAAATATCTATTCTTAAATCTGATGGTTTAATTTCTATATCTACTTCTTCTGCTTCTGGCATTACTAATACTGTTGCTGTTGAGGTTTGAAGTCTTCCATTTGATTCTGTTACAGGTACTCTTTGAACTCTGTGTGAACCACTTTCATATTTAAATTTACTATAGGCTTTTTCACCCTTAATCATAAATTCTATTTGACTAAATCCTCCAGCTTCTCCATCTACTGAATTATATACTTCATACTTGAAGCCTTGTTTTTCAGCATATCTAGTGTACATACGAAATAAATCTCCAGCAAAAATGTTTGCTTCATCTCCACCAGCAGCACCTCTTATTTCAACTATGACATTTTTAGAATCATTAGGATCCTTTGGAATTAATAAAATCTCAAGTTCTTTTTCTGTAGCTGTTTTTTGATTTTCCAAATTAGTTAATTCGTCTTTGGCCATTTCACCTAACTCAGGGTCTTTAATCATTTCTTTTGTTTCTTCTATATCATTTAATACCTTTTTATACTTTTTATATGTAGAAACAGTTTCTTCTATGTCACGTAACTCTTTTGATAATTGAGTTGTTTTCTTTATATCACTTAATACTTCAGGTTTTGTTAACTCTTCGGAAATGTCATTATATCTTTTTTCAATAGCGTCTAAATGTTCTATCATATTATCTCTCCTCGCCTATAACTGTTGTTATTATATCATATTCTTAATAAATTTCAAATAATAATGAAAAGGAACTATTCCTCTAGTTCCATCTCATCTTCATCTAATATAACTAAATCTTTTAAATCATCTTCTGAATCACTATTATAACTGTCATCATCATTATCAGAATAATCATCTTCCATATTATCGTCTTCAGTTATTGAATCCTCTTCATTTTCATCAATCTCATCATCATCTTCCTCGATTGCTGTTTTTATTACCTTGTCTGATGTATATCTATTTCTTAAATCCCAGCAGCCATTTTCTAATAACACAAATCTTTTGTCTGTTGATAATGATGTATAAAAGTCTCCTATTTTTTTTTCAAATGTTTCATCTGGTAAATCTAATAGTTTAATTATTTTTTTAAATAAATCTGCTGTATTTAGAGGTTTCTTACTTTCCTCCAAAATAAGATTAGTTATATCTTTATTTGATAAAAGTTCTAAATCTTCTTTTTTCATTTTGTCTACTGTCATTTTTTCCTCCATTTAAGTCATTATATGTTTAATACTAATTATTGTTTCTTTGATGATAATAAATTATCAGTTATCTTTATATCATATATTCTTTATATGTGCAACTATTTTTATACATTTTGAAATAATATTAGATTATCAATTATACTTTTTCTATTTTAAATGTAAAATAATTATCATCTATTTTATAGCTAATTATTAATTTATCTTGTGTTTTTTCTAGTTTTACTGTTTGAAGTTCAATGTTAATAGTGTTTTTTAATTCTTTTATGTAAATGGGATTAGTAGTATTTTCATTTAAGATAAATTGGTATTCTATTAACATATCGTTATTATCTCTTTTTAATGTATTTGTTTCATAATTATAAGTAACTGTTGTTTTATCTTTTTCTTCATAAAAGATCGTTTTTTTATCAGGATCATGATGAACTGTAAGATAGTCATTCGTTGTATTTTCATTATTAGATAGTGTGATTAAGCAATTTACTTTTTCCATTATTACACCTCTTTTTTATTTCTATCAGTGATTATATCATAACTTATTTATTTTTTATACATATTTTAAATGTTTTGGTATGATACTAATTTTAGGTTGGTGATACGTATGAAAAAGTTTAGAAAAAGATTAATTAAAGTATGTATTACGTTTTTAATTTTATTTATTTTGGTAATAGGTGGAGCATATATTTACGCTAAAGTTATGCCGAAGCTTGAGATAAATGTCGCGAATAGTTTAGTATTTTATGACCAGAACAATGAGGTTTTTTTTCAGGGTAATGAGAAGACGGAGTGGGTTGGTCTTAATGACATATCAAAAAATGTTATAAACGCAACTATATCTGCAGAGGATAAGAATTTTTATAAGCATAAAGGATTTGATATTTTTCGAATTATGAAGGCCTCATATGTTAATATTAGAAATATGAAAACAGAGCAGGGGGCTTCTACTATTACACAACAATATGCCAAGAATTTATTTTTAGATTTTGATAAGACATGGAAGAGAAAGTGGGAAGAGGCACTATATACAATAAGATTAGAGGCTAATTATAGTAAAGATGAGATTTTAGAGGGATATTTAAATACTATTAATTATGGACATGGTGTTTATGGGATAGAGAACGCTAGTAAATTTTATTTTAATAAAAGTGCCAAAGATTTGGACCTAGCAGAAGCTACAATGCTTGTTGGTATTCCAAAGTCCCCTAGTAATTATTCTCCACTAGTTAATATAAAATTAGCAAAAAAGAGACAAAAATTAATATTATCTTTAATGGTACAAAATAAGGTTATTACTGATAGTGAAATGGAAGAGGCTATTAATGAGAAATTAACTTATTATGGAAAAAAGGAAACTAACAATTTAACGACAGTAATGTATTATCAGGATGCAGTGTTAAATGAACTTAAAACAATTAAGAATATTCCATCATCATATACTCAAACTAAAGGTTTAAAAATATATACTAATTTGGATATGAAGGCGCAATCAAGTCTAGAAAAAAATATTAATGAACAAATACCTGAAAATTCTGAAATTCAAGTTTCTAGTGTTATGATGAATCCTAAGAATGGTAGAATAGTTGCTTTAACTGGAGGAAAAAATTATAATAAATCACAATTTAATAGAGCCATTAGTGCCAAAAGACAGGTTGGTTCGACTATGAAACCTTATTTGTATTACGCTGCTCTTGAAAATGGGTTTACTTCAAGTAGTGCTTTTACTAGTGAAAAAACGACGTTTACGTTTTCACAAAGAGATGACTATAGTCCTAGAAATTATAATGATAAATACGCTAATAAACCAATTTCTATGGCAACTGCTATTGCTTATTCTGATAATATATATGCAGTAAAAACAAATTTATTTTTAGGAAGTGATGCCTTAAAAAATGTTGCCAAGAGGGTAGGTATAAATGAAGAATTACCAGATGTTCCTTCACTTCCACTTGGTACTAAGGAAATAGGAATTATAGATATGACAGCTGGATATGCGGCATTTGCCAATTTGGGATATAAAATAACGCCACATCTAATTCAAAAGGTTGAAGATCACGATGGTAATGTTTTATACGAAGCAACAGAAAAAAATGAGTTAGTATTAAATAGTAGTCTTACATTTATTCTTAATAATATGTTAACAGCTACTTATGATTCTGCCTATATTGATTATAATTACCCTACAGCAATTTCACTTGCTTCAAAGTTAAAACATACCTATGCCTTAAAAAGTGGTACTACTGAAACTGATAATTGGCATATTGGGTTTAATAATGATATAGTAACTTCAGTTTGGATAGGGTATGACAATAATAAAAGTTTAAGTACCAGTGAATATAAATATGGACAAAATATTTGGTATAAGACTATAGAAGAATATGAAGAGGGGAAAGAAGATAATTGGTATCAAGTACCTACAAACGTATCAAGTGTATGGGTAGATCCTATTTCAGGAAAGGCTGTTGATCAAAACGCAAAGGTCAAAAAACTAATGTATTTTATAAAGGGCAGTGAACCAACTGATACACAAGATGTATTTGATGAAAAGATGAATTCCACTAAAAAAAATTAAGAATAATTATTTAAAGTATGAATATCCTTAAGTGAAAGGGTGTTATTAATGAACAATAATTATACTTATACTAATTATAGACAAATCATTCCAGATCCAATGGGTGGAAGTATTTCTAATCAAAATATGCGAGGTACAACTAATAATTTAGAAAGCTTACAAAATTTTCTAGCATTAAATATTGGCAAAAATGTATCTCTTTATACCTCATATAGTAATTCAATAGAGTGGAAAAATAAAATTTTTACGGGAACTATATCTGAGGTTGGTAGTGATTATATTTTATTAAATGATGATAAAAGTAATAAAAATGTGTTGATTTGGATTTATAGTGTAGACTTCATTATATTTAATAACTGATTTTTAAGAAGAAGTTGAATACTTCTTTTTATTTTGGTATAATTGTTTATAGTAGAGGTGGTAGAATGAAATATTTGATTATTATCGGAGTTATTCTAATACTTGTGTCGACGTTATTTATAATAATAAAAAATACTAAAAGTAAATTTTTGTTTTTAGATATAAAATTAAAAGAGGGAGAAAATAATATTAGTCTGTTTTTACAAAAAAAGAAAGACATCATGGATAGGATAGTAAAAATAGTTATCCAAAATGAGAAGTATAAAGATAGTTTTGATGAGTTTAACGGCGATGTTAATAATCAAAGTGATAACTTCAAGTTACATTCCGTTTTAAATCATTATTATAATAAATAATCTAAAATTATTTTTGAAGATGATACAATAGTTCAAGATGAAAAACTAGTAAATTTGTTAAATGAGTTAAAAGATAATGAAGAAGATTTGATAGGCGCAATTAAGTTCTTTAACGATACTGTAGTGGATTATAATAAATTAATTGTTGTTTTTCCTCATAAGATTATAGCTAAAGTTTTAGGTTATACAGAAGAACAGTTTTATAAAAATGAAAAAGAAGAAATGTTTCAAATATTAAAATAGACATATCACTTTTAGGTAATATGTCTATTTTTTTATATTTGCCAATTGATTGGCTTGATATTTTTAGATATTAAGAAGTTATTGGTTCTTGAAAACGGTTTACTTCCAAAAAAGCCATTATAAGCGGAAAAAGGGGAGGGATGAGGAGATTCAATAATATAATGAATACTGTTAGTAATTAATTTTTTCTTACTTCTAGCATAATTTCCCCATAATATAAATACTACTGGTGTTTGTTTTTCATTTATTATTTTAATTACTTCATCGGTAAATGTTTCCCAGCCAATACTCTGATGAGAGGCTGGTTTCTTTCTTTCTACTGTTAATACAGCATTAAGTAATAAAACTCCTTCTTCTGCCCAGGGTACTAAAGAGTTATTATCTGAGACTTTTATGTTTAAGTCACTTTCTAATTCCTTAAATATATTTTGTAGAGAAGGTGGTCTTGAAACAGAATTTTTTACAGAAAACGATAAACCTTCTGCTTGATTATCTCCATGATATGGATCTTGTCCTAAAATAACGACCTTTAAATCTTCATACTTTGTATATCTAAAAGCATTAAATATTTCGTTCTGTGGAGGAAAGCAAGTCTTTTTTTTGTACTCTTCCTTAACATAATTTAATAGTTCTTTAAAGTAAGGTTTTTGAAATTCATCTTTTAAATATATATCCCAACTATTTCCTATCATTTTCTCACTTCCTATTATTATTTATGATATTGTTCATTGTTATTTATTTTATAAGAACGATATATTTGTTCTAAGAGAATTACTCTAAATAATTGATGAGGGAAAGTCATTTCTGAAAATGACATTTTAAAATTTGACAAATCTTTTATTTTATCACTTAGTCCATAACTACCGCCAATAATAAATGTAATATTACTATTAAATTGGGATATACCATCTATCTTTTTTGCAAATTCTATAGAATTCATTTGTTTTCCTGCTATATCCATACTAATGATATAGTCTTTAGAGTCAAGATGTTTTAAAATATTTTCTCCTTCAATATTAATAGCCTTTGTTTTTTCTACTAGGCCTTCATCTGGTAGCTCAATTATCTTTAATTTGGTATATTTTTGTAGCCTTTTACAATACTCATTGATGGCATCAATAAAGTATTTTTCTTTTATTTTTCCTATGCATATTATTTTGATCATTTTAAACCTCTATTAATTCGCTTTCCTCATCTTGTCGAGCAATAGATATTTTAATATTTTTGTTGTCTAGAGCTTTAGATGTTGCGCTCATGGCAAGGGATTCTGTATTATTTTTTTCACTTAAATGGGCTAGAAGAACATATTTAGTTTCTGCGCCTACTATTTTTTTTAAATATGAAGCAGTTGTATTATTTGATAGATGGCCATAGTCCCCTATAACTCTTTGTTTTAAAAATGGAGGATAAGGACCATTCATTAACATTTCTTCATCGTGATTACTTTCTATTAAATAAATGCTTTTATTAGTAATTTCAGGAAGAATTTTTTTGTTTATATAGCCAGTATCAGTAATATAAACTAAACTTTTATCTTGATAAGTTATTAAGAAGCCAACGGAGCATGCAACATCGTGAGATGTGTGAATTAAATTTATTGTAACTTGATCTAAGATATTAGTATCTTTCAAATAAATAGCGCGGTTTTTTGGTACTATTTGGGATAGGTCTTCATACATTTTTTCTGGAATCATGACTTTTAGGTGAGTGTGTTTAATAAGTGATTGTAGGCCTTTTATGTGATCGCTATGACTATGGGTAATTAGTATACCTGTCAAATCATCAAATGTTAATGATAAATTTTCTAATTTTCTTTTTAGTGATAGATAAGATATCCCATCATCTATTAAAAGTTTTATATTATCACATATAACTATGGCGCTGTTGCCCTTGGAACCACTCGCTAATGTCTGAAACTTCATATTAATACACACTCATCGCATTTAGGGCTCTACCGCCACGGTATGGATAACCACTCCACAAACCAAAATGTAAGTGAGTTCCAGTTGCGGCTCCGGTATGACCCATTCCACCTATTACTTGACCCTTCGATACATTATCTCCAGCACTAACGTAACGACATCCTGGGCAAAGATGGGCGTAGATTGTATAGAAACCATTATGATGGTCAATAATTATATATTCCCCGTTATCTCCATATCCACCTGGATAACGTCCTGGTTTCTTTTTAGATTCTACAACAGTTCCTCCTTCGGCAGCAAATATATTAGAACCATATCCACAACCGGCAATATCAGTACCATCGTGTAATGTTCCCCAACGATATCCAAAGCCACTGGAAACAGAAGAACAAGATGCAGGCCATCCCCATTGTCCCTTGGTAGCTATAACAGTTCCATATCTTCCACCAGAATAAGTATAATTCGACTGTTTTCCACCTTTAATGACAATTTCATTCGTAACAGGTTTTATTTGTTCTGTATTTGTTGTAACGATATTAGTTGTTTCACCATTAATTTTTCTAATTTTTTGGGTAACTTTATTAACCCCATTAACTCCGGCTTGTTCAACTTGTTGATATCCAACATTTTTACTGTTATCATATCTTGTTTCAGTAGAATACTTTTGCTCTTCAAGAGATACTTGTTCATCTTCTTGAACAATATTAAACTGTGGATTAAGTATACCTATCTTAACGTTTTGACCAGCATATAAAAGAGCATTTTCATTCTTAAATTCTGGATTCATTAATAAAAATTCATCACTAGACATTTTATTATTGTAAGCGACTGATGATATTGTATCTCCTGCTTTTACTGTATATTCAGCTTGTGATTCAGTTGTACCAAATAATAAATATTTGGCTAAATCATCTGTGTCTAAGTAAATTGTTTGATTAACAGAAATATTTTGTTTTTTTATTTTTATTTCATTTTCTATATAAATTTTTTCCACTATTTTTCCTGTTCCATTAATAGTTTGTTTTTTATTTGATTCATATTTTTTATAATCTTCACTACTTACAAATGATCTAACTGTTTTATCCACAGCTTTTGTGAATACTGACTTATCTAAAACATAAATTGTTTGAGTTTTGTTAGCTTTTTTTTCAACAGTTGACGTTGTATCTTTCGTAGCTTTTATTGTTATGGCATATCCACGAACGGTAAAATAACTTTTGTCTTTTATTTTTTCATATATTTGTTCTGTAGTGTATATTTTTTCATTATAGGTTATTTCTTTTTGAATATGTAAATTATCTGGTGCATAGATTTTATCAACATTATACATTTTCTTTAGAGCTTCCTGTTCTTTATCGATATGTTGTTCTAATGATTTTTTTGATTTTATAACGCCTAATGATTGACCTCCTAAATATACTCTATATACTTTTTGAGGTGTTGCATTAAATGTCTTGGCACCTAAAAATAAGTTAAAATTAAATAGAAGTAAAATTATTAATATTATTTTTTTTGATATATGCATACTTTATACCTCTTTATCTTCTTTTCTTAAGTTTAGAAATGTACTTGTGTTCTTTTTAAATAATAATTCTATTGTAGCAGTTGGACCGTTACGATGCTTGGCTATTATTAGTTCACTGATACTTGTATTATCATCATTACGTGCTTCTTTATTATAATAATCATCGCGATATAAGAATGATACAATATCAGCATCTTGTTCGATTGATCCTGATTCACGTAAATCGCTCATTAATGGTCTTTTATCTTCACGTCCTTCAACAGCACGGGATAACTGGGCTAGGGCAATAACTGGAACATGGAGTTCCATAGCCATAGTTTTTAAGGCTCTTGATACGTCAGATACTTCTTGTTGACGGTTTGAACCATAATTTTTTCCACCTGAAATTAACTGTAAATAATCGATTATAATTAGTCCTAGGCCTTTTTCACTGCTTGCAAGTCGACGACACTTGGCACGTATTTCTCCAACAGTTATACCTGGTGTATCGTCTATAAACATATTAGCATCTTCTAATTGACTAACAGCTTCATTTACTCTTTTCCAGTCCTCATTCATTAATCTACCTGTTTGTAATTTATATCCTTCTATTTGACCTAGTGATGAAATAATACGATTAGCTAATTGTTCAGCACCCATTTCTAGGTTGAATAGAGCCACTGTTTTACCACTATTTATGGCAACATTAGTAGCTAAATTAAGTGCAAAGGCAGTTTTTCCCATTGCTGGACGAGCCGCAATTATTATTAACTGATTTTCATGAAGTCCGGCCGTTAACTTATCTAAATCATACCATCCTGTAGCAAGACCTGTTACTTCACCTTTAGACTCCGCTAATTGTTCAAGATTTGCCTCTGTTCTAGCCATAACCTCTTGAATCGATTTAAATTCTGTAGTTTTACGATTTTTAACTATATTTAAGATTTTTCTTTCTGCAGAATCTAAAGTTTCATTTACATCATCTTCTGTATTATAACCATCAGTAGCAATTGAGGTTGCTGTTTCAATTAAATTACGAAGTAGGGCAGACTCTTCTACATCCTTTATATAGTAATCAATATTAGTGGCAGTAGGAACGAAATTTAAAATTTCTGTTAAATATTCTACACCACCTATTTCATGTAATGTATTCCTATTTTGTAATTCTGTTGTTAGGGTTGTTAAATCAAGTGGAGTTTTTTCTTCATGCATTTTTGATATAGCTGCGAAAATTTTTTCATTTTTCTCATCAAAAAACTTTTCTTGACTTAAGTTATCACAAGCCTTTTCTAAGGCATACTTTGATAAAAAGCAGGCTCCTAAAACGGATTTTTCTGCTTCTATGTTATTTGGCATTGTTCTAAGAGCCATAAAATCACCTCTATTTTATAACGTGTACTTTTACTTTTGCATTTATTTTTTGATATAGTTCAACTTTTACATAATGAAAGCCTAAACAAGAGATAGGTACATCAATAATAATTTGATTTTTATCGATTTTATATACTTTATTTGCTAATTCATCTTAAATTTT
>ERZ1023974.299-NODE-299-length-11122-cov-19.092527_pt1 | contig 11122 bp, 11 predicted proteins | sample MGYA00380432_ERZ1023974 | MGnify/ENA primary metagenome ERZ1023974 (study PRJEB33179, sample SAMN07449058) | human gut metagenome | biome: Human-gut; feature: Human associated habitat; material: Faeces | host: Homo sapiens | place: India:Kasaragod | collected...
GATATTGCAGGCAAGGGAGTGGCTTGTGAAGATTCTTTCCGTCAGGCAATCTATGTTGCCATCGACGTGTTCCGTAATCGTCAGCGGGAAAAAGTGGCTCGTGCCAATCCGTTGCGTAAACAGTATTACGAGAAACGTGACGATAGTGATAAACTGAAGCTGGATACAGTAGACGAAGATTAAAAACGAGTGATGACGAAAGCAGAGATACAACAAGTGAAACAGCGTTTCGGTATTATTGGAAATACTGAAGCATTGTCGCGCGCCATAGATGTTGCCATTCAGGTAGCTCCTACCGATTTGTCTGTGCTGATTACCGGAGAAAGTGGAGTCGGAAAAGAAAGTTTTCCGCAGATTATTCATCAATATAGCCGGAGGAAGCACGGACAGTATATTGCTGTCAACTGTGGCGCTATTCCGGAAGGTACGATTGATTCCGAACTGTTCGGACATGAGAAAGGTGCGTTTACCGGTGCGATTGGCGAACGGAAAGGGTACTTTGGCGAAGCCGACGGCGGTACTATTTTTCTTGATGAAGTAGGGGAGTTGCCGATGTCTACCCAGGCACGTTTGCTCCGTGTACTGGAGAGTGGCGAGTTTATGAAAGTAGGTTCGTCCAAAGTACAAAAAACGGATGTGCGTGTGGTGGCGGCTACCAATGTCAATCTGACACAAGCGATTGCAGAAGGACGTTTCCGTGAAGATTTATATTACCGGTTGAATACGGTGCCTATCCAAATACCGCCTTTGCGTGAACGTGGTGACGATGTACTCCTGTTGTTCCGTAAGTTTTCCGCAGACTTTGCAGAGAAATACCGGATGCCTGCTATTCAGTTGACGGAGGATGCGAAGAAAGAGTTGTTAGCTTACCCGTGGCCCGGAAACGTGCGTCAGTTGAAGAACATCACCGAGCAAATATCTATCATTGAAACCAATAGGGAGATCTCTGCTGCTATCTTGCAGAATTATCTTCCTGCACAAAATACGCAACGTCTTCCCGCGCTGATGGGAACGCGTGAGAGTAAAGGCTTTGAGAGCGAACGGGAGATTCTTTATTCTGTTCTGTTCGATATGCGCCAGGAAGTGGCGGAGCTGAAGAAGATGGTGCACAACCTGATGGCGGAACGTGCCGGACAGGTGGGGCAGGTAGGACAAATGGGAACGGTGGTTACTACTCCGGTAGTGACGGCGCATCAACCTTCGGTACCTGCTATCATTCACACCATGCAGCCCACGGTTTGCAAGGATGACGATGACATACAAGACACGGAAGAATATGTAGAAGAATCTCCTTTGTCACTGGACGAAGTGGAGAAAAAAATGATACGCAAAGCACTTGAGAGGCATCATGGAAAGCGGAAGAGTGCGGCCAAGGACTTGAATATTTCCGAGCGTACACTCTATAGAAAAATAAAAGAATATGAATTGGATTAAGAAAATAATACGCCCTTTGTTACTGTTCGGCTTGCCGTTGGTAGTCATTGCGTGCACTGTTTCCTATAAGTTTAACGGATCGTCTATCAATTATGATAAGGTAAAGACCATTTCGATAGCCGACTTCCCGATCAAGTCGGAGTATGTGTATGCTCCGTTGGCAACCAAGTTCAATGAGGACCTGAAAGATATCTTCATCCGGCAGACTCGTCTGCAACTGCTCAAGCCGAGTCAAAATGCCGACTTGCAGATTGACGGAGAAATCACAGGGTACAATCAGTACAATCAGGCAGTATCTGCCGACGGTTATTCTTCGGAGACGAAGTTGACTATCACCGTCAATGTACGTTTTGTCAACAACACCAATCATGCCGAAGACTTTGAACAACAGTTTTCTGCGTTCCGTACCTACGACTCTACCCAGTTGTTGACTGCTGTACAGGACGGATTGATTGCTGAAATGTCTAAAGAGATCACCGACCAAATTTTTAATGCAACTGTAGCAAACTGGTAATATAAATGACTTCTGTTAACTTTCAACAATGGATTCAGCATCCCGAGACGCTGAATAGGGATACTTTGTACGAACTGCGCAATCTTCTTGCGAGGTATCCGTATTTTCAGTCACTTCGTCTGCTGTATCTGAAGAATCTGTATATTCTCCATGATATTAGTTTTGGTGGAGAACTGCGGAAAGCAGTTCTTTACATTGCAGACAGACGGCAGTTGTTCCGGTTGATTGAAGGTGACCGCTATGATGTGCAAGCACGGAAAAAGGGAGTACCTCTCACGGAGGTGCTGAAAGACGAACCGTCCGTAGACCGCACATTAGCATTGATCGACGCTTTCTTGTCCACAGTACCCGAAGAGGTGACTGCCCGGACCAGCTTCGACTATTCGATGGATTACACCTCTTATCTTTTGGAGGAGACTCCGGCCACGGAACAGCCGGCCGAAGAAACACCCAAACTCAAAGGCTACGAACTGATTGACGACTTTATAGAAAAGAGCGAGAGCGACTCTCCCCTCTGCAAGAAACCTTTAAGAGAAGAAATGCCATCTTCGCCAACCTCTTCGGACGAACTTACCGAAGAAGAAACGATGAAGGAAGAAGAGGAAGATGACAGCTGTTTTACGGAAACTTTGGCAAAAATCTATGTTAAACAGCAACGATATTCAAAAGCTCTTGAAATAATTAAAAAATTAAGCTTGAAATATCCAAAAAAAAATGCTTACTTTGCAGACCAAATCAGATTTTTGGAGAAATTGATTATTAACGCTAATTCAAAATAACTAAAAATGTACTTATTATTCGTTATCTTAATGGTTATTGCAGCCTTGTTGATGTGTTTCATCGTGCTGATTCAGAACTCAAAAGGAGGCGGACTTGCTTCTGGTTTCTCTTCATCTAACGCCATCATGGGCGTGCGCAAGACTACAGATTTTCTGGAAAAAGCAACATGGGGCTTAGCTATCTTCATGGTGGTAATGAGCATTGCTACTGCTTATGTAGTTCCTCGCTCTGCTGTTGCTAAAGACGCAGTGTTGGAACAGGCACAGAAAGAACAACAGACTAACCCGTATAACTTACCCGCAGGTACGGCTGCGCCGCAAACTGAAGCTCCTGCTACCAATGCACCTGCTACAGAAACTCCGGCACCGGCTGCTGAAACTCCTGCTCCTGCAGCAGAGTAATTCACTCTGTCGTCAGGTAAGACTTTGGGGTAAAACCATTAATGGGAAGGTGCAGACGGATGCTGCATTTCTTTGATATTTAAGTGCGGATTACGCAGATTACACGGATTTTCAATGTTCCGCGTGGTCAGTGTAATCCGCACTTAACTTTTTCTTATAAAAACAATCTCTTTGTGATAGAAACAAACGAGATTTAACTACCTTTGTTGGCTGTATAAGATTATTAACTACTTTTTTTAATATAACAATGACAGAACATTTGAAACAGAAATTGAATGACTCCGCCGTACTCCGATGGAGTGTTCTAGCATTAGTCGCATTTACTATGCTATGCGGCTATTTCCTCACCGACGTAATGTCTCCTCTAAAACCCATGCTTGAGAAAGAACTACTATGGGACAGTCTTGATTATGGTTTCTTCACAAGCGCTTACGGGTGGTTTAATGTATTCCTATTGATGCTGATTTTCGGTGGTATCATTTTGGATAAGATGGGAGTTCGTTTCACCGGAATGGGAGCTTGCTTATTGATGGTGTTTGGTTGTGGATTGAAATACTATGCGATTTCTACTACTTTTCCGGAAGGTGCCATGCTCTTCGGATTCAAAACACAGGTAACCCTGGCTGCATTGGGGTATGCTATCTTCGGTGTAGGTGTGGAAATTGCCGGTATCACAGTTTCCAAAATTATCGTGAAATGGTTCAAGGGTAAGGAAATGGCGTTGGCTATGGGACTTGAAATGGCTACGGCACGTATCGGAACAACTCTGGCAATGGTGCTTACGGTTCCTTTGGCCGACTTTTTCGGATCTACGGATGAGAGTGGCACATTTCATACCAATATTCCTGCTCCGATTCTGTTTTGTCTGATTATGTTGTGCGTGGGTACGATTGCTTTCTTCCTTTATACTTTCTATGATAAGAAGTTGGATGCTTCTTTGGATGCAGAGGGATTGGAACCGGAAGAGCCGTTCCGTATGAAAGATATTGTGTATATCATTACGAATAAGGGATTCTGGTTGATTGCATTACTATGTGTATTGTTCTACTCGGCTGTATTCCCCTTTATCAAGTATGCTGCCGACTTGATGGTGCAGAAGTATAATGTAGATCCGAAGTTGGCGGGAACGATTCCCGGATTGTTGCCGATTGGTGCGATTATCCTGACTCCGTTGTTCGGCTCGCTTTATGACCGTATCGGTAAGGGAGCCACATTGATGATAATCGGATCAGTGATGCTTATTTTTGTGCATACGATGTTTGCTCTGCCTATACTGAATATATGGTGGTTTGCTACTATTATCATGATTATATTGGGATTTGCCTTCTCGTTGGTGCCTTCAGCTATGTGGCCGTCTGTTCCGAAGATTATTCCGGAAAAACAGTTGGGTACCGCATACGCATTGATTTTCTGGGTACAGAACTGGGGATTGATGGGTGTTCCTTTGTTGATCGGATGGGTGTTGAATACTTATTGCAAAGGTCCGGTAGTAGACGGTGCACAGACTTATGACTACACGTTGCCGATGGCTATTTTTGCTCTCTTTGGTGTGCTTGCTCTGATTGTGGCTTTGATGTTAAAGGCAGAGAACAAGAAGAAGGGATACGGTCTGGAAGAGGCGAATATCCAAAAGTAACTAGGAAATTCAATACCTAAAGTAACAAAGGAATTTTGTATCAAGGTGTAAACAAAAGGGTATCAGTATGAATACTCTGAAATAAAAAATAAGAAGTATGGCTGCCAAAGAGAAAATCAACCTGTTAGAGGTCATTCCCTGTCGCAGTGAACATATTACAGCAGAAAGGGAAGGGGAGACAATTGTGCTCTCCTTTCCCCGTTTTAAATATCCGTGGATGCAACGCTTCCTTGTGCCGAAAGGAATGTCGAAAGAACTTCATGTGAAATTGGAAGAACACGGTACGGCTGTATGGGAACTGATAGATGGAAAACGCAATGTTCGTGAGATTATAGAAAAACTCGCAGACCACTTTCAAAATGAAGAGGGCTACGAGTCGCGTGTATCGGCTTATCTTTCTCAAATGCAGAAAGATGGATTTATAAAACTGGTGACGCCAGTTGCATAAATAGGAATTTATTTATTTGATAAATACAGCCCAAAGTATGACGGCAATTGCTATCAGGACCCCCATGATAATAAGCGTTCCCCAAACAAAATAATTGCTGTCTTTCTCTTTCTTTTTCTCCGAGTCGTGGATGATACGTTCCATTTCTTCGGGAGTGGTGTTGGGTAGTGGATAAGGTTCGTTTGCACGGTTTAAATGCTTCAACTTATCGTTAGCACGTTCACGACGTAGGCGGGAAGCTTCCCGTCCCTCTTTTATTCGGCGTATCATGTCGAATGCATGTCCTTCACCAACCATATTCTTTGTTTTTTAGAAGTTTACTTCCTTGTTTTTCTATTTCCCTTCTTCTCTGTCCACTTTGAGCAATCCTCCCGTATTCGGATCAAAATAAACTTTGATGGTAGAATTCTTGTTGAACAAAACCGGAGCCAGATATTCTATCACACCGAATTGGGTAATAGGAAGCTCACCTTCGTAAAGTTTCTTTTTACCGTCGGTCAGTGTAACCATAGCTTGTCCGGGGACGTTGTAGGCGATTCCATCCAAATCTTTCTTCTTCTTACCGTCTTCCTGTGGCATCTTGACCGATTTCAGGTCTTTCAGACTGATATAAAACGGAGTTCCTGCCAAATCATTGTTGGCAACTACACCTAACTTCTTCGAGAAGCGGAAAGCAACTTCATTGTTGAATTCCTTGTCAGGGGTAAGGCGGACAGTGAATGTTCTCTCTTCTTTGTTGCAGGTGCCGGAGAACATTTGTGTCATGGCTTCTTCCTGTGCATTCAGATTGTCGAGCATAATCTTAAGCTGTGCTCCGTCTGAAGGCATATTATCAGCCTGTCCGCGCAATAAGGCATTTTTGCTTTCGCGGATGTTATAGATCTCTTTAGCCACCAGCTCGGCCATCTTGGCGGTAGAACTAGCCATCAGAATCTCTTCGGTCAGGAATTCGCGAGGATTCGCTTTCTTTTGGAGGACTGCGGGGGCGGGAGCAGCTTTTTTGCCTACACTGCTATTGCTGTAAGGAACATTGATCGTTTTCACAATGCCATCCTCTGTCAGTTCCATAAGCGGTGCTACTGTCTTATCCTTCAATTTTACGAAATACGTAGTTTCGCTGTTGGGCACACCTACGGATTTCACTTTTACGCTAGCCAGTTCCCAGTACTCTTCAGGGCCGGCGGAGACGTTGGTCAGTCGTAGGTAACGATCAGCATATTTGCTGAATTCTCCCGGAGTATAGTTGACTTTGTTGGCTTTTATTTCAAGTTCTATTTGGGTTTTGGGAAGACTGTAAACCACTCCATAGTCTTTTCCTCGGGTAACCCCTGTCAGTACTTCGGTTTGTGCATAGGCGGACGTTGTCATTAGTAGTCCTGCTGCTATAATCAACTTTTTCATATTCGGTTCTTTTTTAACTGGTTTTGAAAACAAAGTTAATGAAGTTATTGAAAAAAGGGTAAGTTCTTAACTTTTATTCGCTTACAAGTTGCCATGCTGTCGGCAGACAGGTGATAATATCGCTTGCGATCATTCCGATCATTCCTTGCTTCTTTTGAGCGACATCGCCCGCCAATCCGTGAATGTAAGTGCCGATTTTAGCGGCTTCTTCGGTTGAGTAACCTTGGGCAAGCAGTGCCAGGATTACTCCGGTCAGTACGTCACCGCTACCTCCGGTTGCCATTCCCGGATTTCCGGTTGGGTTGAAGAAACATTTACCTTCTGGGGTGATAATGGCGGAGTAGGCTCCTTTTAAAATAATGTGAACATGGGCGGCACGAGCCAATTCGCAAGCCTTCATCAGACGTTCGTAAGAGTCCTGGCATTTGCCGGTCAGACGTTCCAGTTCTTTCGGATGCGGGGTGAGGATGGAACCCTTCGGCAGGTGGGTAAGTGCATGACGGTGGTTGGCGAGGATATTAAGTGCGTCGGCATCCACCACAACAGGAGTCTGGCAATGTTCCAGTTGCTCCAATAAAGCAGCTTCCGTTTCCTCGTTTCGTCCCAGCCCTGGGCCGATGCCGACTGCTTGATAGTCGTCCGTGTCGGTAGGTACGGCAAAACAGGTTTCGTTGATGTCGGTTTCTACGATTGCTTCGGGTATGGAGGTCTGCAAGATGTCGTTGTTGCACATTGGCGCATGAACAGTCAGCAACCCTACTCCCGAACGGAGGCAGGCACGGGCAGCGAGAACAGAGGCTCCTGCCATTCCTTTTGAACCGGCAATCAATAGTGCATGGCCGAAGTTCCCCTTGTGGGCAAACTGTTTGCGTGGCTTGATGAGTGAACGGATTTGCTCTATTTCCAACATTTCGTAGTTCGTTTCCATCTCTTCAATACCGTCTTCGCTTAATTGGATGTCCAGCACTTCCCATTCTCCGACAAATTCCGTGTTCTCTGCGAAAAGAAAGGCGAGCTTCGGCAGTTGCAGACTGAAAGTTACGTCGGCACGGATAATATTAGCTTTTACGTTGAATGTGTTTTCTTCTCCCATCAGTCCGGAAGGAATGTCGATGGCTACTACCATAGCAGGGGAGGAATTGATGTATTTCACTACGGCAGCGAATCCGCCGCTTAACGGTTTGTTCAGGCCTGAACCGAATAATCCGTCGATTACCAGATGGTCGGGCGTCAGGACGGGAGGTACGAATTGGGTACTGATTTCGTGGAATTTTACTTCTTCCATCATTTCTACCAGTTCTTTATTGGTTTGGCAGTCGGGTGAAAGTTCTCCTTTCGTGTTGAAGAGAAATACCTCGATTTTATATCCTTTTTCAGCCATCATGCGGGCTACGGCGAGAGCGTCTCCGCCATTATTCCCCGGTCCGGCAAAGATAGTGACCGGCGTTTCCGTATTCCATCTGTCTGTGATGGCTTTTGTTAATACGGTTGCTGCACGTTCCATCAGATCGATTGATGCAATAGGTTCGTTCTCAATGGTATAAGCGTCCAATTTCTTGATACTGCTGCTTGGAAATATTTTCATTGCGATGTTCTTTTAGTTTTCGGATTACAAATGTACATGATTCTTCTGACTTTTCCCGTTTGTTGTGGGAAGAAAACCATAATTGCAACTTTTAATTCATCATTAGTTCTATCTTTGGGTCAGAGAAATATCTGCTTTTGAACTATTAAGTGTTAGAATAACTCCGCCAAAAAATAATTCAATGCAGCACCATTATGAACTTACTTTTATTTCTCCTGAAAAAGATTGGTTCTTCTTCAAATTCCGTGCTAGTAAAGCTCATTGAAAGGTTGATGGATAAAGGGATATCGGCATATTAGAAATAGCAAATAAATTATCCAAGCTATATGCATCTTAAAGTACCCCGGAATAGCCATGAATAAGGTTATTGAACATAAATAAGTAGCACGGAATTTGATTAAGAACCAAAAGATTTCGGTTCTTAATCAAATTCCGTGCTGTTTCATGTGCTAAATCCATTAATTTTAGCAAACAGTAATTTTATGTTTGCCCTGTTATACATTTGTCTTTTGATTGCCTTTAATTTATTAACCGTACCTTCCAGTACTGCATTGTTCCAGGAATAATCAATAGCTGCCTTTACCGCTTTCTGGTCGGATTTTATATATTTGGCAAACCCTCTGATAGCTTCGGATTTTGCATCTTCCGCCCTTTCGAGCCAGCCTTCCAATGGATTCAGGGATTTTCTATTAAGAATTTCCCTGAACTCTCTCGCAAGTTCTATTGCCTGTTTGGCCCGTTTGCTCTGATAGAGTTTCTCCAATTCTTCCAACTTTGGTTTTCCGGTAAGTATAAAGCGTTGGATAGTCTTTCTTGATATACGGTTTTCTTTTATTTTCTTTGCAATGTTTCTATTCTCTTCTTTTATTTCTTTCTGCTGGCTCTTGATACTGTTTCTTAGTGTTTGACTGACTCGTTTTATAGCCGATGCTGAAAGCTTATTATCCATCCTTTTAACTAACTGATTCACCTTCCAGCATCCCATGGAAAACTCCAGAGCCAATTTATCAATAAATTTAAAAATTAATTTCTGTTCATCGCTCATGTAGTCTTTACGCGTATGTTTGAATAATAATTTCCTGACTTTTTCTGTATGCATATTATATGCTTGTGCTATCTGGTAGAAAGTCTTTCCTTCTCTGTATGCATTATCCGCTTCTATAAAAAATTGAAGTTTCTCCCGATGTCTTTGCTCACCCAGGTTCCAGAAATCCTTCATAATTTCTGTTTTACATTCCTGTACGGTTGGGAAGCTATATGTTTTCTTCGTTCCCCAAAAGCTGCGTAGTAGCTCGGAAAACTCATCGGCCAGCATATCAAGCATTTTTTTTGATCAGATGAAACTTGTCGCTTATCTGAATTGCACCTGGCAGGCAACGGCTTATGGCATCGGCATAAGTGGCAGATCCGTCTCTGGTTACAAACTGTATTTGTTGGTTTTCTAATAAATAGTTATCCAACTCTTTACCCGAACGGCAGTCCAGCAGCGCAATGGTCTGATGGCTATGTTGATCGACAACCACACTCATATAAGTGTGCCCTTTCTTTTTAGCTGCGTCATCGATTCCTATAGCTGTAGCATGGGAAGTCGGAAGATTCCGGTCAATACTGCGTAGACAAGTGGAAGCGCTACAAGAGATATGCTGAAGCCCCAATAAGTATGAAGCGATACGAGAAGTCGTTTTTAAAGATACAGAAGTAATTCTGTCTAAAACTTCTTGGGTTTTTCGTCCATAACGGGGAGCTATACCGGGTAAGGATTCGCTGAAGGTGCGTACACAGTGTTTGCAACGAAATCTACGGGCCTTTACAAGAAGAACAGTACTCATGTTAAAGCTTTCAGAACCCTGAATATGACGGAAATAATAACTATGTACGTGTTTTGTTCTTCGCCCGCAATAAGGGCAAGCGGAAGTCTTGCGGGTACTGGATAAATGAACCACTACTTGATTTTCATGTATCGTCAGATGTTCCTGCTTGAAGCCAGGTACAGCAAGACGGATGGAAACAATGCTAAACCTTTTATTAGATTGAATATTGTTTAATGATTCTTTTTCATTACTTTTGTCGAAGGCGGATATGTTTGGATACATAGTAACTAGAGGCTTTGGTCAGCTATAAAGTTACTAAAAGACAAGCATATCCGCTATTTTTATTACAATAAAATCTATTGATTTATATGCAAATTGTAAATTAAAAACAAGATAGATTTTAAAATAAAACAGCACGGAATTTGAAGAAGAACCAAGATTTCTTCATTTCATTTCTCATATTCTCATTGTTTTTCGATAAACGAAAGCTAATCAAATAGATATCTTATGAGAAACACTTTTTCGAAACGGTATTTCTCATAAGTTCTCCCATATTTTGGCTCAAAAGCCACCTTATTCTCATAGTATTTCAGGGTATTTCTCATAGTCAAAAGCCATTTGTTCTTCCTTTTTTCTTTCAGCCTGCCTTATTTTTATCAGGAAATGAAGCTACTATTTAGATAAAATAGTGGCTTTTTGCTTGAAGATGCTCATTGGTCTCGATTGTCCCATATATTGTGGGAAAGTTTTCCTTCAATATACGGGAATACTTTCCCACAAAATACGGGAATACTTTCCCAAGCCTTAGGGAATCTTTTCCCACAATATGTGGAACTAAGACACTGTGTATGGAAGCAAGCAAAAGGAATACATAGTTTTATTTATTCAATGTCAGCTTCCGGCACACTACACTATGAGAAATGAAGCAAAATCCGGGTTATTTTGCGAAGAAACTATGAGAAATGCCTGTTTTTAAATCATTTCTCATAGTCTATCTTATTAGTTTACTGCCACTTGTTTCTTATTTATGAGAATATGAGAAATGAAAAATCTTTTTTTGGTTCTTCGTCAAATTTGGTGGTACTTCTTCTATTGTGAATAAATAATCTTCG
>ERZ1023974.309-NODE-309-length-10659-cov-7.293568_pt1 | contig 10659 bp, 7 predicted proteins | sample MGYA00380432_ERZ1023974 | MGnify/ENA primary metagenome ERZ1023974 (study PRJEB33179, sample SAMN07449058) | human gut metagenome | biome: Human-gut; feature: Human associated habitat; material: Faeces | host: Homo sapiens | place: India:Kasaragod | collected...
TTACGACCTTCCTCCTGCCCTGAGGCATCTTGACTTAACAAAGAGCGCAGCAGGCGGCACCACCAATTTTGTGCGTGAATACACCCTTGCTTCCGGCGGGCCGTATTGCGATTGCGGCTATAAGAAAAAGCAGTTATAACACATTTTACACGCTGAAATATCCACCCGCTATGCGGGTGGATATTTATTCTATGCATATAAGTTTATATAGTCCAATTTTGTGAGGCGGTTTGAAGTTCAACCATATGCCTAAACAATCCGTTTTTATTCACAAGTTCATTCGGAGTGCCGGATTCTGCAACAGTACCGTTTGCAAGCACGATAACTTTATCGGCATTTTCAACCGTTCTCATTCGGTGCGCTATGACAAGAACGGTTTTGTTTTTGATAAGCCGTGACAATGCCGTTTGAATAAGCGTTTCGTTTTCAACATCAAGAGAAGCTGTTGCTTCATCAAGGAGAACGATAGGCGCATTTTTCAAAAATGCACGGGCAATAGATATCCTTTGGCGTTCTCCTCCCGAAAGATTGCAGCCGTTTTCACCGATTTCCGTATGGTAACCGTTGGGCATCTTATTTGCAAATTCATCGCAGTTTGCAAGTTTTGCAGCAAAAAGCACTTCTTCATCGGTTGCGCCCTTTTTTCCAAGGCGGATATTTTCCATAATCGAAGTGTTAAAAAGTGTAACATCCTGAAAAACAATTGAATAAAGGCTCAACAGGGTTTCGGGTTCAATTTGTGAAATATCCATACCGCCAACTGTAATTGTTCCGCTTGAAGCGTCCCAAAATCTTGCGGCAAGCCTTGAAACCGTGGTTTTGCCGCCGCCTGACGGACCAACCAAAGCGGTGATTTCTCCCTGCCTTGCGGCAAAACTTACATTATTGAGCACCTTGTTATCGTCATTGTACGCAAAACTTACATTGTTGAATACAACATCGTATCCGTTGTTGTTGATTTTTGTATCGCCCGATTGAACCTCATGGTCCAAAATTTCATTCATTCTGGCAACATTTGTCTTTGTGCTGATGATTGCGGCAAGATTTATTAGTGCGGCTTGCATAGGGTCATAAAGACGGGAAACAAGAAGCAAAAATACAAAGAATGTAAGTACATCAAGCTCACCTTTTACTAGTAACAACGAGCCGACGAGTGCGGTTGTTGCAATACCGAGTTTGAGCACCATCTGAGCACTTGACACAAAAATCGCTGTACCGAATTCGCTTTTAAGTGCTCTGCTTTCTACCTTTTCAATCTTTTTGTCAAGTGTTGCAAGGTATCTATCCTCGGCGTTGTTTGATTTTAAATCTGCAACGGTGTCTATGCATTCTTGAATACCGTTTGCACAGTCTATTTTTGCCTTCATTGATTTTTGACCGAGCTTTTCCTGAACCTTAGCCGATGAACCGACTATGATAAACGCAACCGGAAGCACCCAAAGAGAAGCAAGTGCCATTTTAAAATTGAAAAAGAAAAGGCTGATTGCGATGATAACCGTTGAAATAAGCGAACCTGCAAACGGTGGAATGAAGTGCGAAAACGCTGTTTCAAGATAAGTACAGTCCGCCATAATCGTACTTGTCAAATCCGCCAAATCCTTTTTTGCAAAAAAAGAAAGCGGAATTTTACGCAACTTTTCGGCAAGAGCAAGTCTTCTTGTTCCTGTTTCAACATAAGTCGCAAGGAATGTTGAATTATATTGCCAAAGCGTTATACAAAAAATGACAAACAAACATATAATCGCTCCGCCGACAAAGAAAGTCGTATTGTTTCTTACATTTCCGTTCAATAATGCCTTAACAAATAAATATAACAAGGTTACAGGAAACATAAATGAAATGTTTTGTAAGGTGCAAGCAACAACACCCTTTATTAAATCTTTTGCACCCTGTCTTGAAAGTGCGTATTTGTGCATAAGTTTTTCAATCATTTCAGTTCCTCCTTTGCCACCTTCCATTTAACCGATGTGAGATAATTTTCAAGCATTGTTGCAAACACACCGTTTTGCTTGCAGAGTTCTCCCGATTCACCTTGTTCAATCAACCTACCGTCCTTAAAAACATATATGCAATTCGCATTTTGAACGGTTGAAAGTCGGTGAGCAATCATAATAACGGTTTTGCTTTTTGAAAGCTCATTGAGCGCCTTTTGAATTTTAACCTCGTTGTCAGGATCCGCAAAAGCGGTTGCTTCGTCAAGAATAACAATCGGTGCATTTTTAAGAATTGCCCTCGCAATGGCTATTCTCTGTGCCTCGCCGCCTGAAAGGTAAACACCGTTTGAACCGATAACGGTATCAACTCCGCTGTCAAACTTCTCGATAATATCCATACATTGAGCTTTTTCGAGTGCCGACATAACCTCATCCAAATCCGCATCCGGCTTTGCAAGGCGAATATTGTCAAATATACTGCCTGTGATTAGCTTGCTGTCCTGGAACACATACGATACGGCGTTTGTCAGATCCTCTTTTGCGATATTTTTAACATTAACTCCGCCTACAAGCACTTCACCGCTGTCTGCGTCAAAAAATCTTGTAATAAGGTTTGCGAGCGTTGTTTTGCCGCTGCCTGACGGACCGACAAATGCAACTGTCTGACCTGATTTAATATCAAGCGAAACATTGTTAATTGCCTTAATTTCTCCGTCATAGCTGTAGCTTACATTTTTAAGTTTAACAGATGCATCTGTCGGTTTTTGACATTTTGTTGCTTCCAAAGGTGAAATGTTCATAACGCTATCAATTCTCTTAAATGCATCGGCAACAATCATTTTGTTTTCGCTTTGAAACATTATTTTTGTCATTGTTACTGTTAAAATCGGAGTGATAATTACATAGAACAAAATATTAAGTATCAACTCATTTGTTATTTCGCCTTTTGCAAAAATCAATCCGCCAAAAATAATGAACGCAAAAATGCCGTTAATCAGCATAGTGAACATTGCCATTGGCAAGCGTAGATTTTTTGTATAGGCGATTGCCCATTCGCTGTAAGAATCAATAGATTTTTTAAATTTTCTGAAACTGAATACGCTTTGACCGAATGCCTTTACCACGGGAATACCTCTGACATATTCAACTGCTTCGTTTGACATATCATCAAGCGCATTTTGATATTCTGCCATTTTCTGCTGAAGCGTTTTGCCTGTCATAAATGTCATCATAACGACAAATGACAAGACAATCGGAATAAGTGAAATTAAACCAAATCGCCAATCAAACGCAATCAGGAATATAAGCAAGCCGATAGGCGTTACAACCGAACCAACCATATCCGGAAGCTGATGGGCAAGATAGGTTTCAGTTGCTCCGGAGCAATCGTTTACAATTTTGCGTAGTTTTCCGCTTCCGAATTTTTCAATTTCCCCAAGAGGTAATTGTACAATTTTGTGCATCATCTGTTTTCGCATATTTGCCTGAACTCTAAATGCACTTGTGTGTGAACACATCAATGACGCAATGTAAATTATCATAGACAACACAGCAAAAACAACCGCAATCACACCGTTTTTTACAATACCCGTAGCGTTTTCAAAATTCGGCATAACCTCAAGCACTTCTTTGATTATCTTCCATATATAATAAAACGGAAGAAGAGCAAGCGCACTGCTGACTGCACTGAGCACCAAAGATATATAAGTGAAATACTTATAATTTTCGGCATAGTCCATCAGTCTTGAAAAGTTTGACTCCTTTTTTTCTTTCAATTTAATTCCTCCTATATAAGTATTCAGTTAGTCGTTGCTAACTCATATCTAAAAATTAAAGGACTTAAAGCCCTAAAATTTTTGACCAACCTGCGATATAAAAGTCCTGGAATTCGCTTACATATTTTTTAGCGTTTTCTTTTTTCATATCGTGTTCAATAAGTTCAAATATGCCCGAAAACATACCGCTGACAATCATATGGCAAACCGCTTTTTCTATGTTTGGAACATCCTTGCCCTGCGAACGCAAAGCATCTATGAATTGATAGGTTTTTTCAACTTCAATTTCTACCATATTATGAATAAAGTTCTCGTATGACGTGCCTTCGCTTTTACAAATTATCAGCTTAAATTCGTCAAAGTGTTCGTAAATGTAATCAACAATTTCGCTAAGGCTTGTTCGGCTTTCAACGCCCATATGATTTGCTTTTTCTTCTTCAGGCAGTTCTTCAAAGGATTCCTGTGCAGACATAAATATGTTCATTATAGCTTTTGCGTGCTCTTCAACAAGAGCGGCAAAAAGCGCTTCCTTGCCGGAAAAATAACCATAAAACGCACCTGTTGTTACACCGGCGTTTTTTACAATATTGCGAAGTGAAGCCGAGTTAAAGTCTTTTTCCAAAAATTCTGCTTTGCCTGCCGACAATATATTTTTTAAGGTTGTTGATTCTTCGTTTGACATTTTTATACCTCATATAACACTGTTATATCGTGTTTAGTATAACACTGTTATATTACTCTGTCAAGCGTTATGGTTCGATTTTTCAAGCAATATAATATATTTTGTGAATTTTTGCCAAAAAGTATCAAAAATTGTTGACATCAATAATTTTTTGAATATAATAAAAGTTAAGAATTAGGTTAGGCAATGCTAACCTGATAAATATAACAAATTAAAGACGAATTTGAAAGGAGATTTTATTATGATTAGTGAACTTGCGGCATTTGCAGGCGGTGTGCTGTTTGGTACGGCAGGAGTTAAGGCTTTGGGAAGCAAGGATGCAAAAAAAGCATATGCTCACACTGCGGCTTTTGGTTTGAGAGTTAAAGATTCTGTGATGAAAACAGTAACAGAGATTAAAGAAAACGCAAACGATATTTTGGCAGAGGCTAAAGAAATTAACGAGAAAAAAGCAGCCGAAGCACAGGAAAAAGCAGAACAGAGCGTTATTGAAAACGCAGCTGTTGCAAACGCATAAATTATCAAAAGGCTGTCAAATTGGCAGCCTTTTAGCAATTTGAGGTAAATGTTATGAAATGTCAAATCTTGCACGAAACAAAAAACAGAATGAGAGTGCATTTTTGCAAAGAAAATATGACAATTGAAGAAGCGGATAAGGCAGATGCTTACTTGAAATCAATCAGCGGAATTGATGATGTTACGGTTTATGAAAGAACTTGTGACTTGATTATTTATTATTCTTTTGACAGGAGCGAACTGATTGAAATTCTTGCTCACTTCAGCTTTGAAAATGATGAAGTGAAAAACATTGAGATTGTCGGCACAGCAAGGCTTGTTCAGCGTGAATATGAAGAAAAGCTTATTATGACAATCGCTTTGCGCTATTTCAGAAAAATATTTTATCCTTTACCTTTAAGAATTGCACTTGCTTATATTAAATCTATAAACTATATATTAAAGGCATTGAAGTCGCTTGCCAAAGGACAGCTGAGCGTTTCGTTTCTTGATGCTGTGGCAATTACGGTTTCGCTTATAAGAGGTGATTTCGAAACGGCTTCAAGCGTTATGTTTTTACTCAAAATCGGTGAAATTCTTGAAGAATGGACCCACAAAAAATCTGTCAATGACCTTGCAAACACAATGTCGCTCGGAATTGAAAAAGTGTGGTTAAAGAATAAAAATGACGAAGAGGTTTTAGTTTCTACAAACAAGGTTAATGTAGGCGACAAAATTGTTCTGCGCACAAGCAATATGATACCGCTTGACGGTGAGGTTATCGATGGCGGTGCAACGGTTAACCAATCAGCTATTACGGGCGAAAGTGTTGCCGTGAACAAAACGGTGGGTTCTCATGTGTATGCCGGCACGGTTGTTGAAAGTGGCGAGTGTATTATAAAAGTTACGCAGATTAACGGCCAAGGCAAATACGACAGAATTGTAAAAATGATTGAAGATTCGGAAAAGCTAAAATCATCACTTGAAAGCAAAGCATCAAACCTTGCGGACAAGCTTGTTCCGTTTAGTTTGTTCGGCACGATATTTACATATGCAATTACACGAAATGCAACAAAGGCGTTGTCTATTCTTATGGTGGATTATTCCTGTGCATTAAAGCTTACAATGCCCGTTGCAGTTTTGTCTGCTATCAACGAATGCAGTAATTATAACGCAACCGTTAAAGGAGGAAAATACCTTGAAGCGCTCTCAAAGGCAAATGTTATTGTCTTTGACAAAACCGGAACGCTGACAAACGCACATCCGAAAGTTGCAGACATCATCACATTCGGCAACAACGACAAGGCTGAAATGCTCAGACTTGCCGCTTGCCTTGAGGAACACTTCCCACACTCGGTTGCAAATGCCGTTGTTAACGAAGCTAAGGCGAGAGGTCTTGACCACGACGAACAACATTCAAAGGTTGAATATATTGTAGCTCATGGAATTTCGAGCCTTGTCGGCGACGAAAAGGTTGTTGTAGGCAGTTATCATTTTGTTTTTGAGGACGAAAACTGCACTGTGCCGCAAGATGAACAAGACAAATTCAATACAATACCAAACGAATATTCACACCTTTATATGGCAATCAACCGCACACTTGTTGCCGTAATTTGCATTGAGGATCCTATAAAAGACAATGTTAAGCAAACGCTTGACGATTTAAGGGCAAACGGCATAGACAAAATTGTTATGATGACCGGTGACAGTGAACGCACAGCAAAGGCTGTTGCAGAAAAATTGGGAATCGATGAATACCATGCGGAAGTTATGCCAGAGGACAAAGCTATGTTTATTGAAAAAATGCAAGCTGACGGCAATTCTGTTATTATGGTGGGCGACGGCATAAATGATTCACCGGCATTGAGTAAAGCAGATGTTGGAATAGCAATAAGTTCAGGTGCTGCAATAGCAAGGGAAATTGCGGATATAACCGTTTCAAGTGATGATTTGAATTCTCTTGTAACGCTTAAAGAAATAAGCAATCTTTTGATGGCAAGAATCAGATCGAATTACCGTTCTATTATGTCGTTTAACACTGCATTAATTGTGCTTGGCGTTGTTGGAGTAATTCCTCCGACAACCTCGGCTTTTTTGCACAATGCTTCTACTCTTGCTTTTACATTAAAGAGTATGACAAAACTGATGTAAATCCTGTTCCATTCGGAGATAAATTATTATTTAATGGTAATTTAAATAATGATGCGTATTTAGAGCTTTTTTGACACCTCATTGTGGTGTTTGCAATTCCTCATACGAATTTGCTATGTTAAGCAAAAATAAAATCCTGAGAGATTTTTGAGAGACGCAAAGTCTGAAAAATGGCTTAAATAGGCGGTTTTGAAAAAAGATTGCAAGCCTCTGACTCCGTCATTTAAGGTTCGAATCCTTATACCTCTGCCACAAAAAAGAGCTGAAAATTCAGCTCTTTTTTCTTTTTATACATCATAAAAAAGCGCCGTATCGCTACGACGCTTTTGTCTTGCTCGGAAGATGGAGCAAGGGAATGCTATTCAATTATCTGTTGTACTTTTTCTTTCTGCTGGCAACCGTTGTAGCAAGGGCTGCGCCGCCGCTGGCAAACAGCAGGGAAATCCACAGTGCAAGGTTGCTTGTATTGCCAGTCAGCGGACTCTTATCGGATGTTCCCGGTTTGGTACTGGCAGGTTTTTTCTCAAGAGCAGCAATCGCATCTTCGATAGTCTTTGCCATCTTGTCTACTTCGGATTGCTCCGTAATATTTTTACCACGGACAACAGCTTTGACAGCAGCTTCCACACCGGAGAAATCCTTGTAGTCATGCTTGTTCAGGGCATTCGCTTTGGCAATGGCTGCATCAACCTTTGTGTAATCAGCATCTTTGTATTGCAGGGCAGCAATGGCATCTTCAATAGCCTTTACCATTGCATTAACTTCGGTCTGCTCCGTAATTTTTTTACCACGGATCACAGCATTCACAGCGGCTTCCACGCCGGTGAAGTCCTTGTAGTTATCCTTGTTCAGTGCATTTGCTTTGGCAATGGCTGCATCAACCTTTGTGTAATCAGCATCTTTGTATTGCAGGGCAGCAATGGCATCTTCAATAGCCTTTGCCATTGCATCAACCTCTGTTTGCTGGGCTTTGCTTTTTGCTCGGTCAACAGAGTTAATGGAATCTTTTACCGCAGAATAATTTGTATAAAGGCTGCTATCAAGAGCCGTTGCCCTTGCGATGGCTGCATCGACAGCTGTGTAATCAGCGGGGATGTTATTGTCATCCCACACAAAAGTTGGATGACCGATTCCGGCAACCCATTCAACGCCCGAACCGGCATTGGTTTGCAAGCCAGCAAGGACATCTGCGGAGGTGAAGTTGGAGACAGCAGTGCCGCACGATGACTGGTCAAAGGTCGGGTCGGCACCCGCAGTACCTGCATCCCAATCAACCACCAGCTTAGTAACGGCAAAGTAATTGCCTTTATTATCAGGATATGTTTCTTCATTAAGCGTTACACCATCAGGAGGGGTATCCGGCCAAATGCAGTCGGTAACATGGGTCTTTACAACAGCTGTAATCCAAGTGATATTGCCAGGCTCAGCGCTAGTGATGTTTTTTGTTGCAACTATGCAATTTTTGATTATTACACCAGGCTTGCTTCCAGAGAAGTTTTCAAAGTTTGCACCGAGAATACCACCTACAGCTGAATAGATATTATTGCAGGAAACAGAACCGCCAAACCAACAATCGGTAATCGACGAGCTGTCCGCAGAGTTTTCCCACTGACCAATCAGCCCGCCAACGGTATCAACATCATCTTCATTGGACTCTGTACTGATAACCGTGGCGTCTGAACCACAGCCTTTTACCTGTGTACTCCAAGTGCATTGACCAATCAGCCCACCAACGAACTTGTTGCCAACATTGTTTTCTATTTTTCCGCTTGTGTAGCAGTTTTCAACGGTGCCGCCATTGACCCAATCCGCCAAAATGCCGGCAATTAATGAATCATCATTTGAGGCAATATCAGCGTCTATAACAAGTAAATTCTTTAATGTACCACCGTCAGAAACAACTCCGAAAAGTCCATTTCGAACAACTTCATCCCCAGTATAGTGATGGTTCAGATTCATGATTTTATGATACTGTCCATTAAAAGTACCAGCAAAAAATCTTACATGGTTACTGCCATTTCCAATGGGAGTCCACTGGGAGCCGGATAAGTAGAGGTAATTATCTAAGTAAATCGTTTTCCCTTCAAATGATACAGATGCAGGTTTGTCATTGACTAACTGCGCTAAACCAGCCAGCTGTTCTGCCGTGGTGATATGGTATTCAGTATCCGTCTTATGGTCGGTGTACCAGCTTGTATCTGCCGTACCGTCCCAATTATCTACTGAAGTTCCTTCAGCAAATGCTGTCATCGGAACAAGTGCCATCACAAGGCACAACGCAAGCAGAAGGCTTAGAAGTTTTTTCTTCATTTTCATTCCTCCAAAATAATTCTATCCGCTATTTTTACTTCCTCCGGCAGCGGACATACCGAAAAAAGATGTGTTTACGGGTGGTAGTTAGGATTTCAATATCAAATCACCATCCTTCCGGCAAACGCAATCGTATGAAAAAAAGATAGAATACTCCATCCCACATGAAATACATGTTGATTATAGCAAAATTCTTCCACCCGGGCTTCATTGTTTCCGCAATTCGCACAGGCGAAGGACAAGGGCGTCAATCCGACCTTTGGTTTCTGCGTCATCTCATTCATACGATTTGCCCATTTCTTTCAGCAAGCTGCATCAGTCCCTTTTTGGCCGCCTCAATCTGCGGCAGAAACAGCGCACGCTCATTAAATATCATATAGTTGTTCAACGCCAAAATAGACAGGTGAACATACGGTTCAACTTCCTCTTTGGTGCAACCGAGAATCTCGGCAATCCGCTCCGTGTAGTAAGGGTACCGTCCTGCCACCTGAACCAGATACGGCTTTGCCTTATCTCCGTATTCCTGCGACACACATACGCTGACGAGAAAACGCATAACCGGGGACAGTTCATCCGCAAGAGCGCCGAGATGGTTCATCATATTGGCAACATCTTTGATATTTTCAAGGGCAATACTGAACGCACGCTGCTCAATACGGGAAATCGCTTCTTCAGCACATGCCAGAACCATTTCTTCTTTTGTATCAAAGTAATAATAGATACCACCGTTTTGCAGATTGTTTGCATTGCAGAGATCTGTGGTGGTTGTTACTGTCAACCCTTTTTCAACAAAGCAGTCAAGGCATATTCCAATGATATCCTTCGTCCTCTCAGCCTTTTTTGATGTTTTCAAGACGAAAAACTCCTTCCTGCCGAATATAGTCTATCATGATATATTGTAGCATACCCCTTTTTATAAATCAAGTACTCTCTTGAAAGTGATGTAAATCAAACATACAATCTTTAGTATAGATAAAATGCCAATGCCAAAAGCAACATTGAAGCCGAAGTATCCCAAAACGGGTCTTGAGATTGGCCGCCTTTCGGAGTTGTACTCTTGAATAGGTTTATAAGAAACTTGTAATCATATCTATTTTTATTTGACTTATATACCGCTTAAATGATATAATCAATTTGCGACAAAAATCCAATTTAATAACATCACGAGGATATAGGTAGTGTATGTTTTTATCTTTTGATAAAAACATACGCTTCTTTGTCATACGCTTGGGTTTTCCAGACTATGAAATTTTCGTCGCAGAAAGTTTGAAGCAAGTGTTTTTTGAGCGTAGCTTCGGCTACGCTCTTTTTG
>ERZ1023974.311-NODE-311-length-10536-cov-6.317909_pt1 | contig 10536 bp, 9 predicted proteins | sample MGYA00380432_ERZ1023974 | MGnify/ENA primary metagenome ERZ1023974 (study PRJEB33179, sample SAMN07449058) | human gut metagenome | biome: Human-gut; feature: Human associated habitat; material: Faeces | host: Homo sapiens | place: India:Kasaragod | collected...
TGGCAAGCCAGACCATGCAGTCCCTTGCTGTGACCAATGAAGTGTGTCATATGCCGGTATACCGTCCGCTCATTGCCATGGACAAGCAGGATATTGTATCAATCGCAGAAAAAATTGACACATACGAGACGTCCATTCTTCCGTATGAGGATTGTTGTACGATTTTCGTGGCAAAGCATCCGGTTACCAAGCCAAGCTTAAAACATATTAAAAAATCAGAGTGCCGGCTGGAAGAAAAAATAGACGAACTGATGCAGACAGCAATCGATACGACAGAGACGATTCTGGTAGATGCAGAATAATCTGTTTTTGGAAAATTATTTCCGTGAAACAAAAAATCCCCTTTCTGCAATACAGACAGGGGATTTTGTAAGAAATTACTGGGAAATAATGTATGGCTTTAAAGCTTCCAGAATCTCATTCAGATTATCCTCGGTATGGATGGCGAGATCAATCGGCTTGGAAAGATCCAGGCTGAAAATTCCCATGATGGATTTTGCGTCAATGACATATCTGCCGGAAATCAGATCAAAATCGTACTCAAACTGAGAGATGGTATTAACAAATGATTTTACTTTTCCAATAGAATTTAATGAAATCTGTACTGTTTTCATAATGAAAACCTCCTTGAAAATATTCATGAAAAAATCATGATTTTTATATCTTATATAGTAATATTTTTAATTGGAAAAGTCAAGAAATGTATGAAGATAATTGTATAAAGGAGTAAAAATGAAAAAAGCAGCATTACACAATCTGGGATGCAAAGTGAATGCATATGAGACAGAAGCTATGCAGCAGATGCTTGAAGAAGCGGGGTACGAAATCGTGCCGTTTTCGGAGAAAGCAGATGTCTATGTGATCAATACCTGTTCCGTAACAAATATGGCAGACCGCAAATCAAGACAAATGCTGCACCGGGCAAAAAAGCGGAATCCGGATGCGGCTGTTGTTGCTGCCGGATGCTATGTACAGACCAAAGAGGATGAGGCAAAATGTGATGAAGCAATTGATATTCTGATCGGAAATAATCAGAAAAAAGAGCTGGTAGAGCGGCTGGATGCTTTCTTTGCGGGCAGAGGAGAAAAGGTGGAGGCTGTGGTGGATATTAACCACGAAAAACAGGCATTTGAGGAGCTGACACTGGATCATGCAGCAGAGCATACTCGCGCGTTTATAAAAGTACAGGATGGCTGTAACCAGTTCTGCAGTTACTGCATTATTCCGTATGCCAGAGGACGGGTGAGAAGCAGAAATGTTCAGAATGTTCTGGAGGAAGTAAAGCGTCTGGCAGCGTCCGGATATCAGGAAGTGGTACTGACCGGAATTCATTTAAGCTCCTACGGGATTGACTGCGGGGAAAGTCTGCTGCATCTGATCCAGATGGTGCATCAGGTGGAGGGAATCCGGCGTATCCGTTTAGGATCGCTGGAACCGAGAATCGTGACGGAAACATTTGCAGAAGAACTGGCAAAGATGGAGAAGATCTGTCCGCATTTTCATCTGTCACTGCAGAGCGGATGCGATGCAACGCTTGCCCGGATGAACCGGAAATATACGACGGAAGAATACGAAAATGCATGCAATATTTTACGGAAAAACTTTACGCATCCGGCAATCACAACGGATGTTATTGTTGGATTTCCTGGAGAGACAGAAGAAGAATTTGCACAGACAAAGGAATATTTAAAACGCATTCATTTTTATGAGATGCATATTTTTAAATATTCCCGACGGCAGGGAACCCGTGCGGCAGTGATGGAACATCAGGTGCCGGAGGAAATCAAGACGAAGCGCAGTGCCCAGCTGCTGGCACTTGCGGAAAGTATGTCGAGGGAATTCCGCGCGTATTATGTGGGAAAAGAGGAAGAAGTACTCTTTGAGGAACCAATGGAAGTTGACGGAGAAACGTGGTATACTGGATATACTAAAGAGTATGTAAAGATCGCGGCAAAAACGGCAGAACCGCTTGATAATGTGATGAAAAGGGGAAGAGTGGAAGCGGCTCTGACCGATGAGATTTACCGTATGAAACTATAGCGCTTGTATTTTTCCTCAATTTCGTATACAATAGATGGGACAGGACTTGTTGGAATGAACAAGGGCAGGGACGGCGAATATGGAGAATTTAAATAATACACAATATTTTACAGTACAAAAGGAACCGGAATTACAGGTAAGAGATGTTTTAGAGATCGTATTCCGTGCATTGAGTGAGAAAGGATACAATCCGGTGAATCAGATTGTAGGATATATTATGTCCGGAGATCCGACATATATTACCAGTCATAACAATGCGAGAAGTCTGATCATGAAGGTAGAGCGGGACGAACTTGTAGAAGAAGTTTTACGTGCATACATCAAAAACAATTCCTGGGAATAATCCGGTACGGGAGAATTATGCGGATTTTAGGATTGGATTTCGGTTCAAAGACAGTGGGGGTTGCTGTGAGTGATGCGCTGTTAATTACAGCGCAGGGAGTGGAAATTATTCGAAGGAAAGCTCCGACGAAACTCAGGCAGACACTGGCGCGGATCGAACAGCTGGTAAGCGAGTACGAGGTGGAAAAAATTGTGCTCGGTTACCCGAAAAATATGAACAGTACAGAAGGGGAACGCTGCGAGAAAACAAAAGAATTCAAGGAAATGCTTGAAAAACGCTGTGGTCTCCCTGTTATTTTATGGGATGAACGGCTGACAACAGTTGCAGCAGACCGTTCGATGATGGAAACAGGAATTCGAAGAGAAAACCGCAAGGAATATGTAGATGAAATTGCGGCTATTTTTATATTACAGGGATATCTGGATTATCTTTCAAATCATCCAGAAGAAAAATAAAAATACAAGGAAAAAATAAATGGAAAAAATTCAGTTTACAGATCCGGACACCAATGAGGTGGTGGAATTTGCTGTGGAAGAACAGACACAGCTGAATGGAATCAGATACTTACTTGTCTCTGATGGCAATGAAAACGGGGACAGTGAAGCATATATATTAAAAGAAATAAAGACACAGGATGAGGAAGTATTTTACGAGATGGTAGATGATGATACAGAGTTTGCTGCACTCGCGAAAATATTTGCTGAACTTGCGGATGAAGAAACACAGCTTTTATATTAGAGCGGAATATTATATTTGGAGGATTTATGAAAAAACAGGAAAAACAGAATAACAGTAAGCTTAAGATTATACCGTTGGGAGGTCTTGAGCAGATTGGTATGAATATTACTGCCTTTGAATACGAAGACAGTATTATTGTGGTGGATTGCGGTCTCGCATTCCCGGAAGATGACATGTACGGAGTGGATCTGGTGATTCCGGATGTCACTTATTTAAAGGAAAATATTGATCGTGTCAAAGGATTTTTTATTACGCACGGACATGAGGATCATATTGGTGCCATCCCATATGTTTTAAAAGATGTCAATGTGCCGATTTATTCGACCAGACTGACCAATGCCCTGATCGAGCACAAACTCGAAGAGCATGATATGCTCAAAAAAGTAAAAAGAAAAGTTGTCAAATACGGACAGCACATCAATCTTGGATGTTTCCGTGTAGAGTTTATCCGCACGAATCACAGTATTCAGGATGCGGCGGCACTTGCGATTTATTCCCCGGCAGGAATTGTCCTGCATACAGGAGATTTTAAGGTTGATTATACACCGGTATTTGGAGATGCCATTGATCTGCAGCGTTTCGGCGAGATCGGTAAAAAAGGAGTGTTAGCACTGCTTTGTGACAGTACCAATGCGGAGCGCCCGGGATTTACAGATTCCGAAAAGTCAGTAGGAAAAACGCTGGATAACATTTTTTCCGAGCATAAAAATACAAGAATTATTATTGCGACATTTGCATCCAATGTGGATCGCGTGCAGCAGATAATCAATTCTGCAGACAAGTTTGGAAGAAAAGTTGCGATTGAGGGACGAAGCATGGTCAATATTGTATCCATCGCTTCGGAACTGGGATATATTTCCCTGCCGGATAACATTCTGATTGATGGGGATCAGCTGAAAAATTATCCGGATGAACAGACGGGTATCATTAAAACGGGAAGCCAGGTAGAGTCCATGGCCGCATTGTCCCGCAGGGCATCCGGCATGCACCGTAAAGTTACCATTAAGCCAAATGATACCATTGTATTCAGTTCCCATCCGATTCCGGGAAATGAGAAATCGGTTACCGGTGTGATCAATGAACTGATGCGCAAGGGTGCAGATGTGATTTTCGAAGATGTACATGTCAGCGGACATGCGTGCAAGGAAGATATCAAGCTGATTTATTCTCTGGTAAATCCGCTGTACGCGATTCCGGTGCATGGAGAATACAAGCATCTGATTGCACAGGCGAAGATTGCGGAAGAGCTTGGATATGACAGTGATCATATCAAAATCCTTTCTTCCGGAGATGTGCTTGAGATCGATGAGAATGGTGCAGAAGTGACCGGACATGTGCCGGTTGGCAATGTAATGGTAGACGGACTTGGTGTCGGAGATGTCGGAAATATCGTTCTTCGGGATCGTCAGCGTCTGGCAGAAGACGGAATTATTATTGTCGTCATGACACTCGAAAACGGAACCGGACAGGTACTTGCAGGACCGGATATCGTATCGAGAGGTTTCGTCTATGTACGTAATTCCGAGAGTCTGATGGATGAAGCAAAAACAGTTCTCGATAAGACCATGGATTATTGTATGGATCACAACATTACCGATTGGGGCAAGATCAAAAATGAAGTAAAAGATGCTCTGGGTGATTTCGTCTGGAAAGAGACCAAGAGACGTCCGATGATCATGCCGATTATCATGGAAGTATAGGGGTATTATGAATAAAGCTTTGTTCACTTTCATTAAAATTGCGTTTGTTATTATGCTGATCCTGCTGATTTTATATGGAACCGTTCATTTATGCAGGACCTGTTATGATTACGGGTATCGTTTCTTTGCAGAAAAGCAGATGGTACCGGATACGCAGGATGTGGAAAGCACGGAGGCACAATAGAAATAAATATGATAGTAGATGAACGACTGGTAACATATATCAATTCCCTGGATACGGGAAATACCAGAATTTTGGATGCTGTCGAACGAGAAGCTCTGGATTCCTATGTTCCGATTATTCGGAAGGAGATGCAGAGCTTTTTGAAGCTTTTGCTGGCGATGACAAAACCAAAAAGAATTCTGGTAGTCGGTACTGCGGTAGGGTTTTCTTCCATTCTGATGGCAGAATATGATCCGGTACCGTGTGAGATTGTCACGATTGAAAATTATGAAAAGCGAATCCCGATTGCCCGGGAAAATTTTAAGAGAGCAGGAAAAGAAGAGCAGATTACACTGCTTGAAGGGGATGCAGCGGAAATCCTTCCGACACTCACCGAGCCGTTTGATCTGATCTTTATGGATGCCGCAAAAGGACAGTATATTCATTTTATGCCGGATATTCTGCGTCTGCTGAAAACCGGAGGGACACTTGTCTCGGATAATGTGCTGCAGGATGGGGACATTATTGAGTCCCATTATGCGGTGATCCGCAGAAACCGGACGATTTACAAACGGATGCGGGAATATTTGTATGAGTTAACGCACCGGAAAGATCTGGTAACAGCGGTGCTGCCGGTGGGAGATGGAATTACAGTCAGTACATTAGTAGAGGTAGAAAACGATGAGAAAGAATGAGTTGCTTGTTCCGGCAAGCAGTCTGGAAGTATTAAAAATTGCAGTTATTTATGGAGCCGATGCGGTCTACATCGCGGGAGAGGCATTCGGACTCAGAGCCAAAGCCAAAAATTTTACCAAGGAAGAGATGGCAGAGGGAATTGCATTTGCACATGCACGGGGAGTTAAAGTTTATGTGACGGCAAATATTCTGGCACATAATTATGATCTTGACGGTGTGCGGGAATATCTTACGGAACTGCAGAACATGAAGCCGGACCGGCCGGATGCTCTGATCATTGCAGATCCGGCAATCTTTACGATCGCCGGAGAAGTATGCCCGGATATTGACCGCCATATCAGTACACAGGCAAACAACACCAATTACGGAACATTTCAGTTCTGGGAGAAACTCGGTGCTACCCGTGTGGTAACGGCAAGAGAACTTTCCCTGCGGGAGATCCGGCAGATCCGGGAACACATTTCCGATGATCTGGAGATAGAGACATTTGTACATGGCGCTATGTGTATTTCCTATTCTGGAAGATGTCTGCTGTCCAATTATTTTACAGGAAGGGATGCCAACCGCGGGGCATGTACACATCCGTGCCGGTGGAAATATTCTGTGGTTGAAGAGAAGCGTCCGGGTGAGTATTTTCCGGTATATGAGAATGAGCGCGGAACCTATATTTTCAATTCCAAAGATCTGTGTATGATTGAGCATATTCCGGATCTTCTGGAAGCAGGAATTGACAGTTTTAAGATTGAGGGACGTATGAAGACCGCACTTTATGTGGCAACGGTGGCGCGTACTTACCGTAAGGCGATTGACGATTATCTGGAATCTCCGGAGAAATATCAGGAAAATATGCCATGGTATCTCGAACAGATCAAAAGCTGCACATACCGCCAGTTTACCACGGGATTTTTTTACGGAAAACCTTCGGAGGAGACACAGATTTACGATAACAACACGTATGAAAAGGGATATACCTATCTGGGAATTGTCGGTCCGAAAAATGAAAAGGGAATGTACCGGATGGAACAAAAGAATAAATTTTCTGTCGGAGAACAGATCGAAGTGATGAAACCGGACGGACGCAATGTGACCGTTACGGTGCGGGGACTGATGGATGAAAAAGGAGAGCCGATGGAATCCTGTCCGCATCCGCAGCAGATCTTTTATGTGGATCTGGGGATGGAACCGGATGAATATGATATTCTCCGGAGACGGGAAGAAGAAGCGATCGCCCTGGATTAAAAAAATCTTAAGAAACACCCTCTGTCAGAACAATTGCGAAAGCACAGAGGGTGTGCTAATATAAGACAAAAGGACGTTGGTCTTAAGTAGCGAGTGAACCAGATAAGGAGGAGAGATTATGCGTTTGCAAAGCAAAAAACTGATTGCTGTATTGTGTGCGCTGGCAATGATTATTTCTGTATTTCCAGTACAGGCAGATGCGGCAGCAAAACCGAAATTTGTAAAGAATTATACGGTTCTTTATGAAAACAGCACCGGTAAGGGGGTGTATAAATATACCGTAACCAATCTTACCAAAGGGCAGAGGGTAAAATGGAGCCTTTCCGGCACCGGAAAAAGTTATGCAAAGCTGAAGAAAACAACGACATCCGTGAGCGGGAAGACATCTGCAAACAGTCTGACAATCCGCACCCAGGGAAAGGCAGCCGCAAAGAATAAAACCGTGATGGTAACTGCAAAAGTTTACAAAGGGAAGAAGTGCGTGAGCACGGTCAGGACTAAGTCTGCCAAGATTAAAATACTGCCGAAAACAATTTCTATTGTAGATAACGGAGTCTTGAAATATCAGGTGGGACAGACCTATCAGTTCCAGTTCCGTATCACTCCGGCAAATGCCATCAGCACCAATGTCTGGACTGCTGTGGATGGAAACGGAAATGATGTTTCGTCCATGATTACAAAGACCGGTGCATTTACTCCGGCAAAAGAAGGTACTTATACCATCACCGTGCAGGCCAAAGCGGGAAATAAAGTGGTTTCCGACAGCAAGGTTATCACTGTCGCAACTTCCATGACCGGAATTGCACAGATGGCAGCAAACAAGGTAGCGGCTGTATATTCCGGAAATGCCAAAAATCTTGTGAAAACAGGAGATTTTTCTATCCGGACCCAGGCGGGTGCAAAGATGGAAATCAAGTCGGCTGTATTTTCCGATGACGGAACACAGGTATTTCTTACAACCTATAATCAGCTGAAAGACGGTGCAACCTATACGGTTACCGATGGACAGTCAACATATGACTTTACCGCATCCGTGGGAAGACCGGTCAGCCTTAGAGTTGTGACAACAGAAGTGACCGTCGGAAAAGAGACACCAATCGAATACGAGATTCTTGATGCAAACGGAATTGACGTCAAGACAGCATATCCGGGAGATATTACTTATACGGAACGGATTACAAATGGTTACCGTACAAAGGATAATAAGATTTATATGACCAGAGTGGGGGATACCGGAACGGTTACACTGACTTATAAATGTGCAAGCGATCCGAATCTGGTACTGACCGGAAGCGGAACCTTTGTATGTAAGGCAGCCAGTGTGTCAAACAACACAAACCTTACACTTACTTCTTCGGAGGCAGTGCCGAATTACAGTGCATCCAATTACAAGGACAATCATAATGTAGCATCCGGCAGCAATTATTATGTACATTTCCGGGCTTTGGATACAGACAATACCGAGATGAAGTATGACAGCATCAAGTTTGAGTCTTCCGATCCGGACACATTGCTTGTAAATCCTGGAAAGAACAATGTTGCTTATGCAACAGCAATCAAGACAGGTACCGCAAATATTATCGTTACCGCAACCTATGCAAAGCAGGAATACACTTATGTATACGAGATTACGGTAGCGGAACCGGCATACCTTGCAACATTGTCTGCAGATAATACGCAGATTACGATGTCAAACGCTTATGCAACAGGGTATAAGGAATATGTCAATATTGAGGGAAGAGATCAGTATGGACAGAGTATGAAACTCGAGAATGAGACATACCAGATCGTAGAAAACAGTACCAATAAAGTATCTATGGCTACCTATGATCCGGCAACCGACCGTATGGTATTTGACGCATCCGGAAGAGCAGCAGGTGTTTACAATTATACCCTGACCCTGACCGTGAATGGGCATAGGGCATCCGTTAATGTCACCGTTGTTGTACAGACTCCTCCTTATAATGGAGCATCTTCCTATAAGGTTGATATCAGCAAACCGGTCATTGATCTGGCAATTACTTCCGGAGCATCTGCATCGGATCTGATTGCATCAAAAGCGACAACACTGCGTCTTGCAGAGTATCGCGGAGGCGTATTCTATCAGTATGTGAATATTGCATCTGTAAGGATCAGTAAGGGTGGACAGTATTATGGAAGTGATCTGTCAAAGGGTGGATCTTCAACAGAACCTGCAGCAATTGGCAGTGGATCAGAAATTCCGATTTCTGCGGTTTCACTGAATGGAAATGTTGTGACAAAGGCACAGACAGGTACTTATCTGCTGGAACTGAAGTTCTATCCAAGTGATGGACAGAGCACATCACTGGCTACAACTACGGGATATCTGGAAGTTACCGACAGTCAGGCAAATCCAGTGATCAGTGTAGATCGCACCGTATCTACCGTAAACTGTAAGACGGCACTGGATCTGGCAAAGAACTGCCTGAGCATTCAGGGAATGGATGGAGGAGTGATCGCAGACTGTACCGTCACCGGATCGAGTGTACCGGGCGCAAGTTATTCCGTTACTTCAGGAATGTCTGTCAATATCAATTCCGTTGTTGTACAGGCAACCACAACACTTTCCGATAAGACAACGGTTGTATCTAATTATACGGTTTCTGTGGGAAGGACATTGAGAAATCAATAGTAAGCTGTTTATTGGTAATGGCATGTAAATAGTGGGGTATGATTCTTTGAATCATGCCCCCTTTTAAGTCAAAATCTGGTGATGCAGACTTTGACCGGGTATTTAATGGAGAAGAAGGAATGAGACAACAACTTCTTGATGAACTTATGCAGATATCAGAAGAGGAAAGTAAATATAAGGCAGGACAGGCAGCGATTGAGGAACAGTTATACAGCGAAGCGTCCATACAGGAGATTGATCGTCATAAACTGCTCAGAAGGGGAAACCTGATTACTGTAAGACGTCAGAGCAGATTTGTGGAATTTCCGTTGCACCGGCATAATTATGTGGAATTTATGTATGTGGTACAGGGGGAGATTACACATGTAATTGACGGAAAAGAATTAACACTTTATAAAGGAGATTTACTGATGCTCAATCAGTATGTGGAACATGCGATTCACAGAGCTGAATTTGAAGACATTGGAATCAATTTTATTGCTTTGCCGGAATTTTTTGAAATTCCGCTTGGAATGCTTCAGGAAAAAAATGTTTTAGCGGAGTTCATTGCAGGGGCATTCCGGCAGAAGAGTCCGGTTCCTCATTATCTGATTTTTCGTTTAAAGGAGAATCCCCAGATTGAAAATCTGATGGAGAATATGATAGAATCCATGCTTTATGAATATATGAATGAAGATGTTATCAATCAGTATTCCATGGGACTTGTCTTTTTGTATTTGTTAAATCATTTGGAGAATTTGAGCCATAATTCTTCTATGGATTACAAGGAGACTATTGTGCAGTCGGTTCTTGAATATATCAACAGTGATTGTAAAAATGCAAATTTGACAAAGATTGCAGCAGATACACATCAGTCAGTTACCGTATTAAGTAAGTTGATCAAGCAAAAGACAGGGGCAAATTTTCAGGATTTACTGCAACAGAGGCGATTTCAGGCTGCGGTCAAACTTCTTGAGGAAACGGA
>ERZ1023974.323-NODE-323-length-10206-cov-8.076249_pt1 | contig 10206 bp, 6 predicted proteins | sample MGYA00380432_ERZ1023974 | MGnify/ENA primary metagenome ERZ1023974 (study PRJEB33179, sample SAMN07449058) | human gut metagenome | biome: Human-gut; feature: Human associated habitat; material: Faeces | host: Homo sapiens | place: India:Kasaragod | collected...
TTCTAAGCCTTTGCGCAGTTTTGAAAAAAATCCCATAGTTATGTTCCTTCCTTTAACAATTCATCTACTTTGACAGTCAGCAGGCGCGATACGCCTTTTTCTTCCATGGTCACACCCAACAGGGTATTGGCCGCTTCCATGGTCTTGCGGCGGTGGGTGATGACGATGAACTGCGTCGCACCGCTGTAATTCTTGAGGTATCGGGCCATGCGTTCGACGTTGGCTTCGTCCAGGGCGGCGTCGACATCGTCGACCAGGCAGAACGGCGCCGGATGATAGGCCAGAAAAGCCAGGAGCAGGGCAATGACCGTCAGGGCCCGTTCGCCGCCGGAGAGAAGCGTCAGGGACTGCTGCTTCTTTCCTGGCGGGCGGATATAGATTTCCACACCGGCTTCCAGGATATGTTCCTTGTCGGTCAGGGCCAGGTGGGCCGTACCGCCGCCGAAGAGACGGCTGAAGATATCCTGGAAGTGGACGCCGATTTCCTTGAAGGCCTTGGCGAATTGTTCGGCCATGGCCGCATCGATTTCAGCGACGACAGTCCGCAGTTTTTCCCGCGATTCTTTCAGGTCATCGCACTGGCGGTTGTAGAAGTCCCGCTTTTCCAGAGCCGTCTTGTATTCGTCTTCAGCTGCCGGGTTGATGGTCCCCAGGGCTGTGATCTGCCCTTTCAGGGAGGCGACCTTGTCGTGGAGCTCTTTCAGCGAGCCTTCGCGGCGGCGCTCCATGGCTTCCTGGCGGCTCAGGCCCTGCATGGCCAGCCGTTCTTCGTGATGGCTGATATCGCTCTTGTATTTTTCCCGCTGGATGTCGGCAGCGTTGCAGCGCTGCTGCCAATCCTGATGGCGCCGGCGCAGGTCGTCGACGACGCCATCCAGGTCCTGGCTCTGTTTCAAAGACTCATTGCGGGTCTGATAAAAAGCCTCTTTGGCCTGGTCGCAGCGGACCGTATCGGCTTCTTTCAAGGTAATATTTTTCGACAGTTCTGTCAACAGGCGGGCCGCTTCTTCCTGGCGGCGGCGCAAATCCCGGCGGCGCTGGGCCAGGGCCTGTTCCTGTACCGTCAGTTCCTGCTGCCATTTGTCATGCTGGCGCAGCTGGTCGTCGCCATGGCTGGCCTGTTCTGTCAGTTTGGCTACGGCAATCTGCCTTTCCGTCAAGGTCTGGCGGCACTGGGCGGCTTCGGCCTTGGCAGCATCACAGGCGTCCTGCCATTGCTGGACATCGGCAGCCGGCCCCGTTTCCATATCGGCCAGGGCGGCTTCCTTGGCGACCAGCCGGGCCTGCATGTCGGCCCGTTCCTTTTCCAAGGCTTCGACGCGCTGGTCAAAATCAGCCAGGGCCTGGCGGATATCGGCCAGGCCCTTCTCTTCCTGACCGCCCTGCCAGCGGGCCTGTTCCGCAGCCTGGCTGGCTTTGCGCCAATGGTCTTCGGCCTGGGCCAGTTCCCGGGCAGATTCTTCGGCCTGCTGGCGCAGTTCCCGGTCCTCAGCGGCCAGGGTTTCCAGGCGCTGCTGGCCACGGCGGCAGGTCTCCTGCAATTCCTGCAGCAGCGCCCGCCGGCTGATGAGGGAACCTTCCTGATTGCGGGCGCTGCCGCCGGTCAGGGAGCCGCCGGCGTTGAACTGCGTCCCGTCGAGGCAGACGATGCGCAGGCGATGGCCGTATTTCCGGGCCACAGCCGAGCCCGTATCCATGGTATCGGCCAGGAGGGTCCGCCCTAAGAGGGATGAAAAGACCTTTTCATATTTGGCATCATAAGAAATAGCATCGGAGGCGAAGCCGAGCATGCCCGGTTCGCCGGCAGCCCGTTCTTCATCGGCTGTCCGCTGCCGGCTGCGCAGGGTATCCAGGGGCAGGAAGGTCGTCCGGCCGGCTTTTCTGTCTTTTAAATACGAAATAGCCTGTTTGGCCGCCCTTTCGTCTTCAGCGACGACGTAACGGACGGCACCGCCCAGGACGACGTCGATGGCGACGGCAAAGCGCGATGGGATCTGGCAGAGTTCGCCGACGGCGCCGCACAGCCGGCTGCGCCAGGGCTGGCTGGCCGTCAGGACGACTTTGACCGCCCGTCCCAGGCCTTCATGTTCCTGTTCCATGCTCTGGAGGACGCGCATGCGCTGGGAGGCGGCGTCGACATCGCCGCGCAGACGGCGGTATTCGTCTTCTCCTTTTTTCAGGCGCTGGCCCTTTTCCTGAGCCGTCTGTCGCAGCGAGGCGGCCTGCTTTTCAAAGGCGGCGGCTTTTTTCTGGCACGCTTCCTGTTGGGCCAGAGCTTCCTCATGGCGGGCTTCTGCCGCTGTCAGGGCCTGCTTCTTGTCTTCCCACTGCTTCAGAGCCTGCTGGCAGGCGGCTTCATTTTCTTCCAGGCGGCGGCGCAGGTCTTCACTGTCCCGGCGCAGCATGAAAGCGTCGCGGCTGCGCTTGGAGTTGGCGTCGACCCGCTCCTGCAGGGCCTTTGCCGCCGCTTCGGCCTTGGCTTCGGCCTGGCCGAACAGGGTCTGAGTCAGGGCTAAAGCCTTCTGGGCCGCAGCCAATTCGGCTGCTTTCTGGTCCTTCCGGGCCTGCAGGGTTTCTTTCTGTTCCTGCCAGGCTGCCTGGCGCTGCTGCAGCTGAGCGGCGTCGTCAGCGGCCTGGGATTCGTTCTCGGCCAGTTCGGCCTGCCGCTGCCGGCAGGCTTCACGGCGGTGGACGAGGCTGTCCAGCTCGTTGTGGACGGCCATGGCTTCTTCATCGAGGCGGCGCAGTTTTTCGTCGTCTGCCGCCATGACCTCCAACAGGGCCTTGCGTTTTCCCTCGGCCGCTGCCAGTTCCTGGGCGGCCTTTTCTTCTTCTGCCGCCGCCGTCATGCGGCTGTTCTCGGCTTTGGCCAGGAGGCGTTCGCTGTTGCGCAGTTCCTGCACGGTCACGGTCCCTTCATAGGCCAGGCGCTCGCTGTCGAGGCCGCGGACTTTCTGCAGAGTTTCTGCCTGTTCCTGCAACGGTTCCAGCCGCTCTTCGAGGACGCTCATGAGGTCGCGGATGCGCTCCAGGTTGCGCTCGGTCTCGGCAATCTTGCGCAGGCCGTCGGCCTTGCGGCCTTTGAAGCGGCTGATGCCGGCAACTTCTTCAAAGATGACCCGCCGCTCTTCGGGCTTGCTGTTGAGGATGCGGTCGACGCGGTTCTGGCCGATGACGGCCATAGAGTCCTGGCCGATACCCGTATCGGCGAAGAGGATATGGATATCTTTCAGGCGGCACGGCCGGCGGTTGATATAGTATTCACTGTCGCCGGAGCGGAAGAGGCGCCGCGTGACGACGACTTCCGTGAATTCCGTATCCAAGGCGTGGTCGCTGTTATCGAAGTACAGCGAGACTTCCGCTGCCCCCTGGGGCCGGCGGGTCTGGGTCCCGGCAAAGATGATGTCTTCCGACTTCTGCCCCCGCAGCTGGCGGACATTCTGTTCCCCCATGACCCAGCGGACGGCATCGGAAATATTGCTCTTGCCGCTGCCATTGGGACCGACGATGGCCGTAATGCCCTTGTCGAAGGTCAGGGTCGTCTTATCTGCAAAGGACTTGAATCCCCGCAGTTCCATTTTCAATAATTGCATAGTTTCTACTCTCTCTGTGGACTGCCCGGGCGGACACGGTATGGCGCCGCATGGCAGTCCTGCTTATTTACTCGTACAGTTAATGATACCATAATTACCGGCCTGCCGCCACCACGGCGTCGCCAGCCAGGGCTGGGCAAAGTTTGTGTAAAATATCAGGGAAAGCCTTGACGAGTCCTGTCTTAATGGATTATATTAGAATTTGGGTTTGAAGGCCCTCATTCTGCAGAAAGGGAGAGTACCGTAATGATTCAAGTTTATAAGCACAGCAACGGCCATCTGGAAGACAACATTTCCCTGGCATCGGCTGAAAAAGGATCCTGGATCCACGTCGTAAATCCCGATTCCGAAGATTTACAGCTCGTATCCATGGTCACGGAAATCCCCACTGATGTTCTGAAAACCGCCTTGGACACGGAAGAACGTTCCCATGTCGAAATAGAAGATAACTACATCTTTGTCGTCATCAACATCCCGATCATCTTGGAAACGGACAGTTATGACACCTTGCCCCTGGGCATTTTCATTACACCGGACTTCATCATCACCCTCTGTATTCAAGAAACAGAAGTCATGCGCGCCTTTACGGAGAATAAGTATCCTCTGTTCTATACATTCAAGAAAACGCGTTTCTTATTCCAGATCCTGTACCGTTCGGCGACGCTGTTCCTGCGCTACTTGATGCAGATCAACCACCGGACCGATGACATCGAGGAAATCCTGCGCCATTCCATGCGCAACAAGGAATTCTTCCTTCTCCTGGAATTACAGAAATCCTTGACGTACTTCACGTCGGCCCTGCGCAGCAATGGCATCGTCATGGAACGGCTCATGCGCCTGCGCCGCAATACGTCGCTCCACCACCTCATCAAGATGTATGAAGAAGACGAAGACCTCCTGGAAGATGTCATCATCGAAAACAAGCAGGCTATCGAAATGGTCGAGATGTATTCCAACATCCTCATGAATATGTCCGATACCTTTGCATCCATCATTTCCAACAACCTGAACTTGGTCATGAAATTCCTGGCTTCCATTACGATCATGCTGGCCGTCCCGACGATCATCTTCAGCCTGTGGGGCATCAACGTCCCCGTCCCCTTCCAGGACACGACAGCCGGCTTCTATTACGTCGTGGGCATCGCCATGTTCTGCACCGTCGTCGCCGTCATCATGCTCTGGCGGAAGGATTTATTCTGAAAGGCCCTTCACCATGCTCTTTATGGGTTCAAAAGAGCGGCGGTGAATGGGACAGGGCCCGTATTTTTGCAACGCTTCCATATGCATTTTCGTCAAATATCCCTTGTGCACGGCAAAGCCGTACTGGGGATATTTTTTGTCGTATTCGACCATGAGGCGGTCACGCGTGACTTTGGCGATAATCGAAGCGGCTGCGATGGACGCGCTCAGGGCGTCGCCGTGGACCAGGGACTTATGGGGCACGGTCAGTTCCCGAAGAGGCATGGCATCGACCAGGACGGCTTCAACCGGCACGGCCAGGCCGTTCACGGCGTCGTACATGCCCTGCATGGTGGCGTGGTAAATATCGAGTTCGTCGATTTCTTTTTCCGACTTGGCCACACAGGATATGGCAACGGCTTCAGCCATAATTTTATCATAGAGGACGTCCCGCTTGGCCGGCGGGACTTTTTTGCTGTCATTGAGGCCGGGACATTCCCAGTAGGGCGGCAGGATGACGGCGGCTACCATGACCGGACCGGCAGCCGGGCCGCGGCCGGCTTCGTCGATGCCGGCCACGTGGTACAGCCCTTGGTTGTAGTAAGCCGTTTCCTGGGCATACATGTGCAGGACCCGTTCCCGTTCGGCTTCTTCCCGGATTTTCTGGCGCATATAGGCGGCAGCCAGCTTGCGGACCGACACGCGGCCGTCTTCTTTCATGGCTGCCAGGAGGTCCTGGACGTCACCGCCAGCGGCCAGGCGTGCCTTGAGGTCGGCGACGCGGAGTTTCTCGATGTCCATGGTCAGTCCTCCCCTTCCCATTCGCCCAGCCGGTCCAGGGAGATGGCGCCGATTTTGCCTTCGCGGAATTCCTTGAGGATGAGCTTGTACGTCTTTTCCAGGTCGACGACGCCGCCGGAAACGATACAGCCCCGCTTGCGGCCGATGGCTTCAATCGTATCCAGCGGCTTGTCACAGAGGGTTTCCAGTTTATAACGGGCCTTCAGTTCATCAGGGTACTGGTCCGATAACTGTTCGATGAGCTGCATGATGACCGTTTCCATGTCGAAGACTGTATCGGAAATGGCCCCTGTCGCTGCCAGGCGGTAAGCGCTGACCTGGTTTTCCAGTTTCGGCCACAAGACGCCCGGCGTATCCAGGAGGTCGAGCTGGTCGCCGATGTGGACCCACTGCTTGCCCTTCGTTTCGCCAGGCTTGTCGGCCGTCTTGGCCGCACTGCGGCGGGACAGCTTGTTGATGAGCGTCGATTTGCCGACATTAGGAATGCCCAGGATCATGGTGCGGACGGCGCGGTTCTTGAGGCCCCGGGCCTTCCAGCGGGCCAGCTTCGGCGCTGCCAGGGAGCGGACCAGGGAAATGAGCTGTTTCACCCCTTTGCCGCCTTTGCTGTTCAGGGCCAGGACTTTGCGGCCCTGCTGCTTGTAATAGGCCACCCATTCGTCGAGGACGGCCGGGTCGGCCAGGTCGGCCTTGTTGAGGACGACGACAGACGGCTTATCGCCGATGAGGGACTTGATCATGGGATTGGTGCTGCTCATAGGGATACGGGCATCGACGAGTTCGATGACGACGTCGATGATCTTGAGATTTTCCTGAATAAGGCGCTTGGCCTTGGCCATGTGGCCGGGATACCAGTTGATTATCATAGTGAATCTCCTTTGGTGATGAGAAAAAAGGGCTTGTCGAACGACGACAAGCCCTTTTTAGTTGTTAGTGGCTAGTTGTTAGTTTTTAGTAGATGGCTTTATTTTAAAACTGCTAACTACAAACTCACGCTATTAGCCTTCTCTTGTTTCGGTGAGTTTCTGGATGTGGGCGACGACTTCGTCGATCGGTTTGGCGCCTAAATCGCCTTTGGAACGGTCGCGCAGGCCGAGAGTGCCGTTTTCCATTTCTTTATCGCCGACGACAGCCATGTAAGGAACTTTTTCCATCTGTGCCTTGCGGATCTTGTAGCCGATCTTTTCGCTGCTTTCATCGACTTCGACGCGGATGCCCAATTTCTTGAACTTCTTAGCCAGGTCTTTGCAGTAAGCCAGGTGTTTGTCGGAGATGGGCAGGCACTTGATCTGGACCGGAGCCAGCCATACCGGAAAAGCACCGGCATAGTTTTCGGTAATGATGCCCAGGAAGCGTTCGATACTGCCGAAGCAGGCACGATGTACCATGACCGGGCGATGTTTCTGGCCATCTTCGCCGATGTAGGTCATGTCGAAGCGTTCCGGCATGAGCATGTCGAGCTGGATGGTACCGCACTGCCAGGTACGGCCAATGGAGTCTTTCAGGTGGAAGTCCAGTTTCGGGCCGTAGAATGCGCCGTCGCCTTCGTTGATGACGTACGGGATGTGGCGTTCTTCGATGACATCATGCAGGGTCTTGGTAGCCAGTTCCCAGATTTCGTCGGAGCCCATGGAGTCTTCCGGACGAGTGGACAATTCGACGTGATATTCCAGGCCGAACTGTTTGTAAGCCTTGTCGAAGAGGTCCATGACGCCGGAAATTTCTTCTTTCATCTGGCTCGGCAGCATGAAGATGTGAGCATCGTCCTGGGTGAAGCAGCGGACGCGGAACAGGCCGTGGAGGGCCCCATGGAGTTCATGGCGATGGACCAGGCCGAGTTCAGCCATGCGCATCGGGAAGTCGCGGTAGCTGTGGACGTTGCTCTTATAGACCAGGATGCCGCCCGGGCAGTTCATCGGTTTGATGGCGTAAGGCTGTTCATCGATAGTCGTGAAATACATGTTGTCGCGATAGTGATCCCAGTGACCGGACTGTTCCCAGAGATGACGGTTGAGGATCATCGGGGTCATGATTTCGTCGTAATCGGCTTCGTCATGGAGTTCATGCCAGAATTTGAGCAAGTTGTTGCGCAGGATCATTCCCTTGGGATGGAAGAACGGGAAGCCCGGGCCTTCTTCGTGGAAACTGAACAGGTCGAGCTGTTTGCCCAGTTTACGATGGTCGCGCTTTTCAGCTTCTTCCATCATCTTCAGGTATTCATCGAGTTCCGATTTCTTTTCAAAAGCGGTCCCGTAAATACGCTGGAGCATCTTGTTGTGTTCATCGCCGCGCCAGTAAGCACCGGCAACGGTGCGCAGCTTGAAGGCCTTGACGGCACCGGTCGAAGCGCAGTGCGGGCCGGCACAGAGGTCGACGAAGTCGCCCTGGCGGTAGATGGAGATGACGGCATCTTCCGGAAGGTCTTCGATGAGTTCTACTTTATAATCCTGGCCAGCGTCTTTGAAGAGTTTCAAAGCGTCGGCACGGGACAAGACTTCTTTGGTAATGGGAAGGTTTTCTTTGACGATCTTAGCCATTTCAGCTTCAATGGCAGCAAAGTCTTCCTGTGTGAAACGGTGTTCTGTATCGAGGTCGTAGTAGAAGCCGTTTTCAATGGACGGGCCAATGGCGAACTTGACGCCCGGGAAGAGGTGCTGGATAGCCTGAGCCATGACATGAGATGCTGTATGGCGGAGCGTATCTTTCCCTTCCTGGTCGGCGAAGGTGAGGAATTCAACGGTCGAGCCGTCGACGATGGTTTCGCGGAGGTCCGTGACTTCACCGTTTACCTTTGCGACTAATACTTTCTTTGCAAGACTGTTGCTGAGCTGTTTGACAGCTTCGGCAAGAGAGATACCATCGGGAAACTGTTTTTTGCTTCCGTCTTTTAATACTAATTCTGCCATTACAAACATCCTCCTTAATAAAAAAGCTCTCGTCCTCAAGGGACGAGAGCATAACTCACGTGGTTCCACCCTAGTTCACCGGAAAATCCGATGTACTCAAGCGCGATAACGGGGCGGCCGGGACCCCCTACTTACTTCGGGAATCCTGCTCTAAGGCGGTAACTTGCCAGACTTTATAAAGCACTCTCACCATCGTGCCTCTCTCTGTAATAAAGGAGCTATCAAGTGTTATCCTTTTCAAAGCATCTTACATATCTCTATGTATGCGTAAATTATACGGCAGGAAATGGGGGTTGTCAAGAGAGAAAAGAGGCTGTCTTAAAGCGACAGCCTCTTTTTGAGTTTGTAGGGGGCGCCCGTGGGCGACCCGCCAGGTATTTGTATGATGTTTCTAGCAACTTGCAACTTGAATAGGAAACCACACATATGCTGAAACGGGTTCGCCACGTGCGAACCCCTACGAACTAGCGGTCAGACACTAACGGCCAGCTGCCAGCAGCAAAAAAGGTCAATCGCATAGCGATAGACCTTTTGATTATGCACGTTAGATAACTTATGCAATGCCTTTCTGTTTCTTGATAGCTTCCGTGAGGAGCGGGAGAACTTTGAAGACATCGCCTACGATACCATAGTCGCAGACTTTGAAGATCGGAGCATCTTCGTCTTTGTTGATGGCGATGATGCAGTCAGAACCAGTCATGCCTGCCAAGTGCTGGATAGCACCGGAAATAGCGCATGCAATGTAGATTTTCGGACCAACTGTTTTACCAGTCTGGCCAACCTGATGGAGAGCATCGATCCAGCCAGCGTCAACAGCTGCACGGGATGCACCAACAGCGCCGCCGAGGACGTCTGCGCATTCTTTGAGGATACCGGTCTTGAACGGTTCTTCACTGTTCATGCCACGGCCGCCAGCAACGATAACGTCAGCGTCTTCGATTTTAACGCCTTCGCCGCCCAATTTGATGAGTTCGACGAATTTGGTCATGAAGTCAGCATCGGAGAGGTTAGCTTTCTTTTCGATAACTTCACCAGTTGCAGAGGGATCTGCTTCCGGTTTTTTGAAGACGTGCGGGCGGACAGTACCCATCTGCGGACGGTTGTCCGGGCAGATGATTTCAGCCATGATGTTGCCGCCGAGAGCCGGACGGGTCCATACGATGGTCTTCTTGTCGTCGTCAACGCCGAGCTGTGTGCAGTCAGCGGTGAGGCCAGTCTTCAAGGAGTTAGCGACACGCGGGCCGAGGTCACGGCCGATGTTCGTAGCGCCAACGAGGAATACGTTCGGTTTTTCTTCATGGAAGAAATCGCAAATAACTTTTGCATAAGCCGTCGTATTGTAATGTTCGAGCTGAGGATCATCATAAACGTATACTTTATGAGCACCGTGAGCGATGAGTTCCTGAGCCAACGGTTTTACGTCTTTACCAATGAGGATTGCACCGACTTCATCGCCGATGGTGTCAGCCAAGATGCGAGCCTGGCCCAACAATTCGAAAGATACATCACGTAATTTGCCTTCGAACTGTTCAGCAATTACATAAATGCCTTTATATTCTGCTAAATCCATTTTCACTGTTCCTCCTTAGATTAAATGATTATCTGGGCAACCAGTATTTCCATAACCTTGTCGACGATTGCCTGTTCGTTGTCATCTTCAACTTTGAGAACGAGACCACAGGATCTCTGAGGCGGTGAGAAAATCATGAGGACTTTAGTCCGAGAGA
>ERZ1023974.328-NODE-328-length-10109-cov-6.776308_pt1 | contig 10109 bp, 8 predicted proteins | sample MGYA00380432_ERZ1023974 | MGnify/ENA primary metagenome ERZ1023974 (study PRJEB33179, sample SAMN07449058) | human gut metagenome | biome: Human-gut; feature: Human associated habitat; material: Faeces | host: Homo sapiens | place: India:Kasaragod | collected...
CCAGAAGCATCCGCAGAAACCGAAGTTTCTGGAGGCATCGGAGGCTGAATGGGAATTTATCAAACAACACGTCATTGATAAGAGAACCGGTTCCGAGTGGTTCTGGGAAGTACATCCGGACGGCAGTCCGATTGCGGACCGTCCAATCGTAGAACCCTGGAAATGTCCGTATCATAACGGAAGAATGTGTATGGAAATAATAAGGAGACTTTAAACAATGCATGAAAGATATTATGTAGAACTGGCAAAGCAGGAAAAGCTACTTTCACGTAAAAATGAAAAAAGTGACTTTTATAATGGTGTATTTGACCGTTATGTGAATCCCGTTCTTACAAGAGATATGATTCCGCTCACCTGGAGATATGACTTAAACGAAGAAACCAATCCATTCTTTATGGAGCGGCTTGGAATCAATGCAGTCATGAATTCCGGAGCAATTTATTTAAACGGAAAGTATTATCTGGTTGCCCGTATTGAGGGAAATGACAGAAAGTCCTTCTTCGGCGTGGCAGAGAGTGATAACGGAATTGATAATTTCCGTTTCTGGGATTACCCGATCCTTCTGGATGATGTATGTCCGGAAGAAACAAATGTCTATGATATGAGACTGACACAGCATGAGGATGGATACATTTACGGAGTATTCTGTTCCGAGAGCAAAGACACCAGCGTAAACGATCTGTCTGCAGCGGTTGCGGCAGCAGGGATTGTCCGTACAAAAGATTTAAAGCACTGGGAGCGTCTGGAAAACTTAAAGACCCTTCGTTCCCCACAGCAGAGAAATGTTGTGCTGCATCCGGAATTTGTAGATGGAAAGTATGCATTCTACACCCGTCCAATGGATGATTTCATTGATACCGGAAGCGGAAGCGGTATTGGATTCGGTCTTTGCGAGGACATCACACATGCAGTCATTGACGAAGAGAAGATGACCAGCATCCGTAAGTACCATACCATTACCGAGGCAAAGAACGGTGCAGGTGCTACTCCGATCAAGACTGACCGCGGCTGGATTCACATTGCACACGGTGTAAGAAATACTGCAGCAGGTCTGCGCTATGTGATCTATGCATTTGCCACGGATTTAAACGATCCGTCTAAGGTAATTGCAGAGCCATCCGGACTGTTGATCGGACCAAGAGGTGAGGAGCGTGTCGGCGATGTATCCAACGTGGTATTTACCAATGGAGCCATTGTCAATGACAAGAACGAAGTATTTATTTACTATGCTTCCTCCGATACAAGAATGCATGTGGCGACTACAACGATTGACCGTCTGATTGATTACGTATTCAACACCCCACAGGACCCGGGAAGAAGCGTACTGTGTGTACAGCAGAGATGCGACCTGATTAAGAAGAACTTAGAGTATTTAAAAAATCATAAATAAGAGGAGAGTTGATTATGAGTGAAGTAAAGATGCTGACAGCTCCGGTACCAAATGTACCATGGCAGGAGAGACCACAAGGACCTCAGAACGGAGCCCCGATCTGGAGATACAGTGAAAACCCGATTATCGGAAGAAATCCGTTAAAGGGTGTTGCAAGAATTTTTAACAGTGCGGTTATGCCATATGGTGATGCTTTCATCGGTGTGTTCCGTGGAGAGCAGACCAATGGTATTCCATATATTTATCTTGGACACAGCAAAGATGCCATCCACTGGGATTTTGAAGAAAACAAGATTCCATTCGTAGATGAAAACGGCGAGCCATTTATGCCAGTCTATGCATACGATCCAAGACTTGTAAAAGTAGAAGACACCTATTATATCATCTGGTGTCAGGATTTCTACGGAGCAGCAATCGGCATGGCAAAAACAACAGATTTCAAGACGTTTACACGGATTGAGAATCCGTTCCTCCCATTCAATCGTAATGCCGTGCTGTTCCCTAGAAAGATCAATGGAAACTTCATGATGCTTTCCCGTCCGTCAGACAGTGGTCATACACCGTTTGGTGACATCTTCTTAAGTGAGAGCCCGGATCTGGTATACTGGGGCAAACACAGACATGTCATGGGCAAAGGAAGCGAATGGTGGGAGTCCTTAAAGATTGGCGGCGGAGCTGCTCCAATCGAGACTTCCGAAGGATGGCTGTTATTCTACCATGGTGTATCCGGTACATGTAACGGATATGTTTACTCCATCGGTGGCGCAATCCTTGACATTGATAATCCTTCTATCGTGAAATACCGTTGTGAGAATTTCCTTCTTACACCGGAAGAATGGTATGAGGAGAGAGGTTTCGTTCCGAACGTATGCTTCCCATGCGCAACCATTCATGACAGCGCATCCGGAAAGATCGCCATCTATTATGGTGCGGCAGACAGCTACGTTGGTCTGGCATTTACAAAACTGGATGAGATCGTAGATTATATCAAGACGAACAGTGTTGTAACACCTACAGACACTGAAATCGGAAGGAGATAAATATGCATATTTCATCGGACGACAAAAGGTTGCAATATTGCGGAAGGATTGATTTTGATGATCCGAAAGCACCGGTGTTTGTCTATGCAGCGAGTTTTGTACAGATTCGCTTTACGGGGACAGAAATTTCCGTGACACTGGCAAACAAGCGTGCTTACTGGTCGAGCCGGATGGGATATATATTAGACGGAAAGCAGGGACAGTTCTTACTCACCTCAGATTCCGATGCAAAAACGTATGTGATTGCAGAAGGTCTTGAGCCTACAGAGCATACCCTCACTCTTTTTAAAAGAATGGATTCCTGCCATATCGTCACATTACTGGGATTTGAATTGGGAAGCGATGCCGAGGTACTTACTCCGGCACCGCTTCCGTCCCGTAAAATCGAAGTTTTCGGGGACAGCGTTTCCTGCGGTGAGGTATCAGAAGCTGTGGATTATGTAGGAAAACCGGATCCGGAGCACGATGGGGAATATTCAAACAGCTGGTATTCTTATGCGTGGATGACCGCGCGAAATCTGCATGCACAGCTGCATGACAGTTCACAGGGTGGTATCGCCCTTCTTGACAAAACCGGCTGGTTTATGGCGCCGGATTATCTGGGAATAGAATCCTGTTATGATAAAATTGAATATCAACCGGAACTCAGTGAAGTAAAACCATGGGATTTTTCACGTTATACACCAGATGTTGTGATTTTTGCATTCGGGCAGAATGATAACCACCCGGATGATTATATGGCAGAAGATTATAACAGTGCACGTTCCGAAAACTGGCGGCAGCATTACCGCAGATTTTTAGAGCATCTTATGGAAGTATATCCGAAGGCAACCTTTATATTGACAACCACAATATTGGAACATAACGAAAACTGGGACATTTCCATTGAGGAAGTGTGCAAAACAGTAAACAGTCCGCGGGTACACCATTTCCTGTATTCACAGAACGGAAAGGGAACACCGGGACATATCCGTATTCCGGAGGCAGAACAGATGAGTAAGGAACTTACCGCATTCATCGAAAGCCTCGGAGAGGAGATTTGGGATATGTAATCAATTTTTAAAAAAAATTGATTACATGATATAAGGAGTATAACAATGCAGATTGAATATGAAAGAGGTATTTCAAATCCGGGCAATCAGTACCGGATGAAAAAATTAATGGCAAGGGCAGAGGCCGGGGAAACATTAAGCATTGGTTTCCTTGGTGGTTCTATCACGCAGGGATGTCTTGCATCCGCACCGGAGCTGTGTTATGCTTACCGCGTATTTCAGTGGTGGGAGAAAACATTTCCACAGGCCAAATTTCATTATATCAATGCCGGAATCGGTGGAACAACATCACATTTCGGGACGGCTCGTGCCGAGTCCGATCTGCTTTCCCATAAACCGGATTTTGTTATCATTGAATTTTCGGTCAATGATGAATCGACGGAATTTTTCCGTGAGACATATGAAGGACTGGTACGCCGTGTATGGCAGGATGAAAACGAACCTGCTGTGATGCTGGTGCACAATGTTTATTATAACAACGGTGGAAATGCGCAGATCATGCACGGTCAGATAGCCAGACATTATCAGCTTCCGGCGGTCAGCATGCAGAGCAGTATTTATCCGGAGGTCGTTGCGGGGCGGATTCCAAACCGCAAGATAACAGAGGATGATCTGCATCCAAATGACAAAGGACATGAACTGGTGGCATCCGTGATCACTTATGCCTTAGAGAAAATCCATATGACACAGACGAAGGATGCAAAACCAGAATTCCCAGAACCACTGACAGACAATTGCTATGAAAAAGCAGTGCGTTTGGATAATCGTAATTATGAACCTGAAAACCAGGGATTTGTCAAAGATACCAGAGTACAGGAAGAAGTCAAAGATTGCTTCAAAAATGGATGGTCCGCAAAAGAAAAAGGAGCATCGTTAACGTTTGCTGTAAATGGAAGTGAGATTGCAGCACAGTATAAGCGTTGTGTAACGAAACCGGCACCGGTGGCACTGGCCATTGTGGATGGGGATGAAGCACATGCGGTGACACTGGATGCAAACTTTGATGAGGATTGGGGGGATTCCCTGACGCTGACTCCGGTTCTGGTGCATGGAAAAGAAGGGGCACATACGGTGGAAATACGGCTGATTTCCGGAGATTCTACCATGCCGAGTGCATTTGAACTGATCTCTGTAATTGTTTCTGAAAAATAGAGAGAGGAAGAAAAATATGTTTCCAAAAGATTTTGTCTGGGGAGTGGCAAGCAGTGCTTATCAGGTGGAAGGAACCGATCCTGACGATGGCCGTGGAAAGAATGTGTGGGATGAGTTTGTGCGTTCCGGCAGGGTGTATGAACAACAGACTGCAGATGTTTCCTGCGATCATATGCACCGTTATAAAGAAGATTTTGCTTTGATGCGGTTACTTGGAATCAAAAATTATCGTTTTTCACTCAGCTGGTCAAGAATCCTTCCGGCGGGAACCGGGAAGGTGAATGAGAAAGCTGTACAGATGTATCGCGATATGATTCTTTGCATGAAAGAAAACGGAATTCGTCCGTTTATCACCATGTTTCATTGGGAGTTTCCATATGAGCTGTTTAAAAAAGGCGGATGGCTCAATGAAGATGTGGTGGAGTGGTTTGGAGAATATGCAAAAGTCGTTGCAGAAAATTTCTCTGATCTGTGTACCGATTTTATCACAATCAATGAGCCGCAGTGTGCGATTGGACTGGGACACTTAAGCGGGGTACATGCACCGGGAATGCAGTATTCCGTTCCAGAGACCTTTCAGATGGCACACAATCTGATGAAAGCACATGGTCAGGCAGTGATCAATCTGCGTAAATATGCAAAGCAGAAGATACGTGTCGGCTATGCACCGACCTGTGGTGTGGCATATCCGGCATCGGAGGGTACAAAGGATATAGAGGCTGCAAAAAAGGTATATTTTGGTTTTGACAACCCAATGGATAACTGGACCTGGAATGTGGCATGGTTTTCCGATCCGGTATTTCTGGGAGAGTATCCCAAAGAAGGACTGGAAAAATTTGCACCATATCTTCCGGAGATTACGAAAGAAGATATGGAACTCATTCATCAGCCGCTCGATTTTATGGGACAAAATATATATAACGGTTATATGATCCGTTGTGGAAAAGATGGAAAACCGGAATATGTAGACCGCGCCCCTGGGGCAGCTAAGACAGGCACAGGCTGGCCAGTGACACCGGAGGCATTGTATTACGGAATCCGTTTCTTGACGGAGCGTTACCATCTGCCGCTTTATATTACAGAAAACGGAATGTCCGATCTTGACAATATTTCCGCGGACGGACAGGTGCATGACAGCGAAAGAATCACATTTTTGGATGCATATCTGGGTGCTGTGCAGCGTGCGGTCAATGAGGGAATGCCGGTGATCGGATATTTCCTCTGGACATTTCTGGATAACTTTGAGTGGGCAGAAGGTTACAAAGAGCGTTTTGGACTTGTTTATGTAGACTATACAACCCAACGTAGAATTGCAAAAGATTCTGCCTACTGGTACAGAGAGGTAATGAAAATGAATGGAGAAAATTTAAGCTGTAACCAGCCATGTAAAGAAATTTTGTTTATGAATCCGGTATTTACCCACAACATCTGGGGCGGCACCAAGCTGCGTGAGGAGTTTGGCTATGCGATCGAGGGCGATGACATCGGAGAATGCTGGGGTATCGCAGCACATCCAAACGGAACCTGTACGATTGCAGACGGTGCGTATAAGGGAAAGAAATTATCCGATCTGTGGGAGGAACACAGAGAACTCTTTGGAAATACACAGGGGAAAGTATTCCCACTGCTGATCAAGATTATTGATGCAAAGGCAGATTTAAGTATTCAGGTACATCCGGATGATACCTATGCTGCAGAGCATGAAAATGGTTCTCTTGGCAAGATGGAGTGCTGGTATATCTTAGACTGTGAGCCGGATTCCAAGCTGGTTATCGGACACAATGCAAAGACACACGAGGAACTGGAAGACATGGTACACAACGGACGCTGGAGTGAATTGATCCGTGAGGTTCCGGTAAAGAAAGGTGATTTTATTCAGATTGATCCGGGAACGGTACATGCAATCAAGGGTGGAATTACAATTCTTGAGACACAGCAGAACAGTGATATTACGTACCGTGTTTATGATTATGACCGTCTTTCCAATGGAAAGCCGCGTCAGCTTCACATTCAGCAGAGTCTCGATGTCATCAAAGTTCCGGCAGCACCGCTTTCTGAGTGCATGATAAAGACCGGTGAGGCAGAGGCAAACAAACTGCAGAAGCTGATCGAGTGCAAGTATTATCAGGTATTCCACATGAAAGTCGAAGGTCAGGCTGAATTTGAGCAGGAATATCCGTTCCTGATCGTCAGCGTGGTAGAAGGAAACGGACTCTTAAACCATACCAGCGTGAAGAAGGGAGATCATTTTATTCTTCCGTATGACTACGGTAAGGTTGAGATTGAGGGAAATCTGGAATTTGTTGCTTCTACGGTTTCTACGAAATAAGACTGGGTAACGGTTTGTAAAGGCATACATGATCCTTTGAGGAATGTATGCCTTTTTTATGTGCAAAACTTTGTTTGACAAAGTAAAATATTTATGTAAAATAATTATAACAGAATTTATCAATAAAGAAATCCATGAAAACATTGGAGGAATCGTATGGCGACAATTAAAGAAATTGCAGAAATCGTAGGGGTTTCGAGCTCAGCAGTTTCAAGGGTACTCAATTATGATGAGGGAATCTCTGTTAGTGATGAGACAAGAGAGGCGATCTTTGCCACAGCAGAGAAAATCGGATACAAAAAGAGAGTAATCTATCCCAAGATCGAAAATGTGGCATTGCTGTATTTTGTTGACCACGAGGATGAACTCGAAGATGTCTTTTACCACGGGGTAAAGGATGAGATAATAAAGCAGGCAAAAAAGATGAATATTCAGCTCAGTATCTATGACCGCAAGGACGGCATGGATCCTGTTCCGAAAGATTTAAGTGCCTTTATTGCGATTGGGTGGCTCACTAGAAAAGAAATCAATGCTTTGTATAAACGGTGCAAAAGGGGCGTGTTTATCGGCACATCCCCGGATGAAAAACTTTTTGATGCCGTGAAGCCCAATATGGATTCGTTTGTGACACAGATGGTTGATTACTTTGTGGAAAAAGGACATAAACGGATTGGATTTATCGGGGGCAGTGATAGAAATATTGACACCGGAAAACCTTCCATGGATATCCGGGAGTGGTCATTTCGACAGAGCGCTGCATACTATGGGTATCTCAATGAGGAGTACATTTTCATTTCCGAGAGATTTACGGTGGATGATGGCTACCGCATGGGAAAAGAACTGCTTAAAAAAGAGATACTGCCAACAGCACTTTGTGTGGCAAGTGACACACTGGCGGTGGGTGTGCTACAGGCTTTAAATGAAGGCAATATACAGATTCCGGAGCAGGTGGCGGTTTTTAGCATCAATGATGTGAATATTGCAAAGTATTTATCACCACCCCTTACTACTATTCATATTGATATTCCATGTATCTGTGAAACCGCGCTTGATCTGTTGCGAAACAGGGTACTATATGGCGGACGCGTAACCAAGCTGGTGTTTGTAAATGGAATTCCAGTTTTCCGGAAGAGTTGTTGAAAAAAGATGTTCGATTGCGAACATCTTTTTTTGTGCCTTTTTTGTATATATTGCATAAAATACAAAAATAAAAATTGGCAATATAGTGAAAAGTGTATTTGTGAGTATTGACATTATTAGGCTTAGATGATACATTCTTAATAAGTAAACAATTTACTTAAATATTAGTAAAGATTTAATTTTAGAAAAGGGGGAACATTTATGAAAAGGAAGTTATTACATGCAGTCCTTGTAGCGAGCATGGCAGTAGCATTGTCAGGATGTGGAAACACATCTGGTATTAATGCTGATGCTGAGAAAACACAAAAAGCTACAGAAACAGAGAACATTGAAGAGGAGAGAGGCACAGAAGTTGCTGCCGCAGAACAGAAGGAAAATACAACAGGTACGCCAGATGAAAACGGAAATTATCTGATCAACGGAAGTTTTGAAGAACCAGATTTTTCCGGATGGACGGTGACAAACAACAATGATGTTACAGAGGAGTTAGATGTTTATGATCGTGAGACAGACTGTTTTGCAGGTGCACAGTCACTGCATTTTTATTCAGGAAACAATCCGGTGGATTTTTCCATGAAACAGACAGTGAGTGGACTTGAGGATGGCACCTACAAACTAACCGCTCATATTCAGGGTGATGCAGCAGGGGATGAAAATCCGACCGTATATTTTTATGCGCTCGTGGATGGCGAAGAGGTAAAAGCAGATGGCAAATTGCAGGGGTATGTTAACTGGTATACGGTGGAAATCCCGGGCATTACACCAACGGACGGAGCAATCACAGTAGGAGCACACGTGGCAACAGCACCGGGCGGCTGGGGAACCATTGATGATATTACACTTGTGAAGGAGTAGTTATGAAATTTATTAAGGGTATGGATATTTCCATGGTGAAAGAACTGGAACAATATGGTGCGTCCTATCGGCTGAACGGGAAAAAAGAAGATCTGTTTGCAATTTTAAAGACATGCGGAACCAATAACGTAAGGATTCGGATTTGGCCGGATCCCTACGATGAAAACGGAAATTCTTACGGGGGAGGTGGAAATGATCTGGAGACCACCATTGAGATCGCAGAAAGAACTGTACAAAGCGGTATGGATTTTATGCTTGATTTCCATTATAGTGATTTCTGGGCAGACCCGGCCAAACAGGTAAAACCGAAAGCCTGGAAAGAATTAAGCGGAGAGGCACTGGAAACGGCGGTGTATCTGCATACTGTAGATACGTTAAAGGCATTGAAAAACCACAAGCTTGTGCCGACTATGGTGCAAGTTGGAAATGAGATTACAAAAGGGCTGTTGTGGCCGGATGGTTACATCGAACAGACCGAAAATATGGCACATCTTCTGCAGGCAGGGATTAAGGGGGTGCGCGAGGAATGTCCGGATGCAAGGATCGTATTGCATCTGGATTTCGGAACGGATAATAAAATGTATCGACAGTGGTTTGATCAGGTTTCATCGTATGCGTTGGATTTTGATATTATTGGAATGTCGTATTATCCGCACTGGAACGGAAGTCTTTCACTTCTTCTGGATAATATGAATGATATCAGCAGCCGGTATGACAAAGATGTGCTTGTTGCAGAGACTTCAATTGGTTATACTACGGAAACATTTGGCTGTAACGGAATCGTTTATTCGAAGGAGCATGAAAAAATCACTGGATACCCGGCAACACAGCAGGGACAGGAAGCATTCTTGCGGGATTTGTTTGCAACGGTAAGAAGTGTAAACAATAAAAGAGGCATCGGTGTGTTTTACTGGGAACCGGCATGGCTGCCAATACCGGACTGTACGTGGGCAAGTAAGAGTGGCAGCAAATACATGAAAGACAAGATGACAGCAGGAAATGCCATGGCAAATATGGCATTGTTTGACGAAAATGGAAACGCAAACAGCGCGCTGATAAACATGAAAACAATGTAAAGGGAGGACAATCATATGAAAAAAATACTAACCCCTCTGCGGCCGGTAACAATGGCAATTGGAATCTGTACTGGG
>ERZ1023974.333-NODE-333-length-9964-cov-8.073670_pt1 | contig 9964 bp, 6 predicted proteins | sample MGYA00380432_ERZ1023974 | MGnify/ENA primary metagenome ERZ1023974 (study PRJEB33179, sample SAMN07449058) | human gut metagenome | biome: Human-gut; feature: Human associated habitat; material: Faeces | host: Homo sapiens | place: India:Kasaragod | collected...
CCCCACTACTCAACCGCAACTTGTGAGACGAGCAGCTACGTAGTGAGTGCACACAAACTTGCATACCACTATAGAGAAATTTATTTTGAATGATACGGAGTCAGCGACGACGAGTTCGCCCCTACGATTTTTGATAAACATTGCTCTTTATTTTTCGTGCATATTGTTATAAAATATGCTCCGTCACTTGAATAATCAAAACCCTTTAACCTATTCGGTTTTCTTTTTGGCAAATCATTCTTCATTTTCAAATTCCAAGCCGAGAATTTGGTCTGCCTTATCGGCGGAGAGTGATTCGACGGATTTTAGATTTTTTTGAATAATGCGGTTTCGGCTTTCGGCATCCTCAAGCGTTTTGCCTGCCTCTTCAACCTTTTTGCGAGCCTTGGCAAGAACGATTCCGAACTTATCGTACTGCGCCTTTGCCGCACCGAGCACCTTATAAACCTCGTTTGCCTTTTTATTAATCGCAACGGTTTTGAATCCCATGGCAAGGGAATTGAGAAGCGCCGTAACGGTTGACGGACCTGCCACCATAATTCCCTGCGCCTGCAAAGCCTCGGCAATTCCCGTTTTAGACGAAATAATTTGAGCATAAAGCCCCTCGGTCGCAAGATACATTATTGCAAAAGGAGTTGTATTCGGCGGGCAAACATACTGCTTAATCAGCTTCGCCTCGTCCTTAACCCTGACTTCAAGCGCCTTTTTCGCCTGCGCAAGAGCGTCAACGTCCCCTGCCTCGCTTGCAGCGGCAAGGCGTGCATAATCCTCCATCGGGAATTTTGAATCAATCGGCAAATATGCAAATTCGTCATTATCGCCGTTTGGAATTTTAACCGCAAATTCAACCCTACCGTTATAATTCGGGTTGGTTTGGACATTCGTTTCATACATATTTGCAATCGTTTGGTCGAGAATATTTTGAAGCTGAACCTCTGCCCACGTGCCACGAGCCTTAACATTAGTCAAAACACGGTTTAACGAACCGACGCTGTCTGTAATACTTGAGCTGAGTTCTTTCATTTCACCAAGGCTTTTATAAACGTCTTTAAGCTGTTTTGACACGGTTTCAAACGAGGAATTAAGCCTTTGCGTAAGCGTTTCGTCAAGCTTTTCATCAACTGTTTTTCGCATTTGCTCAAGCTTTTTTTCATTATTTTGCTGCATACGCTCAAGCGACTGTGCTGTCATTTGCATTTGCTTTTGCGTGCCGTCGTTAAGCGTTTTCATAAGTTCGATTTGCTGTTTATAATTCTTATCCGTCAGCGTATCCATTTGCTCGCTGAGCCTTAAAATTTTGTCGTCCGTCGCCTTTGACGAAAGCTCAATTTGCTGCTTTAAAAGCTCATTTGATGAGCCGTCTTTTTTTGCGCCGAGCCTTATCAAAAGCACCAAGCATACAATAAGCAAAATTATTATAGCCGAAAGTAAAACAGTATTCATAAATTCACGTCCCTTCAAACAGATTATATCACATATACATATTATATATAGCATTTATTTTTGGCAGTTCAATTTTTTGGACTGTCAATATTTTTTCACTTCAAGCACAAGCCTGCCTTTTTTGGTAGTTTTGATTTCTTTATCAAAAGAAAATCTGCCAAAACCACGAACGGATACAATATCGTTATCGCAAAGCATATATGAATTTGACGTCACAAGCCTTGAATTAACAAAAACCTTTTCCGCCTTGATAAGCTTAGATGTTTCATTTCTCGAAAGGTTATAAACAGCGGCAATTACAACGTCAATTCTTTTTGAAGCGGCAAAAATCTCCGTCGGTTCAGGCTCGTTTTTCAAGTCATTTGGCAAATTGCTTTTCTCACACTTAACACTCGTATGGCGCACACGTTCAAGATTTTCGCAAATATAAGGTGCAATATGCTCAAGGCAAAGAATATAGCCGCAGTTATCCTTAACGATTATATCCCCCAAAAGCTCCCTTTTAATACCTAAATTCATCAGCGCACCCAGAAAATCACGGTGAGAAAGCTCATCTGCAAATTTTTGCATAAGCGGCTTTACGCAAATACAAACAATGGGGAATTTTTCACCGTTCAAATCATCGCCAAAGCCTGCCACAACCCGCTCCGCCATAGGATATCCGCCGAAAAGAACGCACGGCAAATATGTTGATTTCAGTACGCTTTGCTCCTCAATATTAAGAAAATCAGAAAAGGTGTTATACCCTCTTTCGTATGCTCTTTCATTTAATTCTTCAAATCTCTTTTCAATCATATTAACCGCCCTCGCTTTCTTATATTATAACGTTATATATAAAATTTCGCCACTGTTTTTTATATTTGGAACATATCCTGTTTTTTGCAACAAAAAAACAGGGGCACCGAAGTGCCCCTCCCGGCGTGTAGAAAAAGTCCAATTACAAATTTCTACACGCCGTAAGACTTCGAGAAAGTGAGATAAATTTCGTATTTTGCGAGCGGGAACTGTACGTGGGTACTGCCCCCGAGCAAAAGACGGAAAGCGCCAAAAACGGCAAGGACTCGATGTCCTTGCCGTTTTTCCAATCCTTCCGAGTGCAACAAGTTGCACCCACCGTCTCCCCTGTCGTGTCGGTCGGTGCTTCTGCACTAAAGTGCAGAGGTCTCCACCGGAGACCCGCACCCTTTGCAATGGAGACGAATATGTTTGTTTAATTCGGGGTCCCCGAAAAGCGTAAGCTTTTTGGGGAGAGGAGAAAGGAATGGAGTGTTTATTATAAATTTTTGCAAAAATTTATTCAAACACGGAATTTCTTTCGACGAGGCGTGGTTTAGCCACTTTATCAAAGTCTAACAGGGGCACCGAAGTGCCCCTGCAATTGATTATATAAAGCTATATAAAATTAGTCCATTTCTGCAATAGCAGCCTGAGCGGCAGCAAGTCTTGCGATAGGTACTCTGAATGGTGAGCAAGATACATAATCAAGACCAATCTTGTGGCAGAATTCTACTGAAGATGGGTCACCGCCGTGCTCACCGCAGATGCCGCAGTGGAGTGAAGGACGGGTAGCCTTACCATTCTTAACAGCCATTTCCATAAGCTGGCCAACACCTGTCTGGTCAAGCTTTGCAAATGGGTCGCTTTCAAAGATTTTAGCATCATAGTAAGCGTTGAGGAACTTACCAGCATCGTCACGGCTGAAGCCGTAAGTCATCTGAGTAAGGTCGTTAGTACCGAAGCAGAAGAATTCAGCTTCCTTAGCGATATCGCCTGCTGTAAGAGCAGCACGAGGAATCTCAATCATAGTACCAACTTCATACTTCATATCACTGCCTGCAGCAGCAATTTCAGCATCAGCAGTTGCAACAACGATATCCTTAACATACTTAAGTTCCTTAGCGTCACATGAAAGAGGAATCATAATTTCAGGAGCAACAGTCCATTCAGGATGAGCCTTCTGAACATTGATAGCTGCACGGATAACAGCCTTTGTCTGCATCTTAGCAATTTCAGGATATGTAACTGCAAGACGAAGACCACGGTGACCCATCATTGGGTTAAACTCGTGAAGAGAAGCGATGATAGCCTTAATCTGCTCAACGCTCTTGCCCTGTGCATCAGCAAGCTTCTTAATATCTTCTTCCTCTGTAGGAACGAACTCATGAAGAGGTGGGTCAAGGAAACGGATAGTTACCGGACAACCTTCAAGAGCTTCATAAAGCTTCTCAAAGTCGCCCTGCTGATAAGGAAGAATCTTCTCAAGAGCAGCTTCTCTCTCTTCAACAGTGTCTGAACAAATCATTTCTCTGAATGCAGCAATTCTGTCCTCTTCAAAGAACATATGCTCTGTACGGCAAAGACCGATACCCTCGGCGCCGAGTTCACGAGCCTTCTTAGCATCAGCAGGAGTATCAGCGTTTGTACGAACCTTAAGCTTTCTGAACTTGTCAGCCCAGCCCATAATTCTGCCAAACTCGCCTGCGATAGTAGCATCCTTTGTAGGAATGATACCGTCATAAATGTTACCTGTTGAGCCGTCGATTGAAATATAGTCGCCCTCGTGGTATTCCTTACCAGCAAGAGTAAACTTCTTATTTTCTTCATCCATAACGATATCGCCGCAACCTGATACACAGCAAGTACCCATACCACGAGCAACTACTGCTGCGTGAGATGTCATACCGCCACGAACTGTGAGGATACCCTGTGAAGCCTTCATACCTGTGATGTCCTCAGGTGAAGTTTCAAGACGAACAAGAACAACCTTCTCGCCTCTCTCATTCCAAGCCTCTGCGTCATCAGCTGTGAATACAACCTTACCGCAAGCAGCACCAGGAGATGCGCCAAGACCCTTACCGATTGGAGTAGCAGCCTTAATAGCAGCAGCATCAAACTGAGGGTGAAGAAGAGTATCGAGGTTACGAGGGTCGATCATAGCAACAGCCTCAGCCTCTGTCTTATGGCCTTCGTCTACGAGGTCACAAGCAATCTTAAGAGCAGCCTGAGCTGTTCTCTTACCGTTACGGCACTGGAGCATATAGAGCTTCTTGTTTTCAACAGTGAACTCCATATCCTGCATATCGTGGTAGTGATTTTCAAGAGTATCACAAACCTTGATAAATTCAGCATAAGCTTCAGGGAATTCTTTTTCCATCTGAGCGATTGGCATTGGTGTACGAACACCTGCAACTACGTCCTCGCCCTGTGCGTTGATAAGGAATTCACCCATCAACTTGTTTTCGCCTGTAGCAGGGTCACGAGTGAATGCAACACCTGTACCTGACTGGTTGTTAAGGTTACCGAATACCATAGGCATTACGTTAACTGCAGTACCCCATGAATAAGGGATATCGTTATCACGACGATATACGTTTGCACGAGGGTTGTCCCATGAACGGAATACAGCCTCGATAGCAAGCTTGAGCTGGTCAACAGGGTCTGACGGGAAGTCAGAGCCAAGCTGCTTCTTATATTCATCCTTGAACTGATGAGCAAGTTCCTTAAGGTCAGCGGCAGTAAGCTCAACGTCATACTGAACGCCCTTTGCTTCTTTCATCTTGTCGATAAGCTGTTCAAAATACTTCTTACCAACTTCCATAACTACATCAGAGAACATCTGGATGAATCTTCTGTATGAGTCATATACGAAACGCTCGAAAGCAGGGTCATCGTTACCTGCAATCATAGTTGCAACAACTTCGTCATTAAGACCGAGGTTGAGGATAGTATCCATCATACCCGGCATAGATGCTCTTGCACCTGAACGAACAGATACGAGAAGAGGATTCTTTAAATCGCCGAACTTCTTGCCGTTGATTTCTTCCATCTTCTTAACGCCTTCCATAACCTGAGCCATGATTTCGTCATTGATTTTGCGACCGTCTTCATAATACTGAGTACAAGCTTCGGTTGTAACAGTGAAACCCTGAGGTACAGGAAGACCGATTTTAGTCATCTCTGCAAGGTTTGCACCCTTACCGCCAAGCAAGTTACGCATTGTCATGTCGCCTTCTTCAAACATGTAAACCCACTTGTTTGCCATTTGAGTTACCTCCTAAAAAATATTATAGCTTTATTATTCTTATACTCTCAATCAAGGCCAAAAATCCACTTTAGGACCAAACAATTCTCGCCTCTACAGTATAATGCGATAGAATTATAACACAATATAATGCAAATTACAAATATTTTTATAAAAAAAATTAAGAATTTACGTATATTTTAAATAATACTTGCAAATATTTGCTTTTTGTTGCATAATTAGATACAATTAAAAGTATGGATTTTTATAATTGAGAGGATTTTAATATTATGAAATGTGCAATAATTATGGCAGGCGGAAAAGGAACAAGAATGAAAGCAACCTGCCCGAAGGTTATGTGTAATGTGCTTTTTGAGCCTATGATAAGCTATGTTGTTGACGCAGTAAAAGAGGCAGGCGCAGAGGATATTTGCGTTATTACCGGATATAAGCACGAATTGCTTGAAAAATATCTTGCAGAAAAAGACGGAAAAATCGAAACCGTACTTCAAGAGCCGCAGCTTGGCACGGGCCATGCCGTTATGCAGGCGCAAAGCTTTATTGACAGGCACTTGGACGATGATATCATTATATTAAACGGCGACGGTCCGCTTATCGATGCCGAAACTATTAACAAGGCTTTTGATTATCACAAGGAAAACGATAATTCAATCACTCTTATCAGCGCAATTGTTGACGATACAAACGGAATAGGTCATATTCAGCGTGACGAAAACGGCAAACTTTTAAGAATAATCGAGCATAAAGACGCAAATGACGAGGAAAAGAAAATCAACGAGTCAAACGCCGGTTTTTATTGGTTTAACGGCCGTGACCTGTCATATGCGCTCAGCAAAATCACCAACAACAACGCTCAAAACGAATACTATATTACAGACAGCCTTGAAATTCTTATCTCGGCAGGCAAAAATGTAGGTGCGTATGTTGTTGAAAATAACGAGGTTACCTTAGGCGCTAACGACAGAAAACAGCTTAACAATCTCAACAACATTATGAGAAGAAATATAAATGATAAGCATATGATTAACGGGGTTGACATTCCGTGCACCGACGGAGTTATGATTGGCAAAAACGTTAAAATCGGCTCATCAACAGTTATTTTGCCTAACACAATCATTTTAGGCAATACAGTTATAGGCGAAAACTGCACAATAGGCCCTAACACATATATTGACAATGCTACAATCGGCGACGACGTTATACTTGACAATTGCAAAATCCTTGACAGCGAGATTGAAAGCGGAGTTGACGCAGGTCCGTTCGTTAAGGTAAGGGCTAACTCAATTCTTAAAAAAGGTGTTCATATCGGCAACTTTGTTGAGGTTAAAAATTCAATTGTAGGCGAAGGCACAAAGAGTGCTCATTTAACATATATCGGCGACAGCGATGTCGGTGCCGGCGTAAACTTCGGCTGCGGAACGGTAACCTGTAACTACGACGGAAAGAACAAGATGAGATGCAAAGTCGGCGACGGCGCATTCATAGGTTGCAACACCAACCTTATTGCACCTGTTGAGGTTGGCGAAAAGGCATACATTGCGGCAGGCTCAACAATTACGGACAACATTCCCGAAGATGCACTTGCAATTGCGAGAGCAAGGCAGGTAATAAAAGAAAATTGGGTTAAGATTAAAAAGCCATACAAGGAGAAAAAATAATTGAAAAAGATAATTGCCGTATTTTGCACGGCAGTATTAATTACGTCAATGCTTGCAGCCTGTTCAAATTCTCAGCAGGCTTCGGGAAACAACGTGGAAAGCTCGGCTGGCTCTTCAAGCACAACCGAATCAACAACAATGAGAACGACGGAGGACCTTTCAACCACGTTTAAAGAGGCTGAAACAAACACAATCTATCCGGCGCTGAAAAAGGATTTTAATTCAAGCTTTCCTTATGAAATTGCAAGCTATTCGTCATATTATCTTTCGTCTAACGAAACGAGAACGAAAAATATTCACGAGGCGGTTGACCATTTAAACGGCATTGTTATTCCGGCAGGAAAAACATTTTCCTTTAACCAGACGGTCGGCAAAAGGACTGTTCTTGCAGGATATCAAGCGGCAAAGGTAGTTCAAGGGGACGAATTTGTTGACGGTCTCGGCGGCGGAATTTGCCAGGTAAGTTCAACCGTTTTTCAAAGCGTATTGCGTGCAAATCTTCAAATAAAGATAAGGGCGTGCCATTCGCTTGAAATAAGCTATGTTCCGCTCGGCGGTGACGCTACGGTGCAGTGGAACAGTCAGGATTTTCAGTTTGTGAACAATTCAAATTGCGATATAAGGCTGATTGTTACGGCAAGCGACGGAAACCTCACCTGCACGGTTGAAGCGAAAGAGGACATAAAGCCCAAAAAGGTTGACATAAAAATCAAAAAAGACGGCAAAAGCTATGTGCTTACCCGTACGGTTGACGGCAACGTAAACTACACGACATACAGCAAATATGCAAAGCCGAAAAGTGCAACCACAACAAAAAAGAAGGATAAAGACAAGAAAAAAACAACCAAGAAAAAGAGCGATAAAAACAAAGACAAAAAATCGACTAAATCAAAAAAGAAAAAATCTTGATAAGCCTATAATTTGCAAAAAGAGGTGAAACGGTGAGCAAATATAATTATTTTGACGATGAAATTGAGGAAGAAAACGAAAAAAGGACAAATAAAAAAAGAACAAAAGTTAAAATAGATTTATCCCCTGTTATCAACAAGCTCAAAAAAATAGAAGCCACCGCTGTTGAGGAGGCGGAGGAGGACGTTGAAGTTATTGACAAGTTTCCTCTTTTGCGCCACGAGGTAATAAAAGGCTTATGGATTTTCGGGATAATTATTCTTATTATAATTATTGCGGTTTCGTTTTCCGTTTCGCTCGGCAATAAGAACAAAAAGGCGGAGCGCTTTGACAAGGACGCAGGAAACGTTTGCATTAATTACATAAAAAAATACGGCGCTGTTAAATGGGAAGCGCTTGACGAGGCAAAATACGGCGAAAACAAGGCGAAGCTTACAGGTCTTTGCTATGCAAGGCAAATGGACTTTAACGGCGACAAATCTGACGAGTTGATGATTTGCTACAACGACAACAATGTTTACTACCTTGAGGTATGGGGTTATCACGGCGGCAAATTCGTTCAGCTTTACAAAGAGGAAGCCAATTCAAGCGAAAAAGTCAGCGAGGGATATTGGACTGCTTTTTACAGAAAAGGCGACAGATATTTGATTTGCAAGAGCGACAAGAGCAAGCCGAGCGAGGTCACACTTTATTCGCTTCACCACGGCAAATTCAAAAAAAGCGGCAATGCCACTTATGACATAGGAAGCAACACCTATTCAATCGGCGGCAAAGACGTTAAGGATAAATTTGAAACGATTGAGCTTTCATGCTTAAGAAAGTCAAAGGCGGAAGTGACGGTTGACCTTGTAAGCTCCAACATTGACGCTTTCGGAAACATAAGTTCACAGGCAATCACCAACACCCTGAACGAAAAAGAGCGCAAAGCCAACGCTTACTACGAAGTTGTTAAAAAGAGGATTGACAAATACGGCGACCCGAGTATTAAAAGCGAAAACGGCAAAAAATACATTGACGGCCTTGCTTATGTAAGGCAGATTGATTTTGACGGCGACGGCAACGAAGAGCTTTGTATGGTATATCGAACATACAAAAGCTTGAGCAAATATGACGAATTTTCAGGCGATTATATTTATTATGACAAACCGCAGTACAGCCTTGATATTTACAAATGGGACGGCAGTTCGGCAAAGCGAATTTTAAACAAGGAATGTGTTTCCGTTTACTTTGACGATGACACGGTATTTTATTTGCTTCTTAAAAAGGGTAAAAAAACAACCAATCTTTGCACAAACAACTATGATATGGAAAACAAATACAGTTTCACGGCTAATTCGAGAGAATATAAGCTGAAAAAAGGAGCGTTCACTCCGGTTTACAGTGCAAAAGAGGTTAACGATTACGGCTACAAGTCGTTTTATATTAATGACGAGAGAGTTTACAGCCGTGAATGGGAGCAAAAGGGATATAACATTCCGCTTTTCTTAAATGATGAGGACAGCGTTAATTCGTCAAAATATGATTTGTTTTATTTTTCAGGTAAAAATTCAAGTGAATTTGAGCAAACGCTCAATGATACGGTTGACGAAATTCAAAAGCTCAACAAAGAATATACACCCGATAGCAACGATTGAAATTTAATAAACGCAAAAAAACGCTCTAACCTTTTTACGGGATTAGAGCGTTTGCTTTTTAACGGATTTTATTTCTTTACAGATTCGATTATACCCTCGGCTAAGCCTGCCATACCCTGAATTTCCGACGGAATAATAATCTTTGTTGCCTGACCGTCTGCTGCCTTTGCAAATGCTTCAAGGGCTTTGAGTTTGAGAACAGACTCATCGGCGTTTGCCTCATTAAGCATTTTGATTGCGTCTGCCGTTGCTTTTTGCACCTTTGCAATAGCCTCTGC
>ERZ1023974.334-NODE-334-length-9926-cov-9.593658_pt1 | contig 9926 bp, 4 predicted proteins | sample MGYA00380432_ERZ1023974 | MGnify/ENA primary metagenome ERZ1023974 (study PRJEB33179, sample SAMN07449058) | human gut metagenome | biome: Human-gut; feature: Human associated habitat; material: Faeces | host: Homo sapiens | place: India:Kasaragod | collected...
TACTGTCTCGTGGGGTCGGATATGTGTATAAGTGCCAGCCTTTGGTCTTCTCATCATCGCTGACAGCCGTGTCGACTTTATCTTTGATGCCTTTGAAGATTTCCTGGCGTTTCGTAGCCAGTTCACCCTGCATCTTCTGGAAGAGCTGCTGTTTCTGCTGGTCGTCCATGCCGGCCGACTGCTGTTCAAACTGTTTCTGCATGTCTTCGCCAGCCTGCTGGAGCTGTTTCTGTGCCGCAACGGCGTCCTGATTATCAGGAGTGATGATCTTGCTCGTATCGACGACGCCGATGTTGCTCGACGGAGCCGCATTGACAGGGTTGCCCGTCTGCATGATAGCCAGGCCGGCGACACTGAAGACGAAGATAGCTGCGATAACAGCCGAAAAAATCTTGATATTGCGTTTCTTACCTATTTCAGACATCATAATAAAACTTCTCCTTTTGTATTACAAATAACCGATAATCCGGAGCCAAGCATCGTGGTCGGACACGATATATTCCAAACCGACATAATCATCGACGCGATAGTGCAGGCCGACTTCGGAATCGTCATGCGTCAGGTCCCGGTCGTAGCGCAGGGTCCACCGCCCGCCTAAGGGCTGGCGCAGCCACAGGTGCTGGCTGTCGTCGAGGCTCTCGAACTGGTATCCCGCCTGGGTTCCGCCGGCAAAGCGGTAAAAGTAGCCGGGAATGAAATTCCAGTCCAGCGAAGACGGCATGAACTTGACGGCGCCGTAGATTTCGTGATGACTGCCGATCTTGCGGCCCAGATGGGCCATGAGGACCGTATCTTCGTCGCTGCTGTGGTCACGGCCGGCGTCGATATAGGCGCCGCCGCGGATGTCATAAAAAGCCGTCTTCGACGTAAGGTCGATGGTCGTATCCTCACCGAGCGACAAGGACGGCGTCACGTGAAGGCCGTAGTTCTTGACGACCCACTGACGCTGGACGTCTTCCTGCAAGGCTGCGGCGATGTCCCGCTCATGGCGCTGAACGAAGGCGACGGGCAGCCCGTCCAGTCCGGCGTAGTCCCGTTCCAGATGGTTGCGGGCGCTGAGGAAGATGACCTTGGGCACATCATCGCCCTTGATGGCGACGCGGACGTTGCGCACGACCGGCAGCTTGGGCAGCATGTAGACCGTGACGTCTGTCTCGGGCCCGCCGTGGATGACGATGTGCGGATAGAATTCCGGCACCCGGTCTTCCAGTTCATTCTCCAGGACCGACTTGACGGCGCCGTTAGCCCAGTCCAGGGCATCGACGGGCAGTCCCGTGAGCAGGCTCTCAGCCATATCCCCGGCGTGTTCCAGGTCCTTATCGACCAGGGCCTGGCCCATCGCCGGCAGAGCGCCGTAGTCGATAACAAAGTGGACTTTGCGGATCGTATCGCCCCAGGGGCGGATGCGCACATCCAGGTCCGTCCGGCTGCCGGGATGGATGGCAATGGATTCCACCGTATAGCCTATGAGGACGCGGTTGATGATATCATTGACGGTTCGCTCGTATTCTTCATGACGGCTGACGATTTCCCCGCTGTCGTGGTTGAGGAATACGTGGTTCCCTACAGTTTGGATGCTGGCAGCAATACGTTTCTCGACTAATGGCGGAATCGCCTCCTCTACGGAGGCGACATGGACCGTCACTTGTTCTACCGATGCTGCTGTAGCACTACTAAGACTAGCACAGACGGCAAAGACAGTCAATAAATAAGTGCGGATCTTCATCATCCACGACCTTTCATTGTCTTAGAACTTACCGCCAAAGCTGAAGTGGAACTTGCCGCCATCCTGGCCTACGCCGTAATCCAGGCGGATAGGCCCGATTGGCGTGGTAATGCGGAAGCCAAGGCCACCGGAGTAATGGAGTTTATTGTTTTCATGGTACCAAGGGATATTTTCTACGCCGCCCCAGGCATTGCCCACGTCGGTAAAGACGACGCCCTGGATCTTCTTGGCAATGGGATAGCGGTATTCGATGGTCGCTTCGTACATCTTGTTGCCGCGGAATTCATCGTCTTCATAGCCGCGCAGGTTGTCGGCGCCGCCGAGAGTGAACAGGTCGTTGTAGGGCATATCGCCGGTGGCGATACCGCCCATGAGGCGGACGGCGATGACGTGGGCCCGGCCGACTTTATAGTACAAGCGGTTTTCGGCGACGAGCTTGAAGTAGTCGAAGTCACCGCCCATGCCGTGGCCGGCCCAGGTGCCCGTAAAGGACAGGCGCTTGCCTTTCGTCGGGTCGTAGACGTTGTCGCGGTTATCGAAGACGTGGGACCAGGTCAGGCTATTGGTACGGCCGAAGTTATTATTTAAGTAATTACGATATCTATCTAAATCGCCACCCCAACGGCCAAAGTCTTGACCATCATCGTTGACCCATTTTTTATACTCTGCCCCACTGTCATAATCGGTGTATTTCGTCCGCTTCGTTTCCAAAGTGACGTAGTCGCTGACGTATTCGCTGCGGACGCGGCCGTACGTGACGTTGAAGCCATTGGTCCGGCGGTCGTATTCAGCGACGGAATTGCCTTTTTCATTGTAGTCGTCGTATTCCGATTCGCGGTCGAAAATGCTGAAGCCGATGGAGTCGCCGGCGTCGTTGAGGTACGGATGGGTATACGAGAAGATGTAGTTCTTGTTGGTATCCGTATTGCCGCCGAATTCCCAGCTGATATTGACCTTATCGCCCGTACCGCGCAGGTTCGTTTCAGCCAGGCCGAGGATGCCGACCAGGCCGTCCGAGTCAGAATAACCGGCACCGATGGTGACCGAACCTGTCTTCTGTTCGGTGACGTCGATTTCGACGATGACGTCTTTCGGATTGCGCTGGCCCGGCAGGAGGCGGACGTTGACGTCTTCAAAATAGCCTGTGTTGTAAACACGCTGGATACTGCGGCTGGCAGCGTTCTTATTGAAGATATCGCCCTTCTTCATGCGCAGCTCACGCATGATGACCTTATTCTTGGTCTTGGTATTGCCGCGGAGATTGATATTTTCGATGCGCGGTTCAGAAATAGCAATGTGCAAAACGCCTTCGTCGTCGAGGCGGACATCGGAGACGCGGCTCATCATATAACCGGCATTGGCAAAGGCCGTGTTGATATTGGCTACGTCGTGGCTGACGACGGCGGTGTTGAGCGTCGTGCCCGGCGTCGTGGCGACGAGTTTCATCAAATCACCTGTACTGAGGGATTCGTTGCCGACGATGTCGATTTTCTTGACGACCGGATTCATCTGGACCGTATAGTTCAGGGAAACGCCTTCCGGTACAGTCGTAAAGGACGGCTTGACCGTCGAGAACAGGCCCGTCGCCCCGATGACGTTGAGGTCGTGACGGATGTAGTCCATGTTGACGGCATCGCCGACGCGCATGGCCAGCTGCGGCAGGAGTTTCTGTTCGATCTGGGCTTCCGGCACGGGACCGACTGTAACGGCTGTAGCTACTTTGTCGATATAGGGTTTCAAGTCGGCATCGGTAACGGCTTCCCCATAAGGCAGGGCCACGTCCTGGCTGGGCTGAATGACCGCCATGGGATAGCCGGGAACGGACGTATCGAACTGCATGTCGCTGGTACCGCTCATATAGCTGACTTTATCGCCTGTGATCTGCGGCGTCGTATCGACAGGAGCCGGGTTGAGGATTTCATTTTCCTTGTGGACGGCTTCTGCCGTTTCCTGCTGAACTGCAGCCGGACTCTTACCAGCCGCAATGGCGGCCAGTTCTTCTGCCGTTTCATAGCCCGTCAGGCCCGATTTAGCCGCTTTCATGGCATCGGCTGTCGTTTCATCATTGGGCGAGGTTACGACCGTATTGACAGCTGTTTTCTGGTCATCCGCCGGAGCGGCTGCCGAGCCAGATGTAACCGTCTGGCTGCCCGACGACTCATAACCTGTCGCCGCTGTCGTATCATCAGCCCAAACAGGGCACGTCATCATCGCACTGGTTACCATCAGGGCGAGAAGTTTTTTCTTCCGCATATTCATAAAAATCCTCCATTATCTATTTCGTAATACCTGTACCGCGCAAGGTATGACGTGCTTCTTGTACAGTAGCTTGTACCTGGCGGTCCGACAAGACTGCCTTCCTTTCCACCCGTACCGGAGCCGCTACTGGCGGTTCCGGTACGGCTGCAGCCGTCGCGGCTGGCTGCACAGGCGGTTCGTCTCCGGCAGGGGTTGCTGGCGGCGCAGATGCTGCCGCCGGCACGGTTCCTTCCTGGACAGGAGGCTGCACGCTGCCTGCCGGGACCGGTTCGGCCACAAACGCAGCCGTATCCACCGGGTCCTGACCCGCTTCATTCCCTGCCGCCGTATCCTGGACGACGGCCTCGACGGCCGGCGGCCGTTCTTCCTGTCCGGTCAGGCGGAAGGCATACCAGCCGCCCAGCGCCAGGAAGAAGGCCGTGACCATGGCACCGGCCCGCAGCCAGTTCCTGCTGACTGGATGGTGTTTGCGCAAATTCTTCATTTCCGCTTCGGCCAGCATCAGATTGAGTTCGCCCTTGATATCGGACTCTTCATCAAACGAGGCTTCGGCCTTTTCCAGCCAGGACCGGACGGCCCGGACCCGGTGAACCGTGTCGCGTTGGGAATGTTTCATACAGCCTTCTCCTTTCTGCCTAGACGAATACTCTTATAAAATCGGCAAAGGCCGTATGAATTTATACCGGCAAAAAGGCGCAAAAACATGCTATAATCTATATTTTACAGCATTTTTCGATTATTTTCACCTAAAAACGGGCCAATTTTAAGAAAATGTAAAAAAAATTTTAGTGGCGGCTCTCATGGATGAATCGGCTGAGCATGCCGCGCACGCGGCGGATGCCCCGTTTCTGCAGGCGGTAGACGTAAGGCAGGCTGACGTCCAGGCTCTTGGCCAGGTGCTTCTGCTCCACGTCGTTCAGGTACACGCCTTCGACGACGGCCTGTTCCTTTTCGGGCAGCCTTTTCAAGACGTGGCCGACCTTTTCCAGCAACAGCTGGCGGCTCGTGGCTTCGACAGGGTCCTGGCGCTCATCGCAGAGCGTATCCTGCAACGTCACGCCCCGTTCATCCGGTTCGTCAAGGGATACGGCGCTGACGGCGCCTTCGCGCTTCAGATAGTCCAGGATGGCCCCGCGGATGCGGTGGACGGCAAAGAGCGGGAAGGCCACGCCACGGCGGTAATCATAGCGTTCCACGGCTTCGATGAGGCCCAGCGTCCCTTCCTGCAGGGCGTCGGACAGGATGTCGCGATGGATGTGCCAGCGCATGGCCTCTTTGAAGACCAGGGGCTGGTACTGCTCGATGAGGCGGCTGCGGGCCTCCAGATTCCCCTCGTCCTTATAGGCCTGCCACAGGGCCCGTTCTTCGTCGGGCTGGAGCAGGGTGATGTGCTGTAGTTCTTTCAGATAATCGTCTAACATGGCCTTTCACCACCTTTTCATTCAAATGGAATTCACACATATATAGGGACGGGCGCCCCACGTGGGCGCCCCTACAAAGGCAATGGCATATCCACACATATACAGGGATGGGCCTGTGTCCCATCTGTAGGGGCTTGCACGTGGCAAGTCCGCTTCAGGACATGTTTCCTTCCCGTTATTCCTGTATGTATGGCGTCCTGCCATCAATCCCCGGATGCAACGGCATGACCCCATATACGGAATCAAAACGAATACTTATAGACACCGCCGATGAAACTGTCGTCGTCGGACGTCCAGGCGTTGACGCTGAACTTGCTGCCCAGGTCATACATGAAGCCGAAGCGGTCGTCGCCGTGGTTGATGCCGAAGGCCGCCGTGACCATGAAGTCGTTGAACAGGTATTTCCCCATTTCAATGTTGTAATAGTTGCGGCTCACATCGGTATTCTTATCATTGAGGTTCAGCGAGCCGTTGGTGACGGTGAGCATATCCAGGGACAAGGCCTTTTCCAGGCTCTGTGTAAGGCCCAGGCTGTTCAGGGTCATGCGGATGCCCGATCCGAGGAGGCTGTCCATATCTTCCTCGCTGAGGGAACTCTGGGGGCGGCCGCCGCTGTTGCGCAGGGTAATGAGCGATACGATCTGCTGCTTCGTCAGTGGCGGGTCGGAGCGGAGCATGAGGTCCATGTTGTCCGCCTGGCCGCGCAGGGTCAGCATGACATTGTACTGGCCGACGCGGCTGAAGCCTTCAGCATCGACATAGGGCAGGAAGGAATCATACCGTGAGAAATCGGCCTTAGCCTTGGTCACGCGGAAATTGGTGTCCAAATAATGGACGGTCCCCCGCGTCGCTTCAAAGCGTCCCGACGGATGGGGATGATTGAGGTTGCCCTGGAAGGTGACCGACCCATTGACCATCAAGTCGTACAGAGCGGGATTGTACAGACGGACCTTGTTGCCCAAAGTCAGGGTGAAGTCCAGGTCCAAATCGGGCCCTTCACTGCTGCTGGCCAGGGCTAGGGGAATGTCGACAGTCGTATTGTCGACCTGCATGAGGCCGCTCACTTTAGGCCGCCCGTCACCAGGCGTGACATTGACATAGCCCGTAATGGGACCGTCGTAATAAGGGCAATTCAGATAGAGGCCGGAAAAATCAGCCGCCAGGGAATACGAATCTAAGCTGCGGCCACTCCAGGCGGCTTTGCCGTCAAGGCTGATGCTGCCGGGATTCTTCTTCCCTTTCTTATCCATAGTACCGCTGCCGCTGAGGACGGCCGAACGGCCTTTGAAGGCCAGGTCAGCATTGATGTTGGCCAGGGGATAAGCCGTGTCCTTGAACTTGATGGTGCCGTTCTTGACGGCAATATCGCCGTTGACCGTCGGCGCATCCAGAGTGCCGCCGATTTTGACGGCCCCCTGGATGGGACCGTCGGCTTCGGTGACGTAAGGCGTCAGGAAAGTCAGGACATCGAGGCCGGCGTTATCAAGCTGCAGCGAAAGGTCCATGGATTCGCCGGTCTTGCCGCCAGACAAGGCGCTGACGGGAATGGTACCGTGTGCGCTGACCTTATAGGGGTCGCGGCTGCCGCTGGCCTGCTGCAAAGTGATCAGGCCGTTGCGGATGTTGAACAGGGCATAAGCTCCCGTAAAGGAAATGCCGTTGGCCGTGCCGCTTCCCAGCTGGGCCGATACGTCGGCCTGGAGGTCATCGCCTGTACCGCTCAGGTCAGCGGCAAAGTCGATAGGCGCATCGACGACGAAGTCTTTATGTCCCAGGACGTCGGTCAGGGCCTTGGCCGGGAACTGCTTGGCGGCGACGGACAATTTCACCGGACCGTACAGGGCATACGTCCCCTGGGCGGCCAGGACACCGCTGCCGATATTCAGGGCCATCTTGTTGATGGTGACGACGCCGTTTTCCATCTGGACGTCGATGTCAGCCGGTTCGACGGCCTGGCCGCCGAAAGAAGCGTCACTGATGGTCCCCTTCATGGAGACCGTCGGGTTGTCACCTGTGCCGCTGATGTCGACCTGGCCATTCAGCTTGCCGGCAATATCCTGTACCGGCAGGGCCGCGACCTTGAGCAGGCCGGCAATGTCGCCGTGGACGACCGTCGCCTGGCCCCGCAGGAGGGACGATTTCGTATTATACAATAAATTGCCGTCATACGTCCCGCCGAGCTGGGCGAAATGAAGGTCCGTCAGGCGCAGCATATTGTCATAATAGGCAAAATCGCCGTGGACATTGTTCAGGGCCATGTGGTTGATGACCAGATTGGCCGCCGTCAGTGAACCGGCTGCCGTCGGATTGTCCAGGCTGCCGCCGATATGGGTCTGGACGTCGAAAGATCCGCTGCGCGGCGTCTTGTTCTGCGGTATTAGGCGGGAAATATCGACGTTCTTCCCGGTCAAATCGAGATTGAGCGTATCGCCGATGGAACCGGACAGGGCCAGGGATGCCGTGTAGGAAGAAATATCGCCGTTCGAGAGATAGACTGTCCCATTATCCAGGCGGTAATCGGCGCTGACATTCTTATAGAGGTAGCCTGCATAGGATCCGCTGGTCAGGCGGAACGAGCCGGAAGCCGTCGGATTATCCAGGCTGCCGCTGAGGGTAATCGTATTATCGGCCCAGCCAGTGAGCGGCAGGTCTGCCTTGCCGATAGCCGGCAGGAGCTGTTCGATGCGCATATGCGCCGTCGTCAGCGATGCCTGTATCGTCCGGGCATCCAGGTCCGCCTGGCCGCGCAGGGTGTGGGTCCCATCACCGCGGCGCCAGTAGAGGGCCGGGATTTCGATGCGGCTGCCCTGTCCCCGGGCCGTCCCGTCGATGCTGTCGAAGGGGACGCCTTTGATCTGGCCGCTGCGGGCATTGAAGGCCACATCCCACTGCTGCCCTTCAACGTGGCCGGACAAATCGGCCGTTCCATCCATGGGGAGGGACACGAAGGGCGAGGCGGCGTCGAGGGGCAGGTCATGGCCGGTAAAGGTCAGGTGCGGCGTCTGGCTGTCCACTTCATAAGAGCCGCTGACGTCGATACTGCCGCCTGCCAGGTCAGCGTGACCGCTGCGCAAAGTCACGACGCGGCCATCATAGTCCACATCGCCGGCTGCTGATTCGACAGTCAGGCCATTATAAGACAGGTCCCCTGCCGTCACGTGGCCTGTCGCCATGATCGAGTTATCCTTACTGTTGCCGGCTGCGTGGAGCGACGCCGACAGACTCCCCATGACGGCCACAGGCACGCCGGGCACGGCCGAGAGGTCCAGTCCGTCTACGTCGGCATCGGCTTCATAGGCACCGCTCTGGATGTCATAGACGCCCTTCCCGCTCAGGGAAGCGCTATAGGCCTGGGCCGTCAGGGAATCGATATCGATCCGGTTCTGACTGTAAATCAAATCTGCCTGGGCTTCATCGACGGTATAGCCGTTATAAGTCATATCGTGCAGAGACGCTGTACCGCGGGCATTCACGTCCTGTACCGTCCCCCAGACCGTCCCTTTGAAACCGGCTGTCCCGCTGATGGCAACGGGCAGATAATCGGCAAAGGCCGTCACGTCGGCTCCCGGGACGTCGACGTTCAGGTTGAATACCGGCGTGTCGCCGTTGGTTACGATAGTCCCGCCGACGCGGAAGTCCTGGCCGTTGACACGGCCTTCGACGTCCGATAAGGTAATATCTTTGCTCGTCAGGGCCGCATGGCCTTTCAGGCCGTCTACTTCAAGGCCCTGGACGGTGACGTGGCCGTCAGATACGTCGGCCTGGCCGGACAGGAAAAAACCGTTGTGGCTGTCCGCGACGCGTACTTTGACATTTTCGACAGTCCCGCTGCGGATGACGACATCGGCCGACGACGGGATGAATGACGACGCATAGGTCCCGTTGATGGCGTCGGCGCTGACAGTGAAGTCATACTGGCGGTTCGAGGCATACGTCCCGTGGGCCGTCACCGTTTGGCCATCGACGGTCATGGACGCATCAATGGCCAGCGACGGATAATCGGCAAAGGCCACGCTGCCGTTGACGTTTTCTCCGGTGACGACCGTGCTGTCCGGTAATTGGGCGTCAATAGTCCCGTTGTGGACGTTGATGGCCCCGCGGAATCCGGCATCGGTCGTACTCTGATTCTTCTTGATGAGCGACGCCACGTTCCACGTGCCATCGTCTTCATTCTGCCAGAGATGCAGGACTGGCGCATCGACATCGGCCGTATCCAGGGCCTGAAGGATTTCGCCCTGCTTCAGGGCCGTCATGATCTTACCGGGATTGACATAGACCCGGACGGCGTCGCCTTCGATGACGACCCGCCCTTGTGTATCTTTAATGACCGGCTTGGCCATGACCAGCTGGCCATTCAGGGATATATCCAGTGAAGAAAACGACAAGGTCCCGTTCAATTTACTGTTTGCAGTTGTCGTAATCGCCTGGCCAGCCATCTGGGTCAGAGCCGGCTTTTCCATCCACAGTGCAATCCCTGCTGACAGGAAGAAGGCCGTGACGCCAGTGGCAGCCATCCATTT
>ERZ1023974.340-NODE-340-length-9692-cov-7.199336_pt1 | contig 9692 bp, 8 predicted proteins | sample MGYA00380432_ERZ1023974 | MGnify/ENA primary metagenome ERZ1023974 (study PRJEB33179, sample SAMN07449058) | human gut metagenome | biome: Human-gut; feature: Human associated habitat; material: Faeces | host: Homo sapiens | place: India:Kasaragod | collected...
TATGCGACAGGGCTATTGGTGAGCACGCCGAGCATTTTATTAAGGAATACGGCGACAAATATGTAAATGCAGACTCAAAGGAGCGTCGCAAAGCGCTTGTTGATTTTGCACTTCCTAAGAATATTGCAGGCCTTGAAAGGGACCTTGGAAGATACAGAATTACTTATGACAAATGGTTTAGAGAGTCAACACTTCATAATGACGGCTCTGTTCAAAGAGTTATTGACGCACTTAAGGAAAAAGGCGTAACTTATGAGCAAGACGGCGCATTGTGGTTTAAAGCAAGCGAATACGGCAATGATAAGGATATAGTTCTTGTAAGGGCTAACGGACTTCCGACATATATTGTGCCTGATATCGCTTATCATTATAACAAGCTTGTTACCCGTGGCTATGATAAAGCTATCGACGTTTTGGGCGCTGACCACCACGGCTATGTTCCACGTATGAAAGCGGCTCTTACAGCTTTGGGGCTTGACGCTTCAAGGCTTGACTGCGTAATTATGCAGATGGTAAGGCTTGTAAGAGAGGGCGAAACAATTAAGCTTTCAAAGCGTTCAGGCAAGGCAATTACCCTTAACACTCTTATTGACGAAGTGCCGCTTGATGCTGCAAGATTTTTCTTTAATTTAAGGGAGCCTAATTCTCATTTTGATTTTGATTTGGAACTTGCGGCTAAGCAGTCAAGCGAAAATCCGGTATATTATGTTCAATATGCTCACGCAAGAATTTGCTCTATTATTAAAAAAGCTCAGGAGCAGGGAGTTGAGCTTAAAACACCGAGTGATGACGAGCTTGCGCTTCTCAATTCCAAAGAAGAGAAGGACCTTATCCGTCACCTTTCATTGCTTACTGATGAAATTGTTTCGGCGGCTAAATCCTATGACCCGGCTAAAATTACACATTATGTTATTGAGCTTGCAACTCTTTTCCATAAATTCTATAATGCACAAAGAGTTATGCTTGATGATAACGAAGGCCTTATGCAGGCAAGACTTTTCCTTTGCAAGGCTGTTAAGGACACGATTTATAATATTTTGACTATGCTTAAAATAACTGCTCCTGAAGTTATGTAAGAGAGGTAATATATGGCAAATATTAAGGATAAAATGCTTTATTTTGTGGGAAATAAGCTGCTTAAATACGTTTATAAAAACCCTCAAAAAAATATGCTAAAGCTAATAAAGATAGGCAAGGCGGTTGCAGGCAAGATGTACCCTGAAAGCACTTTTACAAAGCCTATCGAAATTATCAGCGACCCTACCAATGTTTGGCATAAATATTTATTTGACGGCTTGAGGGATATCGACCCTGATTTCTTTTGCTCTGCGGCGCTTACCTTTGCGATTGATTTGGGGCTTAACGGCACTAAGACCATTCGTAAAAGACGTGAGCAGGAGCATTGCAATATCCCTTGGGTAATTCTTATGGACCCGACTTCTGCCTGCAATTTGAAATGCAAGGGCTGTTGGGCTGCCGAATACGGCTATAATTCAAACCTCACTCTTGACGAAATGCGCAGAGTTATAAGCGAAAGCAAGGCGCTCGGCACTCATTTTTATATGTTTACGGGCGGCGAACCGCTTATTCGCAAAAAGGATATTGTTACCCTTGCAAGGGAAAATAAGGATTGCATTTTCCTTGCGTTTACCAACGGCACGCTTGTTGACGATAAGCTTTGCGAGGATATCAAATCTTGCGGCAACCTTGCGCTTGCGCTTTCGATTGAAGGTTCTGAGGAAGTTAATGACAGCAGGCGAGGCGAGGGCGTTTATCAAAAAACGCTTAATGCTATGAAGCTTCTTAAAAAGCATAAATGCCTTTTCGGCACTTCTGTTTGTTATACTTCTAAGAATTATGACAGCGTAACGAGTGATGAATTTTATGATTTTATGATAGAAAACGGCGCAAAATTTGCGTGGTATTTCCACTATATGCCTGTCGGCGCAGACGCTGATACAGAGCTTCTTTTAACTCCTGAGCAAAGAGAGCACGTTTATCGCACCATTCGCCAAAACCGTAACAGCAAAACAGGCAAGCCTATTTTTACGGTCGATTTTCAAAATGACGGCGAGTTTGTCGGCGGTTGCATTGCAGGCGGACGTAACTATTTCCACGTCAACAGCGAGGGCGACGTTGAGCCTTGCGTATTTATTCACTACAGTGATTCAAATATAAGGGAAAAGAGTATTTTGGAATGTCTTAAATCTCCTCTTTTCCACGAATATTATAAGGGTCAGCCGTTTAATGATAATATGCTTCGCCCGTGCCCTATGCTTGAAAATCCGCAAAAGCTCAGGCAGCTTATTAATAAGACCGGCGCTAAGTCAACAAATCTTCTCCAGCCTGAAAGCGCAGAGGAGCTTTGCTCAAAGTGTGACCTTTATGCTCAAAATTGGGCGCCAAAGGCTAAGGAAATTTGGGAGGAGCAGGAGCGCTTCCACCCATTCACGCAGTACTACCGTGACACTCCTGAGGGCAAAAAAGAGTTTGCAAATAAGTAATTCGATATTAACAAAAAAACAGGTGTTGAATTAATCAACACCTGTTTTTTCATTTGTATCTATAATAAAAATACCCCCGATGCGAATTTCCACATCGGGGGTTAGTGTTTTTAATTACTTATTTCTGTAAATAATTGCTTCTCTTTCAGGGCCGTTTGATACCATTGTGATAGGATAGCCGATTTCCTTTTCGATAAATTCAACGTAATCCTTAGTTTCCTGAGGGAGGTCGTCATAATTCTTGATACCTCTGATATCGCAGTGCCAGCCCTTCATAGTTGTGAATACAGGCTTGCATTTCTTAAGTGTCGGGGTGGTTGGGAAGTCCTTAATAACCTTGCCGTCAACCTCGTAGCCTGTGCAAATCTTGATTTCTTCAAGATATGAAAGGCAGTCAAGCGCTGTCATAACAACCTGAGTAGCACCCTGGCAAGAAACGCCGTAGCGTGTAGCAACGCAGTCAAACCAGCCGACTCTTCTCGGTCTGCCTGTTGTTGCGCCGAACTCGCCCTTGTCGCCGCCGTGAATACGAAGCTCCTGTGCCTCGTCCTCGTCAAGAATTTCGGAAATAAATTCGCCTGCACCTACTGCTGATGAATAAGCCTTTGTAACAACAACGATATCCTCGATTGAATGAGGCGGTAAGCCTGCACCTACAGCACCGTAGCCTGCAAGTGTTGAAGAAGAGGTTACCATAGGATAAATACCGAAGTCAGGGTCCTTAAGTGTACCGAGCTGACCCTCAAGAAGAATGTTTTTGCCCTCTTTAAGTGCGTTTTGAAGATATGCATGTGTATCGCAAACGTAAGGAGCAATCTTCTCTCTGTATTCAAGGCAGGTTTTGTAAAGCTCGTCCTCGTCAAGAAGTGGCTTGTTATATACATATTTGATAGTAAGATTTTTGAGTGTGCAGATATTCTTAAGCTTAGCCTTAAGTGTTTCGTCATCAAAAAGCTCGTTTACCTGAATACCGATTTTAGCATACTTGTCGCTGAAAAACGGAGCAATACCGCTCTTAGTTGAGCCGAATGCATTTTTGCCGAGCCTTTCCTCCTCATATTCGTCAAGCAAAATATGATAAGGCATAAGAATTTGCGCTCTTTCGCTTACTAAAAGCTTAGGATTAAGTCCTGCTTTCTTTACGTCGTCAAGTTCCTTGCAAAACTTGTTAATATCAAGCGCAACGCCGTTGCCGATAATGCAAGTTGTGTGATCGTAACATACACCTGACGGCATAAGGTGAAATGCAAATCTGCCGTGCTCGTTAATAATTGTGTGACCTGCGTTTGCACCGCCCTGAAAACGAATAACGATGTCGCTTTGGCCTGCGAATAAATCAGTGATTTTACCTTTACCTTCGTCGCCCCAGTTTGCGCCGACAATAGCTCTAACCATTTTAAAAATCTCCTGTTTTAATTATTAAATAAAATTTTAAAAGCGCAGTGATGGATTGCTCACTGCGCCCTTGATTTATTATATAATAGGTATCCTGTAAAGTCAACTTTATTTTTTGAATTTACCGCCCTTATTGCCGGAATATTTAATTTTGCTGACTGAAACCTTGCCCGCAGCCGAGCTTATATATATTCCTTTTTTCTTATTTTTCTTTATTTTGCAGTTCTTTATTGAACCTTTTGACTTGCTTACAAAATAAATTCCGTTGCCTTTATTTGATGACACGGTGCAGTTTTTAATGTTTGCCGTGCTTTTTGTAATGTATATTCCGTCGCTTTTGTTAGAAGATACGGTGCATTTGTTAATCGTTGCGCTTGAGCCTTGGGTTAAATAAATTCCGTGAAGCTTTGCCCCTGTCGTTTTATTGCCGGTTAAGGTGTTTGACTTTGATTTGATAAGGAAAATTGCATTGTCAACATAAGGCACACCTTTAACATTAACCGTGTTTTTGTTCAAATTAACCTTGCTTGAATTTGCAAGCCTGATGCCGAAAACCTTTTGCTTTGTTTTGTATTTTTTATTGGTAAATGTTATTTTATTATTCTTAATATTGCTTTTCTTTGCTCCGTCAATCCAAATTCCCGTAGCGCTTCTTGCAACTGAAATGGTATTGTTTGATACCGTAATATTTTGAACGGAGTAATCGCCCTTTTTCGCAATTTTTTCGTTTGATTTAACAACCTCGCCGTAAAGCCTTATTCCGTAAGGCCATTGCTTCATAGACGGGTCCTTGGTGTCAACAATGCTTATTGTGTTTCCTTAAATTTGAGATGATTTGTCAACGGTAGGCGAATATGATTTGCCTGAGCATTTGTATGTATTGGGCCTTTGCGATTTGCTGTTAGGTTTGGGATTAATGCTCTTATAATAAATTCCTGCGCCGCAGTTGTTAATTGAATTATTGTTGATTGTAACATTTAAAAAGCTTGAAGCAAGAACGGCATAGCCTGAAACATTGTTAAATGTGTTATTTGAAATATTAATGTTTTTCATATATTTGCCTGAAAAAACACTGTGAGCACCGACTCCACGATTAACATTTTCAAACACGTTGCCAAAAATATTAATGTTTTCGTTCATTGTGCCGTCGTATGAACGGGAGTGACCTTTGTAGTTTGGGAAGTGACTTTCCTCAAGAATGTCAAGCTGAACGGCTTCCATATTGTCGCCGCTTTTACTGCCCTGACCCATAAAGGTACAAGCGGTAATATTCACATTGTTACATCCGGCAAAGGTGATATGATGACCGTTGTAGCAATCCTTAAAAACTGCGCCGTTAATTGTTATATTACTTGCATGCGCAAAGCTTAATATACTGCCGTTATTTTTATTTGCATCAAAAGTGCCGCCGTTTATTGTTATGTTTTTATAAAAATCCCTGCCGTATGGTGCATCTTGATTTTGACCTATTGCAAGCATAGTGCTGTTTTGATAATTTTTAATAAAAGTTGCGCCCTCGCAATTGAACGTTGTGTTTGAATAAACCACAAGTCGGCTTGAAAGGATATATGTTCCCTCTACCGTAACGGTAAGCGGTGTCGAGGAGTCATATTTATTTTTATCAAGCGCTTTTTGAATATCAATTTCGCTTGAAAAATTATTTGCAAGCGCACTTGCGGCAAACCCCGTGCAAGAACATAAAATTATTAGTATTGATAAAAATAATGACAGTGCCTTTTTCATAACTTCATCCCCCTTAATTGTTAATATTATTATAACATAATTGTTTTGTCATTGTAAACTATAGATAAGGTTTTCCTGTTGTAAATATCAAAAAACTATGATATTATATGTTTGATTGAAATAAACTTATTGAGGTATGAATATGAAAATTTATAATGTTATGCAATACGGCGCAAAGGGCGACGGAAAAACAAACGACGCTTTTTCCATTCAGCACGCTGTTGACGATTGCGCAAAATCAGGCGGCGGCAGGGTTGTTCTTCCGAGCGGATATGTTTTTTACAGTGATTCAATCAGGCTTAAAAAGAATGTTGACCTCCATATCCAAAAGGGCGCTACCATTAAGGCTACAAGCAATATTGACGGGTATATCAGGCCAAACAAGCTTATCAATGACCCTAAAACGGCGCTTATAGGCAATCCTGTAACAGGCAAGCCGAGTTTTGTATTTATTTATGCTTATGAGGCAGACGGCTGTTCAATTTCAGGCGAGGGTACAATTGACGCCAACGGTCACGCTTTTGTCGCTCGTAAGGACCAATATTATGTGACAGGCGATTTTTATCCCCGTCCGACGGTTATGTATGTTGAAAAAAGCAATCACATTTCGTTTAGGGACTTCACTGTTGTTGACGCTCCGTTTTGGACTCTTCATCCGGCAGGTTGCGATGACGTTTTGATTGATAAAATCAGGATTTTAAATGACCTTGATGTTGCAAACAGTGACGGTATCGACCCTGACCATTGCTCAAATGTAAGGATTCTCGGCTGCCACGTAACGTGTGCCGACGATTGCATTTGCCTTAAGGCCTCCAAGGGTAACAGCGAATACGGCCCTTGCGAAAATATTATAATCGACGGCTGTACTCTCGTTTCAACCTCTGCCGCTATTAAGATAGGCACAGAAGGTGTGGGCGATTTCAAAAATGTTATTGTTTCTAACTGCATTATCAGCCGTTCAAACAGAGGACTTTCTATCCAAATTCGTGACGGCGGTTGCGTGGAAAACGTAAGCTATTCAAATATTATTATTGAAACAAGGCGCTTTTGCCCTGATTGGTGGGGCACTGCCGAGCCTATTGTAATTACTACATTTAACCGTGACGAAAACACAAAAAGCGGTACGATTAAAAATATTCGCTTCTTTAATGTTACCGCAAAGGGTGAAAACGGCGTTCTTATTCACGGCAACGAGGATAATATTATTGAGGATGTCACATTTGAAAACTGCTCGATTGAGCTTACAAAAACAAGCAAGTGGCAGTGCGGGCTTTACGATTTGCGTCCGTGCCTTGATTACGGTGTTGAAAGCTATGATAACTCGGCATTTTTTATCCGCTATGCCAAGGATGTAAATATCAGAAAGACTAAAACACGTTGGGGCAATCTTTGCGACAGTTACAGTTATGCCATTGATGCCGCAAATGTTGAAAATCTTAATCTTTATGAGTTTGACGGCAAGAGCGCTAAGGAAAATACGGACGATATCAAAATTGACCGTGTTAAATTAAATTATAAAAGGTAAGAGGTTTAAATTATGGTAGAGCTTAGAGCGTTTAAGGTTAATAAACTTGAGGTTGAAAACACGGTAGCACCCGGCACTCAGCTTAAACTTCAAAATCAGGTTAAATATAATGTGAACTATATGGACGGCGACAAAAAGTGCATCGGCATTTTAGAACTCAGAGTGGCAGATGCAGATTTGCAGCCGTTTGAAATCAAAATTGAAGCAGTTGCGGAATTTGCCTACGGTGATGAGGATGCAAAGCCGGATATTCATACTTCGTCTTTTGACCAGCTTTTCCCGTTTGTAAGAGAGATTATTCATAACGTGACGGGATATACGGGAATGTCGGGGCTTCTTATCCCGATTATCCGTCTTAATAAGGACACCGTCAAGGTCGGCGGCCCTAATGATAAGGAAACTTCACCGCTAAATTAATTTTACGGTTGCGAATGCGTCGTCGCAAACTGCGTATCACTCAAAATAACTTTTGTTTATTATTTTGGCAAAAGTTATTTATCATTCACTACGTTGCTCCTCCTTTCAAAATCTGCCGTACGGCAGTGCGTCAGATTTTGGAATACCGTAGGGGCGAACACTGTTCGCCCCTACATAGGTTGTGAAGAAATAAGGTTGCGAAGAAGTAGTCAGAATTGGATTTTTAGTGAGAGGAGCTGTACGTGGGTACTGCCCTCTCGCTAAAAATTCAAAGTGCCTAACGTTTTGTCGCCGTGTCCTTTAGGATATTAAGACAAAACGTTCAAATGTTATTGATATAAAAAACAAAGGAATTAGAAAAACGTAGATAAATACGTATTTCTAATTCCTTTTCTGTTTCGGCACGGTTATGGCTATTTATTCGTGACCGCCAAAAATGAAAAAAGCAGACTCGAATGAGTCTGCTTTATCTTTATCAGAAAATTAAGCGTTTACCTTTTTTGCAAGGTTGCTCTTCTTTCTTGCTGCACAGTTCTTGTGGATAAGGTTGTTAGCAGCAGCCTTGTCAATCTTCTTAACTGCGTCTTTAACAAGTACATCCTTATCGGCAGCGTTTGTTTCGATAGCAACGTTAGCCTTTTTGATAGCTGTCTTAAGTGCTGAATTAGCAGCCTTGTTAGCAGCAGCCTTCTTAGCGTTTACCTTTACTCTCTTCTTTGCTGACTTAATGTTTGGCATATTTTTCACTCCTTTTAAAACGTGATGTGTATATACGGGAATACTATTCCCTTGTGTTCTAATGCTTAAACATATTATCACAAACTTTTTGAAATTGCAAGTATTTTTTTATTTTTGGGCATACTTTTAATAAAAAACTTTGATTTTAGGTGGTTTTTATGGAAAATTGTACCGATTTGGCTGTTGAATCGTATGAAAACGGCGGAAAAACCGTTTTGGACGGAGTAAAGGTTGAGGAAAACGGAAAAATCACAACCGTGACCGTTTTTAACAAAAAAGGGGCACAGGCACTCGGCAAGGCAGTAGGGAAATATATAACCTATTGCAGCGATGCATCGATTGACGATTCACAGATTTTTGACGGCAGACTCGACGAGCTTTCTGAAATTCTGACCTCGCTTTTACCCAAAAATATTAAAAGCGTGCTTGTTGCAGGGCTTGGAAATACAGACATAACTGCCGACGCACTCGGACCCAAGGTTGTAAATTATGTTCTTGCCACACGCCATATTATTAATGATTATAATAATGATAACAAATATTTTTCTGACTTTTTTAATGTTTCATCAATTTCAACGGGTGTGCTCGGTGATACGGGTATAGAATCTGCCGAAATCATTAAAGGGGTAGTCAACCAAATTAATCCTGATTGTGTGATTGCGGTTGATGCTCTTGCCGCTTCGTCTGCTTCTCGATTGGGCAACACGGTTCAACTTTGCAATGCCGGTATTTCTCCCGGTTCGGGTGTCGGCAACCATAGGTATGAAATATCCGAAGACACTCTCGGTATTCCTGTTATTTCAATCGGTATTCCCACCGTTGTTTCTACCTCTGTTATCAAAGGAAAAAACGGCGGTGACGGTATGTTTGTCACTCCAAGGGAAATCGACAGAATTATTGAGCACGGTGCAAAGCTTATTGCAATGACCGTAAACGTCTGCCTGCAAAAAAATATTGATGCAAAAGATTTATTTTCTTTGGTCGGGTGATATATTTCACTTTTTTTCGCCATATATATTAGGTATAAAATAATATATACTATCGGTGAAGATATGAAAAAGGATTTATATACATTAATAATTAATTCAATTTTGGCTGTGTGCATAACCGTCGGTGTTGTGATTGGCGCACCCAAAGCATCTGTTATAAGCAATTCAAAAGCGGTTGATGTTTTTTCTCCGTCACAAATATTTTCTCAAATTAAAGATAAATATAATAAGAACAATACTGATAATAAAACACAAAATGACGATAAGGGAAAAACAGATACCACTGCACCTGCTCAAAACATAAGTTCAAATATTACAGATATACCTTCAGAAATTCAAGCTCTTATGGATCTGTCTGGTATACACATAAACTAGCCCACG
>ERZ1023974.343-NODE-343-length-9572-cov-10.423768_pt1 | contig 9572 bp, 4 predicted proteins | sample MGYA00380432_ERZ1023974 | MGnify/ENA primary metagenome ERZ1023974 (study PRJEB33179, sample SAMN07449058) | human gut metagenome | biome: Human-gut; feature: Human associated habitat; material: Faeces | host: Homo sapiens | place: India:Kasaragod | collected...
TTACAAACTCTGCCGCAAACTGCAGGGAAAGGGTTATCCTTTTTAATAAGAGCCAAAGCATCGGTATATCTACCCTGAGCCGCCATTTTAAGATAGCCTTGAACTGCGATATGAGCGGGGCAGGCAGTCTTGCAAGGCGCCGTACCTGTATCGTAGCAATTAATTCTGTTTTTATCTCTGTAATCAGGCGACCATTTTTCCTTGCCCCATTTAACTGCGTCGGGAAGTTCTTGCTTAGGATATGTAACAGCAGAGCCGTCTTTTTTGCAAAGCTTTTGACCGAGTTTAACTGCACCGGCAGGGCAAAATTCAACACACTTGCCGCAGGCTACGCAATCCTTAGCCTCAACCTTAGCCACATACGCCGAGCGTGACATATTAGGCGTATTAAAAAGTTGGGAGGTACGAAGCGCATTGCATACCTTTACCTGGCAATTACAGATAGCAAAAATTTTATTTTCACCGTCGATATTAGTAATTTGGTGAACAAAACCGTTATCCTCGGCACGCTGAAGAATTTCCATAACCTTTTCACGTGTGATATAGTGGCCCTTATTTGTTTCAACAAGGTAATCCGCCATATCGCCGACACCGATACACCAATCCTCAGGGTCATCGGCACAGCCTTCGCCGCACATTGCACGGCTATAACGGCACGAACACGGGCCTGCCGCATATTTGCCGTCATATTTATCAAGCCAATGAGAAATATGTTCCACATCAGCAGACTGATTTTCCATTGAAATTGCCTTTTCAACAGGGATAACGTGCATACCTATTCCGGCGCCTCCCGGAGGCACCATCGGCGTAATTGCTTCAAGCGGAAGCTGAGTCATACGCTCAAAGAAATTTGCGACCTGCGGATGCTCACAAATATTATCCCATTTCATATTAAAAAATTCTGCGCTTCCGGGAACGAACATAGGAAGCACATATTGCTTTTCATGCTCCGGATTTTCCCAATTAAATTCAACAAGACCTATATTTGCCATTTCCTTAAGAAGCGGCTCAAGGTAAGCGGCACTTTTGCGCGTAGCTTATATAATTTCCTTAAGCTTCATACCCTAGTGCACCTTCATCTTAAGGTCAACCTCTGCCATCTCGTCGGTTTCAATTGAGGCAAGACCCCAATACTCAGGGTCGTTAACGGTAAGCTTTTTGCCTACCTTTGGAAGCCACGGTAATTTATACAAAACTCTGTCTGTAATATGCTTGCCGAGTGCCAAAATCAATGGACGTGCAGGCTCGTTTGAATGATTTTCATAATAATGCATCACTCTGTCATCGTACACCCTATCCTCAGGCGGCTTGACAGTATCGAATTTGTATTCATACTCCTTATTTGACATAGTATTCTCCCTCTAAAATATACATCTTATGTCATAAATTACAATTTCATTTTATATGTTTGTTAATTATTTGTCAATATACAAATAAAGGTAAAATGCCATATTCGGGAATGATTAATATTTAGTTTATTTTTTTATTGAAGGTTTTAAAACGCAAAAAGAGACGGCATTTCTGCCGTCTCCAAATGCTTTAATTAAAGTGTCAGATTAGTCATTTCCACCGAAGCCCCAGTCAGTACCGGATGTAGTAATAACATCAGCTGTCTGAGAAAATTCATTAACCTCTGACACCGGCTTTGTATAAAGCTCTTTCATTAGGTGTGTCCTCCTTAATTTATCAAAGCTCGCCTCCACCCCTAAAGGCAGAGGTGAAAGCTTTGCTAAATTGTGTTAATTAAGCATTATAGTCGTAAAGTGATGCTTCTGAATAGTAAGTATGAGTACCATCTGCATCCTTAGTAACTACGAATGCTCTTGCGCCGGCAACGCCTGTCATTGCAGTAAGACCGTAGTTCAAACCAATCTGTGAAGCGTTGGTGTTGTTATAAATAACTCTAACCTTACCAGGATTTGTACCTGATGCAGTATTGCCAACGTTTTCAAGTGTAAGGTCAGAAGCTGTTACATTCTTACCATATACGAAGCCCTGGCTAACTACTGTCTCATTATCAGCAACAGTACGTGTTGCAACAAAGAGAACGTCGCAATCTGTAGCTGAAGGACGAGTTGTTGAAACGATAGCAACCTGAGTCTTAGAAGTGTCATCAGCCTTTGTAACTGCTGTGAGTTCGATATCCGAAGCACAGAAGAATGAGTATGATTCACCGTAACCAACTGTTGCGCCGTTTACTGTCCATGATGTTGCGCCTGCCTTAGTAACTGTTACCTTAGCGTCATATGCAACATTTTCAGCCTTGTCAGTGTAGTCAGTGCCGTTAACTGTGATTGTTGCGCCTGCAGCCTTAACTGTGTAAGTCTGAGTAGCATCCTTCTCATAGATAGCTCTGATGGTCTTACCTTCTGTAAGAGCGGTAATCTCATCGTTTGTAAGAGCCCAGCCCTTGAATGTATAACCAGGATAGATAGGAGCAGTTGCAGGAACCTTAATGTCAGCACCGCTTGCTACTTCCTGAGTTGATACAACGTTACCGTACATATCAATGAATACAACTACGAATGTTGATTCAGCTGTTTCTGTAAATACAGGAGTTACCTCTGTATCAGCAACTGCTGTGAATGAATATGTTTCGTTAGTTGAAACGAGCTTGTTAGCAACCTTCCAACCTACGAACTCTGCACCCTCATTAGCCTGAGCTGTAAGAGTTACAGTTGAGTTAGCAAGAACCTTAGTAGTCTTACCGTTTGTTGCGTCCTCGCTGTTAAGAGTTGTTGTACCGTAAGCAGTCTTAGCAACTGTGATATCATAACCCTTAAGCTGAGGAAGAACCTTAGTTTCGAGAACCTGACCGCAAATTGTACAGCTTGTAACTTCTGAACCCGGCTTATCAAGTGTAGGCTCTGTTACAACAGGTTTACCCTTTGTGCAATCTTCTGTTACAACCTTAGCAACTTCGTCATAGTTAGCGTTTGCTGTTACAGCAGAAACTGCCGGCCAGCTATAAGTTGTATGGCTGTGCTGTTTATTACCTGCCGGTGTAGCAGCTGTATCAGCAGTATTTGTCTTTGGAGCTACAGGAGTAGCGCCTGCAGCAAGCTTCTGAGTATCAACTACAGTGCCTGCAGCGTTTGTAAATGTGATTGTATAAACCTCAACAAGAACAAGACCCTTAACTGCATCTTCAAGAGCAGTAGCAGCAGCAGTTACCTGTGCCTGATCTGTATAAGCTTCAACAGTATCCTTAGCGTTAGCTTCAAGAGCAGCTGTTACCTTAGCATAAGATTCAGCTGTGTACTTAGAACCGTCAACTGCCTTTGCAGCATCAAGTGCAGCATAGTAAGCTGTACCGTCAAGCTTAGCAAGGTCTCTTACATCTTCGTGACCGCATACTGAGCATGTAGCCTTTTCAGTACCTGCCTTAGCGATTGTAGAAGGAGTTACAGTTGTGTATTCACCGTAAGTACAATCTGACTTAACAACATTAGCCTTTTCAGCAAATGTGAATTCGCCTGTCTTTTCCCAAGTGTAAGTTGTTACTGTATGAGTACCGTTCTTATTATCAACTGTTGTAGCAGCTGTGTTAGCAGGAGCTGTAGGAGCAGCGCCCTTATCAACTGTTACAGTCTGAGTTTTACCGCCAACAAATGTGTAAGTATAAACATCTGATGTTGGAAGAGCCTCAAGACCCTTAACTGCATTTTCAAGAGCAGTAGCAGCAGCAGTTACCTGTGCCTGATCTGTATAAGCTTCAACCTTAGCCTGAGCGTTAGCTTCAAGAGCAGCTGTTACCTTAGCATAAGATTCAGCTGTGTACTTAGAACCATCAACAGCCTTTGCAGCATCAAGTGCAGCATAGTAAGCTGTACCGTCAAGCTTATCGTCCTTAGTCTGAGTATCTACATGATTACATACAGTACATGTTCCTGTAAGAACAGTACCTGAAACAAGTGTATGCTTGCTTGTCTCTGCATAAGTAATGTTACAATCTTCCTCAGCTTTAGTAGCAACCTCAGTGTAAGTTGCATCTGCAGTAGCAGCTGATACTACCGGCCATGAGTAAGTTGTTACTTCGTGCTTATTATCGCTCTTATAATTTACAGTTGCAGCAGTATTTGTTGAAGGAACTGTTGGAGTTTCGCCTTCTTTAACTGTCTGCGTATCAACAGGCTTGCCGTTGATGTCATTAAATGTAATAGTATAAGTCTTAGCTTCAGGTGTTGAATCCTTTGCATAATCTGTCCAAATTAATGCCCAGTTAGCAAAAGTTCTTGCTGAATCATCACCTGTAACAAGATACAAATTCGGATCTTGCATATCAAATAATGAATCTCTGTAATAAGGTTCAAATTCTGTACCAAAATCGTCTCTGTCAAATGTAAATACTTCCGAAAGGTCGCAATCCTTAATTACTTCGAATGCATAAGTATAGCAAGCCATACCGTACTTACCGAATTTTGATGTGCCATCAAGACCAACTCCAAAGAAGTTGGAAGTATTTTGGTTACCATTTCCGGCAGCTACGCCTGTAATAGCACCATACCAAATACCTTCTTCATTATTATAGGTTGAGCTATTAAACTGCATTGCATCTCCATAGATTGAAACGCCGTTTTTAATTGCGCCCTTGGCATCTGTATTAATTTTCCAATTATCACGTACCTTAGTAACAGATCCAGGAGTGGATGCCTGAAGATATTCAGTGTTGAATTTACCTTTGAACTGACCTGATTGGATAACATCAAATCCGCCGATTTCAACTGTAATAGCAATACGCTGACCTGCTTTAACATGAGCAGGGTTTACAATATTACCTGCTGCTTTAACAGCCTCATAAGTATGTGCAGCATTTACGCCATAATATTGGTTAATGTACTGCTTGGTGTATTTAGCGTATGTACCGTCTGCTATGGCAGCTTCAGCTTCTTGTTTTGAACCCAAGTTGGAAACTGTTGCAGCAACTACAGGCTTATAGTCATTACGATGGTCTTCGAGCCCATTGCTCGCATAATCTGCGATTTCACCACCGAAATCTACCGTACCAGCACTAGTTTCATCATTAGCATAGCCACGATATTCAGGAGTTGACTGAAGCTTTTCAAGGCTTGCATCAACGCCATCATCAACCCACCATTTTCTGTTCTGAGTAACAGTATAATCTGTTGAACCGAACATATCAGCTACACCATTAGTGGCAGCTAAAGCAGAAAACGGAACGGAGAATGCAACCATAAGAACTGCAAGAAGAACAGCTATTGCTTTTCTAAATGTCTTTTTCACTTAGAAATCCCCTTTATTTATTTTGAAAAAAATTACTTTATCTCTAATCCGTTATAATAATTGGAACCGGATGCACAAGCATAGACAATCGTAGCATCTGTTGCAGATATGCCCCCATCACCATTCAAGTCAAATAGCAATGATGGGTTCTTAGATGTAGCTGCTTTATATACGGGTGTAGCATCTGTTGCAGATATACCACCGTCCCCGTTAAAATCGCAAGCCATCATAGGAATAACCGCATTAGTAATATCGGCACCGTTTACGATAACGGTAACGTCATTACGAGTTATTGCATAATCAGACGAGATTGAAAGATAGTAGGTTCCATCCTTTAACGAATCAATAGAGAAAGCGTTTACACCATCTTTAAGTGATGATGTGGTTGTACCGACAAGCTCGGTACGAGCTGAATCAGAATATACGTTAACCGTATATTCACCGTAAACAGGACTGTTGGCAGTATCGCCTTTCGCATCTGTCATAATAACAAGCGAGCCGTTTACGCTATGACCGGTTGACGGTGAAACGTCACAGGTCATTAAATATAGAGAACCGGGATAATCGGCAGATTTGGTAACAAGAGCATACTCATCGTCAAATCCGTCATTATAATTAGCCAAAACGAAAGTCTTATTTGGGTCTGTTGAAACTGAAATAACATCAGCGGCGTCACAATCCTTTGCAAAAGCAACCGAGAAAGTTGCAAGCAACGTGCCGTCCTTTGTTACAGATGAACAAGTGTCAGCATCTGAAACAAAGCCGAATACCAAATTAGAATCATTCGTTACGGTTCCCATCGAAGATACGCCGGCAACCTCATCAGAAAGAAGAGCCTTAGGCTCACTTTTCACCGATACATCCGAAGAATAGGTTGATGTAACCTGCACAACCGATAACTCGGTAACGCCCTCTAAATAAAAGCTGACGTCATATGTACCGGCAGGTAACTTATCACCGTCGTATTGTTTGCCGTTAGAATCTGTGTATGTGCAATAAACGTTCGGGCTCTCCGTTCCGAGCGCAGCAGCATACGAAGTACGAGGAAGGCACACAACAAGCGCAACAAAAACCAAAAACGCAAGTGTACCGATAATAACACCTACTCGTTTTTTTGCAATTGTATTCATTGGTGTTACCTCCTTGTTAAAAAATTCGCTTAATTTGGGGAGAAGCAGAATCGCCGTGAAGGGCAAAGACAAAATCGGTCAGAAAACATAAAAATATGAAACCAAGCAACTTTGGCAAAAGCCAAACACCGTGAAACATTAAATATTTACTAAACGAAACTGCCCATAGCCTCCCCGCCCAAAGCGGGCATAGTATATAAACGGCGAAAGCCGAATATATCAAGACAAAGCAAAGCCATAGCTCTGCTTAATTAAATGATAACACAAGTTATCGTAATTTTCAAGTAAAACTTCTTAGGGACTTTCGCCCCTAAGAAGTATAGAAACTAATATTACTTAATAGTAACATCAGGAAGTGCAATAGTTGAAGATGCAATAGCATAAACAGTTGTAGCATCAGTACCAGATATACCACCGTCGCCATTAAGGTCGAATGCTAAATTCTTTTTAGATGCAGTTACCTCTTTGTATACAAGAGTAGCATCAGTAGCTGAAATGCCTTTATCCTTGTTGTAATCGCAAACAACCATTGCAATTGCAGGACCTGCAATATCAGCGTCACCAACAACAATGCTTACTGTACGTGCAAGAGCAAATTCAGAAGTAATTGTTGCTGTATATGTGCCAGGTGCAAGGTCAAGACTAATCTTGTTTGCAGCAGCTGTAAGGTCAAATGACTTTTCAAGAACAGGAGCGTTTGCACTGTCATAAACAGTTACTTTATATGTTCCGTTTACGCCCTTATTGTTAGTAGCACCCTTTGAAGATGTTGCTACAACAAGTGAAGCAGTAACATTATGAGTTGACGGAGCCAATGACTCAACCGAAGGAACGATTGTAGTATTGCCTGTAACAGTAAACTCATACGGGAATGCTGTTGCTGTATCGTCAAATGTAAGTTTGTCGCCGTTAACAGTAAGTTCAGGTTTAAGAGTATAACCTTCCTCTGCTGTTACATTGATTGAAACAACCTGACCCTTTTCTACAGCTACAGGACCTGAGTAAGCAACGCCGTCGATTGTTACTTTAGCACCTGCAACAGGAGTTACAGTAAGCTCACAGCTCTCAAACTCGGTAAGACCGATTTCAGCTGCCTGAAGTTCAGTATCAACATTGTAAATCTTAGCAAGCTGAGCGTCATAGTTCTTACGGTCATTGATATTGAATGTGCCGGAATTCTTATACTTATAAGTACCGTTACCATAGTTAGCAAGGTCAACTGCGGCAGCAAGAGCTCTCACGTATCTGTTCCAAGATGCTGATGAGTACTTTGTTGCACCTTCGTTAACAAGCTTACCTGATGCATCAAATGAACCAAAGCGTGGGTTAGCTGCTACGCCATTCTTAGATACGGTTGCTTCAGTAGCAACTGTACCGTCTTCATTGTATGTAGCAGGTGTTGCCTTGAGCATTGAGTAAGCATTACCCGATGCACACTTGATTTCATTTTCAAGCTGCTTGCCCTGGTAACCACGTTCAATAACTGCAGAAGCGAATATGTTAAAGAGTTTAACGTATTCTTTTGCCTGAACAGAAGATACTTCAGAAGCTGTGGTATAAGTAAACTTAGTACCTGCATTCTTGAGGTCATTCATAAGCTTAGCAGCGTCAACATAAGACATACCGTTTCTTTCAACAGTCTTGCCTGTTGTTGCGTCAACGTAATCAACGTCAACTGTATACTGCTGTTCAGCCTTCTTTGCATATTCTACCATCTTATTATATGTAAGAATATCAAAGTTAATTTCTTCAAGACCATTTCTAAGCTCAGAAATCTCATTGTAGAGTGTTGATGATGAGCTGATAAGGTGAGACTTAACTACGCTAAGAACATATTCAAGTCTGTCATTAGCCTGAGTAGCAATACCACGATTATCTACTGAATCCATCTCGCCTGAGTTAGGAATGAGCTGATACTCAGCTGATGGGAACTTACATGCCCAATTATCGCCTGAGTTGCACTTTTTGCCTTCAGCATTTCTGTATACATATTGAACCTGATTATAAAGAGGCTCGTTATCTTTGTTTGTATCCTGAGTAGTTGTCGGTCTCTGCCATGGGCCGCCAGGATATGTATCGAGATCCCATTTTGTAGCATACTTAACTGAGTTAGTAAGGTAATAGTTACCGTCCTGACCGAGTGTTACATTAGCCAATGCAGCATCCTTGCCATTCTTAACATCTGATGATGTAAGCGGCTTTGGTGAGTAAATAGGCATTGTACATTTCTCATCGGAATAGTAAATTCCCTTTACGCCGCCACTGGTTGCACCTGTTGTAGCGTCTATTGTGCCACCGACATAAGCAGTTGCTTTAACCGATTCAGGGATTGTGTAGCTTACCTGAGTACCCTTTACAGTAAATGTTACTGTTTCGTTAGAGGTTGAGTAAGGAACGTATGCACGATCGCCTGTTGCGGAAGTTGTAACTGTAGTTGTAACTGCATACTCTGTTTTATCTGACTGAGTAAGAGCTGACTCAGCAGTGTAAGGAGCTGACTGAACGCTAAGTACATTCATAAGAGCATCCTTAGCCAAATCATAAACTGAACCGATAGATGCATCCTCTTTGAAGTCGGATGTTTTATAGTTAGCCATGATATTGGCAAGTTCTTTATAGTTCTTATCAAGTGAGCCGGCTGAACCGCTTTCACCGATAACAAGCTGGAAGCTGCCTGTCTTATAAGAACCTGAATTATAGAAGTTAACATTAACATCATAAGTGCCGGTCTTAACAGTAGCCTCACCGTCGAAACCAAACGGTCTGTAGTTATTAACAGCATTTGAACCAAATGTTTGCTTTGAGGTATTTATATAGATAGCATCAATACCGGTACCGAGTGTAACCATATTAAAGATGTTATCATAGTTATATTTACCACCGGTCTTAAGATACATTGTATCATAAATACCGCTTTCATTGATATGGTAACCGGCAATAATCTTAGCATCAAGTGCTTCCTGAAGAGTGAATGCAACGTGAGTTCTTGTTTCAATCTCCTTGCCCTCATTTTGCTTTGAAATGTTACCGATTTCCTCAGAAGTATAACCTCTGTAGTAGTCAACAGCACCAAGGCCGCTACCTGTAGAACCGTTTGTATAGTTACGCTGCCATTCGCCGAAATAGCCTGAGCCTGCAGATGTTTCTACACTATAGTCATACATACCACTCTTCAGCAGCTCCCCGGTTTCCTTAGCC
>ERZ1023974.344-NODE-344-length-9571-cov-7.772383_pt1 | contig 9571 bp, 10 predicted proteins | sample MGYA00380432_ERZ1023974 | MGnify/ENA primary metagenome ERZ1023974 (study PRJEB33179, sample SAMN07449058) | human gut metagenome | biome: Human-gut; feature: Human associated habitat; material: Faeces | host: Homo sapiens | place: India:Kasaragod | collected...
TGAACAGCTATTACCGGGCTCTTCGGAATGAAACGGTGACGAGCCGTTCTCTCCGCCTGCAAACGACGGAATTGGCGTGCAGCTTGATTCCAGCAGCTTTACAGAATGAGCCGGTCTTCCTCAGTGTCGATGATACGACGGTACCCAAATTTGTAGAGCGGGTTTTGCAGTATCCCCACCTGGCCTTCATCTGCAATGTCCGCAGTGATTCGGCAATGTATGAATTGCTACCATTGCCTAGCGGCAAGCCAGGACGTCCGAAAAAACGGGGAAAACGGATTCATCTGGATGATTTTACGCTGTCCTGGAACATGGACGGCATGAAGTTCGGTCATCGGATCGTTTTGACCCATATCTGCGGGAATCGCCGTATTCATGCCTATGTAAGCTGCACCGCATCAGGTTCCCGCCGGCTTTTCTTCAGCACCTTGGACCCAAGTACCCTGCATATGAGCTGCGCCTGGCAGGAACGAAAGATATTACGGGACGCACCGGCAGAGGGCATGGACTATTATCCTTTGAAGCTGTACAAGCTGCGTTGGGCCATCGAAACCAACTACTATGAGCAGAAGACCTTCTGGTCGCTGAATGCCTACCGGATTCCCCGCCAAAAGGGCATTGAACATAGGGTGAATCTGGTAAACCTCGTTCACAGCAGTCTGAAAATGCTACCGTATCTGGACGAGCATTTTGCAAAGTACCAAAACGCCAGTCCGCAGGAGCTGCGAAGCCATATAAGCTGGCAAATAACTAGCTTCGTCAACTTCCGAGGTGGCGTAAAAGTTGTAAAGTGCTGATGATATTGACTTATCCAATATATGGTGTTTAATATAAATAGTTTTTATGTTATTATTTTTATTCTTATATTTGCGCACATTTACTCAGTGTAAGTATAAAGGAATTTAGAAGGGATGATTTTGAATGAAGAAAAGTAAAAAAGTTCTCCTGTCTGCAGCCATTGCCGCTGCCATCATGGGTTCTGTCAGCGTACCACAGATATACGCTGATGATTTAATTGCTGATAACGTCAATGCAACTACGGGAAACTTTAGCCAATTAAATGTAGGTGGTAAGGCTCAATTCAATGATGAAGTTTCCATCGATAAGGACTTGAATGTTAGCGGTAACGTTAAGGCTAATATTATAGCTGACGAAGCTAATGTAGTTAAAGGCAACATTAGCAACTTATCTGTAAGCGGTAAAGCTGAATTCAACGGCACGGATGGAGTTTCCATCAGTGATGACTTGAATGTTGGCGGTCACGTTGAAGCTAATACAATTAATGCTACTGGTGCTATTTCCAGCACACAAATCAACGGCACTACGGTTAACGCTGATAAAGTAGATACTAATAAATTAACCGTTGGAAATATCGATAATGTAGAACAGGCTATTACCGATAACAAAACTGCTGCCGATAAAGCTCAAGCTACTGCTGATGGTGCACAGAAAGATGCTACCAAAGCAAATTATAAAGCTGATGCTGCTCTTAAAGTAACCGGCAATGGCGTTCTTTATAACCATGCTACCAACTTAACAGATGGTGTAAATCAGAACACAACAGCTATTTCCGATAACAAAGCTGCTATCTCCGCTAACAAAGCTGCTGCTGATAAAGCTCAAAAAACTGCTGATGGTGCACAGAAAGATGCTACCAAAGCAAATTATAAAGCTGATGCTGCTCTTAAAGTAACCGGCAATGGCGTTCTTTATAACCATGCTACCAACTTAACAGATGGTGTAAATCAGAACACAACAGCTATTTCCGATAACAAAGCTGCTATCACAAAAGAAACGAATGATCGTGTTGCTGCTGATACGGTATTAAGCAATCGTATTACAGATAACAGCTCCGCTATTCAGTCCTTACGTCATGACGTTAGCGACCTCGATACTGAAATCGACAACGTAGGTGCTATTTCCGCTGCTTTGGCTGGCTTGCATCCGCTCGATTGGAACGGTTCTGGTTCTAAATTCCAGCTCTCCGCAGCTGCTGGTACCTATGACGGCAAACAAGCTATGGCATTGGGCGGATTCTATCATCCAAATCGTAACATGCTGCTTTCCTTAGGCGTTTCTTCTTCCCTCGGTTCTGATAGAAAAACTGCTGGCAATGTCGGCATTACATTCCGTGTCGGCAAAGGCTCTAACGGCACTGTTTCCGATGACGTAGCTGAACGTTTGGCTGCTATGGATCAGAAGATTTCCCAGTTGGAATCTCAAAACCAAAAACTCACTTCTATACTCGCTATTGTTGACCCATCTTTGACGAAAGAATTCCCGGATGTTCCAGCTAATCATTGGGCATATGAAGCTGTTTCCAAACTCGCTGGCAACGGTATCGTCGAAGGATATCCTGATGGCGATTTCCACGGTGATCGTACGATGACTCGTTATGAAATGGCTCAGGTTATCTACAAAGCACTCAAAAAAGGCGGTTCAGTAGATCAGAAGCTCGTTAAAGAATTCAATAAAGAAATCGAAGCTGTCAAAGCTAACGATGCTCAATAATTACTAGTTAGATAATCCCACTTTCATCAAAAGAACCGCAGTTCAAATGAACTGCGGTTCTTTTTTTACCCTGTAGCAACTAGTAGTATCTCTTTCCTTCTCCAGCAATGGATGTACATAAATAGTTCTCTTCCCTTTTTCGAATTTTCTTTTCCTATACAAAATACTATCCGAGTCAAACGATATTACTATTCCGAGAACCACTGGCTACTTGAATAAAAACGATTTTATCTACCGTGTTGGATCATATATTTGTTCTACTATACGATATGGTATTTTTAGACCAAGTAGCAGTAGTCTCTGTTGAATTCTTACCGGTAGTAGGATCATATCCTTCAGTGGACTTACCAGTTACAGTAGCTTCAGACCCGCTACCGATAGCTACGCCGCCCTCGGCGCTGACATGACGTTGTTCTTCTGATCCGTCAGTTCATGATTGTCTCCGAAGACGATATTGGACTGATTCTTGTCTGTGCTGTCTCCGCTGACCTTGTTGTTCGAACCGATGATATAGTCATGTTTGCCGTTAGTCAGTTCGTTCTGGAAGCCGTCGACGTAGTTGTACTGTGAAGACTTTTCAGAGTCATAATCCTTGATAGCTGTTTTAGATGTATCAGTAACCCATTCGTTTTTATCATTCTTCGCCTGATTACCTTTGACAGTATTTCCGACACCGACAACCTGGCTCATATAGGCACTTTCGACGTTATTGACGCCGCCCATGACCATGACCTGTCCTTTCCTTGACGGCATCCTTCATGAGCTTTCTCAATGCTTCTGGATCGTGTCTATTCGTTAAAACTTCTATAGGATCACTCGTTACATCACGATAGGAGTTGGAAATGGTGTTGCCTGCGCCAAGAGCCTTGCCCCAGGCGTCTTTATTGGCATTCTGAACCGTTGTCGTAGCATCTTTATCTTCGATGGGCTTTTTGTTGTCATCAAGTTGCACGTTGCCATTTTTATCTGTCTTATAGACCTCGGTGTTGTTGCCAAGATTTGATGCATCTTTTTCAGCGTACTGCTTCAGCTGTTCCATGACGACGACATCGTGGTCATCAATACCATCGGCAACTTTGACAAGACAGTTATAGTAAGCATCTTTATATGTCGTAGGAGTTACAGATTTCGGAGCTTTGGTATAATCATTAGTCGTTCCATCAGCATTGACCTGACCTTCGAGCAGTTTGTTCCATTCGATGGTATAGCCGGAGATATCGCCTGCATCATGGCCGAAAGCAATGGTATTCGCTTCATCCGTCGTAGCCTGATAGCCGATGGCCGTGCCATTTTCCGTAGTGACGACTGCCTGATGGCCAGCTGCCAGATCACCGATTGCGTTTTCGCCGGTAGAACCGCCAGCAATGCCTACAGAATAACTACCTCGTACCACACTGTCGTAGAAGACTTCACCATTCGCATAGTCTCGTCCCAAGCCGCCAACAGCAGTAGCGTTTGTTCCCAATACGTAATGGAACCGCCAATGGCAGTTGCCTGCTGACCAACAGCTGCATTCATGATACCACCACTGGCCGTTGACGCTATGCCTGCGGCCGTGTTATCACGTCCACCAAATACAGAAGACTGATTGCCGATAGCATCATTATTGTCACCACCAGCAACCGTGGCATTGACACCAGAAGCAAAATTATCCATGCCACCGGGACACTACCCTTCCCAAAGGCCAAGCCGTTCATGCCGCCAACTGTGACAGAATCATCACCTGTAGCGCCATATGTTACTGCCGGATTGTTCTTGTTCTCCGCATCTTTTGCATAACCACCCAGAACCAGTCCCGTATCATCTACTGCTACAGTTACCTTTTCATCGCCATTATGAGCTTTATCCGCATAGTTGGTCCCCAGGTTGCGGTTCAGGCTGATGACGTTTTTCTTAGTTACCTTTCCGGTGTTCGGGTCTTTTTCATCAGCAATATTGATTCCCCAGCCTTCATTGACACCTGCTTTATCAGACAGTTTCTTCAGCTGGCCGACTGTTGCAACATCCGAATCAGCAGCACCGTCGGCGACATTGGTAAGTCGGCGCAACGTAGTCGTAGTAGTCGTTTTTTGCGTCTTAGGATCGGTTGTCGTAACAGTACCACCACCTACGGATACATAAGCCGCCTGATCTGTCAAGTATACTTTAGCTGTTGAAGCCGTAGCAGTAGCTACTGATCCGGCGCCGATGGCAATGTTGTTCTGTTTAGCTACAGCATTATTACCGATAGCAATGGACTGACTCTTTGCATCGGGATTCTTGCCTTCACCGGCATTATCAAAAGTATCTGCCGCGGCCCCACCACCAATGGCAATAGCCCCTGTACCTGCGGCGTCAGAGCCATAGCCAATAGAAACGACATTATGCCCTGAGCTGGGATAGACCTGGTTATTGGCATCATATTTTGCGCCAATATATACACTTTCCGTTGCTAGGGCGGCATCCCGGTCACCTATAGTGACGGTATTCTTACCGGCTATTGCATTCATGCCAAGTGTATTTGAACCTACTCCTTTTGCACCAGCGCCATGATAATTCTTTGTGTCACTGGACGCATAAGAGTCACCTTTATCATTTTTATAGTTCGTCCCTACATAATCATTACTGAATAAACTGTCCTCTGCCTACACTGAGGGCATCCCTACAAACGAGAAAGCTCCCAATGCCAGCAACACAGCTGCCGTCAAGGCTGTTTTGCTTCTGACTGTATGACTTTGTGTAGTTTTGCAATGACTTTTTGCTAGTTCCGAGACGACAACGTAGCAATGTCTGGTTTTGCTTTAAATATTTTGTTCATAATTTTGCGCATCCTTTACTTATAATGACTTCACCTTATATACCGGGTAAGATTTTTTCGATGCACCGCCTTTCACTATATTGCGTTTTTATGTATTTTATATGGTCTTTTTGTGGTATCATTATAGCACTTATTTTTATTAATAAAAGGCTTAGCAATGGCATTTTACAGTTGCATAGACGCCGATTTGTTATTATATTTTTATTCCTTACATTGTAAATTATTAATATTTATTTAGTACTATATATTAATAAAATATTACAAAAAATTTTACAAAAAAAAAGAGCATTTCATGGAAATCCTCGCTTGAGGGATTCATAAAATGCTCTCTTTTTGTATATAGACTTGGGGCAATTTTACAGGGAATCTGCACAGAAAAAAGACCGTGCATGATGAAACATCATACACGATCCCGTTAATCCGTTTCTGGCCCGAAATCCCAAAATCCAGTTCCCGTTTTCGGATCATATTTCCGCCGAATTCGTCCGCCAAGGACGGGCCGTAGTTCGATTTCAGCCGTGTACAGCACCTCTATCGATTTGATGTGCCCTATTTCTTCTCCAAATCCCGCCGCAGTTTATCAATGACCGGGTTTTTCAAACCCGACAAAACTGTCTGCAGCTATGCTTGCCGTTCTTTTACGAAATAAATAGCATGACTGCCGGGACTACGACGACGAAGAGCAGCATGCCGATAGTAACCAGGTTGGCGGCGTAAGTGACGTCGCCTTTGCCCTGAGTAGCCAAGATGGGCAGGACGGCGATGGTCGGCACGGCGTTCTGGACGATGAAGGTCTGGCTGGTGATGGCCGGCAGGACACCGCCAAGGCTGGCAGCAAGGGCGAAGATAGCCGCTGTCAAAGCCGGGCTAAGAGCGAATTTGCCGAGCATGGCTACGACCGTATCCTTATCGAAGCGGATGCTGGCAAGGCCGGCCACCGAAAGGCTGATACCAATATAGATGAGCGACAGGCCAGTGACCATATTGCCAAGATAACTGAGCGTCGAAAAGAGGGGCTTGGGAATGGAGATGCCAAAAAGGAGGACGAGAAAGGCAGCAACACAGCCAACCAGCGGCGCCTGAAGCAGGCGTTTTGGCTGGAAGCGGGCCCCGCCGGCCGCAGCGTCAGGCTTACTCGGGTCGTTGAGTACCAACGTGGCGCCGACAGTCCAAATAGAAAGCAGGCTCAGTACATAGAAGACGAGGAAATACGTAATGGACTGGTCGCCGAATAACGCCGCATTTAAAGGCATGCCGATGAAAAGGCTGTTCGTATTGACGATGCCGTTGATGAAGCTGCCTTGGCGCCCGTGCGGGATGCGGCAGACTTTTACCAAAATGAAGCTGATGAGATAGAGAATCGCCAGTATCACCACGCCGGAGATGAGAGGACCTGTCAGGCTGCCCAGTTGAGACAGGTCAAGCGTCTTAATCACTGAAACGAAGATGGATGACGGCAGGGCGATGTTCATGACTAAAAAGGCGAGGTTCTTGTTTAACCCGTCATCGATAAATTTTTTCTCACGCAGGAAATAGCCCAGGACCATCAGCAATATAATAGGCAGGATATCTTCAATGATTTCTAAGAGCAGCATATTTTATCTCCCCTCGTGATCTGAAATAGGTGCTGCATACCACGTCAAGAAGCGGGGCGGCACTTTTTTTGTCAGCCAGACACCGTTCACAGAGCGGTAGAATGTATAGCCTTCCTTCGCCATTTCACCACTGGCAACGGTGTAGATGACAGACCTGCCGTGACGCTGACCGACTTTGCGGGCCGTCATGGCATCGCCCGAAAGATGGACGTAGAGCCGGCTCTTAGGCAGCAGTCCTTGGTGCTCAATAGAATCCGTGTATTTCTCGCCCGTACCATGATAAAGGATAGGCGGCGGCGTGACCACGTGAAGCTCGACGTCGACCGGGATGGAATGGCCCTGATTGGCCCGGATTTTCGTCTTGTTTTCATTGAAGGAATAGCGCCGCTTGTTGTCGGTGCGCACGATTTCTTCCAAGATTCCTTTATCGATAGGATACTTTTTGCTGACGCCGGCCAGCAGTTCTTCTACGTCAGCCCAGCCATGATGATCCAGCGTGATGCCGGCTACCCAGGGCTTGTGGCGCAAAATCAGACTAATATAGCGGCTGATACGCGGTAAATCCATGGTAATCACCTTTCCTTATCAATATCATTTATTATATACTGCCATCGGCAAAATGACAACTAGCAGGATTGCCACACGAATTATTCGTCGAACCGCCAAGATAAGCACCGTCTCCGACATCGAGGTATTTGAGCCAGGCGCTACAAGTCCCCGGCTGAGATTTGACAGCTTTACCATATGTCAGCTGTTCGTTTTTTATAAAAACATTTACCGGCTACCTATGTATGCCAAAAGGGCCGCACCCAGGATGGCTCCCGGGTACAGCCCCTTTTGTTGAGAGAGTATTATTGAATGTTTATGATATGGTCAGGTTGTACCTGCTGGGCATCCTTAGGAAGGACAATGGTCAGGACACCATTATCGAAGGAAGCATGGATATTATCTTCCTGGATACCCGTCACAGGGAACTGACGGCAGAAGGACGAACTGCTGCGTTCGCGGCAGATGTAGTTCTTCTGGTCATCCTGGGTATTGTTTTCTGCCTGCTACGTCGTCGACAAGGTGAGTACGTTATTGTCGTAGCTCAGGTGAATGTCTTCTTTGTGGACACCTGGCAGATTGGCTGTCATGACATATTCGCTGCCCCGGTCTTCAATATCGACCTTCGGCATTGAGAACTGTTGCTGCGGCCACATAAAATCATTGAAGAAATTATCAAAAACATCAGGAACACTGAATTCGTTGTTATCAATAATCGGGAATAAGCTTTTCATCATAAGTCATGCCTTCTTTTTACTTACATACTCCGAAAAAACAACTTTCCGCCGCTTTGCGGCACCTTCCCCTTTCGGAGAAGCACTTTTTCAGAATCATCATTTTACTAACGGCCAGCAATTAACTGCCAATCATCTAACCGTAATGCGATGGGATTCGATTTCTTTCTGCGGATCGACTTTCGGCAGGGTTACGGTCAAAATGCCGTCTTTATATGCGGCTTCGATGCCATCTTTCTGGATGTTGCGGACCGTGAACTGACGGCAATACGTGCAGTTCATACGTTCCTGACGGATATAATGCTTCTGCGGTACAGCCGCTTTCGCTTCTCCGCTTTTTGCATCTTTAGCGTCTTTGCTGTCTTTCGCCTGTCTGCTGTCTTCCGTCTTCGTTTCGTGTTTTGCCAGGAGCGTCAGGACATTATCTTTATAAGTAACGCTGATGTCTTCTTTTTTCATGCCCGGCAGGTCTGCCGTGAGGACATAAGCTTTATCCGTGTCTTCGATATCGACACGCGGTACGCTGTAGCTGCCTTTCACAGGACTTTCAAAATCGTTGAAGAAGTTATCAAAGAAATCATCCGGGAATACCAAATCATTACTCGTTACAACTGGAAATAAACCTTTTAACATAATCATTACCCTCTTCCAACAATTCCTTCACTGTTGCTATGAACGATCACTTTTAACTTTCTTTGTCCTTTGAGCTTTTTGCTCATTTGACTTCTCTCTGTAGCCCCTTCCTGACTACATCTATACTATATACCCATTTAGCACTCTCATTAAGAAAGTGCTAATATTTTTTCATTTTTTCTTTCGTTAAAAAAGCTGCCGCTCAAAGCTAAAATACTTCGTGCGACAGCCTCTGCTTTGTTCGTTTTAAAAGCGCCTAGGGGCGATTTGGTAATGGACGCGCCTAAAGCCTTTTGACTCGTCAGGTATCGCCCTAGAGAGGTGCAGGACGGACAGCAGCGATGGCGTACCGCCGTGAATTCTGTGGATATCCGATACCATGTCGAATAGCGCATAGTCGTAATATAATTGTTAGTTCATCTGTAGATCGATCTCACGATTTTACCGTTCTTCACGTCAAAGCTCAATCCACACAGTCATGAAGGATGATACCTCCCATGGAGAAAATCAAGGCACCGACAGACATCATAACTGCAATATTTTTTTAACTGAAATCCCAAAATCCGGTTCCCGTTTCCAGGTCATATTTCCGCCGAATCCGTCCACCAAGGACGGGCCGGAGTTCGATTTCAGCCGTGTACAGCACCTCTATCGACTAGATATGCCCTGCCGCAATGAGATGGTCGCCATCTTTGTTATACGAAAAAGCCGCGTGGGTGTGATGGAAATAGGCGCCCGCATCATCCGTAACGACA
>ERZ1023974.346-NODE-346-length-9535-cov-8.882806_pt1 | contig 9535 bp, 3 predicted proteins | sample MGYA00380432_ERZ1023974 | MGnify/ENA primary metagenome ERZ1023974 (study PRJEB33179, sample SAMN07449058) | human gut metagenome | biome: Human-gut; feature: Human associated habitat; material: Faeces | host: Homo sapiens | place: India:Kasaragod | collected...
TTTTTCATCGTGGCTGTCCGGGACGTTTTCCGTCGGCGTGAAGACGATGTCCGTAATCGGATGACCCAAATCTTCGGCGGTGATGGCATTGAGGAAATCAATGGTAATGAGTTTCCGTTCCGGCCGTCCGAAGATGAATTTAAAAAGGACGTCATTCATGGGATTGAAGTTCTTTTCCGTCAGCTCCGGGAAATACGTACGATAGCGGATTTCATTGGCAGTCAGTTGCTTTTTCAACAGATTCACCATTCCTTTCTTTATTATAGCATGAAACAGAACGAGTAGGATATATCCTACCTCCATGATACAACAGAAAAAGGACGGTCCCGGAAAACTTAATCGTTTTCTAATTGTTTTGAGCCAAATCTCCTAATATTTAAGGAAATGTTAATGTTGGGGCCTATCGGCCGGGGAAAAGACCGTTCATCGTAGGTCGTTCGTCGTTCATCGAATATGGGGCCTGACGGCCCCGCTGTTCGCAGGCCGCCTTGGACTCAGATGCCGCTTCGCGGCAACAAACTCAAATTGAATACATCGCCTCGAGTGACCCTCGGCTCGTGAAAAAATAGTGGCTCGTGGTTCGTTATTCGTGACTCGTAAAAACCTGCCATTATATTCGAATGGGCTGTGATGAAATCTCTCTGGCGGGCTTCCCCTCTACTGCGGTCCGTTTCACCAGCCGTCTTGCCATTCCTTACAGTCATGACCTGACGGACTGAAAAGGCACGGGAAGCCCCTACAGTTCGGCCATGGGCCGTGTTTTTTTGTGGCCTGCAGACCACGCTCTTTTTTCATCGCCTGGCTGCGATACCGTAGGGGCCGTCCCAACGGGCGGCCCGCCTGAATCCTGTGCATATCCGGAATTTATGACGGACGGCGCATGGTCGTAATACAATCATGAGTCTGTCGCGGCGGAACGCCGCATCTGAGTCCAAGGAAAGGCCGTGGCGTGTTATTCGTAATCAAAAAACATACCATCAAAACCGAATGGGCCGTGGTCGAATATCGCAGCGGGCCGCCTTACCCAGGCGGCCCCTACGCACATGGACGTTGGCCGTGTTTTTTTGCGGCCTGCGTCTTTTTATTTTTGTGCAAAAAAAGACCACCCATTTCTGAGTGGTCTTTGTAATCTTCCTGTGAAAGGAGAGATTAGAATACGAATACGAACTGAGCACGTGTTTCTTCGCCCGGATCAGCATCGCCTTTCTTAGCGCTGGTTGCGAAGGACTGCATTACCTGGAACTGAGCGTTCTTAGCAAAGGTGTAGTCGACGCCAACGCCCCAAGATTTAACGTTGCTGGTCAAGCTGTCATTTCTCCAGCCATTGGTGGAACCGATGAAGGTGCCAGCAATATCGAACTGGTCAGCATTGAGGTATTCAACCCAAGCGTCCCAGGATTTCGGCGTAGCGAAGTTGGCAGCACCGTAGGTGAGTTTGCCAACCCAAACATCAGCATTGTCTTTGGAACCGTTGCCATTGTCGATAACGTCACGATAGGTTTCGTAGTTAGCCAAAGCATTCCATTTGCCGAAGTTTACGCTAGCATATGCGCCCCAAACATCAATATTATCAAGTGCAATGTCATCGCCCAACAATTCAGCTTTCGGCATGATGTTGTTATAGTAAACGCCAACAGCAGAACCAGCCATGCGGCCGCCGCCGAAGAAGCCTTCTAATTCACCATATGCCGTTTTAGCACTGGCATAGTTGTTATCGTCAACAGTCCAATAACCACCGATGGGGCCTTCTTTGAATTTACCATAGCCAGCGGTAGCGGCGAATTTGTCGTTCTGGTACTTCAACTGAGCGCCGTCGAAGGTATCGCCATAGAAGAAGCCATAAGCACGCGGGCCACCCATGATGTATTCATAGCGGCCTACGAGGAGGTCCCAGTTGTTGCCGCCGAAGTTGTAATCGACGTTAGCCAAGTCCGTGTAAATATTGTTATTATCGCTATTGCTAGCCGTACTGTTATCAGCAAAGCTGATGCTATTGGTGCTGATACCGTAGGTTACTTTCGTGCGGTCGTTAACCTGAGCATTGGCACGGATACGAACACGATAATCCCAAGAATTGTCATTTGTCTGTTTTTCATTGACAACCTGATCAGTACCTTTAATTTTATCGCCTTCACTCTGGTAACGATAACGGATACGAGCGTCACCCGTCAATTTAACGTTGCCAACGCGGTTTTCCAAAGCGCTTACGCGAACGCCGAGGTTGTTGAGTTCGTCAGCATATTCGTCAGCGAGTTTGTTGATGAGGGCGCGCTGTTCGACAGAAGCTTTGTCCATGTGAGCCATAGCTTTTGCGACCATTTCAGCAGCTTCGTAACGAGTGATGTTACGGTTGCCCTGGAAGTACTGGCCGTCAACGCCCTGGATGATGCCGGCGTCAGCCAATTCTACGACGGATTTGTAAGCCCAGCTGTCAGACGGTACGTCGACGAACGGGTTAGCTGCGAATGCGCAAGTTGCGCCAACAGCCATAGTTGCTGCGAGAGCTACTAATACTTTTGTTTTCATGAGGATTACCCCTTTTCCAATAAAAAAATAAGTTTCGTTAGAAGTCTTACACCGTTACTAGCGAGCGCCGAAACGTATTTTTTCCAAGGGTTCATTGGCGAGTTGTCCTAGTTTCCTCTCTTTTACTGCCTTGAAAAAGGTACTGTTTTTTTGCTCTTTTCGCAGGTGTTGCCTGCGTCCGCACCACACCTGTTGCGATTATTATACAACTTTTTTCGGCACTTGTCAAAATTCGATGCTTGCTGCCCTCTTTTATCATCGCAAAAATTGGCTCAACAAAGCCATTTCCCCTTCATTTTTTAATCGCCATTTTTAAAAACTTAAAGGGCAATTTTGCATAAAAATTTTATTTGTGTTTATTTATTCACAGCTCATTGTCTTTCATGGCAGTTTTATTTCAACTGTTATTGACTCTCATTCTTTTATTCTTCAGCCATTGCGACCACGACTGGCTCCATCCCTGTTTCGTCTGGTCCTGTACATACTGATAAAATAATGACACCATTTCGTGTTTTTCATGATAATACGGTCCTTTCCAATCGCCTCGTTTGGGACGGGATACGTCATGTGGCGTGTAGTTGCCGCCGATTTCATACTGGCGATAGACGATATCCCGGTAGGACACGTCGGGATTCTTTATCATATCGTACATGACCATATAAGCCGTCGTCCGGCCGGCTCCGGCTTCGCAATGGAAATGGAGCCAGGCATCGTCTGGTAAAGTGCGGACGAAAACCAGGAAGGCGTCGATTTCGTCCGGTGTCGGCCAAAGATGATCCGTGCTGGCCAGGCGGACGTAGTGGACGCCTTTGCTTTCTGCCAATTCCTGTTCCGTCTGGACGCGTCGTACGGTCATAATCTGAGGATGAACGGGCAAATCGCCTTTCCCCTGGTCGTAGACCGTGACGTCTGTCCCCAAAGCGGCCTGCAAGCGCTGCTGTTCATCGATGAGAACCTCGGCTTGGGACTTTCCTATATTTCCCCAATCGTGACGGCCATACCAGCTGACGGCCGTGCCGTCAAAAAAGCCGTGTGACTCCTGGCGCAAGTCGACGTCATAAATAGGACCCTTGGTCTTTTTCCGCAGCTCATGGACGAGGGCTTCGAACTGGCGAGCCGAAAACTGGCCGGACCCGGAAATACGCAGGTCATCCAAGCCCTTCCGGGACGGAACATAAGACGCATCGACTTCCGATGCATATTTATGTTCTACCGCGTGAAAAGATGACTGACAAGCGCGAAAATTCCGTGGCAGACCTGCATCATTTTCTGCATCGACACGCCAGAAATGACCGCGATACGCTGCCGGTGCCAAAGCCGGCAAAGACGTGTGTACATTCGTAGAAAGCGCGATTCTATCGCCATTTCCCTGACCTTGAACAGCCATCCCCATAGCCGAAAAAACGGCCAAGATGACTGCGATTTTTTTATACCCAATCATAAAATTACCTCCTGTAGTAATTATTTATTTTCATGCATTATGTGTGTTTAGTAAAACGTGTTAGGGAATATATATAAGGGGCCTGACGGCCCCGCAGTTCGCAGGCCGTCTCGGACTCAGATGCCGCTACACGGCAATAAATGCAGAATAACGACATCGCCTCGAGTGACCCTCGGCTCGTGAAAAAATAGTGGCTCGTGGCTCGTTGTTCGTGGCTCGTAAAAGCCTGCCATCATACAAGAATAGGTATGGCCAAATCTCACAACGGGCTACCCAGCCACAGCTGTCCGTTTTGGCAGCTGTCCTACGCCTCCTATTAGTCGGCACCTGACGGGCCAAAAAGGCTTTTAGGGCGCCCCCTACGCACAAGGCCGCTGGCCGTGTATTTTTTTGCAGCCTGCACTCATTCCCATCGCCTGTATGCGATTCCGTAGGGGACGACCCGGAGGATGTTCCGGAGAGCGTCCCGTCGCGAATCCTGTGAACAGCCGGAATTTATGACGAGTGACACATGGTCGTAATATAATCCTGAGTCTGTCGCGGCGGAACGCCGCATCTGAGTCCGAAAAATACCATGCATGGTATTTTGTACCTCCATGCATGGTCTCTTTATCACCAACTAAATGCCATATTCCTTAAAGAGTTTTTCACGAAAACCGGCGTCAGCAGCCGCTTTGTTCGCATCGTCATAACGCTGTTCATTCAACAGTCGTTGCATCAAGGCACCCCAGCGTTCATTAGCGATGGCTTGTCCTTCTTCGCGTCCCTTGGCTTCCCCTTCTTTACGGCCTTTGGCTTCTCCTTCTTCACGGCCTTTAGCTTCGCCTTCTCTACGCCCCTCAGCCTTACCTTCTTCAAAGGCATCGCGATGGTCCGAGTTATAGTCTAGGATGGCGAGTTCCCGATGGCTGTAAGCCAGGCGTTCGGCGTCATTTTGCAGAAAGGTCCGAGCGGCATCTACGGCTTTATGAATGGCTGCATCGCTCATAATCAGTTCCCCCTTTTCGTCATCACTAAGCTGGTTAGCAAAATACGCCAGCCAGCGTTCCATTTTCGTCATGTCACGGATTCGCTTCTTCGGCGATTTCGTATATTTCGGGATTTCCAGGAAATGGAATACCAAATCCTTATTGAGGCGGTCACCTGTCTCGGCGTTATAAATACTCCACATGGAATGGGCTTCGTCTTGCGGCAGCAGGTTGAAACGCAACAGATTAATGGTAATGCAAGGCTTCAAGTCCTGATAGGCACCACCTGGCGGCAGCGACAACAAGTACAATCGCGCCCAATAGCACATAGTCCGGCGCTGCATGTTTTTCTGATTGACGATTTGGACTTCGATATCGACTTGTTCGCCCGTATCCAAGGTACAGGCCACATCGAGACGGGTCAATTTTTCATCGTGGCTGTCCGGGACGTTTTCCGTCGGCGTGAAGACGATGTCCGTAATCGGATGACCCAAATCTTCGGCGGTGATGGCATTGAGGAAATCAATGGTAATGAGTTTCCGTTCCGGCCGTCCGAAGATGAATTTAAAAAGGACGTCATTCATGGGATTGAAGTTCTTTTCCGTCAGCTCCGGGAAATACGTACGATAGCGGATTTCATTGGCAGTCAGTTGCTTTTTCAACAGATTCACCATTCCTTTCTTTATTATAGCATGAAACAGAACGAGTAGGATATATCCTACCTCCATGATACAACAGAAAAAGGACGGTCCCGGAAAACTTAATCGTTTTCTAATTGTTTTGAGCCAAATCTCCTAATATTTAAGGAAATGTTAATGTTGGGGCCTATCGGCCGGGGAAAAGACCGTTCATCGTAGGTCGTTCGTCGTTCATCGAATATGGGGCCTGACGGCCCCGCTGTTCGCAGGCCGCCTTGGACTCAGATGCCGCTTCGCGGCAACAAACTCAAATTGAATACATCGCCTCGAGTGACCCTCGGCTCGTGAAAAAATAGTGGCTCGTGGTTCGTTATTCGTGACTCGTAAAAACCTGCCATTATATTCGAATGGGCTGTGATGAAATCTCTCTGGCGGGCTTCCCCTCTACTGCGGTCCGTTTCACCAGCCGTCTTGCCATTCCTTACAGTCATGACCTGACGGACTGAAAAGGCACGGGAAGCCCCTACAGTTCGGCCATGGGCCGTGTTTTTTTGTGGCCTGCAGACCACGCTCTTTTTTCATCGCCTGGCTGCGATACCGTAGGGGCCGTCCCAACGGGCGGCCCGCCTGAATCCTGTGCATATCCGGAATTTATGACGGACGGCGCATGGTCGTAATACAATCATGAGTCTGTCGCGGCGGAACGCCGCATCTGAGTCCAAGGAAAGGCCGTGGCGTGTTATTCGTAATCAAAAAACATACCATCAAAACCGAATGGGCCGTGGTCGAATATCGCAGCGGGCCGCCTTACCCAGGCGGCCCCTACGCACATGGACGTTGGCCGTGTTTTTTTGCGGCCTGCGTCTTTTTATTTTTGTGCAAAAAAAGACCACCCATTTCTGAGTGGTCTTTGTAATCTTCCTGTGAAAGGAGAGATTAGAATACGAATACGAACTGAGCACGTGTTTCTTCGCCCGGATCAGCATCGCCTTTCTTAGCGCTGGTTGCGAAGGACTGCATTACCTGGAACTGAGCGTTCTTAGCAAAGGTGTAGTCGACGCCAACGCCCCAAGATTTAACGTTGCTGGTCAAGCTGTCATTTCTCCAGCCATTGGTGGAACCGATGAAGGTGCCAGCAATATCGAACTGGTCAGCATTGAGGTATTCAACCCAAGCGTCCCAGGATTTCGGCGTAGCGAAGTTGGCAGCACCGTAGGTGAGTTTGCCAACCCAAACATCAGCATTGTCTTTGGAACCGTTGCCATTGTCGATAACGTCACGATAGGTTTCGTAGTTAGCCAAAGCATTCCATTTGCCGAAGTTTACGCTAGCATATGCGCCCCAAACATCAATATTATCAAGTGCAATGTCATCGCCCAACAATTCAGCTTTCGGCATGATGTTGTTATAGTAAACGCCAACAGCAGAACCAGCCATGCGGCCGCCGCCGAAGAAGCCTTCTAATTCACCATATGCCGTTTTAGCACTGGCATAGTTGTTATCGTCAACAGTCCAATAACCACCGATGGGGCCTTCTTTGAATTTACCATAGCCAGCGGTAGCGGCGAATTTGTCGTTCTGGTACTTCAACTGAGCGCCGTCGAAGGTATCGCCATAGAAGAAGCCATAAGCACGCGGGCCACCCATGATGTATTCATAGCGGCCTACGAGGAGGTCCCAGTTGTTGCCGCCGAAGTTGTAATCGACGTTAGCCAAGTCCGTGTAAATATTGTTATTATCGCTATTGCTAGCCGTACTGTTATCAGCAAAGCTGATGCTATTGGTGCTGATACCGTAGGTTACTTTCGTGCGGTCGTTAACCTGAGCATTGGCACGGATACGAACACGATAATCCCAAGAATTGTCATTTGTCTGTTTTTCATTGACAACCTGATCAGTACCTTTAATTTTATCGCCTTCACTCTGGTAACGATAACGGATACGAGCGTCACCCGTCAATTTAACGTTGCCAACGCGGTTTTCCAAAGCGCTTACGCGAACGCCGAGGTTGTTGAGTTCGTCAGCATATTCGTCAGCGAGTTTGTTGATGAGGGCGCGCTGTTCGACAGAAGCTTTGTCCATGTGAGCCATAGCTTTTGCGACCATTTCAGCAGCTTCGTAACGAGTGATGTTACGGTTGCCCTGGAAGTACTGGCCGTCAACGCCCTGGATGATGCCGGCGTCAGCCAATTCTACGACGGATTTGTAAGCCCAGCTGTCAGACGGTACGTCGACGAACGGGTTAGCTGCGAATGCGCAAGTTGCGCCAACAGCCATAGTTGCTGCGAGAGCTACTAATACTTTTGTTTTCATGAGGATTACCCCTTTTCCAATAAAAAAATAAGTTTCGTTAGAAGTCTTACACCGTTACTAGCGAGCGCCGAAACGTATTTTTTCCAAGGGTTCATTGGCGAGTTGTCCTAGTTTCCTCTCTTTTACTGCCTTGAAAAAGGTACTGTTTTTTTGCTCTTTTCGCAGGTGTTGCCTGCGTCCGCACCACACCTGTTGCGATTATTATACAACTTTTTTCGGCACTTGTCAAAATTCGATGCTTGCTGCCCTCTTTTATCATCGCAAAAATTGGCTCAACAAAGCCATTTCCCCTTCATTTTTTAATCGCCATTTTTAAAAACTTAAAGGGCAATTTTGCATAAAAATTTTATTTGTGTTTATTTATTCACAGCTCATTGTCTTTCATGGCAGTTTTATTTCAACTGTTATTGACTCTCATTCTTTTATTCTTCAGCCATTGCGACCACGACTGGCTCCATCCCTGTTTCGTCTGGTCCTGTACATACTGATAAAATAATGACACCATTTCGTGTTTTTCATGATAATACGGTCCTTTCCAATCGCCTCGTTTGGGACGGGATACGTCATGTGGCGTGTAGTTGCCGCCGATTTCATACTGGCGATAGACGATATCCCGGTAGGACACGTCGGGATTCTTTATCATATCGTACATGACCATATAAGCCGTCGTCCGGCCGGCTCCGGCTTCGCAATGGAAATGGAGCCAGGCATCGTCTGGTAAAGTGCGGACGAAAACCAGGAAGGCGTCGATTTCGTCCGGTGTCGGCCAAAGATGATCCGTGCTGGCCAGGCGGACGTAGTGGACGCCTTTGCTTTCTGCCAATTCCTGTTCCGTCTGGACGCGTCGTACGGTCATAATCTGAGGATGAACGGGCAAATCGCCTTTCCCCTGGTCGTAGACCGTGACGTCTGTCCCCAAAGCGGCCTGCAAGCGCTGCTGTTCATCGATGAGAACCTCGGCTTGGGACTTTCCTATATTTCCCCAATCGTGACGGCCATACCAGCTGACGGCCGTGCCGTCAAAAAAGCCGTGTGACTCCTGGCGCAAGTCGACGTCATAAATAGGACCCTTGGTCTTTTTCCGCAGCTCATGGACGAGGGCTTCGAACTGGCGAGCCGAAAACTGGCCGGACCCGGAAATACGCAGGTCATCCAAGCCCTTCCGGGACGGAACATAAGACGCATCGACTTCCGATGCATATTTATGTTCTACCGCGTGAAAAGATGACTGACAAGCGCGAAAATTCCGTGGCAGACCTGCATCATTTTCTGCATCGACACGCCAGAAATGACCGCGATACGCTGCCGGTGCCAAAGCCGGCAAAGACGTGTGTACATTCGTAGAAAGCGCGATTCTATCGCCATTTCCCTGACCTTGAACAGCCATCCCCATAGCCGAAAAAACGGCCAAGATGACTGCGATTTTTTTATACCCAATCATAAAATTACCTCCTGTAGTAATTATTTATTTTCATGCATTATGTGTGTTTAGTAAAACGTGTTAGGGAATATATATAAGGGGCCTGACGGCCCCGCAGTTCGCAGGCCGTCTCGGACTCAGATGCCGCTACACGGCAATAAATGCAGAATAACGACATCGCCTCGAGTGACCCTCGGCTCGTGAAAAAATAGTGGCTCGTGGCTCGTTG
>ERZ1023974.347-NODE-347-length-9493-cov-7.792435_pt1 | contig 9493 bp, 10 predicted proteins | sample MGYA00380432_ERZ1023974 | MGnify/ENA primary metagenome ERZ1023974 (study PRJEB33179, sample SAMN07449058) | human gut metagenome | biome: Human-gut; feature: Human associated habitat; material: Faeces | host: Homo sapiens | place: India:Kasaragod | collected...
CAAGTGAAATAACTCTTTTGCCCGATTCCCTGAAATTTGTAAGAATGAGTTTCAAAAGGAATGACTTGCCTTGACCAGAGTTACCGAGAATCAAACAGTTTGAGTTGGTTTTATCTTCGGCACGCCTATCAAAATCAACAAGAATATTTGTGCCGTATTTATCTCTGCCGATAAACAAGCCCTTAGGATCCGTTTTGCCCGAATAGTTAAATGGATATAAATTCGCAACCGAACTTGCAGGGAGTACACGCTCAAACTGTTCTCTAAAGATATTGTATCCGACAGGCAATACCGTTAAAAAGCCTTCCTTTTGTCTTAGTGTAAGCCTATCAACAGACATCTTTGACCTTGTAAGTTCCATTTGAATTTCGGATTGCAACTCACGAAGTTTTTGCATACTGTCAGCCTTTAATTCAAGAAATACAGCACAATGTAGCAATGGCTCTTTATTCTTTCTAAGTTCGGCTATCAAATTGACAACATCTTCAAGATTGCCCTCGGCTGTAATGTTTTCCTGAACATCGTTTGAACCGGTTGAAAGTTTGTTTTTTCTTGTAGCATTTTGTATGATTTTCCTTTGCTCAATAGCATCAACCATGCGAGAATACAAATGAATAGTTAAATTGTTTCTGTCCGCAAGAGTTGAAAACAAAGCAAGTTCTTCTGTAGTAGGCGGATATTCCTTGATTGCCCATACACATCTATAACTATCACCGCATACATAATGGTCTGTTGAAAATTTTATTGTAGACGGCAGAATCATATCAAAAAATGATTTTGTACGAATTACTTCTTTTTCTTCTTCGGTTAATTCTTTATTCTTTTTCTTAAACATTACTGTTTGCTCCTTCCTTAACAGCTACAACGATAAGCCTTCCGTCATTTTGCGAATACTCACAAGTGGACAATGTCAAAAACTCATCATCGTAACCAAATTCATAATTTGAGTGATACAACGATTTTGAATACAGCTCCTTAATTTTTTCGTTGTAATGGGATTCACCCGAATCATCAATAAACGAATACCATGAATTATCAGCCTTAACTTTAGCAACGCATATAATATGATAAATTGCATTTTCATTAGGTGTGATGAATTCAATGATTTGGTCTTTATCAAAACACTCTTTATTCTTAAATTTCATAAGTGGAGCAAACATTCTACCGTTCTTCATATTATGACCGTAAATAATGAGATTTTTTGAAATACCGATATTACAGTTAGCATCCATAAAAGGAGTACCCATATATGAATATTCTTTATTAAAATCTCGGCGCAAGTAGAACTCTGGATTTTGCTTGGTTAACATAACCGGATAGTTGACATCCATATCCACAACCTTTAACCAACCGACACAATGCTTATTTTTAAGCATTAAATCATAAACCTTATTCGTGGTGTCTGTGTCTCCATCTTCGTTTTGCTCCTCAATGGATTTAGCAATTGTGTCAAATTGCTGTTGATCCTTTGAATCTTCAATACTGCAAATGCTCACATAAGTAAGTATCGCAGCCGCTAATGCATATGTAACAATCATAAATATAGTTAAAAACAATTGAACCATTTTATAGCACCGCCTTTTTGAGCTTTTCTTCATCAAATCCATCCTCTCCGTCAACATCGGGAATTAATTCGCCCTGCATTGAAGCTCCGAAGTAAATAGCAAGAAAGCGCTTAATATCATCTTTATTCGTTCGTTTAACTTCAAAACCCTGTTCTGCAATTGCTTTTTCCACTCGGTTAATCTGATTGAATTTCTGTTCTTCCTTTTCTTTTCTAAAACGAACAGCCATCATAAATTGTCGAGCTGTTGACATTTCAATTTGAATGTTATCAAGATAATCAATATCTTTTTCAAGACATTTCCTAACACTTGAATTCTGCTCATTAGCCAGTCGTTCAAGCATAAAGTTTTTATTATCATCAAACCTTTCGCATGAATCAATGCAGGAGATTTCAATATTAGGCTGAGCCGATAGCACTTGCATTAAATGCCATATTTTGATTTCAATATTTTCTTTTGAAAGAACAGAAATATTCGTTGGACTGATAAGGTAATAAACAAGCTCACCATGAGCTGTTTTTATACCTCTTTTTGTAAATGTTTCAATACCGATAAGGTCTTGAACCGTATTTTTACTTTTCTTTTTTGCCATTTTCATCACCTACTTTTGTTTTATTCTGTTTGGGGAGTGTTTCGTCTTTCAAACCCCATTCGTAATATTGCTGTGTTGAAATAAAAAACTTGATTCCATATTTAATGAAATCAAGCATTGTTGTTCCGTCCGCACGAATTGATAAAAGAGCATAAGTTCCGACAAGTACAGCCGGAATCATCAGTTTTGTAGTTGCCAATACAATAGCTGAAAACAGAGCACCGATTATAACTACAACAAAATCCTTTAATGACCATAACCATAAGGTTGCAGACGCTCTCATATTCTGCGGATAAATATATTGTTTTTTCATTTTTCCTCCTGAATTTCGGATAAAATAATAACGCCCATCAATGATGAGCGTTAAGTTATTGTTCTAATGTTAAGTGTTTGTCTAAGTTCATTTTGCCATAAAGAATATTAGTGACATACACGATTTTATTATCATTATCAACTGTATAAAAAATACAATAATTATCCACAGATACCATTCTTAAATTATATGATTTATACTTTTCTTTATCGTATTCTTTAAACCTTTCCGGCATGGTTGCTAATGATTGAATTAGATTTTTAATCTTATAATATAAATTTGATGCCGCATGTGGCATTTTTAATTCAATTGATATATATTCAATAACTGCTTTTAAATTGTCTTCAGCCTCTTCAGACATTTTTACTGTATAATTCATAAATTGTATTGCCTTTCAATATTGCCAAAAACATCCGATGCAAGATGCACTTTGCCTTTTTCCACATCATTTAAGCCTTTTTTAATTCGAGTATCCACTTCTTTCTCGGACATATATGATATGTCAAGAGGGTTTCTCGGAAGTTTCATTTCAAAAGGTATACCATCTTGCAAGATGATTTGTTTATAGAACATATTGATTGCATTTGAAACAGGAATACCAAGAGCTTCAAGAATATTTTCAGCCTCTTCTTTAATTTCCGGTTCAATTCTAACTGATACGTTTGCTGATTTTGCCATAATTATTACCCCTTTCATTTATTCTATTTATATTATAGCACTTTGTATCAACAATAGCAACACAATTTGAGGTCTTTACAAATATTACTTGCCAACCGCTTTAACAAGATTGACAGCGGAAGTACCCATATGAACTGCACTCATTACATTAACTTTCACACTAGTGTCCAATCCAAATTGCTGTGCTATTCTCGGTACTTCAGCCGCACTCATCATAATACCGATAGCAAGTAACATATTTGTACTCCATGAAAGCAAGCCGAGGAATAGAAGTGTTGTTTGCAAAAAGGCAGTTAGACATAAAGCAAACACTTGCTTTGTCCAATTATTAAATCCATCGCCATAACCTCTCGGAATAGAGAACATATACAAACTGCCGACTGCAAGCTGTATAAGAAGTATTCCGCCACGCTTGATATTATCAAAGAAAATCTTAAATACACAGAATCCTAATGCAATCAGCGTAACAAGTTCAAACAATCCTGCTGAAATCATAGCTCCGCCAGGATTAAATGAGGATACAAGAACTTTAGTGGCAAGGCTGCCGAGAGAAACATATTGCTCTCCTGCAGCTATCGTTACCAAGTCTTTAGCAAATGTATTTTGCAGAGAAACACAAAATTTGTATAACTCAATTGGCGTAATCGTAAATAAAGAAACTGCCATAAAACCTTTAATCCAATTAAGTGCAGTTGTTTTAATATTTGCTCTGCCGGTTTGATATTCGATGGCAAGATCAAATGCAGATACAACAACGCCTACTACAAATAGGCTCCAACCGAATAAAGAGAACAATTTAACAACAGCTTGTACCCATGACAAATCAAAAATCTCTGTACCCATATTTGAAATTTGCGTAAAGAAATTAGCAATCCCATCATATATTGACTTGAAAAGCCATTGAATAAATCTGTTTAGAATGGCATCAATGATTGAATCGGAAATGCCCGTAAAGGCATTTCCTATCGCATCACCCATACCGGAGATTATATCTCCGAGCCAGTCAAACATAAGTCCACCTCCTATCTACTTCTAATTTCATTTACATGCCAACGATGCCCCAAATATAAAGTGGAGCTGTGAGTGTAAAGATTAGACAAGCGAAAAGAATAGCCGGTGCTGTAAACTCGAATTGACCATGTTTTCTGTAATCGAAATACGCCGTGCCGATTTTCACAAAGAAAAGAATCGCAAGGATTGTATCTACCACAGGAAACACAACATTGTTTACAACAGTTTTGATTTGCGCCTTAGCAGCATTCCATGTACCTGTAATCGCTGTTGAAACATCGCCTGCTGCATAAACAGTCGTAGCTGTAAATAAGCAAACACATATAAGGGTAACTACAAATACTGCAAACTGCTTTTTATTGAATTTACTTACAAGTTTATTCATTTGATATACCTCCATATTTCTTTAGAATTGATTTTACTTTATTGTCAGAATGATATCTGATCGGGATTTTGAGCATTTCAGCTCTTGATATTTCCTCCATCATTTCATCTGTCCAAGAATCACCGAATACCCAAAGTTCATCGACCATCCATAAAAAACTAAAATCAGCCAATTTTCTTTGCTCGGTTTCTTTATCATTTTTTGGATTAACCATTAAGATGTAAAAATGCGGAACGACCGGAGCCGCACCGCATTCCTTCATTGCATATTCGCCGAAACGAACAGCTTCAATCACATCTTGATTTGGATTATCTGAAAGTGGAGCACAAATATATACTCGTTTCATTATTCGTCCTCATCTTTTTTCATTTTTAATTTAAGCAGGAGTGCTGCAATGCCGGCACCCAATCCAACACCGCCAAGACCAATCCAAGTGCCAAGATTTCTATTGTCACTTGTTTTAGGAGTTTTAGGGGCAGGAGGGACTATAGTCACAGTTTGTCCTTTATCCTTTAAATCAGCGTGAACAGCAATCTCAACATTATCACGATACAAGGATTCGAAAACTACAAGGTCAGTAGACTTTTTAATATTAGATGCATCAAAAGTGAATTTCACTTCAACAGTTCCGTTTGCTTTGTCCGGCGTGAATTTCACAGTTGAAGTAACCTCTTTACCTTTCACCATAAAGGGCTTGCCTGTGGATTTATCCATCAATGTACCTTTGATAACATATTCGGTATTAGGTACTAAATGCTTGTACTCAACAGTATCTTTTATAGTTGTTTCACCTTTTGCAACTACTTCCTTTTTGCCATTGACGGTTGCCGTTGTTTTTAATTCTGGCACTTTATCATTAACTGCAGTAAGTTCAACCACTTGCTCGTTATCTTTGATTATTACAGTAAATACATCTTCATTATCAAGATAGCCGTCGGCTGGCTTAAGCTCCTTTATAAGGTATTCGCCGAAAGGAACATTGTTAAATGCGAAGATACCGCTTTCATCGGTAACGACAGTTAAGATTGCTTTATCTTCTGTAAATTCGATAGTGTCCGATTTGAACAAGCCAAAGGTTGCACCTTTGATTACTTCCTGCGTTTCTCTATCGACTTTCAAGCCTTTAACAGAACCATAAATGAGATTGTTTCCGATAGCTTTATCGTTATTGATTTTAATATCAATAACCTTTATGTCCTGACCTTGATATTCGGTATCAAACTCATATTTTGTATCGGATAAGATATAATGCTCATCGGTTGCAATTTCTTTTGCGTACCACTTAAAACCTACCGGTAAATCACAATCAAAAAATATATTTCCGTTCTTGTCACAGTTTGCAAAGGTAATTAAAGCGTCTTTTGGAATAACATCGCCGTTACTTGCTTTAATGTCCTCATCGGCATAAATACCGAATCTTACAAAAGTAATTTCACCGTTATTGCCGATACTGAATTTCTTATCCTCTGCCATAATCTTTTTAAGTGAAACCGAAATCTTCTGTCTATTGTTATACACCGAAAGTTCGGTAGAGGTAACAGAAACATTCTGTCCTGCATAGATGAGTTCAGCATCATACTTGGCGGTATTATGAACATATCCGTTTGGTGCAGTTTTTTCAATAACTATATATTTACCGAGATAAAGATCTTTTGATTTAGCCACACCGTCATCATCGGTTGTGATAGTATCGACCAATGAGCCTTGATCGTATCTTACCGTACCGTCAAGTGTTGTAATATCCTCGGCAGCATAAATTTCAAATACTGCACCTTTAAGATTACCGACGCTATATTTAGGAGTGTATACGCCTTTGTTTTCTTCAACAGACGAAAAAATCTCACCTGTTTTTGTAATATTGATTACGCCCTTTTGAGCCATATCCTTTGCTTTAACCTTTACTACAGTTACGCCTGTATCGGTTGAAGCATTTTCCTGTGAGATTACAAACGGAATAGGAGTATCATCAAGAACATAACCATACGGAGCTTGTACTTCTTTAAGAGTATAATCACCATACGGCAATTTTTCAGGTGTGATTAAATATCCCTCTTTGTTGGTGTAAAAGGTATGAATTGATGTCACTTGAGAGTAGGTGTACTGCATTGTAATTCTATGGTTGTTGCTATCGTAGATTTCAAAAGCAGCACCTTCGTATGGGATTCGTTTATCCGTTTCCTTATCAAGTTTAACTACTTTGAGATATGATTCAAAATTCTTGTTATTGATAAGAAATTTGTATGTCTTACCATCGGTATTGATGAACACATCAAAATCGGTTATTTTTTCTCTGCCATCCCATCCCTTTGTTTGATGGACTGTATAAACACCATAAGGCAAAAGTTTTGTACTTGCAAAACCGTCCTGATCACAAATAATTGTATCTCGCTCGTCTTTATCGGCGTTTACAAAAGAACCTGATGATTTAAGATAAATCTGAAACTCTGCACCTTTTTCGGGTGTTTCGATTTGAGTTTCACCATCATCCGTATGTTTAATAATACTGATTTTACCCTTGATAACTTGCTCCATAACAGTCATATCGGGTGCTGTGTTATATTCAATGTTGTAATCCCTTGGATCCGCACCGACTCTATACACAGTATCATTAAGCAAATATCCCTCACTCGGAGTAATTTCCTTTATCGTCCAATCTGTTCCGCAAACATAATAGTCGGAAGTGAATGAACCATTTTGGTCAGTTGTATATTGAGCAACAAGGTCATTACCTTTAAACAAACCATATACTGCACCGCTGAGTTTAGCGTCACCTTGTGCGTGACCTTTTTCGTAGTCTTGTTTTGTGACATTAACCCTAAATTTTTTAAGAACATTAGAAAACTGAACCGAAGCTGTCTGACCGCTTACAATAGTTACTGTTTGTGTGTCTTGCGGAACATATTTGACATCCGTATATTCAGAAATCTGATAATTGCCGGGTGCAAGATTGGCAATGTTTATTTCACCATTGGCATTGGTTGTTACATCTTTAGAAATGCCATTACCGCTTATATGAAATCTTACATTGGCAACCTCTCCGTCTTCGCTGACTTTCTTCAGCTTAGCATTACCCAATGAAACTTTAACATTTAAGTATGCTTTCACAGGGTCTGAAACCGACTGCCCGAAAGTAACGATGTCTTGCAGCTGTCCGCTTTGCGGTCCGATTTTTTCATCAGTCCATGTGATAACGGCTTTACGCTGACTGTTCTTTTTATTTACAGTAATTAGTACATCATCTTTTGGTGCTTTTTCTGCTGTGATAGTAAGCGAATTACCGGATTTACTGAATGTAAGTCCACTACCGCTAAAGTCATAATTTGCAAGCACTCCGTTTGTATCGTTTATGGTTGTGCTGTAGTTCTTACCGTTCCATTTTAGTTCAATGCTTCTTGCTTTGCTTTTGCTTCTGCTTGCAAAACTCGGAACAGTTGTATGCTGCTTTACACTTTTTTCAATGCGAGAATAGTGGCTGAAAATTTTACTTCTAAGCGGATGTTTGCTTGAAATGATTTCTTTAATATTGTGCTTGCCATGTTTAGTAGCATCAACATGGTTGAAATTCTCGTCACGCTCTCCGATTACCGTTTCCCAAACAAGAAGTTGTGTTGCGAGATGGTTGGCACAGTCGTCAGCTTTTGATGAATTCGTAGAAACCCAATCTACTGAGTTTTTGCCTGTGTAACCATACTGCATAATTCTTCCGAGATAAACTTTTATTGTGTCAGGATCAATTGTTTTATTATATTTACTTGGATAATTATCCCAAAAGCTCTCTGCTTCCTTTGAAAGTTTATCTCCCGTATATAGTGAAACACCGGGTTCGATACAGTAACAGGAATCGCCCTCATAATCGCCAATAGCCTTAACGGTTACATAGTCCGTGTTAAAGGTGCTCCAACCATTCATAAGCTCGTATGCAGGATGTCCCCAATGTTCCTTGTTTGTTTCTTTACCTCTCGGCAGGTCAATAATATATACATCCTGCTTAGTGGCAGCGTGCGCCGTTGCAGTTACGCCAATAAGAGAAGAAAAGCACATCAATACTGCAAGAAACAATGATGTACTTCGTTTTATAAATTTCTTCATTTAGATAATTCCTCCTTAAAATGAAAAAGCACACCGAAAAACGATGTGCTTTAACAATGGTTATTTTTAGTTTTAATTAAGCATAGCCAATATAAATATCATAGTTACCATTCCCTGTGCTTTCTGCCCAAATCCATACATCAGTAAATCCTTCGACATTCTTATATCTGTTCAGTCTGCTCTTAATATCTCTTTCAATATTAGAGCAATTGGCATTTGCATTGATAGGATTATCCCAACAATCCGTGCAACTGCTGTCAAGATTTAAGCCGATACTTTTAGCATAATTCTTTGCGTAGCTTACATAATGGTTTACATCAAAAGATTTTTGAGTAGTAGTATGTTTCTTTGTGGTTGTCGGCTTTGAGGTAGTGGTAACTTTTTTGGTTGTAGTTTCTTTCCTTGTCTGCTTAATTGTTGTAGAACTTGACTGTACCGACTTGGCATTTGTCTTTGTAAGTGTTCCTTTTTCAGTTCTACCAGTGTTCTTTTTTGGTGAGGTTGAAGTATTCTTATTATTAGCTTTTGTCGAGTCAGACGGCTTCTGTTCATTTTCTTTAGAAACAGATTTTTCCTTTGAAGTTTCATCCGATTTTTGAACTTCCGTATTTGTTGTGCCTTCATTTTCGGACTGACTTTCAACTGAGGATATTATACTGCTTTCTGAAATCGGCATTGGCGTTTTGGCTTTGTTTGAGCAACTTACCAATATGAGTGCTGATAAAACGATAAACGATATTGTTTATATTAACTTTTTAGCAATATGTATCTATCTCCTTTAAACTGTACAATAACTCTAAACAGATAATAAATCAAGTGAAATATAGGGGAAGGTCCGTTTTTTAGTAGTATTGATAAAA
>ERZ1023974.348-NODE-348-length-9489-cov-7.535086_pt1 | contig 9489 bp, 9 predicted proteins | sample MGYA00380432_ERZ1023974 | MGnify/ENA primary metagenome ERZ1023974 (study PRJEB33179, sample SAMN07449058) | human gut metagenome | biome: Human-gut; feature: Human associated habitat; material: Faeces | host: Homo sapiens | place: India:Kasaragod | collected...
CGCAGCCCGATGATCGAAGCAGGCCTGGCCAAGGCGGATATCCGGGCTTTGTCGAAGGAATTCGGCCTCCAGACCTGGAATAAGCAGAGTGCCGCCTGCCTGGCCAGCCGCGTCCCGTATGGCGTGGAACTGACGCCGCACCGCCTGGCTCAGATCGATGCGGCCGAAGCCGCCGTAGCGCCTTACGTCCAGGGCTCCCTGCGCGTCCGCTATCACGGCGATGTAGCCCGCATCGAAGTCGCCGTCGATGAAATCCCGTCGGTCCTGGCCCATCGGGAGGAAATCGTCCGGGCCATCAAGGATACGGGCTTTACGTACGTCACCCTCGATTTGGGCGGCTATGAAATGGGCAGCCTGAACGACGTAATCCATACTGATGAGGAAGTAAAGTGATATGGCTATTTCAAAGAAAATAAAAGATGAAATGCTGCAGCGGTTCCAGGACCAGTACGGCATCATGAAACCGGCTCTGCACTATAATTCTCCTTTTGAATTGATGATTGCCGTCATCTTGTCGGCCCAATGTACGGACGAACGGGTCAATATCGTGACGGCCGGCATGTTCCCGGAATATAACACGCCGGAAAAGATGCTGACCCTGGGGACAGCGGGACTGGAAGAAAAGATACGGACCTGCGGCCTCTATCGCAGCAAGGCCAAGAATATCCTGGCCAACTGTGCCATCCTTTGTGAAAAATATCATGGCCAAGTGCCGCAGACTTTCGATGAGCTGGTGAAACTGCCCGGCGTCGGCCGCAAGACGGCCAATGTCCTGGTCAGTATCTTGTTCAATACGCCGGCCATTGCTGTCGATACCCACGTCTTCCGCGTGTCCAACCGTCTGCAGCTGGCCCAAGGGACGACGCCGCTGGAAGTCGAAAAGGGCCTGCAGAAGGCCATTCCCAAGGAGTGGTGGAGCCGGGCCCATCATTGGCTCATCTGGCATGGCCGCCGGGTCTGCAAAGCCCGCAAGCCTTTATGCGACAACTGCTTTTTGGCTGACCTTTGTCCCAGTTGTCAGAAGTAAAACGTTAAATCAAAATAAATACATTGACAAGTCGTTAAAAATTTTATAAAATAACACCAATACAGACAAATTTAATAAGTTATATCGAGAGCAGCTGAGGGACGGGCCCGATGACGCTGCGGCAACCTGCCTAAGGTAAGGTGCCAATTCCTACAGGCTATTCCTGAAAGATATCATTATGACTGAGGCGCAGCTTGGAGGCAGCGCCTCTTTTCTTTTGGCGTATTATGTACTTATTTTCACATCATTCAATCATTCTTAGGGGGTATTTTCATGAACAACAACTCTTCTGGCGGCAAGGCTATCCGGGGGCTGGATGTGCTCATCCTGGGATTCGCCTTCTTTGCCACCTATTTTGGCGCTGGCAATTTGATTTTCCCGCCCCAGCTCGGTTAGAACAGCGGCAGCGATTTCCTGTCCGGCTTGGCGGGCCTGACCCTTTCGGGTATTTTTCTTCCTATCTTCACGCTCATCGTCATCGGCCTCAACGGCGACGTCCACTCCATTACTGAACGGGTAGGGAAGAATACGTATAACGTCCTCCTGGCAGCCCTCATGCTGGTCTGTACCTTCGTTTCCATTCCCCGTACGTGTGCGACGGCCATCCAGCTCGGCATCCAGGGCAACCTGCCGGCAGCACCGTTCATCCCGCTGGTCATCGCCTATTTCGTCATCAGCTTCTTCTTTGTTGCCGACCAGAACAACGTCATGGACCGCATGGGCAAATACCTGACGCCGCTCCTGGCCCTGATCCTGGTCATCGTCGCCTTCGTCGGCATCTTCAATCCCCTGGGGACGCCCGTCGCTCCGGCTGTGGACCATCCCTTCGTCAATGCCTTCCTCGGCGGCTATAACACGGGCGACGTCCTGGTCAGCTTCATCATGGCCGCTGTCTTCATCAGCTCCATTTACGGCAAGGGCTATACGACCGTCGGCCAGCGCAATAAAGTGCTCATCTACTGCGGCATCGTTTCCTTCGTCCTGCTGCTCATCATCTATGGCAGCCTGCTCTACATGGGCGCCTGTGTCAGTGGTGACTATGCGCAGAATATCGGCCGTGCGGAACTCCTGGTCGCCATCATCCAGCGCGTCGGCACGTGGGTCATGGTTCCCATGGGCATCGCCGTCGTCCTGGCCTGCCTGACGACAGCCATCGGTCAGATTGCCGCCGTTGCCGAATTCACCAGCACGGCTACGGGCAACCGCATCAGCTATAAGCAAGTCGCCATCGTCTGCTGCATCTTGTCGGCCCTGACGGCCCTCCTCGGCGTCGACGGTATCGTCACCTACATCGGCTGGATTTTCGGCGTCTGCTATCCGCCGTGCCTGGCCCTCCTGGTCCTGGGCATCATCGGCCGCTTCATGCCCAACAACGGTGCTTACAAGGGCTCTGTCTACCTGGTCACGCTCTTCGCCCTTTTGGAATCCCTGCCGGGTCTGAGCAGCCTGGGCTTTGCTAAAGCCATCGTCGCCGCTACGCCCCTGTCCACTTACGGCTTCGGCTGGATCGTGCCCTTCATCATCGGCCTCATCGGTGGCTCCATCATCGGCCATTTCGTATCCGCCTCAGAACCCGTAGAAGCCGAAGCGAAATAAGATAGTTTGTGGTATGGAGTCTGTAGGGGGCGCCCCTACTAGCCACTAAAAATAGACTGCCTTTTGGGCAGTCTATTTTTTTCTGACTTGCATAATCAATGACTTATCTCTATAATTAAAGAATAATCTCGAGTAAAAGGGGGTAATTTCATGGATTTGAAAAAACTATATATCGATGGCCAGTGGGTTGCGCCCTTGTCTGGCCAATATATTGATGTAGAAAATCCGGCGACGAAAGAAATCTTCGCCACTGTCGCCGCAGCTGGTGCCGATGATGTCGCTGCCGCTGCCCAGGCGGCTGCCAAAGCTTTCCCGGCCTGGTCGGCTATGCCGCTGGAAGACCGCATCACCTTCATGAAGAACCTGCTGGTCCAGATGATCAGATTGGAACCGCAGTTCGTCGACGCCGTCGTCAAGGAATTAGGGGCGCCTGTAGCCTTTGCCAGGACCAACCATATTGGCTACCAGTTCGTGCGGACCCAGTCGTATATCGACTTGGCACCGGAATTGCCACTGGTCGAACATCTGTCCCAATCCGTCGTCTACCGCCGGCCTTTGGGCGTCATCGGCTGTATCACGCCGTGGAATTATCCTTTAGGGCAGATTATCCAGAAAGTCGTACCGGCCCTGCTCGTCGGGGCAACGGTCGTCCTCAAGCCGAGCCAGCATACGCCGGTGACGGCGTACTACCTGGCCGAAGCCTTTGACCGGGCCGGTTTCCCAAAAGGCGTCTTCAATCTCGTCGCCGGCCGGGGCAGCCAGGTCGGCAATGCCATCTGCGACGACCCGAATATCGCCATGGTATCCTTTACGGGGTCGACGGCAGCCGGCATCAAGGTATCCCAGCGCGCCCTGGGGGCGATGAAGCGCATCAGCATGGAATTGGGCGGCAAGTCGCCTTTCGTCCTCTTGAAGGGGGCGGACTACGAAAAGGCTATCCGCATGTGCTTCAATTCCATTTTCCTCAACAGTGGCCAGACCTGTACGGCCCTGTCGCGCCTGATCATCCCGCGGGACGACAAGGAACAGATTGAACAGCTCATGCTGAAGATACTGCCGGAATATACCGTAGGCGACCCGGCTCTGGAAACGACGAAAATCGGTCCTGTCGCATCGTATGACCAGTGGCAGACCGTCGATGCCTACATCGCCAAGGGCCTGGAAGAAGGGGCGACACTTCTGGCTGGCGGCCGTCCGGATGCGCCGGACCACGGTTACTATGTCAAGCCCGTCATCTTTACGGACGTAACCAATGACATGACCATTGCCCGCGAAGAAATCTTCGGCCCCGTCCTCAGCGTCATCGCTTATGATACCGTCGACGAAGCCCTGGCCATTGCCAACGATACGCCTTATGGCCTCAACGCTGCCGTCTGGGGACCGGACAAGGAAGAAGCCTCGAAGGTGGCAGCAGCCGTTTTGTCGGGCCACGTCTACGTCCACGACAGCCCGCGCGACGTCACAGCGCCTTTCGGCGGCTTTAAGGACAGTGGTATCGGCCGTGAAGGCGGCAAAGATGGGATGTTGGAATTTACAGAACCCCAGGCTATTTTTAATGCATAATCAGTGATAGGAGGAGTTTAGCGTCATGAATTTCGATGAAGAAGCCATGAAAATCCGCCGCGGCAAACACGGCGTTATTGAAACCATTCCCAGGGAAGTCCTCAAGACCCACGACGACTTGAGTATTCTCTATACACCTGGCGTTGCCCAGCCGTGCCGGGAGATCTCTAAGGACCCGGATTTGTCTTTCGACTTGACTTGCCGTGGCAATATGATCGCCGTCGTATCGGACGGGACCCGTGTCCTCGGTCTGGGCGACATCGGCCCAGAAGCAGCCATGCCGGTCATGGAAGGGAAATCCATCCTGTTCAAGGTATTTGGCGGCGTCAATGCCGTTCCTATCTGCCTGGATACAAAGGACCCAAAAGAATTCATCGAAACCGTGAAGCGCCTGCAGCCGTCTTTCGCCGGTATCAACCTGGAAGACATTGCCTCGCCGAAATGCTATGAAATCGAACAGACCTTGAAAAAAGAAATGGATATCCCTGTCTTCCATGATGACCAGCACGGTACGGCTATTGCCGCCCTGGCCGGCGTCATCGGTGCCTTCCGCTATGTCCATAAGGACTTGAAGACAGCCCGTATCGTCATTAATGGGGCAGGGGCTGCCGGCGCTTCCATCGGCCGCCTCCTGGTCCGCGCCGGAGCTCGGAACGTCACCATGGTCGACCGTCCGGGGATTCTCTACGCTGGCATGGAAGGCCTGAACCCGGTCCAGGCGGAACTGGCATCCCTGACCAATCCGTCCCATGCCCACGGGACCCTGGCTGATGCCGTCAAAGGGGCCGACCTCCTCCTAGGCGTATCGGCACCGCACATCTTCACTAAAGACATCATCCAGGCCATGGCCGACGATGCCGTCGTCTTCGCCATGGCCAACCCCATCCCGGAAACGGATTACGCCTCTGCCAAAGAGGCCGGTGCCAAAGTCGTCGGCACTGGCCGGTCGGATGCACCGAATCAGATTAACAACGTCATGGTCTTCCCGGGTATCTTCCGCGGCGCCCTGGCCGTCCGGGCCCGCAGCATCAACGAAGACATGAAACTGGCTGCGTCTTACGCCATCGCCTCCCTGGTCGGCGATGACGAACTGGCCGAAGACCACGTTATCCCCGACGCCTTCGATAAACGCGTCGCCCCGGCCGTCGCCGCAGCCGTCGCCAAAGCCGCCATGGACAGCGGCGTCGCCCGCATTACCCGCGACCCGGAAGAGGTCCGCCAGGAAGCAGCAGACACCATCGACAAACTTCATGCCATGCTCGACTTGATCCACGGGTAGGAGCTAGCAGTTAGTAGCTAGCGGTTCGTGGCTGAAATCTTGATATCCTGAAGGGACTTGCCATACCGTCGTGGCAGGTCCCTTTTGTATATGGAAAAATCATAAGACGACACCTTATTCGTGTTATACAAAGTGGGGGTATTTGCTACAATGAGGTTAAATCAAAAAGATGAAATCAGAAGATCTACTGACAGCCTTACATGATGAATATGACATTGATTTGACGGCTAAAGGGAAGGAGGATGTCACGACTATGTGCAACTTAGGTGAAGCACTCTATGAAAGAGCCATCGAAAAAGGCTTGGAAAAGGGTATAGAAAAAGGCATAGAAAGAGCCAGTGAGCAAGAAAAACGAAATTCTGAACGGAAAGACCGGGAAGCAGCGCTCGAAATGATTAAAGATGGTCTATCCTTTGAGCAAATTGCCCGGTACATGAAACTTTCTATCGAAGCAGTCGCTGAAATTGCCAAGCAAAATAAATTGATATAAGGTGATAGTTTGTAATACGGAGTTTGTAGTTTTCAGAGAAAACCTTTAAATTTCAAGCCATCCACTAACCCCTAGCCACTAGCGGCTAACCACTAAAAAGAGGCTGTCTTGATGCACAGCCTCTTTTTCATGCCTTACGCTGTCTTGACAGTAGTATTGTCAAATCTTTACCGATACGGTATAATAGGGTAAACAAAAAAACGGTCTATCCCGCAAGGGATGATGCGCCGTTATGTACTTTAAATAAAAGAGGTTGTCACATGAAGGTGTCTTTATGGGGCAACCTCTTCCCTGAAAGGATGAAGTTTGGTGTATATCGAAGATGAGATTGCAGCTCTGAAAAAAGAGAAGCAGGCTATTATCCTTGCTCACTATTATGTACCTGATGAAGTTCAGGAATATGCAGATTTTGTCGGTGATTCTTTTGGCCTGGCCAAGAAGGCGATTGAAACGGATGCCAAGGTCATCGTCTTTGCCGGTGTCGACTTTATGGGGGAAAGTGCCAAGATGCTCAACCCGGAAAAGAAGGTCCTCATGCCCGATGCGACGGCCAGCTGCCCTATGGCTCATATGGCTGACGTAAAGACGATTGAAAAAGTCCGTTCCCAATATGATGATCTGGCCGTCGTCTGCTATGTCAATTCGACGGCTGCTGTCAAGGCTGTGTCCGATGTCTGCGTCACGTCGTCGAATGCCGTCAAGATCGTCCGGAAACTGCCGAACAAGCATATTTTCTTTACACCTGACCGGAATCTGGGCCATTACGTATCGACGCAGGTCCCGGACAAGCATTTTATCCTCAACGACGGCTTCTGTCCGCGCCATGATACGGTTGACCCGGCTAATGTGAAACAGGTCCAGGCGGCTCATCCCCAGGCCTTGTTCCTGGCCCATCCGGAATGCCGCAAAGAAGTCCTGGCCCTGGCTGATTATGTCGGCAGTACGTCGGGCATCATCGACTATGCCGGCAAGTCCGATGCCAAGGAATTCATCATCGGTACGGAAGGCGGCGTCTTTTATGAATTAGAAACGCGCAATCCTGGCAAGACCTGTTATCCGGCCATGGAAGAGGCGTATTGCATCAACATGAAGAAAGTCACGCTGGAAAAAGTCCGCGACTGCCTGCGCGATGAAACGAATGAAGTCCGCGTCGACCCGGATGTCGCCGGAAAAGCTGTCCGTTCGCTGGAACGGATGCTGGAATTAGCCAAATAGAAGAAGGTAATAGCAATGGAAACAGAAAAAACAGATATCGTCATCGTCGGTACCGGGGCCAGCGGCCTCTTTGCCGCCCTGCATCTGCCCCGGGATAAACGAGTCCTGATGATTACCAAAGATGAAGTAGAAAACAGCGATTCTTTTTTAGCCCAAGGGGGCATCTGCGTCCTTCACGACAAGGACGATTACGACAGTTTCATGGAAGATACACTCAAAGCCGGCCACTATGAAAACCGGCGTGAATCCGTCGATATCATGATTCGCTCGTCGCGGCCGGTCATCAATGAACTCATCGGCTACGGCGTCGATTTTGCCCGCAAAGCCGACGGCTCTCTCGATTATACGCGGGAAGGCTGCCACTCGCGGCCGCGTATCTTGTTCCATGAAGATATTACGGGCAAGGAAATCACCAGCCACGTCTTAGCGGCTGTCCGCCAGCTGCCCAATGTGACTATCCGCGATTTTACGACTATGGTCGACATCGTCACCGACGAGAACCGCTGCCTGGGCATCATCGCCCGCGACAGCCAGGGCCGCTACCGAGCTATCCAGGCCGATGAAACGATTCTGGCCAGTGGCGGTGTCGGCGGCTTGTATGACCATTCGACGAATTTCCCGCATCTCACTGGCGATGCCCTGGCCATTGCCATGCGCCATGGCGTCGAACTGGAACACATCGACTACGTCCAGATCCATCCGACGTCGCTCTATTCCAAAAAGCCGGGCCGGAGTTTCCTCATTTCTGAATCAGTCCGCGGTGAAGGTGCCAAGCTGCGCGGCAAAGACGGTCAGCGTTTTGCCAACGAAGTCCTGCCCCGCGATTTGATGACGGCCGAAATCCGCAAGCAGATGAAGAAGGACGACCTCCCCTTCGTCTGGCTCGACATGACCGTTCTCGGCGAAGACGTCATTAAGCATCATTTCCCGCACATTTATGAACGCTGCCTGGAAGACGGCATCGATGCGACGAAGGACTGGGTCCCGGTCACGCCGGCCCAGCACTACTTCATGGGTGGCATCCACGTCGACAAGTACAGCCAGACGACGATGGACCATCTCTATGCCGTCGGCGAAACGAGCTGCAACGGCGTCCACGGCCGCAACCGCCTGGCCAGCAATTCTCTCCTGGAAAGCCTGGTCTTCGGCAAGCGCGCAGCCCAGCACATCGTGGAAACAGAAAAGCAGCCACAGCAGGTAGTCAGTGCCGCCGAGTTTGCCCAAGCCTGTGCGCCTTCAGAAGCCTTCATCGGCAGTCATGAAGATACACTGGCTGAAGAATACCGCCGTCATGTCTTAGGTGAAATGGAAAGGGAGCGTGAATGTGATGAACAGCGTAATCATGAAATTGCAGGCTGATCCTTTAATTTTACAGGCCCTGCAGGAAGACATCACCGGTGAAGACGTGACGACCAATGCCATTTTGCCGGAAGACTGCCAGGGTGAAGCGGAACTCCTGTGCAAACAGGACGGCATCATCGCCGGCCTCGATGTCTTTGCCCGGCCCTTTACTCTGCTGGACGACAAGGTCTGGTTCGAGTTTTTCGTCAAAGATGGCGATGAAGTCCATAAAGGCCAGAAACTGGCCAAAGTCGTCGGCAGTATGCGGGCCATCTTGTCGGCCGAACGGGTAGGACTGAACTATTTGCAGCGCATGAGCGGCATTGCGACCTATACCCACCAGGTCGTATCCCTGCTGGAAGGGACGGGGATGACCCTCGTCGATACGCGCAAGACGACGCCGAACATGCGGGTCTTTGAAAAATACGCCGTCACCGTCGGCGGCGGCAAGAATCACCGCTACAACTTATCGGACGGCGTTCTCCTCAAGGACAACCACATCAGTGCCGCCGGTGGCGTGGCCAAGGCCATTGCCATGGCCAAAGCCTATGCGCCTTTCGTCCGCAAGATCGAAGTCGAAACGGAAACGCTGGACATGGTCCGCGAAGCCGTCGGAGCCGGTGCGGACATCATCATGCTGGATAACATGAGCCACGACATGATGAAAGAAGCTGTGGCCCTCATCGACGGCCGGGCTGAAACGGAATGTTCCGGCAACGTGACCAAAGAAAATATCGCCGCCCTGGCCGATATCGGCGTCGATTACATCTCCAGCGGTGCCCTGACCCATTCCGCGCCTATCCTGGATTTATCTCTGAAGCACCTGCACAGGATATAGTGGTTCGTGGTCCTTGACAAGAGGAAAATCAGCGATATAATGAAGACAAAGAAAAGACAACGATGTCGTCCATGATGTCGTTGTCTTTTTGCTTGGCGCCGAATAGGCATGATTAAACCCCCAGTTCAACTGGGGGTAAG
>ERZ1023974.350-NODE-350-length-9474-cov-8.384860_pt1 | contig 9474 bp, 7 predicted proteins | sample MGYA00380432_ERZ1023974 | MGnify/ENA primary metagenome ERZ1023974 (study PRJEB33179, sample SAMN07449058) | human gut metagenome | biome: Human-gut; feature: Human associated habitat; material: Faeces | host: Homo sapiens | place: India:Kasaragod | collected...
TTTGGATGATAACGAACTATAAAGGTATTTTCAGCAAATTCTTCACATTTGATACCAATACTTTCTAAAAGATCTAAATGGTTTTTTACAACAATATATTCATTACGGGGTAATTCAATAGATATTGGTATTAATAAGGGAATAGTTTCGATTGTCGGATTTAAAATCTTTTTCAAACATTTTTCATAGTTAACTCTTTCGGCAGCAGCATGTTGATCAATTAGATACATTCCATCCTCGTTTTCAGCAACAATATATGTTTTGTATACTATTCCTCTGGGAATCATATCTTTAATTACATACTTATCCTCAATGATATTATTTGTTTGTAGTTGAACTGTATCTATTGGTTTTTCTTTCTCATATTTAGTGGTTTCTTCCTCTACATCGAACGTCAACATAGTTTCTTGATAAGTTATGTCTTTTACATTTTCTTCTTTTGTGGCATCATTTTTTATAACTTCTTCATAAACTGTATCATCTCGTACAATAGCATTTGGGATTAAAAGCAATTCCTTTAATTTTGTAGTAATGGTTTCTTCTATTAAGCTTTTAAGAGTATCCATCTTAGAAAATTTAACATCCATTTTAGTAGGATGAACGTTTACATCTACTAAAATAGGGTCAACATCTATGTTCAAAACGATAATTGGAAAACGATCTTTAGGAATATAAGTATGGTAACTATCAACAATAGTTTTAACTAAATCATTATTCTTAATTACTCTACCATTAACGAGTGTTGTAATAGCATTTCTGCTACTTCTTGCTACTTCTGGATAAGAAATATAGCCACTGATTGAATAGTCATCATTACTGTTAGAAAGTTCTATCATCTTTTTAGCAACAACAGAGCCATATATTTCATAAATAACTTTATGTAAATTTCCATCTCCTGTTGTATCAAGCAAAACTTTGTCATTGTTTAATAGACTAAATTTAATATTGGGATATGAAAGGGCCATTTTGTTAACATATTCAACGATGTTTGCTAATTCACTATATAAATTCTTGATATATTTTAATCTAACTGGCGTATTATAAAACACGTCTTCTACAGTGATAGTTGTTCCTTCTTGAAGATCAGAGTTTTCAACACTGATAATTTTTCCACCTTCTATTTTTACTAAAGTTCCTACTTTTTTATTTGAAGTTTTTAAAGTTACTTTGGAAATAGATGCGATTGAAGGTAGAGCTTCACCTCTAAAACCTAGAGATTCAATATTGAATAAGTCATGCAAATCATGGCATTTACTAGTAGCATGTCTAGAAAAAGCAAGAGTTGCATCATCTCTATCCATTCCAATACCATTATCGGTAATTTTAACCATTCTAGTACCGGCATCTTTTAGTTCTATTTTAATGCTTGTGCTCTTGGCGTCAATACTATTTTCAACTAATTCCTTCACAATATTCATCATTTTTTCAATGACTTCACCAGCTGCTATTTTGTTAGCTAAAATTTCATCCATAACTTGTATTTTACTCATATTTACCACACTTTCTGTTTAGATTATATCACGGATAAGAAGTAAAGAAAAGGACATTGAAATTAATCAATGTCTTAACAATCACTACTCTTATAATTTGTACAACTTAGACACACCTTGTATTCTAAGTCAATATTTTTGGTGTTACTACTTGTTATATTAGAGTTATCATTAGTATCAGCATTAGGGCTTGAACTGATGTCGCCTTTATTTGTTATAATTACTTCTCCACTGCATTGCCTACTTTTATTAATAGGATCGGTCATTTCATCAATGTAACCCTCATCTATTAAAGTGCTACTGGATAAAGTTAATTTGTCTGAGGGAATGGATGATGTATTATATACTAAATAGTTTTTAGCGGCACTTTCCAAATTTTGTTCATAATTTTTGTAAGTGTCATTTTGAGCTTTCTTTTTGTATCTACTTACTGCAGTTACTGCCATAGTACTCAAAAAGCCAATAATAACTATAACCCCTAGTAATTCTATCATAGTAAATGCCTTATTATTTTTCATCTTTTCACGTCCTTTATCTTATACAAAAATTATACTACATATTAAATGTTTTAGAAAGTTTTTTATTTATTCCTCATGAAGATAATCATATAAGTTTTTAGCCACATCTTTACCTACTATCTTTTCTAGTTCTTCTATTTTAGCTTCTTTCATTTTCTTTAGGGAACCAAATTGTTTTAAAAGTTCTTTACGTCTTTTTTCTCCGATACCTGGAACCATATCTAAGGTGCTAGAAAGGGCTCCCTTGGCCTTTATATTTCTATGATATGTTATAGCATAGCGATGTACTTCTTCTTGAATACGAGATAAATATAGAAATAGATTACTATCTTCTGGTATAGGTATTTCTTCTAAAGAGGCATTTAATAAATGATTTGTCTTATGATGATCATCTTTTACTAAACCAACAATAGGTATATTTAAATTTAGAGAATTTATAATCTCCTTACATACTATAATTTGATTTTTACCACCATCTAACACTATTAAATCTGGTTTTTCTAAGTTTTCCATTAAGACTTTATAATATCTTCTATAAAGTACCTCACGCATAGCTCCTAAATCATCTTTTACAGATGCATCAATTTTATATTTGCGGTATTCATTTTTATTTGGGAGAAAATTATTAAAGACAACCATTCCCCCTACGTAGTATGTTCCAAATAAGTGAGAGTTATCAAATGATTCTATTCTTTCTACTTTAGGTATGTTTAAAAGATGGGCCAAAGTAATGCTTGCTTCTCTTCGCTTTTTATCATCTTGCTCTATTAATTCCATTTCTTTATCAAGATTTTCTTTTGCGTTCTCAAGGGCAAGATCTAAAAGACTTTTTAATTTTCCTCTGTATGGAGTAATAACTTTTATTTTTAGATACTCACTAAGCAGGGCATTATTTATACTTTCTGGAACATATAATTCATGTGGCAATAGTCCACTCTTTTCATAGGATTTAATGATATATTCTAAAACACTCTCTCCATCATCAGCGACAGTTTGAATTATTTCTTTGTGTCTACCACTTAGTAAGCCATCTCTAACAAAGAATAATTGAATGGATAAATAATTGTTGTCAGAATAAAAGTTAAGCATATCAAAATTATAGTCTTTATTTAAATCTATTTTTTGTTTCTTTAAGGTAATATTAATATCATCAAGCATATTTTTTAATTCTAGAGCTCTTTCATAATTAAGTGAGGCACTGGCTTTTTCTATTTCATGCTTAATCTTTTTTTCTATAATTGTACTATCTCCTTTTAAAAAAGAAATTATCTCTTTTTTCATGGAGTCAATACATTCTTGATCTACCTTTTTAGTACAATAGCCAAGGCATTGTCCAATGTGATAGTATAGGCATACCTCTTTTTTTAAATGTTCACATTTACGTAAGGGATAAATACGATTAAGCATATCTACAGTTTTCCTTGCGGCATTAACATTTGGAAAAGGACCGTATAAATAATTCTTGTTCTTTTTTCTTTTAGTATTTCTAATGATTCTAAGTCGTGGATATACTTCATTTGTGAATTCTATATAAGGATATGATTTGTCATCTTTTAATAAGATATTATATTTAGGATTGTATTTTTTGATTAGCGTTATTTCTAGTATTAATGACTCGAGCTCTGATGATGTGACAATATATTCAAAGTCATCAATATTTTCTACTAGTGATAAAGTTTTACCAGTATGTGTTCCGGTGAAATAACTTTTTAATCTATTTTTTAAGTTCTTGGCTTTTCCAACATATATAATTACCCCATCTTTATCTCTCATTTGATAACTTCCGGGTTTGTTTGGAACAAGAGCTAATTTTTCTTTAAAATCTTTCATGTTAAGCCTCCAAAAATAAAAAGAGTAATTTTACTCTTCTATTTTAACACACTTCTTTATTTTTTTCTAAAATAATAGTTACAGGTCCATCGTTTTCAATATTTACTAACATATCACTACCAAAAATTCCTTCTTCAACGTGTATATATTTTTTTAATTTTCTGTTAAATTCTTGGTATAAAGTATTTGCATCCCTACCGTTTAAAGCGTTTTGATAACTTGGTCGACATCCTTTATTACAGTTGGCATATAAAGTAAACTGTGAAATAGAAAGGATTTCACCTGTAACGTCTAGAACAGATTTATTCATAATTTTGTTTTCATCATCAAATATGCGGAGATGAAGGATTTTATTTATCATCCAATCTATTTCTTTACTACTATCTTCTACAGTGAAGGATACTAATAGAACAAGGCCATGATTGATAGATCCAACTACCTTATCAGTTACTGTTACACTAGATTTTTTACTTCTTTGTACTACTACTTTCATCTAATAACTCTTTCTACTTTTGTAATATAGGATTCTTTAGATAGGTTTAGGATTAAAGTATTTAATTGTTCTAGACTTCTAACATAGGTTGTTACTTCATAAACAATGGCATCTGTTTTATACATAGATTTAATACCATCTACACTAATATCTAATTTACTAGTTTTTTGAATAATATCAATCATATGATTATCCATTGAATTTGAATAAACTAAAATAATAGATAAATATCTTTTATTGGTTGAATCACTCCATTTTACCTCAACTGTTCTATTATCAATAACATCTAGGTTATGACAACTAACTCTATGAATAGAAATACCATTTCCTTTTGTGATATAACCAATTATTTCATCGCCATAAACCGGATTACAACAATTAGCTAAATTTACTTTTACTTTATCAAGGCCAGCAACTATAATATCAGCTTGTTTATCTTTATCTTCAATGACTACTTTTTTAGGTGCTTCTTTTTCTTCATATGGTTTATCAATGATGTTAATTACAGAGTTAGGAGCTGTTTTACCATTCCCAACATTTAAATATATTTCGTCTGTGGTGTCAACTTTTAAGGCCGTATATAACTTCTTTAAGTTTTCAGGAGAGAAAAAGGCGCTGATGGATAGTTATCGTTTACGTAGATCTTTCTCAAGTGTATCTTTTCCTCGGTCAATATAAACTTCTTTTTCACTTTTTGTAAAGAAACTCTTAATTTTGTTTCTAGTAGCGGTACATTTTACAAAGTTTATCCATTCTTGAGATGGAGTAGAATTTTTATTAGTTATAATTTTAACAATATCTCCATCTTGCAAGCTATAGTTTAGTGGTTCAATATTATTATTGATAATAGCTCCGGTTGTTGTCTCTCCTACTTTAGTATGTACCTTATAGGCAAAATCAATTGGAGTAGCACCTCTTGGAAGCTCAATAATGTCCCCTTTAGGAGTAAAACAGTAGATGTTGTTATTTAATACTTCATCGCGAACACTGTTGACAAAATCTTCACTACTCATTTTGTCATTTGATAAGTCTATGATTGACTTAAAAAACTGTAATTTTTGTTCTGTTGATGTTTGAAGGGTATTTTTGGTAGCTGTTGCATCTTTATTTTCTTTATAAGCCCAGTGAGAGGCAATTCCATTTTCAGCTATTTCATCCATTTCATGAGTTCTAATCTGAATTTCAAATAAATATCCACCTATACCAAATACAGTCGTATGAAGAGATTGATACATATTAGGTTTTGGCATAGCAATATAGTCTTTAAATCTTTTAGGCATAGGGCGATATTTAGAATGAATAATTCCTAGGGCTAAATAACACTCTTGTTTAGTCTCTACTAAAATACGTAGAGCACTTAAATCATATATCTCACTGAAACGTTTACCTTTATTTAATTTTCGATAAATACTATAGATGCTCTTGGCTCTTCCCATCATTTCATAGTTTATGTTGTGCTCAGTTAGTAAATCACCAACACTTTGCATCATTTCTCCGACAGTGTGTTCTCTTTCAATTTTGGTTTTATTTAGTTTTTCAGCAATATCATAAAAAACATGTGGTTTCAAATATCTAAGAGATAAATCCTCTTATTCGCTTTTTATTTTGTGAATACCAAGATGGTCTCCTATTGGAGCCAAAATTTCTAGGGCCTCTTTAGCTATTTTTTTCTGCTTAACTTCTGGCAAAGCCCATAAAGTTCTCATATTATGAAGTCTATCGGCCAATTTTACAATTATGACACGAACATCTTCACTCATTCCAACGATTATTTTCTTATAATACTCTATTAAATATTCATTCTCAGTAGAGAAATGAAGTCTAGAAATTTTGGTTACACCTTCTACTAGTTTAGTAACTGTAGGACCAACTATAGCTGTCATTTCCTCTTTAGAACAATCACAATCTTCTAAGACATCGTGTAAAAGAGCTGCTTGTAATGTTTCACTATCAGCATAAATAGTAGTTAATATCAAAGCAACGTTTAAAGGGTGAACAATATATGGTTCACCACTTTTACGAAACTGTCCTTCATGCTTTGTATCAGCAAGCTCATAGGCTTTTTTTATATTATTTAATTCATTTTCATCTTTTATATAATTTTTTGCTTTATCCATCACATCTTTAAATGTAATGGTATCTCTACTGTGTGACATTTATATCACCTCTCTTATAAATTTAATTAGCAGTTAACTCCCTTTACTAATTTTTCTTCTACATCATCTTTATAAACCTTTTTGGCTTTTGGAGTTTTATTTATATTCTTAGATTCGTAGAACAAGAAAATATTAATATCAATAAATATTGATGAGTATGTTCCGGCAATAGTTCGTACTAACATAGCTGTATCGAAAGCAAAAATATCTTTTGGTCCAAATAGCATTAAACCAATAATACAAAATATTGTAGTAAGAGCAGTAACTATTGTTCTAGTAAATGTCTCTTGCAGACTCTTATTTACTATTTCTTTTAATTTTTCTTTTGTAAGTTTTTTGTCATATTGTTTTAAGTTTTCTCTTATTCTGTCAAAACAAACAATGGTATCATTTATTGAATATCCTATGATGGCTAGTACAGCCGCAATAAACATTGTATTAACTTCTAGTCTCGTAATGGCAAAGACTGCAAACATCATCAAAACATCGTGTAATAACGCTACTATACCTCCGATAGCATAACTAAATTTGAAACGTATAGAAACATAAATTATAATACCAATTAATGATAGTAATACAGAGTAAATAGCGTTCTTTATTAGGTCTTGTTTTACAACATTACTAATAACTCCAATGTCTACACTAGCATTATATTTTGTCTTGAAATAATTTTTTACTGTTTTTAATTCTGTATCATTTAATACATTGCTAATTAGGATGTCTGTTTGCTCATCTGCAATCGTTATTTCTGTTGATGTAAGATTTAACTCTTTTAAGTCTTTTTCTATTTCTGTTTTATTAACTTTTTCACTAGTAACTAGAGCAATGTCACTACCTGATTTAAAGTCAACTCCCAGATTAAAGCCTTTAACTCCAACTAATACGGCTCCAACGACGATTACAATAATAGAAAATGTTGCAAAAAACTTGGTTTTAGAAATAAAGTTTACTTTCTTAAATGGCTCTACCTTGATAGTTTCGCCTTTATTAAGATCTGGAATATCATTTTTTGAAACTCCGATGAATAAATTAGGTCTATTATCAAAGAATTTTGTTTTGACAAATAAATTTAATAAATATCTAGTTAGGAAAACCATGGTAAACATAGTGACAAAAACAGTGATGATAGACATAGTTGCATAACCTTTAATACTTGATTCCCCAAATATAAACATAATAATTGCTACTAATAAGGTTGTGATATTGGCATCAATTATTGATGATAAGCTCTCTTTTGTACCTAATTTACAAGCTGTTTCGACACTTTTACCTTTATAAAGTTCATCCTTAATACGGGAGAATGTTATAACATTAGAATCCACTGCCATACCTATTCCAAGTATTAAAGCAGCTATTCCAGGTAATGTAAGTACCCCACCTATTGTCCAAAATACTCCAAATACTAATATTGTATAAATTAACATACAAATAGTAGAAATGAATCCTGAAAAATGGTAGAAGAATGTTAAGGTAACAACAATTAATAACATTCCAATAACACCAGCAATAACGATTTTATTAAGTGTATTATCCCCAAAGCTTGCTTCTACTGTTTTACTTGATATTTCAGTTAATTTTGATGGAAGACTTCCTGAATTAATTAAATCAACTAAGTTAGTAGCTTCTTCTTTTGAAAAGTTACCTTGAATGATTACATCACTTGCAAAAGCTTGTGAAACAGTCGCAGCACTTAAACAAGAAGAACCTGTTGTACCACATTTTTGTTGCTCACTTGCATAGCTATCTTCACCTTCTTGGAAATCTAGCCAAATAACAATGATATTGTTATTGTTACTATAATCTTTTATTCTATTAGTAACATTATAAAATTTATCTTTATCTTTTATACTAAGTGAAACAGCAGGATTTCCCTTAGCATCTTCACTTACTTTAGCAGCATTAGCTGAATTTAAGATATCGCTTGTCATAAGTAAATTATCATTAACATCCCTGAAGGATAGAGTTGCTACTGTAGACAATTGCTTACGAGCCTCTTCTTCATTCTTGACGCCAGCTAATTTAACACGGATTTTATTATTTCCTTCTAATATAATTTCTGGTTCACTAACACCTAGAGAATCTATTCTTTTACTTAGGGTTTTATATGTAGCCTGCATTTTTTCCTTGGTCATTTTAGACCCATCAATAGACTTAGCTTCATATAAAACTTCAAATCCTCCTTGTAAATCTAATCCAAATTTTAGATTTTTGAAAATTGGTTTAAAACAAAAACATATTCCAACAGCTAAAATAGTTAAAACGATAGTTGTAATTATGGTTCTTTTAAGGCCAACTTTCTTTAGTTTGTTCTTTTCTTTCTTCATGTTAACACCTCTATTCAAACTACATATTAATTATAACTAAATTTTTTAAAAATGCAAAGAAATAGCGTAAAATAATGAAAAAAGTATTTACTCTTTATTTTGGTAAATACCTGTTCTCTTTAAATTATTTTCTATATATGCATTTAATCTAACTACATCAACATGCATAATATGGCTTACTATATCGGCTAGTGTAAGATCATTTGTCTTAGAAAACACCTCAGCAGCAAGGTAGCTCCAAAGATATGTCACCTTTATATCATCATAGCCTTTATTTTTTAGTTCTCTTACCTTACTTCTTAAAGCCGGAAGAACTCTTTTGTACAATTCTTCTTGAGTTTCAAATTCTATTTCCATTTTATTTCTCCTTAATGTTTAAAGTCATCACTATGCATTTTGGCTCTAGGGAATCTATCATAATATACTGATTTTAAATGTTCTGTTGTGACATGAGTATAAATACCAGTTGCTGAAATACTAGAATGGCCTAACAAGTTTTGAACACTTAAAATATCGCAACCTTCATTCAATAGATGAGTTGCAAAACTATGTCTCAACATATGAGGCGAAATGTGTTTGTTTAAGTTTGTTTGTTTAATGATGCTATCAAGGATATCCCTGACCCCTCTTTCAGTTAATTTGGTATGTTTATTATTTAAAAAG
>ERZ1023974.352-NODE-352-length-9448-cov-7.513467_pt1 | contig 9448 bp, 8 predicted proteins | sample MGYA00380432_ERZ1023974 | MGnify/ENA primary metagenome ERZ1023974 (study PRJEB33179, sample SAMN07449058) | human gut metagenome | biome: Human-gut; feature: Human associated habitat; material: Faeces | host: Homo sapiens | place: India:Kasaragod | collected...
GTAACGGGATGTCAAACATGCCCGTACAACTTATGGATCATCCGCGCATTCAGCACAAAGTCACACTCATGCGGAAAAAGGAAACGGGCTCGAAGGATTTCCGCAACCTCCTGGAAGAAATCACCATGCTCATGGGCTATGAAATCACACGGGACCTGCCCTTGGAAGACGTCGAAATCGAAACGCCTGTCGCCAAGATGATAGGCAAACAGATCAGCGGCAAGAAACTGGGCATCGTCCCGGTCCTGCGCGCCGGCCTGGGCATGGTACAGGGCATGCTCAACCTTATCCCGACGGCTAAAGTCGGCCACATCGGCCTCTACCGTGATCCGCAGACGCTGGAACCGGTCGAATACTACTGCAAGCTGCCCGATGTAGAAGACCGTGATTTCATCATCGTCGACCCTATGCTGGCTACCGGCGGCAGTGCATCGGCTGCCATTACGCTGCTCAAAGAAAAAGGCATCAAGAACATCAAGCTCATGTGCCTCGTCGCAGCGCCCCAGGGCGTCCAGAAAGTCAACGCCGACCATCCCGACGTCCGCATCTACGTCGCTGCCCTCGATGACAAACTCAATGACAAAGGCTACATCGTCCCCGGCTTAGGCGATGCCGGCGACCGCATCTTCGGAACGAAGTAATCGTTCATCGTAGGTCGTTTAGCGAAAATAAAGATTGTTTGTAGTTTATTGTAGGGGTTCGCACGTGGCGAGCCCGCCCTGGAATCTGTGTGATTTTCTGTCTAGTTTAGAGAATCATCCACATTCACAACGGGTCGCCCACGTGGCGCCCCTACGGTGTAAAAAAAGCTGTCGCATAAGCGACAGCTTTTTTTAATGCGCACAGGGATGGACCTTGGCGATGGCTTGTAAATCATAAGGTGTTTCCTGATAGACGATGTTCAGCCAGTTGTGATAGAACAGGTGAGCGTAGCTGCACCACGTGAAGTACGGCTGCTTGGTATCGTTGTCACCAGGATAGTAATTCTTGGGCACGGCAATGGGCAGGCCCTTTTTCTTATCCCGCAGGTATTCCTCTTCCAGGGTCCGCCGGTCGTACTCGAAGTGGCCGAGGACGAAGAAACGGCGGTGATCCGGCGTACCGATGATGTTGATGCCGTTTTCGACGGACCGGGAGAGGATGTCGAGCTGCGGCGTATTGTAGACCTGGATGTCGTTAATCGCCGTATGCCGCGACTGGGGGATGAAGTAACGGTCATCGAAGCCCCGCAGGAGGGGATGGTGCTTCTGGGTCAGCTGGTATTCAAAGATACCGAAGAGCTTGGCCGGCAGGAGACGCTTTTCGATGCCATAGTAGTAATACAAGGCTGCCTGGGCGCCCCAGCAAAAGTGGAGCGTCGAGAAGGCATGTGTCTTGGCCCATTCAAAGTAAGTCTTCATTTCCGGCCAGTAGTCGACAGACTCGAAGGGAATCTGTTCGACCGGGGCGCCGGTGATGATGAAACCGTCGTAGTAGTTATCCTTGATTTCATCGAAGACGTAGTAGTTTTCTTCTAAATAAGACGGGTCGGTGTGGGTGCTCTCATGGCTGTCCGTATGGCAGAAGTCCACTTCGACCTGGAGCGGTGAATCACCGAGGAGGCGGAGAAGTTGCAGCTCTGTCGGTTTCTTCAAAGGCATCAGGTTGAGGATAAGGATGCGCAGCGGCCGTATATCCTGATGGAGGGCCAGCCCCTTATCAATGGTGAAGATACCTTCTTCGTGAAGTATTTCCTTGGCGGAAAGACCGTCAGCAATTTTAATAGGCATAGTCCATTTCTCCTTACAATAGTCTTAGATGGTTGCCAGTGCTTTTTCAACAGCGGCGAGGAGGTCTTCGATGTTTTCGAGGCCTACAGAGATACGGATCGTACCCGGTGTGATACCGCAGGCGCGCTGAGCTTCTTCCGAAAGCTGCTGATGTGTCGTCGAAGCGGGGTGAACGAGGAGGGACTTGGAGTCGCCGACGTTAGCCAGGTCGGAGAAGATGTTCGCATTGTCGATGAATTTACGGGCAGCTGCATAGCCGTCTTTTAATTCAAAGGAGAAGATCGAACCGGTTCCCTTGGGGAAGTATTTCTGAGCCAGTTTGTAGTACGGCGAAGACGGGAGGGACGGATAGTTGACTTTAGCGACTTTCGGATGGTTTTCCAGGAAGTCGGCGATTTTCTGGGCGTTAGCGACGTGGCGTTCGATGCGCAGAGACAAGGATTCCAGGCCCTGGATGAGGAGCCATGCGTTGAACTGGCGGATGCAGGCACCGAGGTCGCGGAGGGCGTTGGCGCGGATACGGGTTACGAAGCCGGCACCAGGGATATCCTTGGCGAAGTTGACGCCATTGTAGGATTCGTCAGGCGAAGCGAATTCTTTGAAACGGCCCGAGCCAGCCCAGTCAAATTTGCCGTTTTCAACGATGAGGCCGCCGAGGGTCGTGCCGTGGCCGCCGATGAATTTCGTAGCCGAATGGACGACGACGTCAGCACCGTGTTCGAGCGGGCGGAAGAGGAACGGCGTAGCAAAGGTGTTGTCGACGATGACCGGAAGGCCGTTGTCGTGTGCGATTTTGGCGATAGCTTCGAAGTCCGGAATGTTGATGGCCGGGTTGCCGAGGCGTTCGAGGTAAATGGCTGTGGTCTTGTCGTTCAGCTCTTTGGCAAAGGACTGCGGGTCGTCGGGATCGGCGAAGTGCGTCGTAATGCCGAGGTGTTTGAAGGTTTCGCTGAACAGTTCGACTGTGCCGCCGTACAAGGTCGGAGCGGCGATGATTTCGTCACCGGCACCGGCGAGGTTGATGATGGAGTAGGCGATAGCCGAAGCGCCGCTGGCCGTAGCCAAACCGGCTGTGCCGCCTTCGAGGGCTGCGATACGTTTTTCCAGGACGTCCTGCGTCGGATTGGTCAGACGGCTGTAGATGTAGCCAGCGTCTTTCAAAGCGAAGCGGTCTTCGGCCTGCTGTGTATCTTTAAAGACATAAGATGTGGTCTGGTAAATAGGAACGGCGCGGGCACCCGTTGCCGGATCCGGAACCTGACCTGCATGCTGCTGTAATGTTTCGAATTTGTAGTTTGTGTTTTCGCTCATAATACATTTCCCCCTAATATTAAAAAATATATAATGTAATATAAACTTGAAAGCCTTGTAATAAAAAAGGCTCCCGTCCCAACTAAGGGACGGAAGCACCGTGATACCACCCAATTTCACTCATCCCTCACAGGATGAGCCTCTTCAGGTACGCAGGCAAATGAGCCTTGAATACCATAGTGCTGTAACGGGCACGCCCGGACGGCCTAACTGTTCGACCAATCTGCTCGGAGTCCATCTTCCACGATGACCCTTGTATTCCCTTTCACCAAATGGGAACTCTCTGTGCCAATTCCTATCGTGTACTCTTCTCTTCATTGCAACACTATCAAGTTGTTGACGTAAGTCTACCATCAAAAACGGACTTTGTCAAATGATTTTCGCAAAAAAATTTCAAGTAAATTGACGTTAAACGTTATACGTTTCAACAAAACGCAGTGAATTATTAGGAGGCAGTTCGCAGGCCGCCGCGGTCCTGCGGACCGAAAAAATACACGGACAGCGGCCTCGTGCATAGGGGCTGTCCCAGAGCCTTTTTGAACCGTTAGGGCCGACAGGACCGAATTTCGATGAACGAATAATCAGTACCGTATCCACTTTGGGCTGTGAAATTCATGGTTATTCCGGGTATGCGCCTTCCATATAGTCTGAGGCGAAGGATAATAAAGTAGTCATAATGGGTCATCCTTTGGGTCTAATCCTTTACGGATGGCCTTATTATACGGTACAATAAGATATGACACAAACGGTGATTTAGCATGTATGTCATGACGAAATGGGTGAATAAGTGATATGGATAGTATAAAATGTCAGGCTTTGCTCCTGGCGATTCAATATGGCAGTCTGACGGCGGCCGGCAAGGAACTGGGGTATACCCAGTCGGGGATGACCCGTATGATTCGTTCGCTGGAGAAGGAAATCGGCTTCCCTCTGCTCGTGCGCAACAAGCAGGGCGTCCGGCCGTCGGCCAATGGCCAGCAGATGGTGCCGGTCTTTCAGGAAGTCGTCAGGGCTTCGCAAAAGGCCGCCGACTTGGGGGCGGCCATTCAAGGCGTCCTGGCCGGGGTCCTCAATATCGGCAGTTATTATAGTGTCGCCGCGGCGTGGCTGCCGAAGATTTTGCGCCGTTTCCAGGCCCAGTATCCCAAGGTGGAAGTCCATTTGTTAGAAGGGACGAATCAGGAATTGGCCCAGTGGCTCAATGAGAAGGCCGTCGACTGCTGTCTGGCCGCCAAGCCCGGAGCAGATGTGGCCTATGACTGGATTCCCTTGAAGGACGATGAGCTCGTCGTCTGGCTGCCGCCGGATCATCCCTGGACGGCGGAAAAGGAGATTCCCGTAGAATGGCTGAACGGGGCGCCTTTTATCATCCCTTTGCCGGATCACGATACGGATATCGACCGCTTCCTGGCAGTCAATCAGGTCCAGCCCGATGTCCGCTTCACGACGACCGACCCGTATACGGCGTACTGCATGGTCGAAGAGGGTTTGGGAATCAGCGTCAACAACCGCCTGACGACGGAGAAGTGGGCTGGCCTCGTCGAACTTAGGCCTCTGGCCCCGGCCCAGTCGATTTCGCTGGGCATCGCCGTCCCAGACATCCAGGAAATGTCCCCGGCAGCGGGCAAGTGCGTCGCCCAGGTCTGGCAGGCCGTCAACGGTAGCCCGGAAAAATAGGAGTTTGACGACTAAAAGACTATAAAATTTGGATATTCTATGATATAATTTATTGTTATGTGACCTGATAACATACTTTGGTACTGGAGGTATAAGAATGGCTACAGTTCAGGAAAAGATTGACCAGCTCCATGAAAAGCTCGCGAAAATCGAGATGGGCGGCGGTCAGAAGCGAATTGATTCGCAACATAAAAAAGGCAAGATGACAGCCCGCGAACGGCTGGCTAAGTTATTTGATGAAGGCAGCTTCACGGAAATGGGGCAGTTCATCCATCATCGCTGCATGAATTTCAACATGCAGGAAAAGGAAATCCCCGGCGACGGCGTCGTTACCGGCTACGGTACGGTACGCGGCCGCCTGGTCTTCGCTTATGCCGAAGATTTTACGGTCGAAGGCGGTTCGCTCGGCGAAATGCACGCTCATAAAATCGCCCAGATGCAGGAAATGGCTCTGAAGATGGGAGCCCCTGTCATCGGCATCAATGACTCCGGCGGTGCCCGCATCCAGGAAGGCGTCGATGCTTTGTCCGGTTTTGGCCGCATCTTCATGAATAATACGGCCGCATCGGGCGTCATCCCGCAGATCGCCGTCATCATGGGGCCCTGCGCCGGCGGTGCCGTATACAGTCCGGCCCTGATGGACTTCGTCTTCATGGTCAAGAATACGTCGGATATGTTCCTCACGGGCCCGGCCGTCATCAAGTCGGTCACGGCCGAAGAAGTGACGGCCGAAGAATTGGGCGGCGCCATGACGCACAGCTCTATTTCCGGCGTGGCTCACTTTGCCTGTGAAAATGAAGACGACTGCATCGAAAAAATCAAGGCCCTCCTCGACTTCCTGCCCAGCAACAATATGGAAGAAGCGCCGGTCGTCGAATCGGACGATGACCCGAACCGCGAAGACGAAAGCCTCAATTCGGTCATCCCCGACGACAGCAGCATGCCTTACGATATGCTCGACGTCATCAAATCCTGCGTCGACGACGGCAATGTCTTCCAGGTCCTGGAAAACTATGCCCTCAATATCATCACCTGCTTCGCCCGCTTTGACGGCCAGACCGTCGGTATCATCGCCAACCAGCCGAAATTCCTTGCTGGCTGCCTGGATATCAACGCATCGGACAAGGCGGCTCGTTTCATCCGCTTCTGCGACAGCTTCAATATCCCTGTCGTCACCTTCGTCGATGTACCGGGCTTCCTGCCTGGGACGACTCAGGAATACGGCGGCATCATCCGCCACGGTGCCAAGATGCTCTATGCTTACTGTGAAGCGACGGTCCCCAAGATCACCGTCGTCACCCGCAAGGCCTACGGCGGTGCCTACATCGCCATGTGCTGCCGCCAGCTCGGCGCCGACATGGTCATGGCCTGGCCGTCAGCAGAAATCGCCGTCATGGGCCCCGATGGTGCAGCCAATATCATCTTTAAGCATGACCCGGAAAAAGAAAAGAAGAAACAGGAATATATCAATGAATTTTCGACGCCCTATAAAGCAGCCGAACACGGCCAGATCGATTGCGTCATCGAACCGAAGGAAACGCGTCCGCGCATCATCAGCGCCCTGGCTATGCTTTACAGCAAGCGGGAAGAACGGCCGTCGAAGAAACACGGCAACATGCCGTTATAAGGAGGCTGCTGTATGATAGAAATTCAATTTGCCGTCATCATCCTGCTGGTCGCCATGACATTGGTCCTGAGCCGGTACTATAATACCCGCTTCCGCGCCCTGGAAGACAAGATGAAGGACGTTGCCGACTTCCAGCAGAGCGTCAAGGAACTGGCCGAAGCTGTACAGGATTTGAAGGACCCTGTCAAGGCGGAAAAAACGGTCCTGCCGGAACCGGAAGAAGAGGAAAAACCGGAGTTGACGCATCCCGTCGTTCCTGTCGGCCAGCGCCAGCCAGCTGTCGTTGCAGACCGGCCGATGGCTGTCGTAAAAGAAACGGTCCCCCAAGGTTCTCAAGATGGCCTAGACGATGAAGTCGTCGCCGTCATCATGACCGCTGTTGCCGCCTATGGCTATCCGCCGTCGGCAATCCGTTCTATTCGTCCGCAGAAACGCAGTTATAAACGCCATCGGGAAAACTGGGCTATGGCAGCCCGCCTGGGTGGTATGAGTCGTTAATGAAGTGAATATTTAAATCCAGGAGGATTATATATGAAAAAATTCAAGGTTACCGTCAATGGAAAAGCATATGAAGTAGAAGTCGAAGAAATGGGAGGCGCTCCGGCAGCGGCTCCGGCTCCGCAGGCTGCAGCCGCACCGGCCCAAGCAGCTCCAGCAGCTCCGGCAGCTCCGGCCCCGGCTCCGGCTGCCACTCCGGCTCCCGCCGTAGGCGGCCCAATCCCGGAAGGTGCCATCACCGTCAAGGCTCCCATGCCGGGCAAGATTTCGGCCCTCAAAGCTGAAGCCGGCAAAGCCGTCAAACGAGGCGACATCATCCTCGTCCTGGAAGCCATGAAGATGCAGAACGACATCACGGCGACGGCAGACGGAACGCTCCACGAAATCCGCGTCAACCCCGGCGATAACGTAAAGACCGGCGACGTACTGGCTGTTATTGTAAAATAGTGGCTCGTTGTTCGTGGCTCGTAGGGGACGCCCAAAGGGCGTCCCGCAGGCCGCAGTTCGCAGGCCGCAAAAAATGGCTATAAAAAAAGAGGCTGTCCATGAAGACAGCCTCTTTTTTTATACGAGCCATAAGCCACTACTTTGCTGCAGCTTTTTTGGCTTCGGCTTTGGCGAGGAACGGTGCCGATTCGATGATGAAGCGGTCGTGGGTGGCTTCGCCTACGAGGCCGGCTTCGTCGTGGGCTTCGATTTTGAAGGTCAGTTTTTTGCGGTCCTGTTCGACCAGGGGAGCTTTGGCCGTGACGGTCAGGCCTATAGGCGTAGCGGCGACGTGTTTGACGTTCATGGCGATGCCGACGGTGTTATAGCCTTCCGGGAGCTGAGGGTCGCAGGCGTTGATGGCTGCGTTTTCCATGAGAGCTACCAGGGCCGGCGTTGCGTAAACCGGGGATTTGCCGCTGCCCAATTTGATGGCCGTATTGTTTTCCGTGCATTTTTCAGAAACTTCTGCTGTCGAGTTGGCTTTGATGTTGAATTCCATAGTGGTATAACCTCCTAAATAAATGGGAATATGCCTGAACCATATAGATTGAGGCGATTTACATAACTATATCATATCATACTTTCCTCTTTTTTGACAGACAAAGCGTCATGAGATACAATGGACGTGTCATTGTGTAAGAAAAACGAGGAGTGAAATCATGAAAATTAAAGCAATCGTGCTGGTGGCAGCCGCCGTCTTGGCGATGGGGACGGCTGCCCTGGCCAGGGATAAAGGGACGCTGTCGAAGTTCCCCAACTGGGGCGTCATCACGGTCCCCGATGATATCTACATGCAGTCCGGGCGGCAGCCCATGCTGACGGCTGCTGATGAAGGCAACGATGTCATCGCCCTGTTTGAACGAATCTTTCCTATCCAGCCGGAAACGTATCAGGTCGTCAAGAAGGACGATGCCGATTTCCAGTATGCCTATCTGCTGCATTATACGGCGACCATCTGGGACGTCAAGGCGGCCGTCTATGGGGAGAACCGGGAAAACTCTTATCTCCGCGATATCGGCAGCCGGCCGGATATGCGCATCCTCATGAACCGGCTGAACCAGAATATGCCGGGACGCCTTCCAGAGGGCTTCCACGTCGTCTCGCCGGTGACGGCGAAAAAGACCAATGGCCATCTCTTTTATGAATGGACCATCGCCAAATCCCTGGTCATCAACGGCAATCCCTTCACGGAAACCATCCACTGCCTGGCCTGGCAGCACGGCGATACGATGGAAGTCGCCGCCATCCTGGGCAACATCGCCAAAGAAGGCGATGACGACATCATCAGCGCCGTCACGGATATGTTGAAAAACGCAGAAAAGATGCCGAAAAAATAGTTTGTAGTTTGGCGCCCGATATCCAGGCGGGCCGGATCCCTGCGAAGGCCGGGAACATTGCCGCCGAACTCTGGGCGGGCTCGCCACGTGCGAGCCCCTACGAACTACCCAGCCACTAACCACTAAAAAGGCGCTGTCTTTATGAGACAGCGCCTTTTTCTTATAACGTTTTCATCAGTTCTTCCAGATGTTCTGTGAGTTTCATGTTTTCATCGTAGTCGATGGGACAGTCGATGATGACTGGTTTGTTCTGCTGGAAGGCTTTTTTCAGGGTCGGCAGGAGGTCTTCGGTCTTGGTGATGCGGTAGCCGATGGCGTGGAAGCTTTCGGCCAGTTTCACGAAGTCCGGGTTGGTGAAGTCGACGTATTGGTGATGGCCGTATTGCATGTCCTGTTTCCATTTGATCAGGCCATAGCTGCAGTCGCTGAAGATGAGGGTGACGAAGTTCGTGCCCAGGCGGTAGGCCGTTTCAAATTCCTGGACGTTCATCAGGAAGCCGGCGTCGCCGGTGATGGCCAGGACTTTCTTGTCCGGATGGACGAGCTTGGCCGAGATGGCGCCGGGAACGGCGATGCCCATGGTGGCGAAGCCGTTGGAGATGAGGCACGTATTCGGTTCGTAGCAGTTGTAATGGCGGGCGATCCAGACTTTGTTGGCACCGACGTCGGAAATGACGATGTCGTCTTTGCCCATGACGCGGCGGCAGTCGATGAGGGCTTTCTGCGGCTTGACCGGGAAG
>ERZ1023974.357-NODE-357-length-9334-cov-6.824227_pt1 | contig 9334 bp, 7 predicted proteins | sample MGYA00380432_ERZ1023974 | MGnify/ENA primary metagenome ERZ1023974 (study PRJEB33179, sample SAMN07449058) | human gut metagenome | biome: Human-gut; feature: Human associated habitat; material: Faeces | host: Homo sapiens | place: India:Kasaragod | collected...
AATCAGCTATCTTTACTGAAACAATCGCACAATGGGCGCCATTATCGGGCAGCATGTCGAAATCCCCATATATCCTGATTCCCGGGATTATCTTTATTTTCTTTAGAAAAGCCTTCATCAGCATATACTCTTTAGCATATATGTTATCCACACCAATTTCTTCAATCGCCTTTATTCCTGCCAAAAGCCCTGCAATTCCCGGGCGAGTTAAGGGACCGGCCTCAAGTCTTGTCGGAAGCTCCATAGGCTGGCTCTCAAGAAAGCTGAGCACGCCGGTGCCACCGCTTTTAACCGGCTTTATATCTGCTCTTTCTCCCACATAAAGTCCTCCGGTCCCCTGTGGACCCATCAGCCCCTTGTGCCCTGTGAAGCAGAGCACATCAATATTCATGTCTTTTACATTTATCGGAAGCACACCGGCTGTCTGCGATGCGTCAACTATAAATAAAAGGTCATGCTTTCGTGCGATTTGCCCTATTGACTTAATGTCCACCACATTGCCTGTGAGATTTGAAGCATGTGTGCAGACGATGGCTTTTGTTTCCGGACAAATTGCAGCCTCTATATCCCGCGGGGAAATTATCCCTCTTTTTATTCCTTCATCACTGCATGGCACAATATCCACGCACACTCCCCTCTCCCTTTGCATATAAAGAGGTCTGAGCACCGAATTGTGCTCGAGCTGTGTCGTAATCACATGCTCCCCCGGCTCAAGCAGTCCGTGGATTGCAATGTTGAGCGACTCAGTGGAATTTGCCGTAAAAACAAGTCTATCCGCATCCTCCCCGCCGAAAAATTCTGTAAGGCACATTCTGGCCTCATATATTTTCCTTGACGCATCAAGCGATGCATCCGACATTCCCCGACCTGAATTGCCGCAGTGCTTCATTGCATCAAGCACAGCATCATATACCGCATCCGGCTTTTTAATTGTTGTGGCAGCGTTGTCCAGGTAAATCATAGTATGTCCTCATTTACTTCTCATCCAAGCAGATAAAATTTCTTTATATAAAGCTCATCATTTATATTTTTGCTAAGCATATTTGCTTCTGTATGCTTTGGAAGATTTGCATAAATTGTCGAATCATTATTTAATTCACACGATACTTCCCATGTTTTTAGTTCTTCAACTATTTTATAATCTTTACTCCTGATTATATTTTTATTGTTATATGCAAGTACCGATTTTGCTTTACTTGCAGATATTATTATATCCTGAGGGAAAACACCTATGTGTGATATGTTGTCCGTATCCATCGCAAGCTGTTCAATCTGCTCATCAGTGACCTCAAATACGCTATCCCATTCCACGGCAAGAACATGATGCTTATCCTGCCATTTCACCTGTGATATATTGTTGCAGCCCACAAGCAGTGCCTGCTCCACAGACATAGGCCGCATGAAGAAATCTTTTTTGTCGCGGACTGCACTCAGCATGCCGCTCTCAATACTTCCGATACGCTCTGCCAGACGATACACCTCATCGCGATTGTGTGACACAAAGATAACAGGATTGTGAAAATCGGAAAGCATCTCCATAAGCTCTGATTCCATACTTCTTTTCACATGCTCATCCAGTGCCGAAAAAGGCTCATCGAGCAGTATACACTCCGGTTTAGCCGCAAGCATGCGAAGCATTGCCACGCGCTGCCTCTGGCCTCCCGAGAGATGATCCGGATATGTGTCTGCCATGCCATCAAGCCCATACCGCTTCAGCCAGACCTTCACCTTTTTTTCATCGCGATGTCCCATTGCTATGCATATATTTTCCATCACGGTCATTGTAGGAAAAAGTGCATAGTCCTGAAACAGATAGCCTACCCTGCGCTTACCAGGGTGCAGATTTATGCGATTTTTTGAGTCATACAGCACCCGGTCATTTAATGATATAAAGCCTGAATCAGGAGTCTCTATCCCTGCTATACACTTGAGTGTCATACTCTTTCCTGAGCCCGACATACCAATTACGGACACAATCTCGTCCGTAAGCTCCATGTCAACCGAAAGCATCAAAATATACAACTGTTTTTTTATGTTTATCATTAGCGACATTATTTTTTCTCATTCTCATAATGCCCTTGCTTATGCCGCATATCATATTTATCGATACAAGGCATGCAAACGAAATCGCTATGATTACTATGCACCAGAAGCCCGCTGTGGCATAGTCACCACTTTGGATGACCATTGCTATCTGCTGTGATATGGTCGATGTCTTTCCCGCTATATTTCCGGCAAGCATTGATGTGGCGCCGTACTCACCGATAGCTCTGGCAAAGGCCAGTGTGACACCCGATATGATGCCGGGCTTTGCCATCGGCAAACGTATTTTCCAGAAAACCTTCCACTCACTTATGCCGAGAGTGCGCGCCGCATATATGACATTTTCGTCTATCTGCTCAAATGCCGCTCTCGCATTTCTGTACATGAGAGGGAGTGCAATGATGGTCGCTGCAACCACACAGCCAAGCCACGTGTGTACTACCTGTATACCCATGCTATTGCTTAAAAAACTTCCAAAGGGACGTCTTGTACTAAAAATCCTTAAAAGGATGTATCCAGCCACGGTAGGCGGCAATACCATCGGAAGTGTCAGCAGTCCATCCCAGAATGCCCTCACTCTGCCCTTTGTGTTTATAACAAACTCAGCAAAGGCTATTCCAATAAAGAATGAAAAAACCGACGCTACTATTCCTGTTTTTAACGTTATCCAAAGCGGTGCGAAATCAATCGTTCCCATTATTCATTTACCGTAAAATGATATTTCTTAAATACTGACATTGCCTCATCTGTTTGAAGATATGCAATAAATTCCTTTGCGGCTTCAAGCTCGTCTGCTGTAGTGTTGTCACCCTTTAAGGCTGCTATCGGATATATAACATCACCTGTTAAGCTGTTTGGAAGCTTTTCTATAATGTCAAGCTGATTCTCGTATCCGAATGTATCTGAGTAATAAACTGTTCCTATTTCGTTTGCACCCTCAGCTACGGCAGATGCAACTGCACCTACATTTGCACAGCTGTTGATTTCCAGACCGCCAAGTGCCTTTGAAATATCAGAATCTGAAATATCCTGTGGCTTTGAAGCATCTCCTTCAACCATTTTTGAATTTACAAGTGCTACTCTGGTGTACTGTCCTACAGGAACTGTTCCGTCAGCAAGTGCCATATTTTTAGCCTTTGAGATGTCTGCAAAGCTGGTAACTGCCGTGCCACTATTCTTATATGTAACAAGGCACACCTGATTATTTAAAAGGTCAACACGAGTATCATCAACCACGCTTCCTGCTTCATAACCATTCTGAAGCTCATCCATCTGTGCCACTCCTGCTGAGAAAAAGATATTGCACTTCGCGCCCTCTTTAATCTGTGCCATCAGAGTTCCCGAACTGTCATAGTTGTTCTGGAAGTTTACATTTGGATACTCCTTGGTGTAGGCTGCACAAATTTCATCCATAACACTGTTTAAGCTCTTTGCCGCAAAAATCGATAAATCTACATCTACATTACTGCTCTCTGCAGTATCCTTCTTTCCGCAGCCTGCAAAAAGTCCTGCTGTAAGAATAAGTCCAAGCGTAAGTCCTGCATATGCTGCAAATTTTCTCTTTAAACCCTTGCGCTCCTTTACTGATTTATCAGTGCCTGTTGTTCTTCTTAAAATCACACTTTTAATCTCTCTTTTCTTTTTATTTATTCATCATTTGATCTGCTCCAGCAGCACTGAAATGCTACCTCCGCACACCATTCCCTCATTCTCGGCATCGTCAGTATTCATGCTGACATCAATCAGCTCACATTTGAACTCCTGATTGCGAAACAGCCTCCTGCAGCGGCTTATAACTAAACCCTCCGCACAGCCTCCGCCTATTGTTCCAACAATACGGTTGTCTGAGCTCACAAGCATCTGTGTGCCAACTCCGCGCGGTGCACTGCCGTTCTTTTTTATGATGGTACACAGTATGTACTTCTCATCCGGGGAGTGTGTAACTGATGCACAATGCCCAGCCACCTCAGTAAGTGCGTCAAGCACTTCGTTATCTATCTGAGTGCAGCTTGTACGCTCATTTTTACACTTTACTATCTCGCTTATCACCGAAAGAGCAATTTCCTCCGGTGTCTGTCCACCTATTGCAAGGCCTATCGGAGAATGTAATCCTGATATAATTTCCTGTGAAAATCCAGATTCTTCAAGGTTTTTTTTCACTATCACAGCTCTTTTCTTTGAGCCCATCATACCCACATAGGCATAGGACTTTGTGAATATCTCTGTGAGGCATTCCATATCGAAGCGATGTCCTCTTGTCATGCATACATAGTAATCATCCGCCTGCGGCTGTAGCTTGGCGAGAGTTTCTTTATAATCGCCGCAAATCACATGGTCTGCGCCTTGGCGCTTTGCATTGTCTGCAAACAAAGGTCTGTCCTCTATCACCCATATGTCAAATGCCAAAAGCGATGCCATGCGTACAAGTGCCGCCGATACATGCCCTCCACCGCAGATTATGAGACGTGGTCTGCTGCCTATCTGCTGTCTGAACATCACAATGGAATTATCATTGTCATCTATTTCATCTGCCCACACATTGCCGTATGCCACTCTTATTCTGCCATCTATATAGAGTGCCTTTGCCCCGGCATGTGCTCCTTCTATGACTGTCAAAAGCTCACAGCGGCTGTCCACAGGTCTGTCCTTTATCGAAGCATATATGTTGGCCGGAATCAACTTCACCTCGTCACCGGCATGAATCTGACCACCTCTTACGACTACCGCAAACACACCCTCCTTTGGCATAATGCACTCGCCCATCCTCTTGTATATGGCACAATGCGAATGGCACTGCTTGCCTATCTGCGTCATCTCAAGGATGGTATCTCCTATGCAAAAGCGTGTACCAAGAGGCAGATTTCCTAAATCAAATCCTGAAATAATTAAATTTTCACCGAATGCACCGTTGTCTATCTGTGCCCCTCTTGCCCTGAAGTCATCTATTTTCTCCGCGGAAAGCAGGCTGACCTGCCTGTGCCACTTTCCGGCATGTGCATCTCCCATGATGCCGTAGTCTGCAACAAGCTCCGCCTGTGGCACCTCTCTCTTTTCAGTTCCTCTCTCTTTGCTTATATTGATTGCAAGAAGCTTTCCCATTATTTTCTATCAGCCCCCTATCCGGCTCATATTTCTTGCTGCATTTACTTCCGCAGCTTCTATCTCTGTAGTCTTTGTCTCTGTAGTTTTTATATATGTCACTGCATTATCATTAAAATTGTGACACCTTGGCTTTGCCTTTATGGCAGCCCTTAGTGCCCGGACTATTGCAAAATCTTTTTCCACATCATCTGCAAAATCCCATGAATCAGGTACTAAATCCATCGTCACGCTGCTTCCCAGGCATGGCATAAGCCTGCCGTCAGCCGTAACACGTATGCGGTTGCAGGTGTCGCAGAACTTCCCATGAATTGCCTGAATCAGACCTACTCTGATACCAAGTTCCGGAAAAATGTAATACTCTGCCGGGCCGTTATCCGGAATTTTCCGTTTGTCATTTCCCGAATTAATTTCTTTTGTTTTTTCAGTATTTATACGGCAAGGTTCTCCATACAGTTTTGAAAGTGTACCAATAACCTTCTTATATGGCTCGACTCCGTTGGTGTGTCCTTCACCTACCGGCATCATCTCTATAAAGCGGATATCTGTACCTTTTTTTGCAACATATCGTGTGAGCGCCACCACATCTGTCTGCGGTGTGAGCACCACATTGATTTTCACTCTTATTCCGCACTCTATAGCGGCATTGATTCCATGCTTTACTTCTTCAAGCAGCGGTTTTTTTGTGATGCGTTCATATTCTGACGCATCTATAGTGTCCAGGCTCACATTTATGCTGTCTATGCCTGCTTCCTTTAACCACTTTGCATGCTGCACAAGCAGTACTGCATTTGTAGTAAGCGATACGCTGCTGACACCCGGTATCTTTTTGATTTGTAAAACCATTTCATCAAGCTGCGGATGCAAAAGCGGCTCACCGCCTGTCAGACGAAAATGCTTAATTCCAAGCCTTGTGGCTGCGCGGACTATGCAAAGCACCTCTTTTACGCTAAGTATATTTAGTGCATGACAGTGCTCATTATTGTCACAGGGATTGCAGTAATAGCAGTTTAAATTACAGCTATCTATCACCGATATGCGCATATAGTCAATCTCTCTGCCAAATCCATCGCGCATGTTAAAAGCCCTTTCCAAAACCACAGTTAGGAAACGTGCAGACATCACAATTCAGGCAGAGGCCGCCTTCTCCAAGTCCGGCAAGCTCATCTGCATAAATCATATCACGTGCCATAAGCCTAGGCAACACAATATCAAATATCGTGCGCTTATTGTACATGGCACAGCCGGGCAGCCCACATATCGGCACCAGCCTGTCACCTGCATCATAGTACGACAGCAAAAACATGGCTCCCGGAAGCACCGGCGAGCCGTATGACACAATCCGTGCGCCTGTATTTTTGATGGCAAGCGGCGTTTTATCATCAGGATCCACGCTCATTCCACCTGTGCAGAATACAATTTCCGCTCCGGCTTCTATCGCGCGTAAGCATCCGTCTGTGATTTTTTTGTCATCATCATCAAACACCTCATGAAACATCATCTGTGCGCCAAACTCTGCTATTTTTTTTTCTATAACAGGTGTAAATGCATCCTGTATCCTGCCATGGTACACTTCGTTTCCGGTTGTAATTATTGCTGCTTTTCTGACCACAAACGGCTTAATATCAAGGATTGGACCATCCTCACATATATTAGAAGCTTCCTTTAGCTTATCTTTTTTTATGACAAGCGGTATGATTCTTGTTCCAGCGAGCTTATCACCCTTTTTCACAGTGGTATTGCCGTGCCTTGTGGCTATCATCAGCTCTCCAAAGGAGTTGACCTTTTCAAGCTTTTTGCTATCCACCTTAAGCAGTCCATCACAGTCTGCGATTACCTCTATCTTGCCCTCCTTTACGGAGGACGGATGCATTTTACTCGCAGTGCCGCAAGAAACGCCTGATTGTGTGTCTGCTTCAATTTTCTTTGTGCCACATGCGCTCATACGATAAAGCACCTCCGCAGCCTCATTCTCGTGCATCATGGTCTCATCATTTTCCCATATATATATGGTATCTTTTCCGACACTAAGCAGCACCGGTATGTCCTCTTTTGTTATGATATGCCCCTTGCGAAAAACTGCATCCTTTTTCACGCCGGGAATAATCTGTGTGATATCGTGGCAGAGCACCTGTCCGACTGCCTCAGTTGTCTTCATAAGCTTCATATAATCCCACACTCCAATTATTATCTCTGTAAATATTAACTATTCCAAACCACACCTAGTACACCGACCGCACTCACTGTCATACTGCAGTAAAATATCAAGCCCATGCTCTATATTTCCCATCAGAAAATCCATGCTCTCCGACACTGCCTTCACACTGCCGGGCAGATTAACTATCAGTGTGTTTTTCCTGATGACGCAAACGCCTCTGCCAAGCATGGCGCGCGGTGTAAGACTCATGCTGTACGCTCTCAGTGCCTCAGCGATACCCGGTGCATTGCGCTGTGCAACATCCATTGTAGCTTCCGGCGTGATATCCCTAGGTGAAAAACCTGTGCCGCCGGTTGTAAGCACCAGATTGCATTTCATGTCATCACTCAACCTGACAAGCTCGTCTGCAATCTGTTTTCTCTCGTCCGGTATGATTTTATATGAAACCACCTCGTACTCATCTTTGGGAAGCATCTGTCTTATTTTTGGGCCGCTTTTATCCTCGCGCCGGCCCGCTGCGCCTTTATCACTTATTGTTATAATCCCTACAGTATACATTACATCACCCTGTTATCCTTGATTAAATGTGTATTTTTAACTATTCAGCTGTATAGTGTCCACTCTTTCCACCGGATTTTTCAAGCAGATGTATCTGCCCGATTTCCATTCCACGGTCTAGCGCCTTACACATATCATATATGGTAAGAAGCGCCACACTGACCCCTGTCATGGCCTCCATCTCTACACCGGTTTTGCCCACACAGGCTGTCGTGCAAATTGCCGTGATACTGCTGTTTTTTTCATCCAGCTCAAACTCAACATCACACTTTGTCATAGCAATAGGATGACAGAGCGGAATAAGCATGGAATTGTTCTTTGCTCCCATGATTCCTGCAATCCTTGCCACTCCCAGCACATCACCCTTTTTAGCCGTGCCCGTAGATACAGCCCTGTATACAGCGTCATTTACCTTTATCGTGCCGCAGGCTTTCGCCACGCGGTATGTGTCATCCTTTGCGTGCACATCCACCATGTGGGCTTCCCCTGCCTCATTAAAATGTGTGAGCTTTTCTTTATTTTGTTCCTGATTATTGATATCTAATCCGTTTTGCTGCGTCAATTAATTAATCCTCATTGTAACTGTTCAGTTACCATAATTTATTCTCTATTAGTAACTGCACACTTAATAAACCCTTATGCCGTGCTCAAATGCCGATACCGCCTCAAGCACACTGCCTGCTATACTCCTTGCCTTGTCAGAGATCGTAAAACAATTTGAAAGCTCCCCTTCGCGTGGATCGATATCCGCTATCTTGAAGCCTTCCTTGAAATAATAACCCTCACGGATAAGACCTCGTATGATGCCTGTAATTGTAGCATTTACCGGAACATATTCAGACAATTTATTGTCATAGCTTCCTTTATCCGGATATATCCGCGCTATCTCATCGCCCTTTTGCACAATATCTCCGATTTTTCTGACATCATAAATATATCCTGCTGCCGGAGCGTGTATCACACGCTCACTTGTGAAGCCTGCGATATTTCCCGGAACCCCTGTGTTGGGCTGTGCCATGCCATCGGTAATGATGCGCGCCAGATTGTGCCCACGCATAGACTCAATCACCAGATGCACGTCCTTGCCTGCCGTAAAGCCCGGACCTACTCCTATCACAAGCGGTGCCATATGTATTGTGGTGCCCAGATTTTTCTTTGCTATTATGGCATCTACCACAACATCCGGTCTAAAAAGTGCAATTGATTCACCGGTTGGGTCTATGAGAAGCGGAACCTCTCCGGCCTCAAGCACAGCTTCGATAGCTGAGCTCTTCCACTTTTGCGATGCAATATGAGCTTGCGGTGTGTCATTTATCCCGGAAATTGTCTCTGCATCATTCAAGGCAGGAAGCAGTCTGGCTGTCAGACCCTCTACAGTTGCGCTCCCATCATACAACTGTCTATTATACACATATCCGAGCCAACGAGAACGAACTAGATAACGTATGCCGTCTTCTGATTGAAAAAAAAAAGTGG
>ERZ1023974.360-NODE-360-length-9270-cov-6.457081_pt1 | contig 9270 bp, 8 predicted proteins | sample MGYA00380432_ERZ1023974 | MGnify/ENA primary metagenome ERZ1023974 (study PRJEB33179, sample SAMN07449058) | human gut metagenome | biome: Human-gut; feature: Human associated habitat; material: Faeces | host: Homo sapiens | place: India:Kasaragod | collected...
TGCAAGAGTATTGCATTTTTTTGGTTGATAAATATACAATGGTTAATAATTATACAAATTATCAACTCAAGTGATGAATAAATATACCCGATAAAAGCTTTGGTTCAAACCAAGTTGACTTTGGTGGCATAATTAAATTTGCATCTGCGATTGACATAAGGTCGCCTATCGAGGTTGGATACATTGCAAATGCAAGCTTCATATCTTCTTTGCATCTTCTTTCAAGCTCACCGAGTCCTCTTATTCCGCCGATAAAATCAATTCTGTCATTTGTTTTAGGGTCGTCAATGTCGAGGATGGGGGAAAGGAGATTGTCCTGAAGGATTGAAACGTCAAGCCTTTTAACAGGGTCGCTTTCGTCGATAATCTGCTCTTTTGCCGAAAGCTTATACCAATCATTTTCAATAAGCATTCCGAATGTATGGCGCTTTGTCGGTTTATATTGAGTTTCAACCTTTTCTACCTCAAAGCTATGCGATAATGAACTTAAAAATTCCTCTTGGCTCATACCGTTAAGGTCTTTAACTACTCTGTTGTAATCCATAATTTCAAGCTCGTCATCAGGAAAAGCAACGGATAAGAAGAAATTAAATTCCTCATCACCTGTGTAATCCGGCTTTTTTTCCCTTCTTTTTTGACCGACCTTTACCGCAGACGCACATCTGTGGTGACCGTCGGCAATGTATAAAGCATCAATTTTTGCAAATTAGGTTGAAATGGTATTGATAATATCCTCGTCATCAATTACCCAAACTGTTTGATTAACACCGTCTGCCACAAAATCATAAACACTCTCGTGAGAACTTACCCAAGAATTAACGGTATTGCTGATAATGTCGTTTTTGCGATATGTTAAGAAAATCGGGCCTGTGTTTGCATTGCAGGTATCAACGTGACGAATACGGTCCTCTTCTTTTTTAGCAAGGGTGTGTTCGTGCTTTTTGATAACGTTGTTCATATAATCATCAATAGATGCACAGCCTACAATTCCCGTCTGGCTTCTGCCGTTCATAATCTGCCTGTAAATATAAAAGCAAGGCTTTTTATCCTGAATAAGTGCGCCTGTTCTTTCAAGATTTTCAAGGTTTTCCTTTGCCTTTCGGTAAACCTCGTCGCTGTAAATATCAGTACCTTTTGGCAAATCAATCTCCGCCTTGTCAATATGCAAAAACGAATAAGGGTTATCCTTAACCATCTCTTTTGCCTCATCACTGTTCATAACATCATAAGGAAGAGCCGGGATAAGCGCTTGCTTCGACTTTTCGGGTCTGAATGCCTGAAATGCACGGTATAAAGCCATAATATTTATTTCCTCTCCTGTGTGTTTTTATCATAAATCAAGCGAAGTCCGTCGATAACCAAATTTTTATCAACAATTGCCTTTGTTTCACAGTATTTTGCGATAACGCCGCCAAGACCTCCCGTAATAATTACCGTTGCCTCTTGACCAAGCTCTTTTTCAAATCTTTTCACTAAGCCGTCAATCATTGCCGCAGTGCCGTAAACAGTACCGCTTCTCATACAGTCGATAGTGTTTGTGCAAATTGCATTTTTTGGGGCAACAATGTCAATTTGAGGAAGCTGAGCCGTGCCCGATGCTAATGCATTGAGCGCAGTCTTAACTCCGCATAAAATCGAACAGCCGATAAAACAGCCGTTTTTATCAATAACCGAAGCTGTAGTTGCAGTACCCAAATCGAAAATAATTTGCGGGCAAGGATATTTTTCAATGCTTGCAACTGCACCGGCTACCATATCTGCGCCAAGCTCGGCAGGATTGTTTGTCTTAATATTAAGACCTGTTTTAACTCCCGGGCCGATTACTATTGATTTCTTACCCGTGATAAGCATAATCGCCTTTGAAACCGTTCTGATAAGCGGAGGCACAACTGAGGAAATAACGCTTCCCTCAATATCTTCGGGATTTATTTTGCAAATTTCAAGAATACTGTTAAGCTTTATTGCGTATTCCTCCGCCGAGTCATTAACTGCGGTCGAAAGGCGACACTCGTTAATAAGCGTATCGCCGTCAAGAATACCTAAAACAATATTTGTATTGCCGATATCTACAGCTAAAATCATTATTATTTTTCCTTTCTGCCAAGTTTTGTAAGCTTAACAATAGTAGGTGAAAGAATTATGTTTAAACCAAGTTCAAATAAGAAGTTGAAGCCTACAAGTCCTGTAATCATATAAACGAATACGTTTGTTCCTGCCGCCCAGGTTTTGATTGTGTCAAAGAAGAATAGGCGACAGCCGATTAAAAATATACCTGTATTTACTACAGGGCAAATGATTGCGGCAACGATTGTTGCAACAACCTTGTTTTTCTTTTCAATTGCTTTGTATACTGCACCTGCCAAAAGACCTGCAAGCGCACCTTTTAGAAGGACCGTAATTACAGTTCCACCCGGATTAACGGCTAAAAAAGCCGCAGCATTGCCTGAAATTAAAACAGTAATTCCAAATGCAAGACCGAGCCACGCACCCGATAATACGCCGTAAAGCGAAGCGCCTACAACGATAGGGATAAGTACAAGCGAAATTGAGAACGGACCAAAGTGGATAAAACTACCGAGTAGCTGAAGCACAACTACTACTGCCGTGAGAAGTCCTACTCCGGCAATCTTTCTTGTGTTTGTTTTCATATTTAATTTCCTTTCTGCTACTGTTCCTAAGCCCTTGCGCAAAACACACAAACGCTCAAGCTTTGGCAAGTTATTTTGCCGGCGGATACAATGCGAGTACATTATATATTATTTTACTTTATAAGTAAACATTTTTTGCAAAAAATAAAGCCGCAGACAACCGTTATCGGTATCTGCGACTGAAAATTTGTGTTTTGGTCACTTCCTTTTGGGAAGCGACTTGTTTACATTTACATTTTCTTAGATAAGAATTCCACGAGCCTTTTTGCAGGAGCAAACGCAAAACCGTTATCTAATACATTGAAAAATGACTTCATAAAAATTCCTTCTTTCTATTAAATTAAATTTCGTAAATGCTGCGACCGAGTGCCGCTTTTTTAAGCGTGTGCTTATCTGTTATATGCCTTGTCTATCTCGGCAAGGATTTTTGCACACTTGATAAGTTGTTTAAGCATACATAAAACCTCCTTCGCTTTTGTGCCTTCATTATAGCACAAAGTTTTTATTTGTCAAGCATATTGCACAAAAAATATGCTCAATATTTGTATATAATGCCGAAAACATTGTATCAAATTACCAAAACAAAACTCAAATTATTGTATACTATGCACAACAAAAAGACTTGCTACATTCAAAATGCAACAAGTCTTTAACAGTTTTATTTAACGCTTATATTTACTTTTTGTATAAAACGACAAAATATAAAATAATTTATTTTGTATGCTCGTCGAGTGTTAAATAGTACGAATCAAGAAAATGCTCACGGAAATATTTAACCTCGTCGAGATTAATTTCTTCAATTTTCTTTTGCTGAGCCTCAAGCGCCTTTTCAAATTCGCGGTTGCCCATTCTGTATTCTTCAATACATTTGATAAGTGCGCTTATTTTATCAGCCGCCTTTACAAGCTTCCAAAGCTCTTTATCCTCGTCCTTTTTTTCAAAGAACGGCTCATAATCACTTCTGAATTCTTCGGGAAGCATATCAAGAAGTCTTTTGCCTGCTATGCACTCAATGTTTTTACATACATTTTTGATATCATCATTATAATACTTAACGGGAGTAGGCATATCACCTGTTATGACCTCAGTAGTATCGTGATAAAGTGCAAGCAAAGCCGCACGCTCGGCATTATAGCTTTTGCCGAATTTCTTGTTGCCGATTAATGCAAGTGCGTGTGCGATTACTGCAACCGAATGGCTGTGTTCGGCAATGTTTTCTTTAGTCGAATTATTCATTAAAGCCCATCTGTCGATAAGCTTCATTCTGTTTACCATTGCAAAGAAATTACTGCTCATCTTTTTCTTCCTTTGTAATGTTTATTCCAAGTTCGTCAAGCTGAATATCGTCAATGTAGCTTGGTGCACCGCTCATAAGCTCACTTGCGTTTTGAACCTTAGGGAATGCAGTTACGTCACGTAAACTGTCTGCACCGCAGATAAGCATTGCAAGCCTGTCAAGACCGATGCCCATACCTCCGTGTGGCGGAGCGGCATATTTATATGCTTCAACAAGGAAGCCAAACTTTGCGTCAATTTCTTCTTGCTCCATACCGAGAAGCTCAAACATTTTGTTTTGAAGTTCGCAGTCAGTAATTCTCATTGAGCCTGAAGAAAGTTCTGTTCCGTTTAATACAAGGTCAAATGCCTTAGCCCTAACTTTGCCCTTGTCTGTATCAAGATATTCAATGCATTCCTCCATAGGCATTGTGAAAGGATGGTGCATTGCAAGCCATTCTCCTGTTTCTTCATCATATTCAAAGAATGGCATTTCAGTAATCCAAAGGAAGTTCCACTTTCCTTCGGGGATAATGTCAAGCTCCTTGGCAACGATAAGGCGAAGTGCGCCGAGAATTGAAAGGGTGTCGCTTGTTTTGCCCGATACGATAAATACGCAGTCGCCCTTTTCAACATTAAGAGCGCTTGTAAGCTCGTCAAGCTCACCGTCTTTTAAGAATTTGTTGAACGAGCAGGTAGGCGCTTCGTCAGCCCATCTGATACATGCAAGACCTTTTGCGCCGATACCCTTTGCATGCTCGGTAAGCTTGTCAATCTTCTTTCTTGTATATGTTGAAGCGGCATTTTTGGCAACAATTGCTCTTACTGTTCCGCCGGTTTCAACAGCGTTTTTAAATACAACAAAATCAGTCTTTTCGGCCCAAGCGGTAATATCCTCAATAAGCATACCAAAGCGTGTATCAGGTTTGTCTGATCCGTACTTTTCCTGCGCTTCGGCAAAGGTCATACGTGGGAGAGGGAAGTCGATGTCAACGTCGATAGTTTCTTTCATAAGCTTTTTGATATAGACCTCTGCCATTTCAATAATATCGTCTGTATCAACAAATGACATTTCAAGGTCGATTTGTGTAAATTCAGGCTGCCTGTCTGCTCTTAAATCTTCATCTCTGAAGCAGCGAGCAAGCTGAATGTATCTGTCAAAGCCTGCAATCATACAAAGCTGCTTGTAAATCTGCGGAGATTGAGGAAGAGCATAGAATTTGCCGTTGTGAACACGTGACGGCACAACATAGTCCCTTGCGCCCTCAGGTGTTGACTTAATCATCATCGGAGTTTCGATTTCAATGAAATCATTGTCATAAAAATATTCTCTTGCAATTTTTGCAATCTTGTGGCGCATTAAAATATTTTGTGTAAGCTTTTCGTTTCTAAGGTTTAAGTAACGGTACTTAAGTGTGGTTTCGTCGCCGACCTTTTCGCTCTTTGCAATTTCAAAAGGCGGTGTTTCAGCCTTTGAAATGATACGAAATTCTTTAACGTTAATTTCAATGTCACCTGTTGCAATCTTGTTTGTTTTGCTTTCACGCTCGCAAACAGTGCCGACAGCGGCAACAACATATTCTGCTCTTACGCTTTGCGCCTTGGCAAAAACCTCTCTGTCGGTAGTGTCGTTAAATGAAAGCTGAACAAGACCTGTCCTGTCCCTTAAATCAATAAATATAAGATTACCGAGGTCACGCTGCCTTTGGCACCAACCGAAAAGGGTAACCTCCTTGCCTGCGTCCTCAATTCTAAGCTCGCCGCAATAATTTGTTCTTTTAAGTCCCTTGATTGTTTCCATTATATTATGCCTTTCACAAATTTATTTATAATCTGTAATTAATTATTATTCCTCATCGCTCTTATTGCCAAGACCGAAAAGTGAATTGAAATCAAATTCCTCACCGTTAATTTCCAAATCGGCAAGCTGCTCGTTTAATGATATGCTGTAAAATCCGCTTACAAAGGTGTCAAGATTAATCTCTGTTTCTTCACCCGTTTGCATATTTTTAAGCTTAGCGGTTTTAGCCTCAACCTCGTTATCGCCGATAACAACGTTGAATTTAGCACCGAGCTTGTCAGCGTATTTCATCTGCGCCCTTACGCTTCTTTGGTTAAGGTCAAGCAAAGCCGAGAAACCTTCTTCTCTCATATCCTTTGCAATTTCAACAGCCTTGAGCGTCGCTTTTTCGCCAAGAGCAACAATGAATAAATCAGGCTTTTCAGCCTCAGGGAATTCGCAACCCTGAGCCTCCATAAGAAGCATAAGTCTTTCAATTCCAATAGCACAGCCGAGTGACGGAGTGTGATGACCGCCAAGTTCTTCAACAAGACCGTCGTATCTGCCGCCGCCGCAAACAGTGCCCTGCGCACCGATTGAGTTTGAAACAAATTCAAATACCGTTTTGGTATAATAGTCAAGGCCTCTTACTATTTGCGGATTGATTGTATATTCAATATTTTGAGCCTTAAGGTACTTTTGCACATTTTCAAAATGCTCTTTACATTCGTCGCAAAGATAATCAATAACTACAGGTGCACCCTCGGCAATTTCGTGGCAAATCGGGCTTTTGCAGTCAAGTATTCTCATCGGATTTCTGTCAAGCCTGCTTTTGCAAGTGTCGCAAAGCTCGTCCTTGCGAGAGGAAAAATATTCTTTGAGCGCCTTGTGATATTCGGCACGGCAGGTAGGACAACCGATTGAGTTAATCTCAAGGCTTAAATCCTTAACACCGAGTGTATCAAAAAGCGATTTTGCAAGCGCAATAATTTCAGCGTCTGCAAGAGGGGAGGCTGAGCCGAAACATTCAACACCGAACTGATGGAATTCTCTAAGCCTGCCTGCCTGCGGCTTTTCGTATCTGTAGCAAGAGGTGAGATAGCAAACCTTTTGCGGAAGCGCCTCGTTGCAAAGTCCGTTTTCAAGGTATGAACGAACTGCGCCTGAAGTGCCTTCCGGTCTTAATGTGATTGACCTGCCGCCCTTGTCGTCAAAAGTATACATTTCCTTTTGAACAACGTCCGTCGTGTCGCCCACACCTCTTTGGAAAAGCTCCGTGTGTTCAAAAACAGGTGTTCTTATTTCTTTATATCCAAACTTTGAAGCGATATCAAGCGCAGTAGCCTCGATATATTGGTTTTTGTGTACGTCATTAGGCAAGACATCCTTAGTGCCTTTAATAGCTTTAGTTATAAGTGCCATATCGTTCTCCTGTTATTAATGTGTATGTATATTTTTTGTAATGCTTAAGACTTCGAGAAAGTGAGATAAATTTCGTTTTCTTGTGAGTGGAGCTGTACGTGTGTACCGCCCACTCGCAAAAAACGAAAAGCGCCAAAAGTGGCTTGAACATTATCTTCAAGCCGCTTTTCTATAAATACTGTTATTTGATTTAATTTCGGCAAGAGAAAGTCCTTGCACTACGATATTAGTTGATTAAATTAAAACACGGCGCGGTTTAGCCGCTTTATCAAAGTCGCTTATCTTGACTGATTATAGCGTGGGTTTACAATTTCTCTCCACTCAAAATCGCCTCTCTCAACACCTCTGATTAATGCCTCAGCCGTTGCAATGTTGGTTGCAAACGGAATGTTGTGAACGTCGCAAAGACGTAAAAGGTCGTGGTCGCTCGGCTCGTGCGGCTTAGGTGAGAGCGGGTCTCTGAAAAATATTAAAAGGTCAATCTCATTGCAGGCAATGCGGCTTGCAATCTGCTGTCCGCCGCCCTGGCTTCCTGCAAGAAAGCAATTGATTTTAAGACCTGTTGCTTCTGAAACGAGCTTGCCTGTTGTTCCTGTTGCGCAAACATCGTGTCTGCTGATAATTCCGCAATATGCAATGCAAAATTGAACTAAAAGCTCTTTTTTGGCGTCGTGTGCAATTAATGCGATATTCATACTTTACCCCCATGATTAATTAAAGTGTTTGTGTTTGTTATTTTCTTTTTCTTATTTTCTGCCTTTTTAATCTAATACGTGCTTATTTTAACACAAAATTAATATATATTCAATAATTATTTATATATATACTCCAAAATACTACAAAAAACTTGAGTATTTACGGCAAAAGCGTACCGACTTTTTGATTTTCCTTTGCGTCGGTGTTGTTTTGATACCAATAATTGATGATATCCTTAGTCATTTCCGCCGTTTCCGAGCCGGAGCCTGCAAGCTCAACTACTGATGAAACCGCAATTTCGGGATGGTTGTAAGGTGCAAATGTGATAAGAAAGCCGTTGTTTCTCTTAACGCCGTTTACCTTAACCTCGGAAGTACCTGTTTTGCAGGCAACCTTTGTTTTCATATTTGAAAATACCAAATAAGGGCCGCCGTTTGTAGCAACAAGGCGCATACCTTGATGAACGGTGTTAATCGTGCTTTGGCTTAAACCTACCGATTCAGCAACCGATTTCGTTTTTTCGTTGACATTGCCCGAAGCGGAAGAAATTATTGATTTTACAAAGTGAAGCTCATATCTTGTTCCGCCGTTTGCAACTGTTGAGCAGTAGTTTGCAAGCTGGAGAGGAGTGAAAAGGTTATCACTCTGACCGATAGCGGTTTGAAGTGTGTCACCTGCGTTCCATATTCCGCCGTTATTTTCTCTGTTTTCGGGAGATGCAAGAATACCTGAGGACTCTGCAATTTCAACTCCTGTTTTTTCGCCCAAGCCAAAGGCTGTTGCATATTCGTCAATTTTGGAAATTCCGAGCCTCATAGCGCAGTTGTAGAAGAAAATGTTGCACGAGTCACGAAGTGCGGTTTTTACATTTTCACCGCCGTGTGCATTTCCGTGAAGACATTTGAATTTTTGCTTTCTGTATTCCATTGTACCGCCGCAGTGAAAAATCGTGTCAGCGCTGATAGAGCCCTCTACAAGCGAAGCACTTGCAACAACGGGTTTAAATGTAGAACCAGGAGCGTAAGTACCCATGGCAAATCTTGACCAAAGCGGGTTACGAGGGTTAGAAATAAGCTCATCATATTTATCGTAATAATCGTTTAAATCATAGGTAGGGTAGGAGGCTGCGGCAAGAAGTTCACCGCTGTTTACGTCCTCAACCACTACTGCACCTGCCGAGGAAGCAGCGTTAACCTTATTGCACACACTTTGAAGCCTGTTTTGCGCAAGCACCTGCAAATCGCGGTCAATAGTCAATACCACAGTGTTGCCCTGAATAGGTTTTTTCGTGACCTCCTGCGTTATTTAGCCGTCTTTTTTTATCGTGATTGTAAGCTCACCCGGAGTGCCCCTAAGCTCGCTTTCGCAAGCCTGCTCAATACCCGATTCGCCTATTATGTCGGTAATTTTATTTCATTCGTCTTTGCGTTCGATCTATTCCTCGTCATT
>ERZ1023974.365-NODE-365-length-9132-cov-7.087364_pt1 | contig 9132 bp, 9 predicted proteins | sample MGYA00380432_ERZ1023974 | MGnify/ENA primary metagenome ERZ1023974 (study PRJEB33179, sample SAMN07449058) | human gut metagenome | biome: Human-gut; feature: Human associated habitat; material: Faeces | host: Homo sapiens | place: India:Kasaragod | collected...
TTTATTGTTTTTTATATCTTGCAAAATTTGTATTCATTTTTCAAGGCTTTCGACACTCTTTAAATATTGTTTTATATGAATTATTATGATATAATTAATTAGGTGATTATTTATGCAAATGTGGTTTTTTATGCTGTTTATAGCAATAGTTTTACCGTTTATTATGTTTATGAGTAGCTTTTATTTTATTGCAGGCGGTCCTAAAAATATTAATAATATTTTTGGATACAGAACAGATTGGTCGATGATTAATAAGTATACTTGGACTTTTGCTCACGAATATTGCGGAAGCTGTGGCTTAAAGTCAGCATTATTTTTATTTTGGCATCAATTGTTATTATGCTTTGTCTTATCAAAACCGACCAAAGAGTATTTGTTGCTGTTGGATTTGTTATCTTTATTGCTGAATTTGTAACCTTGTTTTTTACAATTAATAAAACAGAAAAGGCACTGGCAGACAATTTTGACATTAAAGGTAACAGAAAAAAATAATATTCATTTTACGTTTGATGTATAAACTGTTTAAAATTTATACATAATATCCTATTGACAAGGTAGGAAATTAGTGCTATTATTTCCTATTGAAAAGATAGGAATATTAACTTATATATTCTTTCTTTATTTATATTAATTTCCTGTCAACCACAGCAGGCATAAAAACAATTGTGGTTAGAAAGGCGATATTATGACAGTTTATGCAGATAATGCAGCAACAACTCAGATGAGCGATAGTGTGTTAAAAGCAATGATGCCGCTTCTTACCGACATTTACGGTAATCCGTCATCACTCCATTCTGTTGGCCAAATTGCTAAGGAGCATTTGGAAGCTGCAAGGGAAACTGTTGCCGAATGTATCGGAGCAGACCCTAAAGAAATATATTTCACATCAGGCGGCAGTGAGGCTGATAACCAGGCTATTCGTTCTGCTGCTTACATTGGCGCAAGAAAAGGTAAAAAGCATATTATTTCAAGTAAGTTTGAACATCATGCTGTTCTTCACACGCTTGATGCGCTCAAAAAAGAAGGTTTTACAGTTACTCTTCTTGACGTTTATTCAAACGGCATTGTTAAGCCTGAGGATGTAGCAAACGCTATTACAGATGAAACCTGCCTTGTAACTATAATGACAGCTAATAACGAAATCGGCACAATTCAGCCAATTGCCGAGATAGGTAAGATTTGTAAGGAAAAAGGTGTACTTTTTCATACAGATGCTGTTCAGGCGGTAGGTCATATTCCGGTTAATGTTAAGGATATGAATTGCGATATGCTGTCTGTTTCGGCTCATAAATTCCATGGCCCTAAGGGTGTAGGTTTCCTTTATGCACGTAAGGGTATTCTTCTTACAAATATTATTTACGGCGGCGCTCAGGAGCGTAATAAAAGAGCCGGTACTGAAAATATGGCTTCTATTGTCGGTATGGCAACAGCCATTAAGGATGCTACAGACCATCTTCAAGAAAATGCCGAAAAGGTTACCGCAATGAGAAACAGACTCATAGATGGTCTTAAAGGAATTGAAAGAAGCAGAATTAACGGTGACCTTGAGCATCATTTACCGGGAACATTGAATATGTGCTTTGAGGGCATTGAGGGCGAAAGTCTTCTTCTTTTGCTTGACGCTAAGGGTATTTGTGCATCAAGCGGCTCGGCTTGCACAAGCGGCAGTCTTGACCCATCGCACGTTCTTCTTTCAATTGGGGTCCCTGTAGAAATCGCACATGGCTCATTGAGATTGTCAATAAGTGAATATAACACTATGGAACAGATGGATCATATTGTAAAATCAGTTCCGGAGGTAGTAAGTTACCTTCGTTCTATTTCTCCCGTTTGGGAAAGAATTAAAAAGGAGGAAAAATAATTATGGCTCTATACTCAGAAAAAGTAATGGACCACTTTACAAATCCGAGAAATGTTGGTAAAATTGAAGATGCCGACGGTATTGGTGAAGTTGGTAACGCTAAGTGCGGCGATATAATGAAAATGTATATTAAGGTTAGCGACGACGGCATTATTGAAGACGTTAAGTTTAACACCTTCGGTTGTGCTTCTGCTATCGCATCAAGCTCAATGGCTACGGAAATGATTAAAGGCCAGCCTATTGATAAAGCTTTAGAGCTTACTAATAAGGCAGTTGTTGAGGCACTTGACGGTTTGCCACCGGTTAAAATTCACTGTTCTGTTTTGGCGGAAGAGGCAGTTAAGGCTGCTGTTAAAGATTATTATGATAAAAAAGGCATAGAATATGACCCTGCTGAATTTGCAGGTGTTGACTGTGCGGAGTGCGGAGTACACAATTAATATGATTTCTGATATTCAGCAAGAGATAATTAAGCTCAAAAAGGAGAAGGATATTTGTATCCTTGCTCATTGCTATCAATCACCGGAAATATTGGAGGTTGCCGACTTTGTCGGTGACTCCTTTGCTCTCTCTGTAGAGGCATCAAAAGTTAATAATAAAACAGTAATTATGTGCGGTGTACGCTTTATGGCTGAAACCGTTAAAATACTGTCACCTGACAAAACAGTCTATTTGGCAAATCCCGATGCAGGATGCCCTATGGCTGAAATGATGGATAAAGAGGTTATTTCGCTTGTTAAGGAGCAATATCCCGATTATACGGTTGTTGCCTATATTAACACTACAAGTGAACTTAAAACAATTTGCGATGTTTGTGTAACATCTTCATCTGCATTAAAGATATGCAAACAGATTGAAAACAAAAATATTCTTTTTATTCCCGATTGCAATTTAGGTGATTGGATTTCTAAGCAACTTCCGGAAAAGAACTTTAAGCTTTTGAGCGGTGGATGCCCAACTCACGCAAGAATGGGCGAAAGGGACGTTAAGAGGGCAAGAGAAGCTCACCCTGATGCACTTTTGCTTGTTCACCCTGAGTGCGTGCCTGATGTTGTTAAACACGCCGACTATGTAGGCTCAACAACAGGTATTATGAATTATGCTAAGGAAAGCGACGCTAAGGAATTTATTATCGGTACGGAAAACAGTATTGTAACTCATCTTCAAATGAGTTGTCCTGATAAAATGTTTTATCCTCTTTCTAAGGACTGTGTATGCCATAATATGAAGGCTACCACGCTTGTCGACGTACTTAATTGTTGCAAGGGTGTTTTCGGTGAAGAAATTACTCTTGATGAAGAAACATATATCGGTGCAAAAAAATGCATCGATGAAATGATAAGGCTTGGTTAAATGAATAAGAAATGTATTATCGCAATGAGCGGTGGCGTTGATTCCAGCGTTGCCGCTTTTTTAATGAAAGAAAAAGGATATGAATGTATCGGCGCAACAATGAAACTTTATGATAACGAGGAAATCGGTATCAGTAGGGAAAAGACCTGTTGCTCGCTTGACGATATTGAAGATGCAAGAGCTGTTGCACGCCGTCTTTCTATGCCTTATTACGTTTTTAATTTTAAAGACGAATTTGAGGAAAAGGTTATAAATAAGTTTATCAGAACTTATGAAAACGGCGGAACTCCTAATCCTTGTATTGATTGTAACAGATATTTAAAGTTTGAAAAGCTTTTTCAGCGTATGAACGAGCTCGGCTTCGATTATGTTGTAACAGGTCACTATGCAATTGTTGAGGAAAAAGACGGCTGGTTTTATCTTAAAAAGGGTAGAGACGATACCAAAGACCAAAGTTATGTTCTTTATTCGCTTACTCAAAATCAGCTTGCGCATATTCAATTTCCTTTGGGCGAATATTCTAAAACGGAAATCCGCAAAATTGCAGAGGAGCAGCATTTCTTGAACGCACGCAAGCGTGACAGCCAGGATATTTGCTTTGTTCCCGACGGTGATTACGCTAAGTTTATTGAAGGTTATCTCGGTAAAACATATCCCGACGGTGATTTTGTCGATATTAACGGCAATGTTATCGGAAGGCACCATGGTATTATTAGATACACAAACGGTCAGCGCAAAGGGCTTGGTGTCGCTTTTGGCAAGCCTATGTATGTTGCCGATAAGAATATTGAAAAGAATACGGTAACTCTTTGTACTAATGACGAGCTGTTTTCAAGGGAAGTAAACGCAGTTGATTTTAATTTGCTTGTTCCTGATTTACCCAATGAATTTAAGTGTAAAGCCCGTGTGCGTTATAATATGAAAGAGCAGGGAGCAACTGCTTATTTGGACGGCGACAAACTTAAACTTATTTTTGATGAGCCGCAAAGAGCAATAACCAAAGGACAGGCTGTGGTGCTTTATGACGGCGATACAGTCATTGGCGGAGGAACTATAATATGAACGGCGAAAATACGTGTTATAAGCAATCTGTCACGGCTGTGGTGCTTAGGGACAACAAAGTTCTTCTTGCTCGTCATACATACGGTGCCGGTAAGGATTTTCTTATTGTTCCGGGAGGCTATCTTAATTTAGACGAAACTCCTGAAGATGCAGTAAAAAGAGAATTCCTTGAAGAAACAGGAGTTGTGCTAGAGCCTCAAAATATTAGCGCGGTCAGGTGTTTTCTTAAGGATTGGTATGTTGCATTTTCCGCTGATTATGTAAGCGGTAGGGAACATTCTGACAATGATGAAAACAGCGAGGTGTTGTGGCTTGACGTTGATGAGGCGTTAAAACGTTCTGATGTACCTGAGCTTACAAAGAAACTTATTGAGGCGGCAATTAATATTAATTCTCCTTTTGAAAAGAAAGAATTTATCAGCCGTGAAAATCACGGCACTTATTCGCTTTATACTAAATAAATATACTATATATTGGTCAGTTTAATTTATAATAACTATATTTGTAAATATTCAACTTTTGTCTTATTTTTCTAAATTTTTTATTGTTCTCTTACAAACTAGTTCAAAAAGCGTTAATGTTTACAATTTGTTCATAAAATACTGCCATTTCTGTATATTTTTTTGTTGAAATTTAATATCTTTAATGGTATACTACTATTAGACTTATAAGGGGGTAATTGTGCCTTGACTAAAGAAGAAAAGCAAACAAAGAAACTTGCCAAGAAAGAGGCAAAATCTGAAAAGAAAGAAGCTAAAGCTGAAAAAGCAAATGCTAAATATAAAGCAAAGGCTGAAAAGAAACATGCTAAAGCTTATGCAAGCTTCGTAAAGGATACTGAAAAGAAGAATGCAAAGCTTCAGGCTAAGGCTCAAAAAGACGGTAAGGAATTTGTTCCTATCGCAATTCCTAATGTTGATGAATATCAAACAAAGAAGGAAATCAAGGCTGAAAAGGCTACAACTAAAGCATACGGAAAGTATGTTAAGAAATTAGAAAAGAAGAATGCCAAGGTAGAGAAAAAGTGTGCAAAGAAAGGCAAACCTTTCGTTCCTGTTCAAATTCCTACCGAAGAGGAATTTGCTAATTCATCAACTGCAAATCAAAATAAGGCAGGAAAGATTATCCTTATGATAATTCTCCTTCTTCTTATTTGGTTCTTAATTTACTTCATCATTATGTATGTAAACACTGCTTATGTCGCACCTGTTGTTGAGGAAACAACCGTTGCAGAGGAAAGCAAAAAACCGGCTGTATATGACCTTTATTCTAATCCACACGAGATTACTACTACTCCTGATTATAATGTTAATGATGCTAAGCGTATGCTTAAGCAAACAATTCACGATAATTGGAGAGAAATAGGTTACAGTTCAGATGCATCAAACAGCGCAATTTCATTTAATAATAGTATTAAGACCGTAAATGGTGCTGATTGCTATATGTTTACATGTTCAGGTAAGCAATATGCAGTTGCCGTTAAGCTTTCTGCAGTTTATTATGTAAATAACGGTGAATATGTACCGCTTTCATTTGCTAATACTGACATTTTGTTTGACTAATACATAAAACATTTTAATATCGTATTTTAAAAGCTGTCATCGTTGATGACAGCTTTTTTATTATTGTTTTAGATATTTCAAAAAAATGAAAAACACCTTGCAAATTAATGCAAGGTGTTTAGTAATTTATATGTATTTAAGTCAGTGCTTAGTGCTTAATATCGTCCCATTTAACTCCGTTAATATGGAAAAGGTCATCAAACTTGTAAACATTATGCTCTTCCTTAGTGTGGTTAGGATACCAAACTTGAGCGAAGAACGGGTTAGTCTTAGCAACCTCATCATAGTTCCATTCCTTCTGTGGAATGTAGCATTCAGGACACCAGTGACCGCCAAGAAGAATAAGTGCAGGTGAAGCTTCAAATTCAGCACCGCAAGTGCCGCATTTCCACTTAAGCTTTGTAGCCATATCTCCCTTAACCATTGTTTCGCTGAGGCATTCACCGCCACGGAACTTAGCTGCTTGCTTCATATCTTCAATGTCAAGCTCTGATTCAGGCTTGCTTTCATCATAGCCGTGGTCAAGCTTAAACTGCTCTGCTGCGCTGCTATCCTTATCAAACTTGATGATTTCAAAGTCTTCCCACTTTTTAGGAATCTTGTTGTATTCTTCAAGTGAACCATAGTATGCAGACATTCTTTCAGGATTATTTGTTTTAACCCAATCAAGAGTACCAAAGTCAGGAGTAGAAGCAATCTTTTTCATAAACGGCTTTGCACAAGCTGCTACAAGATTCTTTGGAAGATATCTTGGTATTTTGAAATAAAATTCAACGTGGTCAGCAAGTCTGTGGAAATAGTCCTTTATAGGAAGATTTTCTCTGAAATGTAAGTATTCTTCAAGCTTGTCACCGTCTGCATAGAATTGACCGTGGAAGTTCTTAGTGATAAACCAATTAGGCTCAAAGAGCTTTTCAGGGCCTGCAAGACCAAGTGTTCCGAGAAGAAGTTGCTCAAATTCATAGTTAGAAATTCTGTATTCCTTACCTGAACCGATGTTGTAGAAGTGATTCCAGAAGTCAGCGCCAAGGTTGCCTGCCTTATCCTCAAGAACAAGGTTGCACATAAGTCTGCCTGAATCTTCTACTGTACACCATTCAAGCACGCCGTTGATTGGAACGTGGAACATAATAGGATCCATATTCTTAAGAATATTAGGATAAAGAATACCTGACTGACGCATTACAACCCAATTCTTAATACCGCTTTCAACAAATGTGCGCTCAGCAACGGTCTTAGAAATTGCATAGTGGTCGTAAATTGAAATTTTGATAGGGTCACCGCAACGTCCCCAATGGATAGGATAGTTACGGTCGCCTGTTTCGGCAACGGTACCGATATAACAAACTTTTACTGCATCAGGGTCTGGCTGAGCAAGAACAGCCTTGCAGATGCTTTGTGCAGCACCGATGTTTGTCTTTTGTGTTTTGTAAGGTTTCCAGTCAGCAGTCGGTGAAACCATACCACCTACGTGAAGGACATAGTCAGAGCCTGTAACACCTTCAAGGATTGAATCGTAATCATTAAGGTCGCCCCAAACAACCTTTACGTTTGGCTTTGCCATTAAATCCTTAAGCTTTTCTTCGTTCTTTGGGCTTTTTCTTGCAAGCATCTTGATATTGATATCACTTGGATGCTTAAGCATTTCCTGAACGGCAGCCCAACCCATATTACCTGTACCACCGGTAATAAATACGGTTTTCTTTGCCATAATTTTCCTCCTTATAAGGCTATATGCCTTTTATTGCTATATAATTATAAACTATTTATTAAGAAATTACAATAGTAAATATAAAATAACCTTTATTTTTATAAATATTTGTTGCCTTTATTTAATCGTTGTTGTATTATATGTGTGATGTTAATATGCTTTATCAAGAGTGGTTGAGGGACAGGCCCTGTGAAACCACAGCAACCTGCATTTGTAAGGTGCTAATACCTGCGGCTTACCGAGTGATGATAGCTAAGTGCACACGCTCGTTACGTGTGCTTTTTTCTTTCTAAAGCAATTAACAATTTTTTTGATGAGAGGAATATATTATGTCAAAACATTTGTTTACAAGTGAATCTGTAACAAAGGGTCATCCTGATAAAATTTGTGACCAAATTTCAGATTCTATTCTCGACGCAATGCTCGAACAAGACCCGCAAAGTCGTGTAGCATGCGAAACTACTTGCACTACAGGCCAAGTTCTTGTTATGGGTGAAATTACAACTAAAGCTACGGTTGACATCCCGTCAATCGTAAGAAAAACCGTTTGCGATATCGGCTATGACGACGATAAGAAAGGCTTTAACGGCAACACCTGTGCTGTTTTGCTTGCTCTTGACCGTCAGTCACCTGATATTGCTATGGGTGTTGATAAATCATTAGAGCTTAAGAATGACGAAGAAGATGAATATAACCTCAACGGCGCCGGTGACCAAGGTATGATGTTCGGCTACGCTTGCAATGAAACTAAGGAACTTATGCCACTTCCTATCAGCCTTGCTCACAAGCTTGCTCTTAAGCTTACAGAGGTTAGAGAAAACGGTACATTGCCTTATCTTTATGCCGACGGTAAAACCCAGGTTACGGTTGAATATGACGATGACAAGCCTGTAAAGGTAACTGCTGTTGTTGTTTCAAGCCAGCACAGCGCTGACGTTGAGCTTTCTCAACTTAGAAACGATATTATCGAAAAGGTTATTAAAACTACTATTCCTAATGATCTAATTGACGATGATACAGAATATTTTGTAAATCCTACCGGTAGATTCGTAATTGGCGGCCCTCACGGCGATTCAGGTCTTACAGGCCGTAAAATTATTGTTGATACATACGGCGGATATGCTCGCCACGGCGGCGGTGCATTCAGCGGTAAGGACCCAACTAAGGTTGACAGAAGCGCCGCTTATGCTTCCCGTTGGGTAGCAAAAAATATCGTTGCCGCAGGTCTTGCAGATAAGTGCGAGGTTGAGCTTGCTTATGCAATCGGCGTTGCAAAGCCTGTTTCTGTTATGGTTGATACGTTCGGTACAGGTAAGCTTGATGACGAAAAGATTGCAGATATTGTTAATAAGGTGTTCGACCTTCGTCCGTCTGCAATTATTGACAGGCTTGACCTTAGAAAGCCGATTTATAAAAATGTTGCTGCTTACGGTCACATGGGCAGGGAAGACCTCGGTGTTTCTTGGGAAAAGACCGATATGGTTGATGAAATCAAAAAGTATATGTAATTACTCAAAACAAAAAGCTCGGTTATACCGAGCTTTTGTTTTTTATAGTTTATTTATTAATTTGTTTTTTTGATT
>ERZ1023974.370-NODE-370-length-9040-cov-6.153033_pt1 | contig 9040 bp, 8 predicted proteins | sample MGYA00380432_ERZ1023974 | MGnify/ENA primary metagenome ERZ1023974 (study PRJEB33179, sample SAMN07449058) | human gut metagenome | biome: Human-gut; feature: Human associated habitat; material: Faeces | host: Homo sapiens | place: India:Kasaragod | collected...
TGTAGATGGTCGGAAGAGTCAGATTTTTATAAGATACAGTTGATCGGCTGTGGATTGTTTTTGTGTTTCTGACATTGTTTATCCAGTCGTCGGCAGAGGAACTGCTGTGCAGGGGATTTCTATATCAGAAACTGCGCAGGAGTTATAAAAATCCGGTGGTTGCAATTGTCGGAAATGCACTGCTGTTTGCGTTGCTGCATCTGGCGAATGATGGAGTTACGGTGCTTTCTGTCCTGAATATTTTTCTTGTCGGAATTTTGTTTTCCCTCATGGTATATTATATGGACAGTCTCTGGTGTGCGTTTGCCGTACATACAGCATGGAATTTTACGCAGAACATTCTCTTTGGGCTGCCAAACAGCGGAATCAACGTACCGTATTCGGTATTTAAGCTGAATGCAGCGACAGCAAGAGACAGTTTTGCATATAATGTTGGTTTTGGCATTGAGGGAACGGTTTTTGCCGATATTGTACTTCTGGCTGCCTGCGTGCTGTTGTATCTCTGGGGAAGAAAGCATGGAAAGAAATCCATGGATGTGTGGGCAGAAACATAATATAATTAGTATTTTACGAAAACGGCACCAGGTTACATCTGGTGCCGTACAACTTTGTATTCGTCCCCGGAACGGTAAAAGGGACATTCCTTGTAATTACTCTGGACAAAACGAGCCATATCGTCTTCATCCATATTGACGGAGCAGTAGTACGCTTCGTCCTCTTCATCATATTCATTGTATGCACAAAAATCACAACTGGCCATACAAAAGTTCCCCTCCTTTTATGAAGTGAATCAGGCGATTGCCTGTTAAATAAACTGATTCTGCCCCTCATCGTAATGATAATTGATGGCTGCAAGGGTTTCTGTAATTGCATCTGCATCGGTCATATATGCGGCAGCAAGTTCGGTAAGTGTCGGGTAATGATCACGCAGCTGTGTGTTGACAACAGACAGAAGCATGACAGGATCTTTCGGTAAATTCATAGTATATTCCTCCTTTGGAAATGATTATTGCATATCGGTATAACTGCGCAGGATTTCCTGCAGAAAAATTTGGTATTCATTGACAACGGAATCCGGGGAAATCACACGGATATGTGTGGATAAGCCAGCACGCCAGCCAAAATACTGTGGACTGACAGCGACCTGTGCGCGCGCGAGAAGGGGGGTATCGGCGTAGGGGCGCTTGGCTACACCGGCACCGAAACGGTCAATGATGACACCGGTCATGGAAGTATCGCACAGAAGCTGTACGGTTGTCTCTTCCCCGGCAAACATGCCGAAATTTTTGCGGGAATAAGAGGCGATATCCATCTGTTCGTAATCGGTCTGTCCGCACCGCGCCTGATCCACAGCGGAGAGATCAAGCATCTTGTCCACGCGGTAATGTTTCATTTTCCCGGCATCCGCGTCATAGGCAACAAGATAATAGTTCTCGTCATCCCAGGTAAGAAGCCAGGGGCTGACCTGATAGAATCTGCCGTTTTTGCGCAGCTGCATTTCTTTTCTGACATTCCAGTCGAAGTAGTGGAAACGGATCTGCCGGTTTTCTGCAATGGCAGAGTGGATGACATCCACGCTGTAATAGATTTTTTCATTGCTGGTTTTGTTGCGGTCTGCAACGACAACCTGACGCTGTAGTTTTTTCGCATCGTTTTTACTGACAAGCTGTTCCAGTTTGCCAATCAGCTGCCGTGAGTTCTTTGTGGTAATAAATTTGGAAGACTGTACCAGGTCAACAAGCAGTTTGACTTCCGGCAGCTCAAATGTGCGGTCTGCTATGCGGTAACCGGCATGCGCGCCTTCGGTCAGGATGATGTCATAACCATAATCACAAAGCGTCTGGATATCGTTATAGATGCTTTTACGCTCCGCCCGGATGCCGTTTGCCGCGAGATGGTCGATGATCTGTGGGGTAGTGACGGTATGGGTTTCATCCGTGTTCTGACGCAGATAATCCAGAAGGAATAACAGCTTTTGTTTTTGATTCACAGATTTGGGCATGACAGTTCTCCTCTTTCAAATAAAGCGAAAACCCGGCGGAAAAACCGCCGGGAATTACATTATCGTTTACACTTGGTTGCTGCTTCCACAAAACCACGGAACAGTGGATGTGGACGGTTTGGTCTGGATTTTAATTCCGGATGTGCCTGTGTGGCAATAAACCATGGGTGATCCGGGAGTTCGATCATTTCTACAATTCTTCCGTCCGGAGAAGTTCCGCAAAGTTTCATGCCATGCTCGGTGAGAGTGGCACGATAATCATTGTTTACTTCATAACGATGACGATGACGCTCGGAAATCTCAGTGGTTCCGTATACTTCATATGCTTTGGAATCCTTGTCCAGTACACAAGGATAAGCGCCGAGTCTTAAGGTACCGCCGATATCTTCTACACCGTCCTGGTCCGGCATCAGTGCAATGACCGGATGTGTTGTGTTCGGGTCAAGTTCGATACTGTGTGCATCGTTGAATCCGCATACGTGACGTGCAAATTCAATGATGGATACCTGCATGCCGAGGCAGAGACCAAGGTACGGAATCTTGTTCTCGCGGGCATAGCGTGCGGCAAGGATCATTCCCTCGACACCGCGCAGACCGAATCCGCCGGGAACAAGGATACCGTTTACATCACCCAGCACCTCATCTACATTGTCTACATTTAATTCTTCGGAGTCTACCCATTTAATGTCGATTGTTGCATGCTCTGGAATACCGCCGTGCTTTAAAGCTTCCACAACGGAAATGTAAGCATCGTGTAATGCGGTATATTTTCCGACCAGTGCAATCCGGACTTCCTTGTCCGGATGACGCAGATCATTGACCATGGACTTCCAGTCACTTAAATCCGGTTCCGGACAGTCAAGATTTAAACACTCACAGGCAATTTTCGCAAGATTTTCTTTTTCCATCGCCAGTGGAGCTTCATATAAATACTCAACATCCAGATTCTGCAGTACATGTGTGTTCGGAACATTACAAAACAGTGCGATCTTGTCCTTTAATCCCTGATCTAACGGCTGCTCGGAACGGCAGACGATGATATCCGGCTGGATACCCATACCCTGCAGTTCCTTGACACTTGCCTGGGTAGGCTTGGTCTTTAATTCCTGTGAGGCGCGCAGGTACGGAATCAGGGTAACGTGACAGAGAATCGCATTCTCATGTCCCACTTCGTGCTGGAACTGACGGATTGCTTCAAGGAAAGGCTGGCTTTCGATATCTCCGACGGTTCCGCCGACTTCTATAATTGCAATATGCATATCATCGGATGTGAAATTACGGTAAAAACGGCTCTTGATCTCGTTGGTAATATGCGGGATTACCTGTACGGTTCCTCCGCCATAATCTCCACGACGTTCTTTCTGAAGAACGGACCAGTAAACCTTACCGGTTGTCACATTGGAATTCTTTGTCAGACTTTCGTCGATGAAGCGCTCGTAGTGACCGAGATCCAGATCGGTTTCCGCTCCATCATCCGTTACGAACACTTCACCGTGCTGAATCGGGTTCATGGTTCCCGGATCAATGTTGATATATGGATCGAACTTCTGCATGGTGACTTTGTAGCCACGCGCTTTGAGCAGACGTCCTAAAGATGCAGCAGTGATACCTTTTCCAAGACCAGATACGACACCGCCAGTGACAAAGACGTATTTTACAGGCATAATTTTCCTCCTAAGTTTTTATCTAAACTACCATAGTTTAATATTATACAGCGGACAACGAAAATATTCCACACTTTTTTATAAAAAGTTTAGAAAGGATAGGAAAAGTTCTCGAACAAAATGTTGATTTTGCGTTTCTTATTACATATAATAAGGGTATTGATTACAAGAGATATACAAGTGGAGGGCTTATGGACAATCATGCACCGAATAATTATAACAACGGAAACTATAACGGTGGCAATAATTATAATAACGGAAATAATGGAAACAACGGTAATAACGGAAACAACGGTGGCAACAACGGAGGAAAGAAAGACAACCATAACGGACAGATGATCCTGGGATTTATCATGGTCACTCTGGTGGCACTCTTTTTCCTGTCATTTTTTGCCAACCGGTTTTCACAGATGAGTTCGAAGGAAACTACATACTCCGAATTCCTAAAACAGCTGGAAAAGAATAATGTCAAAACGGTGGAATTCAGCAATTATGAGATGGATTACACACTGGTGGACGATAAAAAACCATATGAGATAACATATTACACCGGAATTGTCAATGATCCGGATCTGATCACGACACTCAAGAGTGCAAAGACATCAGAGGGGAAAGCAATTGAAATTTCGGCATCCGTGCCGGACAATACTTCGGCATGGCTGGTAAACATTTTAAGCTTTGTTATTCCGCTGGTACTGATCTGGATTCTTTTTGGATTCCTGATGCGCCGGATGGGCGGAGGAGCCATGGGGGTTGGAAAATCAACCGCCAAAGTATATGTGGAGAAAACAACCGGTGTGACATTTAAAGATGTAGCTGGACAGGACGAGGCAAAGGAATCCCTGCAGGAAGTGGTGGATTTTCTGCACAATCCGAAGAAATACAGCGATATCGGGGCAAAGCTCCCGAAGGGGGCACTGCTTGTCGGACCTCCTGGAACCGGTAAGACATTGCTGGCAAAAGCAGTTGCCGGAGAGGCAAAGGTTCCGTTTTTCTCCCTGGCAGGTTCTGATTTTGTGGAGATGTTCGTCGGCGTGGGTGCTTCCCGTGTGCGTGATCTGTTCAAGGAAGCGCAGAAGATGGCACCGTGTATTATTTTTATTGATGAGATCGATGCAATCGGTAAAAGCCGTGACAGCCGGTATGGCGGCGGCAATGATGAGCGTGAACAGACCTTAAACCAGCTGCTTGCGGAGATGGATGGATTTGATGCATCCAAAGGTATTTTAATTCTTGCGGCAACGAACCGTCCGGAAGTTCTGGATAAGGCACTGCTTCGTCCGGGACGTTTTGACCGTCGGATCATTGTTGACAAGCCGGATCTGAAAGGCCGTCTGGAAACTTTAAAAGTACATTCCAAGGATGTACACATGGATGAAACGGTAGATCTGGATGCACTGGCACTGGCTACTGCCGGTCTGGTGGGATCGGATCTTGCCAATATGATTAACGAGGCTGCCATCAATGCGGTAAAGAACGGACGAAAGTTTGTCAACCAGTCCGATCTGTTTGAAGCATTTGAACTTGTGGCTGTCGGCGGTAAAGAGAAAAAAGACCGCGTGATGAGCGACAAGGAACGCAAGATCGTCTCCTATCATGAGGTAGGGCATGCGCTGGTATCTGCTTTGCAGAAAAATACGGAGCCGGTACAGAAAATCACGATCGTACCGCGTACGATGGGGGCACTGGGATATACGCTGCAGACGCCGGAAGAGGAAAAATATTTAGAAACAAAGGACGAACTGCTTGCAAAGATTACAACGTTTATGGCAGGACGTGCTGCAGAAGTGCTTATATTCCATTCCGCAACCAGCGGCGCAGCAAACGATATCGAGAATGCAACGAAGATCGCGCGTGCCATGGTCACCATGTACGGTATGTCAGATACGTTTGGCATGATGTGTCTTGCTACGGTGGAAAACCAGTATCTGGATGGAAGAGCCGGTCTGATCTGCGGAGAAGACACGGCAGGACAGATTGATAAGGAAGTGCTTTCTATTATTAATAACAGTTACAATGAAGCAATGCAGATGCTGACGGAAAATCGTGAAATTCTTGATCATATCAGTGAATACCTGTATGAAAAAGAAACCATTACCGGCAAGGAATTCATGAAGATTTTCCGCGAAATGAAAGGACTTCCGCAAGAAGAGGATAAAGAAGCCCTGATGCCGGATGACACAGAGAAGGATAAAAAGGATTCCAAAGCCGCATTTGTGAGTGATGATATGTTTGAGGATTAAATCATGTTCGACTTTCAGGAAGAATTGCGTAAACTCCCGGATCAACCGGGAGTTTATATTATGCATGACAAAACAGATGCAATCATATATATAGGAAAAGCAGTCAGTCTGCGCAAAAGGGTACGGCAGTATTTTCAGCCTAGCCATGATGAGGGAATCAAGAAAAAACAGATGGTGGAGCATATTGCACGCTTTGAGTATATTATCACGGACTCCGAACTGGAGGCACTGGTGCTTGAGTGCAATCTGATCAAGGAACATACACCGAAATACAATACCATGCTGCGGGATGATAAGACGTATCCGTATATCCGGGTAACCGTGCAGGAGGATTTTCCCCGGGTTCTTTTTTCCCGGCAGGTGAAAAAAGACAAGTCCCGTTATTTTGGACCGTATACGAGTGCCGGTGCGGTGAAAGATACGATTGAACTGATCAATAAACTTTATAAACTACGCACCTGCAGCCGAAAGCTTCCGCGGGACATCGGGCTGGACCGTGCCTGCCTGAATTATCATATTCATCAGTGCGGTGCACCGTGTCAGGGATATGTGGATAAAGAAACCTATGGAAAACAGGTCAGCAAAGCACTGGAATTTTTAAATGGAAATTATGCGCCGGTGCTGCGTGAATTAAAAGAAAAAATGCAGGAAGCCTCCGAGGAGATGGAGTTTGAGCGGGCGATCGAATACCGTGAGCTGTTAAACAGTGTCAGCCAGATTGCCCAGAAACAGAAAATTACCAATACGGACGGAGAAGACAAAGATATCATTGCACTGGCGAGTGATGACCGGGATGCGGTGGTTCAGGTGTTTTTTATCCGCAGTGGAAAGATTATCGGAAGGGATCATTTTCATGTGCGCGTGGGATCGGAAGAAAGCACGGGAGATATTCTGGTAAATTTTGTGAAACAGTATTATTCTGGGACGCCGTTTGTCCCGCGGGAAATCATGCTCCAGGAAGCAATCGAAGACATTCCGGTGCTGGAAGAATGGCTGAGTGCCAAACGCGGGCGGAAAGTGACGATACGGATTCCGCAGAAAGGACTCAAAGAAAAGCTGGTGGAGCTGGCTGCGAAAAATGCACAGTTGGTGCTCAGCCAGGATAAAGAAAAGATTAAGAGAGAAGAAGGGCGTACCATCGGCGCGGTAAAAGAGATTGAGCAGCTGCTTGGCATGAAAGGGCTTAATCGTATGGAGGCCTATGATATTTCTAATATTAATGGATTTGAAACCGTAGGTTCTATGATTGTATACGAAAAAGGACGGCCGAAACGCAGCGATTACCGGAAATTTAAACTCCGCACGGTATCGGGACCGGATGATTACGCTTCCATGCATGAGGTCCTGACCCGGCGGTTTACGCACGGCATGCAGGAACAGAAAGAACTGGAAGAAAAAAATATGCCACAGGAAGTCGGAAGTTTTACACGCTTCCCGGATATCATTATGATGGATGGTGGACGCGGCCAGGTAAATATCTGTCTGCAGGTACTGGAAGAACTGGGACTGGATATTCCGGTCTGCGGTATGGTAAAGGATGACAATCACCGTACAAGGGGGCTGTATTTCCACAATGTGGAAATTCCGATTGACCGGCATGGAGAGGGATTTAAACTGATTACCCGGATTCAGGATGAAGCACACCGGTTTGCCATTGAGTATCACCGGTCTTTGCGTTCCAAGGCACAGGTACACTCCATTTTAGATGACATTGAGGGAATCGGACCGGCCAGAAGAAAGGCACTGATGCGCAGATTCCAGTCTATGGAAAATATGAAAAATGCATCTGTGGAGGAGTTGGCAGAAACCGACAGCATGAATCTGGCGGCTGCACAGAATGTATATGATACCCTGCATTCCGGACCGGCTTAGCAACTTGTGATATGGGAAGATTCATGGTACAATCTGTTTATAAAAAGGCAGTCCGGCACAGGTACTGCTTAATATGAGCCACAGGGGGAAATGAATATGTCAAATGGAAGTGTTAGTGTTGAAAAAGTTGCGCAGGTTTTAAATCTGAAAAATTTTACGCCGGATATCAATCTGAAAAAATGTAAGATTATTTCCAGCGATGTGAATCGTCCGGCATTACAGCTGACCGGATATATTGAACATTTCGAAGAATCAAGGATACAGATGATTGGAAATGTAGAATATACGTTTATCCAGCAGATGAGTGATGCGGAAAAGAAAACCCGTTATGATGCGTTTCTGAAGTTTGATATCCCATGTGTGATTTTCTGCCGCAATCTGCAGCCGGATGAAATTTTCTTAGAAGAGGCAATAAAAAATGAAGTGCCGGTTCTTGGTACGGATCGTCCGACTTCTGAATTTATGGCAGAGCTGATCTATACACTGGGTGAAGAACTGGCACCCTGTATTACCGTTCACGGGGTTCTGGTCGATGTATATGGCGAGGGTCTCATGATTACAGGAGACAGTGGAATCGGAAAAAGCGAGGCGGCTCTGGAATTGATCCGCCGCGGACATCGTCTGGTTACGGATGATGTAGTGGAAATCCGCAAGATCAATGAACATACACTGATCGGAACTTCTCCGGAAGTGACCCGGCATTTTATTGAACTGCGGGGCATTGGCATCATAGATGTAAAGACTCTGTATGGTGTAGAGTGCGTCAAGGAAAAGCAGCAGATTGATCTGGTTATTAAACTGGAAGACTGGAAGAAAGATGCGGATTATGACCGCCTGGGACTGGAAGAAGAATATATCGAATATCTGGGCAACAAGGTAGTATGTCATTCCCTTCCAATCCGTCCGGGGCGGAATCTGGCGGTTATTTGTGAGACTGCGGCTGTCAACCACAGACAGAAGAAGATGGGCTACAATGCGGCACAGGAACTGTATCGCAGAGTTCAGGCAAATATGACAAAAAGTGACGATGAAGAATAGACGAGAGTAAATGAGGAGATGTAAGAAATCATGGAAAAGAAAAATGCGTGGGAGAAATACCCGGAAGGAACCAAAAGACAGGATGTATTTACATTTGCGGAAGAATACCGTAAGTTTATATCTTCCTGCAAGACTGAGCGCGAGTGTGCAGCGGAATTCTACCGGCAGGCAAAGGAAGCTGGATTTGCAGATCTGAGTGAAAAGATTGCGCAGAATACAAA
>ERZ1023974.371-NODE-371-length-9036-cov-24.841666_pt1 | contig 9036 bp, 2 predicted proteins | sample MGYA00380432_ERZ1023974 | MGnify/ENA primary metagenome ERZ1023974 (study PRJEB33179, sample SAMN07449058) | human gut metagenome | biome: Human-gut; feature: Human associated habitat; material: Faeces | host: Homo sapiens | place: India:Kasaragod | collected...
CTACAGGATTACTAACTCGTATTAATATGTATATTATTACTGCCGCATAACGATTGCAAAATTACACAAAAAAAATATATCTAACAAAAGTGGGAGGATTTTTTAACTTTTTTTACCATAGACATTTTATTAGGGAAGCGTAGGTTCAACTGGTAAGTACAAATAAGTAGAAATGTTTGAACAACAACGTTTTAGGAAGTTGAAAAAAATCAAGTTTCTCTCTCGGTATAACGTTTATTTTGGCCAATATCTTCTTTAGTTTGGCATTTGAGTATTTCCCATTCGTGTTCTATTTAGCTCCTTATTATGAGTATGTAGCAAGTTGCTTATCAAATTCAGCCTCTTTGAGGGTCAAATATGGTTTTGCAAATGGTGACTGACAAGACATAAACAAGGTCAGCAGGATTTTTTACATAAATGGACATGAATGTATATAACCTAAAATAAGAATAAATTTTAATAAGGGCTGCCCAAAAAGAAAAAAAATGCAGTTGCCATCCTACAGATACTTGCAGAAAGGATAAAATTTACTTTTAGACCTTTTGGGATAGCCCTTATTAATACTTCAGATAAAATTCCTAAGGTTATATTTTCAATCCTTTGGACCGGGTTTCCTCCTTGGCATACAGCCCCGGATGCCCAGTTATGGTGTGATTGGCGATAATACTTTCCGATGGATTGCGTATTTGCGGTGATGTATCTTCGGGATATTGCCTGATACCGTTTCGCACACCTTTCGCTTCCGGTTTGACCTGTTGCCCTTCATGCTCCTTTTCGGTGATTTCGGGTGTAGGCGGCGCAAGTTCCAGCTGTATCTTGCGGTCAAGGGCGGCAAGTTCGGACTTCAACTGTTTCAGTTCTTCCTCCTTCTTCCACACCTTGCCTGCTATCTCCTGCAACTGCGGTATCTCACGTTCCAAGACCTCATTCTTCGCTTTATACTGGTCGATGATGGAGGGGATTCTCTCAATCGCGTTGAGGAAGTTGCGGGCGGCGGCCAACGGGTCAGCCAGCGCCAGATGCCCGTTGTTGTAGGTGTACTTGTAGTTCCCCTCGACCACGAAGCGGTTGTCGGTGAACTCCAATCCCTCTTTGAGTATCCTTTCGCTCACCACCTTTATCGGAAAACCGTAAAGTTCACCGACCTGCGTGTACAACCCTCCGGTCGTGGCATTCTTGGCTATCTCCTGCAAACGCTTTCCGATGACCTTCTCATCGGCGGAATCCACTCCGTCCACCTTTATTATATTAAGGCGGTTGCCCTCCTTGTCGGTCTGCACCACCGACAGGAAGCGGTTCCAGTCCTCCGTCATGGCATCTATGAAAGCCGTGTTGTTGCGCAACTCGCCGGTCTTTGACTCCAGCTTGAACTCCGAATCACGCTTGCCCTTGTTGAACGACTTGCGTTCCCCTTCGAGCGATGCGATCCGCTTTTCCAGTTTCGCCTTGTCCAACAGGTCGGTATTGCCGGAGAGCAACGCCATGTATTCCGAGAAATTCATGCCCGATTTTTCGTCCATTGCCCCCTCGTCGATGGTACGCGCACCCATCGCACCGCTTTTGAGCTGGCTTATGAAAGTCTGCTTGCAGTGCAGGAGGTTGAACTTGTAGCTGTCCAGTGACTTCTCCACCGCGTAGATGATTACATCCACGTTGTTCCCGGCGAAATGTTTGGCAATCTCATTACCTGCCCTAACTCCGCGTCCGTCACGCTGTTGCAAGTCGGACGGTCGCCACGGCGTATCGAGATGATGGATAGCCACACACCGTTTCTGGGCGTTCACACCCGTTCCGAGCATAGAGGTAGAGCCGAACAGCACACGCACCGTCCCGGCGTTCATGGCGTCTATCACCGCCTTCCGCGCCTTGTCGGTCTTGCACTCCTGAATGAAGCGCACCTCGCTTGGCGGTATACCGTAGTCCTCCGTCAGTTTGCGCTTGATTTCCGAATAGACGTTCCACCCGTCGCCCGGCTGGTATGTCCCCAAATCAGAGAAAACGAACTGCGTGCCTTTCTGGGCGTCGTATTTTTGATAATACTCCGCGATCATCTTGGCACAGTGACTCGCTTTGTTGTCGGGATGATCTTCGTAATTCGGGTCTATCATGCGCATGTCGAGTGCCATTTTCCGGGCATAGTCCGTGGCGATGAGCATCTTCGCCTTTTCTTCCGTTTCCGAAAGCGGCAGCCTGCCCAACAAGGTGGCATCGCCCGTCTTGGCGAACTGCATCAGTTTCTGTATGAAGTCCTCCTGTTCCGGCGTGGGCGGTATATGGTGCAGTATCTCGTTCTTGGCAGGACGGTCAACGCCCACATCCTCCGCCGTGCGGTAGTCCGTGATTTCATTATAGAAGGCGGCAAGCTCCGGCACTTTGATGAAGTAGCGGAAACGCTCCTTCTGGACCACATTGTTCGTCACGTTAAATTCAAAATCCGTCGTCTTCTTGGCAAATATCGCCGCCCAAGCGTCGAAACACCTTATGTCCTGCCGTTCCAGCTCCTTCGGGCGCAGGTACTTGAACAGCAGGTACAATTCAGTCAGTGAGTTGCTGATAGTCGTGCCGGAGAGGAAGGTCGCACCCAAGTCTTTTCCTGTGCGCTCCTGTATGGTGCGTATGGCAAAGAGCATGTTAAGTGCCTTCTGGCTTCCCTCGCTGTTTCCCAATCCCGCCACACGGTCGTGGCGCGTGTTGAAAGTCAGATTCTTGAACTGGTGGCTCTCATCTATGAAGATGTGGTCGATGCCCATCTGCTTGAAATCCACCACGTCGTCCGTGCGTGACTTTATGGCGTGTTCCACCTTCTCCAGCTTCGCTTCAAGGTTGTGCTTGCGCTTCTCCAATCCTTTCAGCATCGCCCGCGACACGTTCTTTCCCTGCTGCCGTAGCACTTCGAGGTTTTCCTCCACCGTGTCAAGCTCTGCTTGCAGGATGCGCTGCTGCAATTCCGGCGACTGCGGTATCTTGCCGAACTGGTCGTGCGACATGATGACGCAATCGTAGTCGTTGTTCTTTATATTATTGAAGAAGCGCACACGGTTGGCGGTCGAAAAGTCCTTCTCCGAAGCGTACAGAATACGTGCGTTGGGATATGCCGCCTGATAGGTGGCTGCAATCTCCGCAACGTTGGCTTTCAGCCCGATAATCATCGGCTTGTGTGCCAAATTCAGACGCTTCATCTCATGCGCGGCGATGCACATTATCAGCGTCTTACCGGTTCCCACCTCGTGGTCGCAAATTCCGCCGCCGTTCTGTTTCAACATCCAGACGCAATCCATCTGTGAGGGATAGACGCTCTTGATACCCCGGCTTGCCAGCCCTTTCAGGTTGAGGTCGGGAAAGGTCTGATGGGAGCCGTCGTAGCGCGGGCGCACGAAACAGTTGAACTTGCGGTTATACATCGTCACAAGCCGCTCCTTGAACTGCGGCGACTGCTCTTCGAGCCATTCGGAGAAGCCGTTTCGTATCTCGTCAATCTTGGCGTTGGCGAGTTGTATTCCCTCGCTGTCGCGCATCTTGATGTCGTTGCCATGCTCGTCCTTGCCGATGGACTTCATCATGTCAGGGCAGGTGTTGTGCAGGGCGTGTTTTAGGAGGTGCATACCGTCATAGTTCCGGTAATACCCCTTCACCAGAAACTCGTCCGTGATTTTCATGGTGCGGTAGCCGCACACCACCGAAAACTCGTCCATGCTTGCGGAATAGGCGATTTTCACCTCCGTGTCGAACAGCCGGCTCATGTAGGCGGCATAGACACCCGTCGGAATCCAGCGTTCCCCGAAATTGAAGTCCAGATCCTCGAAGGCGATGCGCTGCGGCTCGGCATCTTTCAGAGCCTCCAACGCCTGCTTCACCTCCGGCATACGCTCATTTTCGGGATTGTCACCCATCCATGCCTCTATGCGTTCCGCTTTCTCTATGACATTTCCGGCGATGAAACGGTCTTTGATTTCGTAACCGGTCACGAGCGGATTGTAGTAGATGCGCCCTTGCAGGGCAGTGAGCAAATCCTCCGCCGTGCTGTCGGTTATCTCCCGCATATAGTCGAGATTGACCGTACCATATTTGTTGAGCGACGCAGACAGGGCTTCTTCGGGAGAGCCTACGTTGGCATGGCTCTCCACCGCGAAGGAAACAGGATGCTCGAAGATGTCCGCCTTGACGAACTTTCCGTTTTCCATCCGTTCCAGCGAAAGGATGTCGCGCCCGCCCGCATCCATCATCACTAACTTCACGTTCTGCTTGGCGTTGAGGTTGCCGTAGCGCATGACAAACTCATCGTAACAGGTATTCAGATGCTCTCGCCACGGAACATTTGCCTCGCGCCGGAGCGATTCATAACGGTACAGACGCTCGTAGGCGTCACGCAGCGACACATACAACAACGCCTTTTCCTTCTGGTATCCTTTCAGGTCGAGCGGCTGGAATGTCGCCCCGTATGGCGTGATGTCTTTCAGGTAGCCGATGTTATGACGCCCCCGGTCAGCCACCAGCGACCCTTCGCGCAGGTGCATCTCCGGCGTGCGGTGGTAGGCACGCGGAGAAAGGTCCACGACTTCCTCCTTCGGCTTTTCCGCTTCGATGTCGGGGAAAAGGAAAGTCCCCACCGCTTCCGATGGGGTATCTGTAACGGCAGGTGCGGCGACTGCCTCCGGCTGTGTTTCCTCCTGTCGTGGCTGCTCACGGGAAGTTTCCGGCACGGCTTTCACTTCCGTCTTTTCCGCCACTTGTTTCTCGTTATGCTGCCTTGCCAGTTCCCGAAGTTCTTTCCTACGCTCCGGCGTCAAACCCATCATCATTTCATAGAAACCGTTGATGGGAGGATTGGTATCCCAGTCCAGTGTGGCATAGATGTCGTCCGGGTCGGCAGGCTTGGCGGTGTTCTCCGCTTTCACCTCCTTATTCTCCATTGCGGGTTTTGCAGTTGGAGCTGTCGGTGTAACCGTGACTTTCGGTTTGGGCGGAGTGGACTTTGCCGTAACTGCCTTTTTCACCGTCTTTTTCTTTTTGGAGGTTTTCGGTTGGCTGACCTCTTCCGTCATCCCCCAGAGGTCAAGCAGGGTGAGCTGCACGCCTGCGGAATATTGCGGGCGCGGTTCTATCTCCGGCTTTTCATCTGCGGGTTGCGGCTTTTCTGTCGGAGTTTCCACCGTCTGCGCCGAGGATACTGTTTCCAATTTTATGGCAGGACGCTCTACTTTATTTTGAACGGCAACTTTTTCTTCCGTTCCTGCCTGCCGGATTGAACCCGAATACAAGCGCATGGCAAGCCTGTAATGGAAATCCTCGTCGAGCATACGGCGCAAATCCCCGGCGATGCCTGCTGCCTTGCCCTCGTGCAGATAAACCATAGCGGGCTTCCCGTAGGGGTCTGTGTCAAGTTTCGCCATCGTATGCACGATGCGTTCCGGGTGGTGGATGAAATAGGCGTTGTCGGTCAGGGCGGTTTTCGTGTCCGTCTGTATCACGGTCATCAGCCGCTCGTCCTGCGACATTTCCTTCTTGCTGAGGTTCTTTTGCAGGACAATCAGGTCACTGCCCACCTCCGTGCCCGCGTTGTCCGTGAACAGGTTGTTGGGCAGGCGTATCGCGGATACCAGATTGGCCTGACTGAACAGCTCGTTACGCACGGAGGTCTTGGTGCTATTCAATACCCCTTGCGAGGTGATGAACGCCACGATACCGCCGTCACGCACGGCATCCAGTCCTTTGAGAAAGAAATAGTTGTGGATGGTTTTCTGGGCGGAGCGTCTGCCGAAAGAGTCGCTCCGCTGAAACTCCGCGTCGAACACGGCAATGTCACCGAACGGAATGTTGGACACCGCCAAGTCGAAATAATTGTTGAACGGTCTTTCGATTTTCTCAAAACCGCAGGTGCGCATTTTCTGGTCGGGATAGAGATGCCTCAAGATTGTACCCGTGAGCAGATCCTTCTCGAAAGCCATCACATCCGCATTGGGGCTGTGCCGCAGCATGGAATCCACGAACACGCCGACACCTGCCGACGGTTCGAGCATACGGGCGGGGCGGACGCTGTAATCTGCCAGCACGTCCGCGATGGTGTCGGTTATCTCTTTGGGGGTGTAGAAAGCGGTCAGCACGGACGCTTTCAGCGAATCCACAAACCGCTTGTACTCTGTTTCGTCCTTGCTGTTCTCACGGATAAGCCTGTGCAGCTCCACCGTCGGGGCGAACAGTTCGAGGTCGGATTTCGCCCACCGGACGGCATCCGTCAGTTCCTTTGCAGGGTTGAGGATACATTTCAGACCGCCGAAACCGCAGTACCTTTGAAGTATGGCACGCTCTTCGGTTGTCGCTGTCCTATTTTCCCTGTCAAGGATGAATGCCGTCCGTATCGCCTCGATGTTGTCCCGCAGTTTCTGTTTGCGGTTAAACGCCATATTCGTCTAAGTAAAGGACGGTTGCTCCCGTCAGCTCCGTGTAGAGCAGGTCGTAATCGGAAGACAGGGCGAAATTGTCATCCGAGAGGTCATAGACGGAGAACACGTTGCCGACAAGCGGCAGCAGTTTCAGGACAAAGGCTTCACGCTTCTCTTCCGGCACTTCATCGGCAAACTCGTTTTCCACGACTTCGCGGAGGATGGCGTAACGGGAATAATGCAGCCCGCGCAGCAGCGTGTCCATCGCCAGTTCCTGCGCACCATCGGCGGGATAGCCTTCAAGCCGTGCCCTCTCATACGTTTCGGCGGCACGGTCGGCCCGTTCCCGTATGAAAGCGGTGTCGTCAGCCTGTTCAAACTTGTTCGTGCGGAGATAGTCCAGCAGGTACAGACCGTAATAGGAAAAGTCGGTCTGACCCTCGTTTTTCTTCTTGTTGTTCATTACTTTGGATTTAGCGGATTGATAATTAACGGGATAATCGGTTGGAAAAAGGAAGAAAAAGGCACTCGGTATCCCTCCGAGTGCCACCACTAAATCCAAAGTATGAGTGTAATCCGGTATCGAAGAACAATTCATTACTCTGAACAAGTGGCAAAGTTAATACTATTTCTTCCGTCCTGAAAATTTCTTGTCCTTTTTAGCCTCCGGGAACACAAAAGTCGTGTTATATTCCCCGTCAAAGGCGACAACAGCATCGAAACTCTTGCCCTGTTTGCTCTTGAACCCTTTGAGCAGCTTGGTATGCCCTTCGGTGAGCAGGTCTTTGATTTCATCGTCGGACAGGGTGCGTCCCGCTTTCAGCCGGAACACGGGCAGTCCGCACTCCGTGTTGTCGCAGCGTACCACCTTGCCGTAGAACCGCATCCTGCCCGTGCCACACTTGGGACACGCGCAGCCGGAGTCACGGCTGCCGAAGAGCTTGTCGCACGAGATCAGTTCGGAGGTTATCTCACGTGTGTACGCCTCTATCTCCTTGCGGAAGGTGTCGTCGGACAGTTCCCCGCGCTCGATACGCGCCAGCTCCTTTTCCCATTCGCCCGTCATGGCAACATCGGCGATGCGCATCGTCTTGACGACGGAATTGAGGGCAAGTCCTTTTTCGGTGGGAACAAGCGACTTCTTGCAGCGTTCCATGTAACCGCGCTTGAAAAGCGTTTCGATGATGGAGGCGCGTGTGGCGGGAGTACCGATGCCACAGTCCTTCATCGCCTGCCGCAGTGCGTCGTCCTCAATTTCCTTGCCCGCCGTTTCCATTGCCGAGAGCAGGGTGGCTTCGGTATGCAGCGGCTTGGGTTTGGTCTTTCCTTCGGTAATGGACGAGCCTTTCGGTGTCAGCGTGTCGCCTTCCTGCCAGCCGGGGATGGTAATTTCCTCTTTTTCCTCGCCATAGACGGCACGCCATCCGGTTTGCTTCACGACGCTGCCTTTTACGGTAAACTCCACTCCGGCACATTCCGCCGTGACAGTGGTCACATCCTTGACGCATTTCTCAGAGAATGCCTCGACCATGCGCCCGGCAATCATCTGATAGATGGTATTGTCCTCTTTGGAGAGGAAGAGCGGTTTCTCACCCGTGACGAGCAGGGCATGGTGGTCTGTCACCTTGCCGTCGTCCACGCTGCGGCGTGTCGGGGCGGCTTTTGCCCGCACCTTGTCTTTCCATTCGGGCTGTGTGCCGATGAAAGCGAGCAGTTTGGGAATTTCGGCAAACACGTCTTCGGGGATGTAGCGGCTTCCCGTTCTCGGATAGGTTATCAACTTCTTTTCGTAGAGTTTCTGCGCGATTTCAAGCGTCTGTTCCGCCGTGAAGCCGTGCTTGGCGTTGGCTTCCTTCTGGAGCGTGGTCAGGTCATACAGGAGCGGAGTTTCCTCTATCTTCTCTTTACGTTCGGCTTTTGTGACAGTGGCAAAGCCGGCTTCCTTTACCTTATTATATAGTGCTGTGGCAGGTTCTTTCTCTTTCCATTTCTTGGAAGATGAGAGTTTCACCACTTCGCCGTCGCCTGTGTCTGCGGCGATATGGAGCTGCCAGAAAGGTTCCACCGTGAAACGGCGGTTTTCCCAATAGCGAGCGCACACCATCGCCAGCGTGGGTGTCTGCACCCGTCCGACGGAATATGTGCCGTGTCCGGCTGCGATGGAGAGTGCCTGCGTGCCGTTGATGCCCACAAGCCAGTCGGATTCGCTCCGTGCTTTGGCGGCAAGGTAGAGGTTGTCGTATTTGTCGCCCGCTTCGAGGTTACGCAACCCCTCGCGGATAGCCTTATCGGTGAGCGAACTTATCCAGAGGCGCACGAAAGGCGTGGTACATCCGATATAATGGTAGAGGTATCTGAAGATAAGCTCACCTTCGCGTCCTGCATCGGTCGCCACAATGATCTGCTCGCTTTCCTTGAAAAGACGGGCGATGATTTTTATCTGCGACACCACGCCGCTGTCGGGTTTGTAGCCCTTCTCTGTCTTTTCCTGACGGGGAATGAGCGTGAAGGTTTCGGGAATGACGGGCAGGTTGTCACGGACGAAGCCGCGTATGCCGTAGCCGTCGGGCATGGCAAGCTGGACGAGGTGTCCGAACGCCCATGTCACGGCATAGCCGCCTCCCTCGAAATATCCTTCCTCTCTCTTTGTCGCGCC
>ERZ1023974.372-NODE-372-length-9036-cov-7.059459_pt1 | contig 9036 bp, 9 predicted proteins | sample MGYA00380432_ERZ1023974 | MGnify/ENA primary metagenome ERZ1023974 (study PRJEB33179, sample SAMN07449058) | human gut metagenome | biome: Human-gut; feature: Human associated habitat; material: Faeces | host: Homo sapiens | place: India:Kasaragod | collected...
TGACTTCCTTTGAGTCTAAAGCTTTGCTTATGTCATTAGAGCTTTTCTTTCAGTTGTATAGATTATCTACTCCTCCAACATCCTGACCCGCATTCATAAGTTCAACGCAGGTGTGTGAACCGATATAACCGAGACCGCCTGTAACTAATACTGACATAATGCTACCTCCGTAGTTTTATATAAAAAAATATTTTTGTTTATTAATATGCTTTGCCCCAATAGAGCATTTTTTTTGCAGGCTTGCCGCAACAAACACAAACGTCTGAAATTTCCTCTTGGTCAAACGGAATACAACGAGAGCCGACACCTGTAATTTCCTTTACTTTGTCCTCACATTCCTCACTGCCGCACCACATAGCCTTAACAAAGCCGTCGCCGTTTTCCTCAAGCGCCTTTATGATTTCGTCTGTAGATTTGCATTTATATGTTCTTCTCTCTCTGTTTTCAAGAGCATTTTTGTAAAGCCCGTCACGAACTTCTTGAAGCTTTTGAGGAATAACTGTTGAAATGTCATCAAGAGAAACTACGGCTTTCTCTCTGTTGTGCCTTGTAACTACAACACATTGATTATTTTCAATATCTCTCGGTCCGATTTCAACTCTTACGGGAACACCCTTCATTTCATATTCCGCAAACTTCCAGCCCGGTGAATTTTCACTGTCGTCAATCTTAGCTCTGCAAACCTTTTTGAGTTCGTCGCAAAGAGCATTAGCCCTGTCAAGTACGCCTTCCTTGTGCTGAGCGATAGGAACAACGATAACCTGAATAGGTGCAACGGCAGGCGGTAAAACAAGACCGTTGTCGTCACCGTGAGTCATAATGATTGCGCCTATTAATCTTGTAGTCATACCCCAAGATGTCTGATGAGGGTATGCAAGCTTGTTTTCTTTATTTGAAAATTGAATGTCGAATGCTTTGGCAAAACCGTCACCGAAATAGTGGCTTGTGCCTGCCTGAAGTGCCTTGCCGTCGTGCATAAGCGCTTCAATACAATATGTACGCTCGGCACCTGCAAATTTGTCGCTGTCGGTTTTCATACCCTGAACAACAGGCATTGCAAGATCTTCTTGGCAGAATTTTGTATATACATTAAGCATTCTTTCTGTTTCTTCAATTGCTTCCTCTGCCGTTTCGTGAAGAGTGTGACCTTCCTGCCATAAAAATTCTCTCGAACGAAGGAAAGGTCTTGTTGTTTTTTCCCATCTTACAACCGATACCCACTGATTGTAAAGCTTAGGTAAATCTCTGTAAGAATGAACAACATCTCTGAAATGTTCGCAGAAAAGAGTTTCCGACGTAGGTCTTACGCAAAGCCTTTCTTCAAGCTTTTCGTTTCCGCCGTATGTTACCCATGCACATTCAGGTGCAAAGCCCTCAACGTGGTCTGCCTCTTTTTTAAGCAAGCTTTCAGGGATAAACATTGGCATATTAACATTCTCGTGGCCAAGCTCCTTGAACATACCGTCAAGAATTCTTTGAATATTTTCCCAAATTGCGTAGCCGTAAGGTCTTATTACCATACAGCCTTTTACGCTTGTGTAAGAAACGAGCTCTGCTTTTTTGCACACGTCAGTGTACCATTTCGCAAAATCCTCGTCCATAGATGTGATGGAATCAACCATCTTTTTTTGGTCGTTTGCCATATTTGTGACTCCTTGTCATATGATAATGATAGTTTAAATAATAGTTTTAAATTACTTTTAATTCTTATTATATAATAACAGAGACAAGATGTAAACACTATTTTTGAACAAAAATTTTAAACAGAATTCGTTTTTTTGTGACATATTGCCATTTCTTTTGCTTGTTCTTGATTTGTTCATAATTGGTTGATATATTAAAGCTGTAGGCAAAATATGCTTATAGCGGTTATCTATGGTAAATATGATATGCGTTTGTTGTCTTTTTGCACAAATATAATTTGATTGTTTTGTGTAATTTGTCCAACACTACAAATAGTAATGAAATGTGTTACAATATGTATATTTTGGATGAAAAAGACTTGAATTCGCATTTTTATTGTAGTATAATCACGACAGTACAAACAAGGGGGTGACTGCAACGTTTGATACTATTTTAATGAAGGTGGATCTTCAAAAAGAACTTACCGACCAGCTCGAACTGAAAGAAGTTTTCAGCTTTAAGATTGGTAATTTTAAGCTCGGCTTTGATGAGGCAACAGTGGTAAGCTGGATAATTATTGCGGTAATGACAGTTCTTGCGATTATCTTAACCCGAAATCTCAAAGTAACAGGAGAAATCTCAAAGCGTCAGGCATTGCTCGAGCTTGCTTATGAAAAAGCGCAAGACTTTTTCAAGGGCATAATGGGAGAAAAGGTAGAACAGTTTATTCCTTGGCTTATGAGTGTGGCACTTTTCATCGGCGTTTCAAACATTATAGGTTTGTTTGGATTAAAACCGCCGACAAAAAGTATGCAGGTAACTGCGTGCCTTGCTATAATAAGTATAGTGCTTGTAGAATTTACTGCGTTTAAAAACAAAGGATTTGCAGGGCGTCTTAAGGAATTTACTAAACCAATTTGGATAATTACTCCTATCAATTTAATGGAAGTTATTACCAAACCGCTTTCGCTTTGTATGCGTCTTTTCGGTAATGTAATCGGTTCATTCATTATTATGGAACTTATTAAGGCTTGCGTTCCGATATTCTTACCTACAGTATTCAGTCTTTATTTCGATATATTCGACGGTTTACTTCAAGCATACATTTTCGTATTCTTAACAGGTCTTTATTTACAGGAAGCTGTTGAGGAGCCGGAAGAGACAACCGGCAAACAAAAGAAAAAAATAAAAAAAGCAAGTAAAAAAAACAAAAAGCAGGCTAAAGCCGCTTAAATATATTTTTAATTATTAAGGAGATTAATATTATGACAGGTTCAGTTATTGCTATCGGTGCAGGTATTGCTCTTATTTGTGCACTCGGTGCAGGTATCGGTATCGGTATCGCTACAGGTAAAGCCGTTGAGGCTATCGCTCGTCAGCCGGAAATGGCCGGCCAGATTCGTACAACTCTTATCCTTGGTGCTGCTCTTTCTGAAGCAACAGCTATTTACGGACTTGTAGCTTGTATTATGATTATTTTCTTGGTTAAATAAAACAGTTTTTAATCAAAACAGTTTGATGAGAAAGGACCATAATTAATGTTAAAATTTGACATAAATATTCTTTGGACCTTGATAAACCTTATTATCTTTTTTGTGCTTATGAAACTGTTTTTATTTAAACCAATTATGAAAACACTTGATAAGCGTAAGGAATTGATTGAAGGTCAGTTCAAGGCTGCCGAAGATAAAGAGAAAAAAGCTGGGGAGTTACAGGCTGAATATCAGTCACAGCTCTCAGGCGTAGAAGATGAAAAGAAGGCTATAATCGCCGAGGCAAGAAATAACGCTAAAGGCGAGTATGACAAAATCGTTGCACGTGCAAACGACGATGCAGTTAAGATTAAGCAGGATGCTAAAAAGGCATCTGAGCTTGAAAGCGAAAAGGCACGTCTTGCAGTTAAGCAGGAAATTGCAGAGCTTGCTATGCAGGCAGCAACCAAGGTTGTTGAAAAGGAAGTTTCTCCGGAAACAAATAAAATGCTCTACGACCAATTTTTAAATGAAAGCAGTGATAAATAATGATTCAAAATATTGAAAAATATCTTGACGCACTGTTTTCTGCTCACGCAAGTGTGTCAAGCTTGGAAGAAGCTTTAAATACTGTTAAATCCAATGCTGAGCTCAAAGAAATTTTTAACGACCCTAACGTTACTCTTGAGGAAAAGAAAAACGTTTGTAAGGAGCTTTTTGCCCCGTCTGTTAATGATTTTGTGGCAGAGCTTGCAGCAAGCGGAAAGATTGACAGCTTAGGCGAAATTGTTGAGGCTTATATCTCACAACTCAACAAGCAAAACAATGTTGCAGAGGCAACAATTACCTGCGTAACAGAGCCTGATGACGAACAGTTAAAGGGCATTAAGGAATTTGTTTGCAAGCAGGAAAATGCTAATGATGCCGTAATCAAGGTTGTTAAGGATGATTCACTTATCGGCGGCTTTATCGTAACGCTCGGCGACAAGCAGTTTGACTTTTCAATTAAGAAAAAGCTTGACGGTATTAAGCAAAAGGTTATGAATTCTGCAAGAAACGGCGCTGTAACAAGCGAAAATGTTCTTGCGGTTTTGAAAAAGGATATTAATGATTTTGAACTTAGAACTAACAGCGAGGAAATTGGTACTGTTATTCGTGTAGGCGACGGAATTGCTACTATCCACGGTCTTGACCATGCAATGTACGGCGAAATCGTTGTATTTGAAAACGGCGTTAAGGGCATGGTTCAGGATATTAAAAGACATCAAATCGGCGTAATTCTTTTTGACTCCGATACAGGTGTTGAACAGGGTACAAAGGTTAAAAGAACACATAAAAAAGCAGGTGTGCCTGTAGGCGATGGCTTTATCGGCAGAATTGTTAATTCACTCGGTGATCCTATCGACGGTAAGGGTGAAATTAAGGCTGACGGATATCGTCCTGTTGAGCAGCCGGCACCGTCAATTGTTGACCGTCAGAGTGTTGATACTCCGCTTGCAACAGGTATTCTTTCAATTGACTCAATGTTCCCAATCGGCAGAGGTCAGCGTGAGCTTATCATCGGTGATAGGCAGACAGGTAAGACTTCTATTGCGCTTGATACAATTCTTAACCAAAAGGGTAAGGATGTAATTTGTATCTATAACGCAATCGGTCAAAAGGCGTCAAGCGTTGCCAAGCTTGTAAATACACTTGAAAAAGCAGGTGCAATGGATTATACAATCGTTGTTTGCTCAACAGCAAGCGAGCCTGCTTCACTTCAGTATATTTCACCGTATGCCGCAACAGCAATTGCCGAATACTTTATGTATCAGGGCAAGGATTGCCTTATTGTATATGATGATTTAAGTAAGCATGCAGTAGCTTACCGTGCTCTTTCACTTCTTCTTGAAAGAAGTCCGGGCCGTGAAGCTTATCCCGGCGACGTTTTCTATCTTCATTCAAGACTTCTTGAGCGTTCAAGCCGTCTTACAGATGAACTCGGCGGTGGCTCAATTACTGCGCTTCCTATTATTGAAACACAGGCAGGCGACGTTTCTGCTTATATTCCTACAAACGTTATTTCTATCACAGACGGTCAGATTTTCCTTGAAAGTGACTTGTTCTTCAGCGGTATGCGTCCGGCTGTAAACGTCGGTCTTTCTGTATCACGTGTTGGTGGTGCGGCTCAAACAAAGGCTATGAAGAAGGCAGCAGGCTCACTTAGAATTGACTTGGCGCAGTTTAGAGAAATGGAAGTATTTACCCAGTTCTCATCTGACCTTGATGAAGAAACAAAAGCAGGTCTTACCTACGGTAAGGGACTTATGGAGCTTCTTAAGCAGCCGCTCGGTCATCCGCTTTCGCTTGCTGATATGGTATTTACTCTTGTTGGTGCAACAGGCAGAAAGTTTGTTGATATCCCGACGGAGGATACTAAGAAATTCCAGAATAAAATGCTTGCTTATATGAATGAAAACTACTCTCAGCTTGTCAATACAATTGAGCAGGAAAAAGTGCTCGAGGCTGGCACAAGAGAGCAGATTTTAGAGGCAATTGACGAATTTAAAAAGATTTATCAAGAGGGTTAATGATGGCTAATGCTCGTGAAATTCAAGCCAGAATGAAGTCTATTAAGGACACTATGAAAATCACAAACGCAATGTATATGATTTCGTCCTCAAAGCTTCAAAAGGCGAGAAGAGACCTTAAAAATACCGAGCCTTATTTCTATACTATTCAGGATTGCCTTTCAAAAATCCTTGAGCTTTCTCCTGACGCTGGTAACGTTTACTTTGACGAAAGAGAGGACGTGCCAAAGCAGGAGAGAAAGCAGGGTTATATCGTTGTTACAGCCGATAAGGGTATGGCAGGTGCGTATAACCACAATGTAATCAAAATAGCAGAAAAAGAGGCTCTTTCCGATAATAAAAATATGCTTTTTGTTGTCGGTCAGGTTGGTCGTAAATATTTTGAAAAAAAGAATATTCCTATCGATATTGACTTCAAATATACAGCTCAAAATCCTAATGTTAACAGAGCAAGAGTTATCAGTGAACAGATAGTTGAGCTTTTTAGGGAAAAGAAGCTTGATGAGGTTTATATCGTTTACACAAGAATGGTTAATTCTGTTACCTTTGATGCAGAAATCAAACAGCTTTTGCCTTTAAAGAAGGTTAAGTTTGAAAGAACAGAAGAGCATAACAAATATAAAACATGTACGTTTGAACCGAGTATGAATGCTGTGTTTGACCATATTATACCAAACTATATTTCAGGTTTCGTATACGGTGCTCTTGTTGAATCGTATTGTTCTGAGCATAATGCACGTATGATGGCTATGCAAACGGCTACTGATGCTGCAAAGGATATGCTCAAAGGTCTCGGTATAGAATATAACCGTGCAAGGCAGGCGGCTATTACTCAGGAAATTACTGAGGTTATCGCCGGTGCCAAGGCACAAAAAATGAAAGAAGATTAGGAGGTGTCCTTGTATGAAAAACGGTAAAATTGTTCAGGTTATGGGACCTGTAATCGACGTTGAGTTTGAAGATGAATTGCCTAAGATTAAGGACGCTCTTGAAGTAGAATTAGACGGCAAGAAGCTTGTTATGGAAGTTAGTCAGCATATCGGCGGAAACTGTGTTCGCTGCATTATGCTTGCTGCATCTGAGGGTCTTTGCAAGGATATGGAAGTTATCAATACAGGCGACGCCATTAAAGTCCCTGTAGGTGACAAAACTTTGGGCAGACTTTTCAATGTTGTAGGTGAAACGATTGACGGACTTGACAGTCTTGACAAAGAAGAACATTGGGCTATCCACCGTAAACCGCCTACATTTGAAGAGCAAAGCGCAAACGTTGAAATCCTTGAAACAGGTATTAAGGTTATTGACCTTTTAACACCTTATCCAAAGGGCGGTAAAATCGGTTTGTTCGGCGGTGCCGGTGTAGGTAAAACCGTACTTATTCAAGAGCTTATTACTAACGTTGCAACTCAACACGGCGGCTATTCAATATTCACCGGTGTCGGTGAAAGAAGCCGTGAGGGTAACGATTTATGGAAGGAAATGGGCGAAAGCGGCGTACTTGAAAAAACTGCGCTTGTATTCGGTCAGATGAACGAACCGCCCGGAGCACGTATGCGTGTTGCCGAAACAGGACTTACAATGGCAGAATATTTCAGAGATGTAGAGCATCAAGATGTGCTTCTTTTCATTGATAATATTTTCCGTTTCGTTCAGGCAGGTTCTGAGGTATCTTCTCTTTTGGGAAGAATGCCGTCAGCCGTTGGTTATCAGCCAACTCTTGCTACAGATGTCGGCGAACTTCAGGAACGTATCGCTTCAACAAAGAACGGTTCTATCACATCGGTTCAGGCTGTATATGTACCTGCCGATGACCTTACCGACCCTGCTCCTGCAACAACATTTGCTCACCTTGATGCAACAACCGTTCTTTCAAGAAAGATTGTTGAAAAAGGTATTTATCCTGCAGTTGATCCGCTTGAATCAAATTCACGTATTCTTGAGCCGGATGTTGTAGGTGAGGAACATTATCAGGTTGCACGTAAGGTTCAGGAGTATTTGCAAAAGTATAAAGAACTTCAGGATATTATCGCAATTCTCGGTATGGAAGAACTTTCCGATGAAGATAAAACTACTGTTTACCGTGCAAGAAAGATTGAGAAATTCTTATCTCAGCCTTTCCACGTTGCTGAAGCATTCACTGGTCAGCCTGGTAAATATGTAGCCGTTAAGGATGCAGTTAAAGGCTTTAAGGCAATTATCGACGGTGAGGTTGATGATGTACCTGAGCAGGCATTCTTTAATACAGGTACTATTGAAGATGTTTTGGAAAATGCAAAAAAGCTTGAAAAATAAGGTGATTATATGAATACTTTTCAACTTAAAATAATTGCATCTAATAAAGTGTTTTTTGACGGTCAGGCTCAAAGCTTGATTATTCCAAGGCTTGACGGCGGCAGCGAGGCTTATCTTGCTATGCATGAAAACTGCGTTGTTCCTATTGAATTCGGTGAAATGAAAATTGTTGACGCAAATGGTAAAACGATTAACGCATTTGTCGGCAGCGGATTTCTTGAATTTCTTGATAATGAGGCAATGCTTGTTTGTATTTCGGCAGAGCTTCCTGAGGAAATCAACGAGCGACGTGCAAAAGAGGCTCAGCTTAGAGCTGAGGAGGAACTTCGTCAAAAGCATTCTCTTCTTGAATATTATCACTCTCAGGCTAATCTTTCCCGTGCTATGGAAAGACTCAAAGTCAAGAGCAGATATACTAGGTAATATACTTTTACAAAGCGGTTTGGACAATGTTCAAACCGCTTTTTATATGTTGAAAAGAATTATTTAATATTGTATAATAATATTATCTATGATTAAGGGGTATATAAATTATGCAATATAATTTAAAAACTGGCAATTTTTGTGATTTTTCAAAATTTAGGGAAAATATTCTTGTCCCTCGTTCTTATTTTATTCCGTTTTCGAGTCTTGAAGAACTTTCAAAAACGGATATAAGAAATGAACGTTATTCATCATCTCTTGTTGATTGCCTTTCCGGCGAATGGGATTTTATTTATTTTGAAAATTGCAAGGAAACAGATAATTATTTTGATACAGATAAAATCAAGTTTGATAAGGTGAACGTGCCGTCTATGTGGCAGTATACCGGCTATGAAAAGCCTTATTATGTTAATACACGCTATCAGTTTAAACCTAATCCGCCGCAAATTCCAACTGATTGTCCTGTCGGAATTTACAGAAGATTTATCAATATTGACGACCTTGATTTGAATTATACTATTGCTTTTCTCGGTGTTGCAGGCTCACTTGAGCTTTTTATAAACGGCAAATATGTCGGTTTCAGCGAGGGAAGCCATAATACTGCTGAATTTGAACTCAACGATTTTCTCGTTAAGGGCAAGAATGAAATTGTTGTT
>ERZ1023974.378-NODE-378-length-8883-cov-10.871772_pt1 | contig 8883 bp, 10 predicted proteins | sample MGYA00380432_ERZ1023974 | MGnify/ENA primary metagenome ERZ1023974 (study PRJEB33179, sample SAMN07449058) | human gut metagenome | biome: Human-gut; feature: Human associated habitat; material: Faeces | host: Homo sapiens | place: India:Kasaragod | collected...
TTCTGTCGACAATCCCGCTCGAGTTTCTATATTTCATATGTATCTACTAATCTAAGTCCAAATGATATAAAATCATTTTTAGAATCAAAATTAGGGTTTGTAGGATAAATTGAAGCTGACAAAATAATTGAAATTTTGTAGTAACCTATATTGTTAAATTTTAAGGTGTTCTCATTTTTATTTAATGTAATAATATTGTCTGTATCTATTTCCACTCTGTTTATCGGAATTCTTTTACCTGATGATATGTTTACTCCTTCTGTTATAGTGCCATCATTATATGTAACTAAATATGCCCTTTTTATAGATAATGGTCCACTAGGTCCTATAGGTCCTTGTGGACCCCTTGGTCCTTCCTTTCCCCTTGGACCTTGCGGGCCTTGAATATAACAAGAATTACATTTTTTTATATGCTCTGTAGACATTCAGTTAACCACTCCCATTATATAATATTACTTAAAGAAAAAAAAATACCTTAAAAATTAATTTTATTTTATTTTACTTTATAATATGTTAAAAATGCATGGCATAATCTAAATAACTAAAAACAGAAGTATAATCATTTTTGATATTTTTCTATCACATTGTACACGTCCTAATGCTGTATTCAATAAATAAAATTTATTTTGGAACTAATTATCAGATAGAATGACTTTTGTCAGACATTTTATTTTTTATAAAAATGTTATATAAATAAGGTGTCATATTACTAGTTGCCTACGAATTCATTGATATTTTTATTAATCTTTTCTATTAATTTTCCGATATGAAATCCATCTGTAAAACCATGATGAGACATGATCATTAGATTAACAAAGCACTTATTATCTGTTAGTTCAAATTTATCCCAAATAAGCTGAGGAATAGTAATATTTTTATCAAATGGTGGAACTAAACTTGAAAAGTGATACCAAGGTGAGCATGATACCCAAAGTTCTCCCCCTTCTTTTTTGATAGATTTATTAGTTATTAAAAATTCTTCTTCTGTTTTTTTGAACTCGTTAATAAAGTCCTTATAGTTATCCTTTATAGAACAAGTAAAATAACCAATATTTCCATCTTTAAACATTTGGGTAAAACCAATATTTAATTTATCATATTTATATATTTTGCCATTTTCATAACGATATTTGAATTCTTCTATCTCATTCATAGCTGAACCAAAAACATACGCAATAGTTGCATAATGGTATTTATGTATTTTGCAATAATCATAAATATTCGTTATATCTATTTTTGTCGTGACAAATACAAAGGGATTACTTCTCTTATGATAATAATCAAATAAATCTTGTCTACAATAATCTTTTATTTCTTCTTTCATAATAACTCCAATATTTTTTATATTTTTAGATAAAACAAATTAAAAAGAAGCATTGCTTCTTAATAAATCATCTTACTTTTTAAAACCTCTATTACTGGTCGTACTCCTAATTCATTACCTGTTGTAACACTACTCGTTGGTAAATAACCAAGCCTTCTACTAGTAGCCATTATTCTATAAGCATAATATGGTGATGAATTCTCTTGATTTTCAAGCCAATAGCCGGTAAGAAAATTGGTACTAGCATGATAATTTGTGTTTTCCAACATGAATGTACATTTTGAATCTAGTACACCATTAGTTGTAATTGATGACCCGCAGGCAGTTTTTATTTCTTGAATTGTTAATAATCTTGCGGCAAATCCTGAATAACTAAACGATGAAACTACTGTAGTACCAGACTCATCTTTAATTGTTCTTGTAGTGCTGTTTAAGGTTACTTTTGTCCATTTAGTAGTTCTAGGCATATAGTTTTTAGCTACAGTTGGTCCTGATTTAATATTATTGCCTGTATTATATGTCGCTGTCTGATTCGCTGCTGCATCACCATTGGAGTTTGTATTATTATAATATATGAGAACAGCTCTGGAACTGTTAGTACTTAGATTACCAATATAATAAAATCTTTCTGTTGCTGAATCATATACTCCATCATTATTTACATCACAGTCAAAAGCATCACCTACACTAAGTGCTCCTGTAGTTCCTAATTTTCCGTATGTTATCGTTTTTGTTTTCTTACTACCACTTGCTGAATAGCCGGCGGCATAACAGCCACCACTACTTAAAGTACATGTTTCTGTATGAAGAGTGGTTGCCCTCTGACAAATTCTGTCAAATCCAGTAACTGTAATATTTGAAAAGCTTGAATTTAATGTGCTAGATAAATAGGCATAGCCAATTCCTATACATAGAAAGAGAATAATAATTACTGATAAATAATGTTTTTGTCTTTTTTTCATTCCTATTCGCCTTTATTAATATATCATATCTGATTTTAACACTTCTATTACTGGACGCACTCCACATAAGCTAGTAGTTGAAGTTCCATCTTTTGGTATTGCCGAAAGTAATGTACCGTTAGGGTTTTGAATTGCAAAAATTTGTTTACTATTGGCATTAGTATGTGTTGTATTCAGCCAAATACAACTAGCTGCCGATCCACCAAAATTTTCCCAGAAAAATGAGTTATCAGTTATTTTTCGAAATTCTTGATATGTTAACAATCTAGCAGCAGTAGTATAAGTATATTTAGGTAGATTGTGGGTAACAGAAGTAGTAGAACTAGTTTGTTCTGTGACTGTTGTCCCACCTTCATAATTATAAATTTGTGCAGTTCTAACAATAAGTCCAACCCTTGGCCATGCACTTCTTGTTGGTAATTGGTTTACAGCTGTAATTGGCCCACTGTATATATTACCATTTGCATAGTATTGGCTTCTATTATTAAGGCTAACACCAGTTGATGAACTATTACCATAGTATACTAAAACTGCTGTATTTTGATATGTTGTTAAGTCTGTTACATAATAAAATCTTTCTGTCGCTGAATCATATACACCATCACCATTTACATCACAATCAAATGCATCACCACTAGCTAATGTACCTGTCGTTCCTATTTGTCCGAAATTAACTGTTGTAGAACCAACTGTTCCAGAGTGAAGTGTTGTTGCTCTTTTACATAGTTTAGCTCTTGCTACCCCTGTACCTTTATCTTGAACATAATTTAATTTAAATGTCATGGTTCCTATTGATTGGCTTGTAGATGGAGCATTTGATTTATTATCATTATATTTTATGGATATTCTTAGAGTTTCAAAACTACCTGCTTTTAAAAGATCATTTTGTTTTATTGGTCTATTAAAAGCATATGTAACATTATAACTTAAATATTGTTGTTGTGCTGGCGATAGACCTGATTTTACTAGGCTAGATAAATTGGCATCTATTGTTCCACCATTTACAACATTTACATATACTTCATATTCTGATCCTGGTGATGATAGTGTTATTCCTGACACCGTTAAGGTAGTATTATTATCACTTAATGTGGCACTAGCAGCACCAACACTGTTCCCGCCCTTTGTAACATTTGCAAAATGTACATCCCATTTAGCTGACGTTATTTGTGTTGTACCATTAATACTAATAGTAGACGTCAAAGCAGCATAGCCTACACCTATGCTTGCAAAAAGAATTAAGATAATAACGAAATAGAAATGATTTCTTCTTATTCTTCTTCTCACACTTTTCCCTCCTACTATTAAACTCATTATTATAATACCCTATTATATACGATATTATCATTATACTTTTTTGTACATTTTTTTTCAATATTTTTAGATAATATAATTACCATTATTAATATAAAATTTTAAAGCAAGATGATTTATTTCTATGCTGCTTTTTTTAGTTAAAAAATTAATAACTTATTCTTGACTTTGGAACTTCTATAACTGGCATAACTGATGCTGTTAAAGAGGTTACATCATCATCCCTAATTTGATTATATCCTAAGGCCGGTGCGAATAAATATAGAGCATTACTTTGTGTCTTTGGTGTTTCTAACCAAATAACGCCAGTAATTGGGCAGTTACTTTCATTTGCACATGATTCAACTTCACTTAATGAAGGTAATCTTGCTGCATAGCCAGAATAATTAAAGCCTTTAATAATAAAATCACTATCTTGGGATTTAATATCCCTTATGGCTTTAGTCAAGCTAACATTTGGCCACTCAGAAATTGTTGGTAAATATTTACTTGCTATGGTAGGACCATTTAATGTATTTGTTTTACTGTAAGCCACGTAATCGGGCGATGTAACATTATTATAAATTAAAACTGCTGAAGTAGAATCGGAATCTAAATCTTTAAGATAATAAAATATTTCTGTTGATTCGTTATATGTTCCATCACCATTTACATCACAATATAACTTGTCACCTAACATTAAATCTTCACTAGTCGCGGTGTTATCCCTTATACAAAGAATGCTTGGTTTGGCTCTTTCCTTAGCAGTTGAATCTGCTTGGACATATACAAATGTTGCGGTTAAATTAAGTGTTTCTGCTGATGAAGGTAAATCTGTTGCTGTCAGATCATCTTTAAATCTTACTCTTACCCTTATTGTTTCACTTGTGCCTTTTTTTAAATAATCTTTTGTTGAGATAGTTGCACCATCACTATAAGTTACTGTGTAGGTTAAATATTTTTGTTGATATGTTGTTAAGGAAGTAGCTGAAAATCCCGATAACATAGCATCTATTGTACCTTTATTTACAGCATCAACTGTGAATTCATAAGTATCACCTGGTTTACTTAAAGTGATATTAAATGATACTTTTGTTTTAGTAGAATCAATTGTAGGTGCTGTTGTTACTACACTAGCACCATTATCTACTATTACTAAATTTTCAAAATGAATATCCCAACTATTTTTAGAAAGTGTACCTTTACCAGTAATACTAAGAGTAGTTGATAATGCAGCGTAACCTACTGTTACACTAGTAAAAACGAAGAAAACAAAATATAATAATGGCTTATTAACTTTTCTTCTGATTTTCTTCATTTTATCACCTCTCTTAGTACCTAGCTTAAACTTTTATAATGTTTCTATTTGACTTTCATCAATTACTTTAGTTTTCTTCTTTATTGGAGATACCCTAAAAGATTTCATGTTGCTTAATTTTATAATTGTTGTTCTTTCTATATCTGCTAGAAGACTTTCATCAATATCAGCATGTTTTTCATATTCAGCTATTATTAATTCCAATGGTGATTCTACTTCATCATTCTTCTTTAATATATAGATACATGCTTCAGTATTATCTAGTAATACAAATGAACAAGAATCTTCTCCTTCAATCATATAATAAATAGGTTTTCTTAACTCTAATTGAGCATCCATCAAATCTTCTAAATTAGTTACTCTAATAATATTTTTTCCACTTAGTTTAGGAAAGTTATAACTTTGTACTAGAATAGCATCATAATTTTTTAATATCTTTCTTAGAGTACTTTTATAAATAGATTCCTCACTTCTTGTATTTCTAATAAATACAATTAAGAATATTAAAGTTACTAAACTTATTGCTCCAAAGACTATGGCATATGTCATTAAATCTTTAGAAAACATGTAATATGTTAATCCTAATGCTCCTATTAATACTAATACTATTAATATTATCTTTACTTCTCTTTTCATCCTTTTTTCTCCTTACTCATAAATTCTGATAAATATACACTTGGATAAGCTATATATGGCACATCAAATTTTACTATTCCTTTGACATCTTTTATAGTTAAATCCATATAATCTGGTGTATTATTAGCATCACCTTTTGTACGATAATAAACTTTATTATCTTTTTTTTCAATCTGTATTAATCTATGTACGTATACTTTATTTCCTGATTTGAAGGCTATTACCTGTCCTACTTTTAATTCTTTAGCGCTTTTTATTTTATGTATTATAACGGCATCCCCTTTTTTTATTTTAGGATACATGGAACCTGATCCTACTCCTATTAGGTAATATGGGAAGAATCCTGAAACTAAACATACTAATACTACAATGAATGCTACTACTGGTATATCAGCTATTTTAAATGTTTCTTTTCGATATTCTCTTTCTATTCCATTATAATATTCATTTAAGGCTCGTGATGTATATATGTATAGTATGAATGGTAATCCTATTCCAATCATGGAATTTAGATAGTCGCCTAAATCTGGTATTATTGGCATTATGTATACGTAGATGTCCATTATTAAGCGATAAGCTAGTCCTGGTTTAAATCCTACTTTATAAGATAAATAACTTAAGACTAGGTTTTTAGAGATAATCGGTAATATAAGTGCTGTTGTTGTTTTAAATGTTCCTGTTAAATCACTTGGATCTATTCCTTTGACATTTAGAGCTAATTCAAACAAAATAACTACCACTGTTGTTAAGACGGTCATAATTTTATTATTTTTGTTACCTCTTATTAAGACATATCTAAATAATTCAGTACAAATAATTATGACTATGGGAGCAAAAGTGTTATCAATAATTGATGTAGCATTTAATGAGTAAGCATTCTTTAAGAAACCTACTACTAATCCTGATGCATATGATATTGCAAAGAATACGACTATAATTGTTAGTGTCATTTTAGTAACGTATTTTTTGATTCTATTTTCTTTATCTTTTTGAAAGCCTAATATTAATATGGCGATTCCAGTTAATAAAATTATCAAAGCTGCGGTTAATGATTCTGAATATTTTAAATAACTTTTTAGAATTATGAATCTATAGATAAATACATATACTAGTAACACCGATAATAATAACCCACTTTTTATATTCTTTTTTTGCATATTATCTACTCCTATGATACTTGCTTTATCTCTTATATATATTAACTAAAAAATTAATATATATAACAAATAATAAGTCTACTACTCGGATATACCGAGTAGTATTTCTTATTTAAATTATGCTTGAACGAAGTTCATTGCGTATGTTAATGATAATGCTTGATCTGCTGTTGGTAATTGAGCTGCTGTAATATCTTTTTTGTATTCAACTCTTACTTTAACTGATCTTGATGCTCCGGCAGCGATTGTATCTCCTGCTGCTGGTGCTTTTGATGTATCAGTCCATACTGCTGTATAGTTTGTATATACTGCTTGAGTTGTGCTTAATCCTCCTTTTGTTGGAGCAGCACTTAATTTAGCTCCTAATGTACCAGCATTTTTAACTGCTACTGTGAATTCATAGAATTGTCCTGGAGTATTTAATGTTACTGCATATGATACTTTTGTTTTTCCAGTATCTATTGCTGCAGCTGTTGTTGCTGTTGCACTTCCACTAGTTACTGTTAATGTATCAAAATATACACTCCAAGTTTGTTTTTTGATTGTTGATGTACCATTAATATTTAATGTTGTTGATAATGCGGCATAACCGATACTAATACTGATTACTAACAATAATAGTAATGGGACAGCAAAACTACTTTTCTTTTTACTCTTATTCATAATTAATTCCTTCCTATTTTTACGCCTGTACTATTGGCAAAGAAAATTTTAGTGTTAATGTTGTATCTGCTGTTGGCAATTGAGAAGATGTTATGTCCTTCCTATATTGTACTCTTAACTTCATTTTCTTACTGGCTCCAGCTGCTAAGGTTGTATTGGCAGCAATTGCTGTTCCATCTGACCATGTTGCCGTATAAGTCATAACAGCGCTTTGAGTATTTCCTGATAATGTTGGGGCTGCTGATGTTTTGGCAGCGATTGTTCCAGCATTTACTATGTTTACAGTAAATTCATAGAAATCCCCAGGCTTTGGAAGTGTTACAGTATATGTTATTTCAGCATGATTATTAGTTGTAATCGCTGCTGGTGTTGCAGCTGTTACGCTTCCACTGGTTACTGATAAGTCTTGAAAATGAATATTCCAAGTGTTTTTAGTAATTGTTGATGTACCTGTAATGTTTAGTGTCGCTGTGATAGCAGCATAACCTACAGATAATATTACAACTACTAAAGCAAAGATAGGTAAAATATAGCTTTTTCTTTTAATTCCTCTCATATTTTTACCTCCTCTGTTTTCTTATTAAGCTTGTACGTATGGTATTGAACAAGTTAATGATAATGATGTATCAGTTGATGGTAATTGAGCTGCTGTAATATCTTTCTTATATTCGATTCTTACTTTTGCAGTTTTTTTAGCTCCAGCTGCTAATGCTGTATTTGCAGTAATAGGTGATCCATCAGACCAAGTAACTGTATAATTAAAGATTGTAGGTTGTGTATTTCCCCCCAATGTTGGTATTGCTGATGTTTTAGCAGCGATTGTACCACCATTTACTACATCTACTGTAAATTCATATACTGATCCTGGTTGATTTAGAGCAACATTATAAGTTACTTCTGTTGTTTTTCCTTCAGTAATCGTTGGTGCTTTTGTTACTGTTGCACCAGTAGTAGTTGTTGCTTTTACGTTTTCAAAGTGTACATCCCAAGTTTGTGTTTTAATTGTTGATGTACCATTGATATTTAATGTTGTTGATAATGCAGCATAACCGATGCTAATAGTTACTATTAATAATAAGGCTATTACTACGAAACTTGAATTTTTCTTCTTTTTCATTTCTAACTTCTATTTATTATTTCTCTATTTTATTATGCTTGAATGAAGTTCATTGAAGCTGTTAATGTTAATACTTGATCAGTTGTTGGTAATTGAGCAGCAGTAACATCTTTATTGTATTCAACTCTTACTTTTGCAGTTTTCTTTTGACCTGCTGTGATTACATCTCCAGTTTTTGGTGCTACACCAGTATCACTCCATACTACTGAGTATTTTGTATATACAGCTTGAGCAGCACTTACTCCTTCAACTGTAGCATCTGCTGATAATTTAGCATCTAAGCTTCCTGCATTTACTACGTCTACTGTAAATTCATAGAAAGTTCCAGGTGTTGGTAATGTAACTTCATAAGTTACTTCTGTAGTTTGTCCTGCTGTGATTGCTGCTGCTTTAGTAGCTGTTACTCCACCAGC
>ERZ1023974.388-NODE-388-length-8501-cov-9.727919_pt1 | contig 8501 bp, 8 predicted proteins | sample MGYA00380432_ERZ1023974 | MGnify/ENA primary metagenome ERZ1023974 (study PRJEB33179, sample SAMN07449058) | human gut metagenome | biome: Human-gut; feature: Human associated habitat; material: Faeces | host: Homo sapiens | place: India:Kasaragod | collected...
TGGCCTATAATCCCTATGCGCCGAACCAGTGTGACGCCGTAGACCGCAATACCTGGGAATACAAGGCCGTCTACGACCTGTCCAAGGCCGGCCTGACGGGAGTGCCGATGACGCGCTTTGCGCCGTCGTACAACCTGACGCGCTATGAAGTGACGGAAATGATCGCCGCTGCCATGAAGAACCGCAGCAAAGCCACGGCAGACCAGCAGCGGGAAATCGATAAACTGGCCCAGAGCTATGCCGACGACCTGCAGTACGTCAGCGACGCGCCGAAGGAAGCCGAACCGTCCAGTCAGGGCGTCGTCTTCGACTGGAAGGGGGAAAAGGCCTGATGAAGCCGGTAAAGATGATCACCATCGACCTCGATGGGACGCTCCTGCGCAGCGACGGCAGCGTGTCGGACCGGACGGTCCGCACCTTGCAGGCAGCCCGCGATAAGGGCGTTGTCGTCGCCATCGCCACGGGACGCATGTACCAGACGGCCCGGCCTTACGGCGACCGCCTGGACCTCGGCGACAGTCCGCTGCTGCTCTTTGCCGGCGGCCTCATCGAGACGCTGGAATCGAAGAAGATCCTCTTCCAGCAGGCCATTCCACAGCAGACGGCACAGGAACTGGTCGACCTGGCCCGGGAAAAGGGCTGGCAGATGCAGACTTATATCGACGACGTCCTGCGCACGGCCAAGGATGATAAGTGGATCCGCGGCTATGAAGAAATCACGCACAGCAAGGCCTGTATCTGCGGCGACGAATTCTACCGCGTCCAGGGCGACTGCAACAAGCTCCTCAGCCGGGGCGAACACGACGACCTGGTGGCCCGCAAGGGCCTTATCGAGGAGCGTTTCCCCGGCCAGTTCAATATCCTCTTTTCCACGCCGACGTTCCTGGAAATCATGCCCAGCGGCGTCGACAAGGGCAAGGGTATCCACCGCCTGGGCGAGCTCTACGGCATCACGGCCGATGAGATCATGGCCCTCGGCGATTCCCAGAACGATTTGGATATGCTCAAAGCCGCCGGTTTCCCCGTGGCCATGGCCAATGCTGTCGACGAAGTGAAGGCCGTCGCGTCTTATGTCACGGCGTCCAACAATGACGACGGCGTCGCCGCGGCGGTTGAGAAATTTGTATTGTAACATTGTCTATATAGGAGGTTCTTATGGACCATTTTCATTTGATCATTGTCACCGGCATGTCCGGTGCCGGTAAGAGCCATGCCGTCCAGGTATTGGAAGACATCGGCTATTTCTGCATCGACAATATCCCGCCGGTCCTGATTCCCAAGTTCGCGGAATTGTGCATCAAAGGCGGCGAACGGGTCCGCCACGTGGCCCTCATCGCCGATATCCGGGGCGGTGAATTCTTTGACGCCATGAGCCAGTGCCTGAAAGACCTCAAGGCCGAAGGCATTTCCTACGAAATCGTCTTCATTGAGGCTTCGGATCAGGCCCTGGTACGGCGCTATAAGGAAACGCGTCGCGTCCATCCCCTAGCCCCGCATGGCCGCATCAGCCAGGGCATCGCCGAAGAACGCAAGCGCCTGGCCTCGCTGCGCCAGAAAGCGGATTTCATCATCGACACGTCGAATCTCAAGCCGAAGCAGCTCAAGGAGATCCTGGTCAAGCGCTATGCCATTACGGACAGCAAGAAGCGCATGACCGTCACCGTCGTGTCCTTCGGCTTCAAGCACGGCATGCCCATCGACGCGGACATCGTCGAAGATGTGCGCTTCCTGCCCAATCCTTATTATATTGAAGAATACCGCCATAAATCGGGCCGTGTACCCTGTGTGCGCGACTATGTCGAAAGCTTCCCCATTACCCAGACGTATAAGGAAAAGTGGTTCGATATGATTGACTTCCTCCTGCCCAACTATGAACGGGAAGGCAAGAGCCAGCTGGTCATCGCCGTCGGCTGTACGGGCGGGATGCACCGCAGTGTCTGTATGGCCGAAGCCATGTATAAACATCTCAAGGATAACGGTGTCGACGTATCCATCGAACACCGGGATATCCAGAAGAACGACGTCGAAGAAGATGCGCCGGGGTACGAAGGCGAAGCGTAGGAGGTGCTGTCATGCGTTTTATGAAATGGCTGCATCCGGGCTTGCACATCAAGCGATGGCTCTTTCTCTTCGGCCTGGGCATGATGTGCTCCAGCTTCGGCATTATCCTGACCTTTAACTACCAATGGCTGGGGTCGCTGGAAGAATGGGCTTTCCGCCTGCTCTATGAAGTGACGGGCCATTATAACTATACCATCCTGGCCAGTATGGGCATCCTGGTCATCCTCCTGGGGTTGGTCGTCATGGCCTGGGCGACGCGGCGCCTGATCCGTACCATGATCGGCGTCGTCATGCCCGGCGAATCGGATAACCTCAGCGACCTGATCTTTTCCAATCTCCAGCTGTCCAAAGGGCCGAAGGTCGTCGTCATCGGCGGCGGCACGGGCCTGTCGGTCATGCTGCGCGGCCTCAAGGCCAAGACCTATAACCTGACGGCTGTCGTCACCGTCGCCGACGATGGCGGTTCGACAGGCCGCATCCGCCAGGACCTGGATATCATCGCCCCAGGGGACCTGCGCAACTGCCTGGTCGCCCTGGCCGATAAGGAAGGGCTCATGGAAAAGCTCTTCGCCCACCGCTTCGGCGGCTCCGGCAACCTGACGGGCCACAGCTTCGGCAACTTGTTCATCGCCGCCCTCATCGAAGTCCTGGGCGACGTCGAAGAAGCCATGGACGCGACCAGCAAGGTCCTGCGCGTCCGCGGCAAGGTCATCCCATCGTCGGCGGAAAAGCTTCGCCTCAATGCCGAAATGACCGACGGCCGCATCGTCGAAGGGGAATCGCAGATTCCCCATGCCCACGGCAAGATCAAACGCGTCTTTACGACGCCGGAACACCCCAGGGCCATCCAGTCGGCCGTCGACGCCATCAGGGAAGCCGACGCCATCGTCCTCGGGCCGGGCAGCCTCTATACGAGCATCATGCCCAATCTCTGCGTACCCGATATCGTCCAGGCCGTCCGCACCAGCAAGGCGCCGAAGATCTATATCTGCAACGTCATGACCCAGCCCGGGGAAACGGATGATTACACCGTATCCGATCACATCCGGGCCATCAACCGCCAGGCCGGCGGCAAGGTCATCGACTTCGTCATCGCCAACAACGGCGATGTCGATCCGGCCGTCCTCCAGCGCTATGTCGCTCACGGGTCCCATCCGGTCATGATCGACAAGAAGGAAGTCAGCCAGACCGGGGCGACGCTCGTCCTGTCGGATTTGATTAACAAGGAAAACAGTGCCACTCACGATACGAAGAAGCTGGCCAACGTCCTCTTTGACCTAATCAACGCCCTGCGGACCGATTTGTCGCCGGAGCTCTTGCATTACTATTTGAAGCGTTACACATTCAACCATCGTTAGGAGGCGGCGCCCTTTGTCATTTGCAGAAGAAGTGAAGAATGAAATCGCCCACTGCAAGCCCGAAAATGCCGCCTGCCGTTTTGCCGAACTGGCAGCGCTGCTCTGCATGGGCGGCTCCCTCATCCTCGGCTCGCGCGGGACTATCGGCATCGAATTCAGCACGTCTAATAACGCCGTCGCCCGCAAGGCCCTGAAGATGTGGATGGAATCGTTCCCGGTCCGGCCCGAAGTCCGGGTTCGCCAGGGTCTGCGCCTGCGCAAGAAGAATTACTATATCCTGCGCGTATCGCCGTCGCCGGAGAGCACGGCCATCCTGAAGGATTTGTCCCTGTTCCCGACGGATACGGAATTTTCGGCCATCGACCTCAAGAAGACCGACTGCCAGCGGGCTTTCCTGCGGGGAGCCTTCATGGGCGGCGGGTCCGTCAATCAGCCCAAGGGCGATTATCACCTGGAACTGGTGACGGGCAATGCGGCCTTTGCCGAAAAATTGTTGAAAATCATGCGCCGTTTCCGCCTGCCGGCCAAGACGACGGACCGCAAGGGCGATTATTTGGTCTACATCAAAGAAGGCAATGGCGTGTCCCAATTCCTGCAATACATCGGCGCAGCCCAGGCGTATCTCAAGTTTGAGAGCGTCCGCGTCGTCAAGGGGATGCGCAACAATGTCAACCGCGTCGTCAACTGTGAAACGGCCAATCTCCAGAAGACCGTAGACGCCGCCGTGCGCCAGCGCCGGGCCATTACCTGCATCCAGGAATCGGGCCTGTACCAGCGCATGTCGCCGAAGCTGCGGGAAGCGGCGGAACTGCGCATGGCCAATCCTGAAGCTTCCATGAGTGAACTGGCGGCCCAGTCGGGATTGACGAAATCGGGCTTGTCCCACCGTTTTAAAAAAATCGCTGATATAGCGAAACAGATAGAAGGTCAACGAGAAGATGAAATTTAAGAAACTATGTACCTATATAGCCGGCCTGCTGACGGCCTGTCTGCCCCTGGCCGGCGCCCTGGCAGCGGATCTGCCCGCTGTCGACGACCCGGACGTCATGGACCGCGTCGTCGCCCAGCGTATGCTTCCTATTTCCATGACAGCTCCTGTCGATACGGGGACGCTGCTCCTCTCTGATAGCCCGGAATACGCCGATGGTGACGGGATCCTCTATGGGGATACGGTCAGCGGCGACGTGCGCCTCTATTTCTATCATGTCAACCAGCACCAGTATAACCGGAAAATCGTAGCCATGCTCTACAATCCGCACCCGTATCCGCTGGAAGCGGTCCTCCAGGGTTATCAGTATACGCGGCCCAGTACGGACTACTACCAGGTCGGCAAGGAACTGTCGACCATGTATTATGAAGGCAACATGACGGTCAATAAGATCACCGTCCCGGCCCATGACTATGCCATCGTCGGTCAGCGCCTCAATGAAACTGTCGTCCGGCCGGACCAGCTCTTTTCGGGCATCGTCAACGTCAGCCTGCCGGAACCCATGATCCTGTCGTCCATGATCCTGCCGCCCCAGGAAGACCCGATTGCCTTCATCCGCAAGCAGCAGTACTTGACCAGTGACTCCGTCCAGCTGCGCGGCACTTTCCACGGCAAGGACCGTTACCTGAGCACGCTCATTCCCTATTCGACGGACAGCGGCATCGGCTATATCCTCCTGGCTGACGGCGTCTGGGACCGTTTCCTCCAGGGCCGTGACGTCATGGACAACCGGGCCTCGGAAGATACGGGCAACTACGGCGTCGACTACACCATCCACCTGCGTACGACGGGGACCGGGAACATCCACTTGTATTTCAATCCCCAGGGCGGCGAATATGCCGGCGTGACGGAACTCATCTACAGCGATCCCCAGCGGGGCGAAGACAAGAAAATCGTCGAACTGCCGCGCCATCGCCACTCCATGGGCTACAATGACCCGTATGCCATGGAATACGTCGATACCTTCCCGGCCGGGACGGACATGACCATCCACATCATGCCGCCGGGAGCCGCCAACCTGCCGGTACGCTTCCTCGTCGTCCCGGACAATAAACTCCAGCCCATCCGCGAAGCCGTCCAGAGCGAACGGACTGCGAAAGAACGCCAGGCCGCAGCCGCTGCCGAAGCAGCCAAACGTAAAGCCGCCTATAAAGACAAGACCATCCAGCCCGAAATGGAACTTCAGTCCGACAACCAGGGCGAGTTCACCTCCTTGAAAGATCGCCTGGCCAAACTCCAGAAGAAGGATAAAAAATAGTGGTTCTCAAAGCCTCCCCTCATAGGGGAGGTGGCCCAACGGGCCGGAGAGGCTCTTTGGCTTTATAGTTTGTAGTTTGTAGCGGGAATCTCGTGATTTTATTGCAGGGGCTCGCACGTGGCGAGCCCGTCTGGAATATGTGGGATTTTCCAGCCCGGGGAGCGCATCGCCGAATACCCGGCGGGTCGCCCACGTGGCGCCCCCTGCAGTGCAAAAAAAAGCTGCCGCAAACGCGGCAGCTTTTTTTACTGCTTCGGTTCTTCGCCGAACCATTTCTTGTAGATTTTAGCGTACGTTCCGTCTGCCTTGATTTCCTTCAAAGCTTCGTTGACTTGTTTGCTCAGTTCCGGTTTATCCTTGCTGATGCCCATGGCTACGCCTCGGGACGTGATGGGTTCGCCGACAATCTTGAGCTTATCTTTGCCGCCCTGCTGGAGGTAATACTGGGCGACGGCTTTATCGATGGAAACGGCATCACACGTACCGGCTTCCAGTTCCATCCAGCCCTGGGTATTGGTGTCGAATTCCTTGACGTTGGCCCCGTGTTCTCTGGCGTAATCGGCTGCCTTGGAACCGACCTGGGCGCCGACGGTCTTGCCGGCGATGGAGTCATAGCCGGTGATGTCCGTATTGCCTGTCGGGACGACGATGGTGTAGCCGCCCTGGTAATAGACGTCCGTGAAGTCGATCTGTTTCTTCCGTTCATCTGTCGCATCCATGCCGGCGGCGATGAGGTCGATCTGGCCGCTCTTCAGGGCCGGGATGAGGGCGTCGAAGCCGAGGTTCTTGACTTCCATCTTGTAGCCCAGCTTATCGCAGACGGCCTGGGCCAGGTCGATGTCGAAGCCGACGTCTTTTTCATTTTCCGTGAATTCAAAAGGCGGGAACGTCGGTTCCGTGCCGACGATGAGGGTCTTGTCGCCTTTGGCTGCGCCATCTTTTTTATCGGCTGTGCCGTTGGAGCCGCAGCCGGCGAGAAGGGTCAGGGCTGCCAGCGAGGCAGCGACGAGGGTCGTAACTTTTTTCTTCATCATAATGAGTTCCTCCAATTAGGGAATAGTAAGGATTTCGCTGAGATTCTTCATGATTGCCACATGGGGCAGGCGGGCGAATTCCTGGCTCGTCGTCGTTCCCGTCGTCACGGCGGCAAAGGCGACGCCGGCATTTTTGGCGGCTCTGGCGTCGATGGTATTGTCACCGATGTAGAGGACGTCCTTTTTATCCAGGCCGAAGTAGCGGCAGACGGCGTTGATCCCGTCCGGTGCCGGTTTGGCCTTGGCGACGTCTTCCACGCCGACGACGAGGTCGATGAGGCTTTCCATCTGGTATTTCCGCAGGGTTTCGCCGATACGCGACCGGGTCTTGGTCGATGCGATGCAGCACAGGGCGCCGGCGTCTTTCAAAGCATGGAGCGTCGGCAGGGTCTGCGGATAGAGATGGGTGTTGGCCGTCATGTACTTGTCGGAGAAGCGGACCTTGTATTCCAAAATCAGGGCGTTGACCCGGTCCGGGTCCGTTTCCCCGGTCAGGAGGGCCATGGCGTCGTACATGGTCATGCCAATCGTGCGGCGGATAGCTTCTTCAGGGATACCGTCATAGCCTTCGGCCTCGAAGAGGAGCTGGAAGCACATGACGATACCCTTTTCCGAATTGGCCAGGGTGTAGTCGAAATCGAATACATAGGCTTTATACATCGATTATGCCTTCGGATCGACGCCAAACCATTTCTTGTACAGTTTGGCATAAGTCCCGTCGGCTTTGAGGTCGGCCAGGGCTTTGTTGACCTTTTCCAGGAGTTCCGGTTTGTCCTTGGAAACAGCCATAGCGATACCGGCATCAGCTTTCTTGGCGTCGCCGACGATCTTCAGGTCTTTATCGCCGCCTTCTTTCATGTAGTAGAGGGCGACCGATGTGTTGATGACGACGGCATCACACGTGCCGCTCTGCAGTTCCATCCAGCCCTGGCTGTTGGCGTCATACTGCTTGACCGTAGCGCCGGCTTCCGTAGCCAGGTCTACGCCCTTCGTGCCGACCTGGGAACCGACCGTGCGGCCTTTGAGGTCATCGAAGCCGTTGATGTTGGTGTTATCCTTGCGGACGACGACGGAATAACCATCCTGGAAATACGGTTCCGTAAAGGAAACCTGTTTCTGTCGTTCCGGCGTAGCGTCCATGCCGGAAGCAATCATATCGATCTGACCGCTGCGCAGGGCCGGGATGAGGGCGTCGAACCCGAGGCTCTTGACTTCAACTTTCGTGCCCATTTTTTCGCCGATGGCATTGGCCAAATCAATGTCGAAACCGATGTATTTGTCGTTTTCCGTAAATTCGAACGGCGGGAACGTCGGTTCCATGCCGACGACGAGGGTCTTCTGATCTCCCGAAGCGCCGTCCTTTTTGTCTGCCGAAGAACCACAGCCGGCGACCAGTGTCACAGCCGCCATGGCAGCGGCTGCCAGAGCTAAACATTTCTTGTTCATGTGTAACAACTCCTGTTCATTGCCTAATAAGGAAATATAAAATACAACTACTCGACATAATTATACTATATATAGCGCGAAAAATATAGCATAAAGTGCGTAGGGGCTCTTTAACCTCTCAGACCGCCTTTGGCGGCCAGCTCTCCTATGAAGGGAGCCTTGGGCGACCGGCGGCCGGCGTCAAGGATTTGAAAAAAATCCTTGACAATCTCTTTACACAGTAGTATACTGAATGAGCTGTCGGGGCAAGGCCCTGACACAGTAGGATTTCTATCCTGCCGTGGTCTGCACCATGCAGACTGGGGTGATTGAACTTTGAAAAAAGTTCAAAAACATCCTTGACAAGCTCTTCTGAG